>SXGT01865871.1_pt1 | contig 19627 bp, 13 predicted proteins | sample 3176221 | NCBI WGS metagenome assembly SXGT01 (sample SAMN11356862, study PRJNA531348) | freshwater metagenome | isolation source: freshwater sample F1-120 | place: China: Fuxian Lake, Yuxi | collected 2017-12-25
ATGCCGCCGACGCCCGTAGCCGCGCCCTGGAAGGGTTCGATAAAGCTCGGGTGATTGTGCGATTCGATCTTGAAGGCTATGGCGTACCCGCCGCCGATATCGATGATGCCCGCATTCTCGCCGGGGCCTTGAACGACGCGTGTACCCGTTGTGGGAAGCTTTCTCAGGTGGAGCCGCGAACTCTTGTACGAGCAGTGTTCGCTCCACATCACGCTGAAAATACCCAGTTCCGGATATGACGGCTCCCGCCCAAGAATTTTGAGAATGTTCCCGTATTCGCTTTCGCTCAACTGGTGCAATGCAATAAGCTCGGGAGTGATAAGTTCGGATGTAGGCGCGCTCATCGTGCCGGGGTGAGTGCTCCGATCAGTGATTCGAAGACCGCGCGGCCGCCGGTCGATCCCACAAGCGCCTCCGTGGCGCGTTCGGGATGAGGCATCATCCCCATTACGTTGCGGCCGGCGTTGAGAACGCCGGCGATGTCTCGCAGTGAACCGTTCGGGTTATCGATGTAGCGGAAAGCGACTCGATCCTCGGCTTCGAGTTCATCGAGCGTGCGCTCGTCGGCGTAATAGCAGCCTTCGCCGTGGGCTACGGGCACAGTCAACGGGCGGCCTGTTTCGCAGGCGTTCGTGAAAGGCGAGTTAGTGGTCGCCGCCGCGATGCGCACCGGAGCGCATACAAATTTCAGGCCGGCGTTTCGCATTAACGCGCCGGGAAGCAAGCCCGACTCGACGAGAATCTGGAAGCCGTTGCAAATCCCCGCGACCAGACCGCCATCCGCCGCGAACTTTCGCACCGCGGCCATGACGGGAGAGAAACGCGCGATGGCTCCGCAGCGGAGAGAGTCGCCATAGGAAAAGCCGCCGGGCAGGATGACCGCATCCACGTCCCCAAGGCTGTGATCGTCGTGCCAGATGAAACGCGCTTCCTGACCGAAATTGTGGGATACGGCATACCAGGCATCGTGATCGCAATTACTGCCCGGAAAAACAATGACGCCGAATTTCATTCTTGAGCCTTCGGGGGGAGGAGCAACTTTGATTCTAGCCTAATCCGCCGGCGGATCGGAAAGGACAAACGCGCGCTGGAATCCGCCGGTCTTGACGGCGGCGTAGACCACGCCGAGCGCGATCCACGCGCCACCGGCAAGTTGCGAAGCCGTGCGGAGATTCAAGAAGATGCCGAGGCAGATGAGAAAGCCCAGAACTGGAGGGACCATGTGCGTGAGAACGCGGGCGCGGGCGCGGATGGCATGCATCAGGGCGGACGCGTTGACGCCCATGAAGGCGATGAAGGCGCCGAAGTTGAGCAGTTCCGCGCCGAATTGATACGACATGGTGAGCGCGCCAATAAGGATGAGAGCGCCGGTGAACAGAACGTTGTTGCGGGGAATACCGTGCTTTGGCTCGATTGCGCCGAAGAAACCCGTGGGGATCGCGTTGTCGCGGCCCATACCGTAGAGCAACCGCGCGGCGGCAAGCTGCGCTCCCATGCCGGACCCGACGGTTGCGATAAGCAAGGTGAGGTTCACGATCTGGAACAGGATGGGACCACCGGCGCGGCCCGCGACGTGGACAAAGGCGGTATCGACATCGGTGAATGTACGGAATTCCGGCCAAACCAGTTGGCCCGCATAGACCTGAACGCAGGAAAACAGGACCGTGAGGCAGGATGCGATCACCATCGCGAGCATGATGTTCCGGCGGGGATTCCGGACTTCTTCGGAAAGGGTAGAGATTCCGTCGAGGCCGATATAGGTGAGCAAGGCGACGGAGGTTCCGGTGGCGACGAGAGGAACGGAAAAAGTTTGGGGGTCGTAGAACGGGCGCAGCAGCATCTCGGGGCCGAGCGTGGGGAGGCGCAGCACATACCGCGCCGCGGCGATAAGGAACGCGGTGATGACAACAATCATAGCGAGGACAAGAATCTCGCTCGCGCGTGCGCTGGTGCGGATACCCTGCGAGTTAAGGAACGTGAACAGCAGCGCGAAGGCGGCGACCCATGCCATGTAAGGGACCCCGGAGACGATGTTCTCCATTGCCTTCGCGCACCAGATGGTGCAGATGACGGGGTTGAGGAGATAGTCCAGGATCACGGCCCACCCGGTGAGGAAACCCACCGAAGGGTGGATTTCGCGTCCGGCATAAGTGTAAGCGGAACCTGCGTTCGGATGAACGGACGCCATGCGTCCATAGCTGAGAGCGGTCAGGAGCATGGCCATGCCGGCGGTGAAGACGGCGATGACCACGTGGCCCCGTGCTTCCTGTCCGACGATGCCGAAGAGCGGCATGGGGGCGGTGGGTTGCACCATCACGATGCCGTAGAAGACGAGGTCCCAGAGTCCGATGGAACGGCGGAGGCGCGCTGGCTGGGTGGACATGGGAGATTCGATTGTACGACAGGGAGCGCGTGGAGCAGGAGCCGGTCAACGATCCCAGATACCAACAAGACCCGGAAAACGTGAGGTTAATAGAACACCGTCGCCGCCGTACGGCCGGTGAACATAGATCGTATGGAATTTACCGGTACCGGAGGCTGGGGTGGCGATGGCATCATACATGTCCCTTTCCGCGAATAGGTACAGGTCACCCAACAGCAGTATCTTCTCCTGCGCAAGTTTGCTTAGTCTCTCAGTCTTTTCGGTGATCCTCTCCGCAATCAAGCCTGCCAACTCTTTTTCGGCTTCGGCGGCCCTACTGGAGTCGGTGGGTCCGGACGCAAACAAAGCCGACCCTTCACGAGCCCACTTCTTTATCACGGACGGTCTGCCTTCGTTCCTGTCGATCTCCTGTTCCACTCCCGGCGGGCTGCCACGGGATGATCTGAGGAAAGCGAGGATACCCTCCTTTAGAAGAGGGGCTCTCTTGCGCAAGTTCGGAATCGCCCGTGGAAAGTTCACGCAATACTCTCCGAAGAGTATGCCGTCTTGTTGCGCGGAGCGTTCAACTTCCCGAATGAACTTCTCAAGGTGATGCCGAACGTCACGTCGGCGCATTAAGCCGCCTCCGACGGCTACTTTGTCCTGAAGATCTGAAACTTCCACGGCAAATTCCTGACCGGCGAGAACGAGGTTGTAGTCCGGGGGGTCGGCACCCTCGCTCCACTTTGTCTCGGTTTCTTCCGGCATGTGAGATCTGAGGAAAACTTTGAACGCATCCTTGGCTTTTTTCTCTGATTCACTTTTAACTTTCGCAATTTGACCAGGCCGACTCATCATTGTCTCCTAATTTCATAAGGACCGGCTACGTGGACGAGTCCCGTATGGCCGTAACGGGCGGCAGCGGCGGCGGCTTAATGACGGCCTGGATGATCGGCCAGACGGACCGTTTCAGGGCGGCCGTATCACTTTACCCGGTCACCAACTGGTTTACGCACGTGGGCTCAGCGGACAACGGTTTCTACATTGGCTCCGTCTACCGCAAAGGGATGCCGTGGGAGTTTCCGCAGGATTACATTGAGCACTCCCCGCTGTTCTACGCACAGAACTTCAAGACCCCGACCATGATCATCACAGGCGAAGACGACTGGCGCACGCCGATGGCGCAAAGCCAGGAGTTGTTCCGTGCATTGAAGGTTCGCGGCGTCGATACAGTCCTGGTCCGCGTTCCTGGAGAAGGACACGGTATTCGGAGGTATCCGAGCCACCGCGCGGCGATTCTGGCCCACACCGTGGCATGGCTGGACCGCTACCTCAGGTAACGGCGTAGGGATTTTTTGCAGCCGTCAGGCGTTCGCCGGCATCAAGTTCCGCACGACCCGGTCCGCATCGTTGATCGGGTGTGCCAAAGCCTGTTCCCTGAGCCGGTGAAAGGCGGGATAGCCCGCTAGTTCCTCGTCCCTCCACTCCGCGGCAAAGCGGCCGCTGCGTATATGATCGAGCGCCTCTTCCATCCGCTTGCGCAGTTGCTCATTCCCGCCCGTGGCCCCGGGGCGGCGGGAGAGCACACCGTACTGCGATGTGGGTGAGTGAAAACGCATCTGCTCGAATATTCCCTGGCGGGCCATCTGCAAGAAGATATCGGCCGGCTCTTCCGATGCATAAAGTTCGAGCACGACCGCTTCCTTTGGATAACCCTTTTCGATGAGTAACTCATACGCCGTCACCAGACATTCGAAAAGCGCCGGCCAGAGTGCCTGCTCGGCGAATAGATCCAACTCTACCTCCGTGGCAAACGAAGTGCGAAATGCGCCGGCCCGCGTGCACCCGATCCCTTTAGCGATCGCGAGGGTGACAGCCCAGGCTGCTCCCGAACAGTCCTGCCACACGTCGACATCCGCATTGACACCGCCGCCGCGTTCGTACGCGATTCGTACCTGCCGGCCGATGGTCCGCGGCGCGACCATGATGACGTCGACATCCTTGGGCGGGACAACCATGCCGAAGTGAACGTTGTAACCGCTCGCGAAGGATAGCGTTTGCCCGGAATGCAGATGAGGCGCAATCTCGCGCTCAAAGACCGCTGGTTGCACCTCATCCGGTATCAGAATCATCACGATGTCGGCGTCGCGAGCGGCTTCCGATATCGGTACAGGCGAAAAACCGTCCGCCCGCGCCGTCTTCGCGTACTCATCGTCGAGATTGCCCACCTGCACGGATACGCCGCTGTCCCGCAGGTTGAGCGCTTGCGCCCGGCCCTGGTTCCCATAGCCGATCACACCGATACGTTTGCCTTCGAGAACGCGAAGGTCGGCGTCATGTTCGTAGAAGACTTTCATGAATCGCTCAGAAGTAGAGTTTCAGCGCCATTTGCAACGCCCTCGCCGGCTGTGCGGCCGTAACTCGTCCAAATGTGTTTGGCGCACTCACATTGTTGCCGGGCCGATTGTAATTCGTATTATTCCAGAGATTGAACGCTTCAAAGCGGAACTGCAGGCGCTTCGACTCCGTAAAATTGAAATTCTTGAAAAGGCCGATGTCCTGCGTCTTGCTGCCGTCCGTGTCGAGGTAGTGCACGCCGCCGTTACCGAAGGTATTCAGCGCGGGCTCGACGAAGCACGCCGTGTCGAACCACTTTGCGGAAGTGCGCTGGTCCGAAGGAAGATTCCCGTTGCATATGCGGTTCGGACGGCCGCCGAAAGTATTCGCGGTGTTCGACCGGTCCGTGGAACTTGAATGGAACGGCAGACCCGACTGCAAGGCCAGAATCGTATTGAATTCCCATCCGCCGATGACGTGTTTTAGCGCTCCCTTCGAGCCTTTCCCAAAGGGCAGCTCATAGTTCAGGCTCACCACCAATCTCTGGCGCAAATCGAAGATGCTGCGGCCGTAGTCGTTGCTGCCTGGGCGGTAGAAGCGGGTCGCCTTGCCGTCGTAGGAATCGGTGTCCATGGAACGGCCCCAGAGATGGCTCACCATGAAGGTCATGCCCCTGCTATTGGATTTTCGCAGCGAGGATTGCAGGGCGTGATAATTGGACAGCCCCGCGCCCTCGTCGCTCAGAATGAATCCAAGGGTTGGATAAGGGCGGCGCTGCTGTAATGTCCGTGTGTCGCCCGGCGTCAGGAGCGTGGGGATGACGTTGCGGTCGTAGCGCTTTGAGAGCTTGGCGCCTTTCGATCCTACGTAAGCAACTTCGAGCATGATCTCCGACGGAAGGGCCTGCTGGATGCTGAGCGTCCACTGCTGAAGATAGGGATCGCGCCGTCCTACCAGATTAAACAGAGTAGTGCCAACGGAAAGAGGGGCCGACAGATCGATCGCCGGAAACAGTTGCTGAATGCCGACGGAAGGCACAACCGGATCCGGCGTTGTGAAAGACTGGCCGGCGTTCAGGGGAGGCGAAATTCCCTGCCACGCCTGATCGTTGCCCGGGAGCCTGTCATAAAAGACCCCGTAACTGGTGCGGATCGCCGTCTTTTCGCTTCCGCGGGGCCGCCATGCGATGCCAAGTCTGGGAGCGAAGCCGTTGCGGTCGGTGGCGTATAAACCGCGCGGCACCCCGTTCTTTCCGGCGAACCTCTGTGCGCCTGCGGCAAAGTCGAAATCCGAGATATTGTTGTACTTTTCGGTAAGGGGCTGCTGCACTTGGTAACGCAATCCGAGGTTCAAGGTCAGATTCTTCGAAACCTGAACATCGTCATTGAGGTACATCGCATACCACCAGCCGAAACGATACATGGGAGTAACGCGGGCCTGCCCGGACGCGGCGGCGGGGAAACCCAGCAAGTAATCCGCTAATGCAACGCCGGTACCCGTAACCCGATTGGTACCGTTGAAGGCTTCGGTGAAGGCACCCGTGAACGTGAAATTCCCTTGAGGATTGAAAGCCACTTCGTGCCGCAGGTTTACTTTTTCCAGTTGCCCGCCGAAGGAGAGCCTGTGCCGCCCCCTCACGTAGGAGGCATTGTCAAACAGCGTCAGGTTCTGATTGCGTGGAATCAGGCAGCTGCCGCTTTGAAAGCCCCAGCCACCATACTCCTGCAACCCGACAATGGGAACTCCCGCGCAGCCCGGCGTGGTGCTCAGATTCCGGATTCCGAATAACCTTGGGTAATCTATATCTCCGCCCGGCACGGGACCGCCCGCCCGCAAGTTAGCCCGGCCGAAACCGAGCCGCAGATCGTTGATCATCACCGGCGAGACGACACGAGACCAGGAAACCACCGCGTTCCTGGAATACAACGGGTAGATGCGCGCATCGCCCCTTTTCGGATTCAGATCGGTCTGGTCGGTCTGGTCGTAATTGACGCGAGCGAAGATCTTGTCCTTGCCGGAGAGAATATAATCCCAGCGGGTATCCCACTTGTTCACGTCCGTAATCACTCGCTGGCTCGCAAACAGGTTGAAGCCGCGGGCGCGCGACGCCGGGTCGAGCGGCGAGACCGGTGAGGTGAGGATATATTCGTTGTACAGCTTGGGAAAGGCGCTGATACGGCTGGCCGGAATCGCATTATTGGGGAAGGGCTGCTTGATTCGCTGAGCGTTCGCCGTGGCCGGGTCGAAGATCTGGTTGAAACCGTTGAAATCGCCCTGGAGCATTGACGCCGTCGGAACCAGGATATTCACAGGGAAGGATTGCCTGGAACGCATCAACTCGGTGTTGAACATGGCGAATAGCTTGTCTTTGATGACCGGTCCTCCAACGGATCCGCCGAATTGGTTTTGGCGGAAGGGAGGCTTTCTCGAAGAGAAATTGAACGTGTTGCGCGCGTCAAATTTTTCGTTCCGCAGGAATTCCCAAACGCCGCCATGCCAGCTGTTCGTGCCGGACTTGCTCACCACGCTTACGATGGCGGGCGAGCCGAACTCAGGCGCGAAGTATCCGCGCATGATTTTGAACTCGGCAATGCCTTCGATCGTGGGCTGGACGGCGACGGCGCCATAAAACTCCTCCCTCCCTAGAACGCCATCAAACAGATAGGCGGCAGAGACATGGCGGGTTCCGGAAACCGCCACGGAGAGGTTCGTGCGCCTTCCGTTGAAGGACGACGTGGTGTCCTCGCCATTCTGCAAGACGGGCGGCACTGTGCCCGGAGTGAGCTGCGCCAGTTGGAGAAAATTGCGCCCATTCAGCGGCAACTCGACAATCGGCCGCTGGGAGATGACTTCGCCGATCGTGGCGCTCGTAGAGTTCAACGCAACTGCGCTCGCGGCCACTGTGATTTCCTGAGTCACCTCGCCCACCTTCAGCGAGACGTCCTCTCTTCGACGGGCGTCCACTTGCAGTGTGATGTCGCGCAACACAAACTTCTGGAAGCCGGGCGATTCCACCGTCAGGTTGTACCTGCCGACAGGCAATTGGGCGAAGATGTAATTGCCCAGTGAATCGGAAGTGCCCTTGCGCACATCGTTCGTGTCCACATTCTGCACGGTCACGACGGGGACGGCCACGGCCGCGCCCGATGAGTCCGTGACATTTCCACGCAATTCCGCTACCGTCGTTTGCCCATACGCAGCTATGGCAAAGAGGCAAGAGACAACCAGAAAGGCCAGTGCAATACTTCGACGACCGTTGTTCGTCATGAAGGGACCTCCATCCGAAACTATCTTTATAACGATATACTCTCAATGTATTGAGTTGTCAAGCGAGGCCGCGCAGATGCGCATGTTTAAGATTTCCGGCGAGCCCTGAGCCTTTCACCAGGAAGTGAACAACCTCCGTCAACTCCACCTGAAGGTACGGATCGCCTCGTTCGCTCTGCTTAAGGTAGGCATCGTCATCAATTCAACCGGCGGCGAATATACCGCGCGCCTCTCGCCGCATGTCAAATCGAAAAGTTGGGAAAATTGTCAGCTATAAATAAGGAGAAGTGCTGCCGGTCTGGAACCGGCTACGCGGCGAGGAAAGCACTTTAATCGAAGGCGATGCGACAGGTTATCGTTTACGTCCATGGCTGAGTAGGTCAATTCCTCGCTACCACAGCGGCGCTTTCCGCCACCATCGAAAGAACCGCCCGGACCTGGTCGATCGTGAAGTCGATGTCGTTCGTCTGGTGTGCATACGAGATTGAACACTGCTTTGCACTGAGGGGGAACATGTACACGCCGCCGTCGATCAAAGCACGGCGCATGGACTCGTCGAGAACCGAATTGTGGTGGAGCGCGATATCGTGCCAGTCCACCGGAAGGTGATCCATGAAGTAGAGGCAGAAGGCCGACCCTTCGCGCGCGACGACGGCATCCAATTTGAGCGACGACAAAACCTCCCTGATGCCCCGTTCCATCCGTTCACCAAGAGCAGCCGTGTGGCGGTACACCTCGCCCGCGCCGCGCAGCAACTTTTCGACAGTCGCGATCGCGGCGGCGGTAGGCACTGGATGCGCGTTGTACGTCCCGGCGAGCAGCACGCGCCGCGCCGGATCCGGATCGGTGAGCAAGTCCATGAGACTCTTGCGACCACCGAGGACCGCCATTGGATACCCGTTCGCGACGGCCTTTCCATAAACCACCAGGTCCGGCCGCAAGCCGGCGATCGAGCAATATCCCCCAATTGCGTGACGGAAACCGGTCTTCACCTCATCCATCACCAAAATAAATCCATATTTATCCGCCAGCGCGCGCAGCCCCTGGAGATACCCCGGGAGCGGATGAACGATGCCTGCGTTCTGCAGAATCGGTTCGGAAATAAACGCAGCCACCGGATACTTCCGGCAGACCCATTCCACCGAATCGAGATCGTTGAAATTAACGACGTGAACCAGTTTCTGGTGTTCTTCCGGGACGCCGGCGCTCATCCCGATGTAGGGATACTCGCCCGGCGAGACGCGCGGCCCCAGGCGGTCGAGCGGCGTCATCACGTTGCAGGAAACGTCGTTGTGCCAGCCGTTGTAGCCTCCTTGAATACAAATAACGTGATCCCGGCCCGTTGCGGCGCGCGCGATCCGGAGAGCCTGGTAAGTGGCTTCACTTCCCGTATTCAGAAACTGGACGGTATCGAGAAACGGGATATTCGAACATATCAGTTCGGCAAGGCGGCCTTCGAGAACGGTGGTTCCGGTTCCGAACAAGCTGGAGCCGTCGCGCAGCACGCGCTCGACCGATTCGGTGACGTCCGGGTCGTTATGGCCCAGAAAGTGTGGAGCGAAGGCGGCGTGGTAGTCGATGTACTCGTTGCCTTCGGCGTCCCAGATCCGCGCACCCTCCCCCCGGACGAATACGATCTCGGGTGAGACTGCCCGGTTGATCGACACGACGCCTCCGGGAATAAACCGCTGGTTCGCGCGAAGAATTTGTTTTGATTTAGGATAAGCTCTCATTTTGTGCAACAGCCTATAGAATAACTGCGTCGCCCAAAATTGTACGAATCCCACGACCCAGCGTCAACGGTCCCGTCCCATGCTCCCTGTTCTTTGGACGGATGAGTTGACGTGCGTCAGGGAGTTTTCGCACGATCGGAATTGCCCGTCCTCCAGAATGCGGCCATATGCTTCCGCTATCCTCGAGATTTGCTGCTTCTCAATCGCGGAGTGAAGCCGGGTCCGTTGAATGAGCGCCATTTTGCCGGGTTTTCGTCATGAATCGGCGAGCGGAGCCCTCAACTTCCCGCAGTCTCGTGAACACTGTTAGTCGATGGGATGATAGAATCCCAATTGGATGACTAGTCGGATTACGCTGGCTGCGGCCGCATCGCTCCTTCTTAGCCCTGTTCGCGGGCTTCCCATCGATTTTGTGCGAGACGTGGAACCCGTTTTCCGACAGAAGTGCTACGCCTGCCACGGCCCCGCACAAGTCATGAGCGGCCTGCGCCTCGATCGTCGTGAGGCTGCTTTGGCGGGCGGATATTCGGGGAAGGTCATTATACCCGGTAAAAGCGCCGATAGCAAATTGATCCAAATGGTATCGGGAGTGAAGCTGGGCGCGATAATGCCGCCCGTTGGAGAGCGGCTCACGCCGGAACAGGTAAACGCGTTGCGGACCTGGATCGATGAGGGCGCCGTGTGGCCCGCCATGCCCGAAGCGAAATCTGAAGCTCGATCAAAGAGCAGCCACTGGGCCTTCAAGCCTCCGCGACGCGTCGAACCTCCGGCCGTGCGGGGCCGCTCCTTTGTCCGGAATCCCATTGACGCTTTTATACTGGCTAAGCTCGAGGCCGAAGGCATTCAGTTCTCGCCCGAGGCCGACCGCTATACGCTGATCCGGCGGCTCAGTCTGGATCTTCGAGGACTGCCGCCCGCTCCGGAAGAGATTGCCGGGTTCGTCCAGGACAACCGGCCGGACGCTTACGAGCGGTTGGTCGATCACATGCTGGCCTCGCCGCACTATGGAGAAAAGTGGGCCCGCCACTGGCTCGACCTCGCCCGCTATGCCGATAGCGACGGGTACGAGAAGGATCTGCCCAGACCTCACGCTTGGCGATACCGGCATTGGCTGATCGAAGCGCTGAATCGCGATATGCCGTACGACGAGTTTACCATTTGGCAGATCGCCGGCGACCTGCTTCCGAACGCAACGGTCGAGCAGAAGGTGGCCACCGGTTTCCACCGGAATACCTTGACGAACCGGGAAGGCGGAATTGATCGTGAGCAATTGCGCGTCGAGCAGGCGGTCGACCGCGCGAGCACCGTTGGCTCGGTGTGGCTCGGGCTGACGGTTGGGTGCGCGCAGTGCCACGATCATAAGTACGATCCGATCAGCCAGAAAGAGTTCTACCAGTTGTTCGCGTTTTTCAGCCCTGCCGAAGAAATTGATCTGGACGCTCCGCTGCCTGGGGAGATGGGTCCCTATCTCAAGGCCGAGCCGGAGTACCGGCGCGGACGGCGTGAACTTCTGGAGCAATATAAAATTGCGCCGCTCCAGACCGCTTGGGAGCCAAAGGCGATCGAAGCCGGCAGGAATCAGGGGAAGTATGGAGGCGACTGGGACCTTGCCTGGACCGTGTTATGGAACGACGAACGTCAGATCCTGCTGAAGGACCCGGCCAAACGCACTCAGAAGGAGCAGGACAAGCTCACGGATCATTTCCTGGAGTGGTACAGCGCCGTCGTCAGCAGGGAACAGTACAAGGCGTTGGGGTTCAAGGAACTGCGGGAGAAATTGCAACGCCTGGCCGCAGGCTTTCCGGCCTTGAGCGAAGCTCAGTCGATCGCGGATGTTGCAAATCCGCCGGCGGCGCACGTGCTGATCCGCGGCGATTTTCGGGACCCCGGAATTGCGGTCGACCCCGGCACGCCGGCCGTGCTCCCGCCGATGGTCGCCGGGAAGAAGCCGAATCGCCTCGACCTGGCCCGTTGGATTGTATCGCCGCGGAATCCGCTTACGGCGCGGGTAGCGGTAAACCGGATGTGGCAGGCGTTTTTCGGAAAAGGACTGGTTTCGACAGCCGGAGATTTCGGAACACAAGGAGTGCGGCCCACGCATCCGGAATTGCTCGACTGGCTCGCAACGGAATTCGAGCGGCGGGAGTGGAGCGTGAAGTCGATGCACAAGCTCATCGTGGAGTCGGCGGCTTACCGGCAGGCTTCGCATACGAGGAATGAATTGATCACCCGCGACCCTTACAATAAGCTGGTGGCGCGCCAGACCAGGCTGCGTCTGGAAGCCGAACTGGTACGCGATGCGGCATTGAGCGCGAGCGCGCTTCTGAATCCCGCGGTCGGCGGCAAGAGCGTTCGGCCGCCGCAGCCCGCGGGCATGACGAATCTGGGATATGGCGATTTCGTGAAATGGAAGGACAGCGACGGCGCGGACCGCTACCGCCGCGGGCTCTATACATTCTTCCAACGAACGGTTCCTTATCCGCAGCTCATGACATTCGATGCTCCGGATTCCAATCTCCCGTGCACGCGCCGCGAACGATCAACGACGCCGCTGCAAGCGCTGAATCTCTTGAACGATCCGGTGTTTTTCGAGACCGCGCAGGCGTTCGCGGCAAGGGTCCTGCGGGAACGGCAGGGCAGCACCGCCGACCGCATCGAGTATGCGTTCCTGCTGGCTTTAGGGCGAATTCCGAGTGGTCGGGAGAAGGATCGCGCAGCCGGCTTTTTCCATCAGCAAGGACAAATCTTCAAGCAGGAGCCGGATGCGCCCGCGAAGCTGTTCCCGGGGCGTCTCGAGGGCGTGCCGGCGGCGGAAATGGCGGAATGGGTGACGTTCAGCCGCGCGCTGCTGAACCTGGATGAATTCATCACGAGGGAATAGGCGATGGACAGTTCTCAGTTCCGGCAGATTCAGACGCGACGACGTTTCTTCCGCGCTTGCGCGGGTGGCTTGGGTACAATTGCGCTCGCGCACGTGATGGCGGATGAGGGTCGCACGGCCGAGGCCACCCGCATACCGGATCCCCTCACGCCAAGGCTTTCGCACTTTGCTCCCAAAGCGAAGAACGTCATCTTTCTCTTTATGGAGGGCGCGCCCAGCCAGGTGGACCTGTTCGATCCGAAGCCCGGATTGCAGAAGTGGGACGGCCATCCGTTGCCTGAGTCGCTCACGAAAGATCTCCGGCTGGCTTTCATCAAACCCACGGCCAAGGTTATGGCCAGCCCGCGCGTCTTCAAGCCTGCCGGGCAGTGCGGCATGGAACTATCCGATTTGCTGCCCGGGTTGGCCTCGCGCGCCGACGACATCTGCCTGGTCCGGTCGATGTTTACCGATGCGTTCAATCACCATCCGGGCCAGCTTCTGCTGATGAGCGGCAGCATTCAATTTGGACGGCCGTCCATGGGCGCGTGGGTGACGTACGGCTTGGGAAGCGAATCGCGGAACCTTCCGGCTTTTGTCGTGCTGAGCTCCGGAAGGGGCACGAGCGGCGGCGCTTCCAACTGGTCGAGCGGCTTCTTGCCGTCCACTTACCAGGGCGTAACGTTTCGCAGCACGGGCGATCCGGTGCTGTATCTTTCGAGCCCGAATGGAGTCAGCTCGAGAACTCAGCGCTCGGGGCTCGATCTGGTTCGCGACCTCAATGAGGAGCGCCTTGCCATGACTGGCGACGTCGAGATCGCCTCTCGCATCGCCTCCTACGAGTTGGCTTTCCGGATGCAGTCATCGGCTCCGGAACTGCTCGATTTTTCAAAGGAATCGCCGCGGACACTCGAGATGTATGGCGTCAATCGCAAGGAAACACGTCCGTTCGGCACCAACTGCCTGCTTGCCAGACGCATGGTGGAGCGCGGCGTGCGCTTCGTTCAATTGATGCATGCCAGCTGGGATCATCACTCGGAGTTGAACAAGGGCTTAAAGGAGAAGTGCGAGGCAACCGACCATCCTGCAGCGGCTCTGATTCAGGATCTGAAGGAGCGTGGGTTGCTGGATTCCACATTGGTAGTCTGGGGCGGCGAGTTCGGCCGTACGCCCATGGTCGAGATCAGGCGTCCCGGGGAGCCCGGAAACGAGGGCCGTGACCATCATCCGCTCGCGTTCAGCATGTGGATGGCGGGAGGCGGAATCAAGGGCGGGCAGGTCGTTGGCAAGACAGACGACATTGGATTCAATATCGTCGAAGACAAAGTTCATGTGCACGATTTGCAGGCAACGATTCTGCACTGTCTTGGCTTCGATCACACGCGGCTCACCTATCGCCACCAGGGGCGGGATTTCCGCCTCACGGATGTGGCGGGCGAAGTCAAGAAAAAGCTTCTCGCCTAAGAGACTAAACCTATGCGCGCTGGCGTTTCACGTATCGATATCACCCCGCCGATTGGGATCGGCATGGTGGGGTATTATATCCGCGAGGGTGTCTCAACCGGCATCGAGCGTCCGCTGACTGCGACAGCGCTCGTGTTGACGGACAACGAAACCAAAATCGTCATTGTTGCCTGTGACGTGGCCTTCATCCAGAACCCCGCGGCCGCGGATGTCCGGCAAAAAATTGCCGCAGTGACGGGGACCCGCGCCGAATGCGTACTGCTCAATTACAGCCACACGCATTGCGGCCCCACGCTTCCAGGCTTCTTGTTCCAGGAAGAGGACCAACGGCAGTTGCAGACGTCGTACCTGGTGAATCTGAAGGCGCAACTGACGGGCGTAGCGGCGGCCGCGAATTCCAACCTGCAACCGGTGCGCGTCGGCTCGGGTTCGGGGTCGACGAATATCGGGATCAACCGGCGGGAGAAGGATGAAGACGGCAAGGCGTTCCTCGGGGAGAATCCGGACGGACCCATGGACCCGGAAGTGAACGTCATCCGTATCGACCATCTGGAGGGCGGCCGGCCTTTGGCCGTGCTGTACAGCCATGGCTGCCACACGGTGACGATGGGGCCCAAGTTTCTAAAACTTTCGCCGGATTTCATTGGACCGGCGCGGGAACATATCGAGACAGCCACGGGAGCGCTGTCTTTGTTCCTGCAAGGCGCGGCGGGCAATATCAACCCGGTGACAGGAATCGGGGCCCGCGAGGACGATTCGGAAAACATGCACCGCCTTGGAACTACGCTTGGCGCCGAAGTGGTGAAAACGATGATGCAGATCCGCACGCATGAGCGCCGCGGTCCGCGCGTGTTTCTGTCATCGCTGGCCAAGGTGTCGCTTTACCCGTATGTTCCGATCGAGCCCGGTGAAGCAGACTGCATTCAGGTAGTGACCGAAAGCATCGAGCTGCCGCTACTCCCTCTACCTTCTCTTGAGGAGGCCCGGCGTATTCTGGCCGACCGAACCGAAAAGTGGGAGAAGGCGAAAGCGGAAAACGCGTCCCCGGGAGTGATCACGGTGCTGAGGCATTTTCACGACTGGGCGCAATTGCTCCATCGCACCGTGGAGGCGGGCAAGAAAGAAGTCAGTATTCCCCTGGAAGTGCAAGCCATCCGGATCAACGACATCGCGATCCTCGCCGTCCCCGGTGAAACCCTTGTTGAGCTGGGGTTGGCGGTGAAGAAAGATTCTCCTTTTGCGAAAACCGTCTTTCTCGGCTATTCAAACGGATGCATCGGGTACATTTCTCCAGCGGACGCTTACCCACACAGCGGCTGGTCGCCGTGGGAAACGTACGCGATTCCCGACATGCTCTTCCAGTCTTACCAGCTACCGATGGCGCTTACCCCGGAATGCGGGCAGATGGTGGTGGATTGCGCTCTGGCGCTCTCTCGACGACTGGCGGATGCCGTTACGCTCACGACTGAGTCTCGAAGGATTTGACGTCCCGCTCCCGAACCATCCATGCAAAAGCGGCTGCTGCGATCAGAAGAGAGCCGCCCGCGAACCCAATGGAAGAACGAAAGTCCTTTCCGTCTCCGAGCAGGTAACCGGTGAGGATGGGCGCGCAGACTCCGGCCGTATTGGCTACGGTATTCTGATATCCAATCACGCGTCCGATGATTCGCTCGGGCGTCACCGCTTGTGTCAGCGCCCAATAGTTCGCGCTCGCAAAACCGATGCCTAAGAGCGAGAAGCAGACCGTCGCCAACACGGCATATTGCGATTGAACCAACAACAGCAGAAGAATCGAACTACCCCCCGTGAAGCCCACGCATACAAAAGCCTTCCTGACGCGGACCGTCCGTCCCGAACGCGAAATAATATGGTCCGCAGCCCGGCCGGCTAGCGTTGCTACGAGCGCCATTCCGAGCAGCGGTATGGCTGTGTAGGCGCCCATTTTGAGGAAAGAGAATCCGTGCGCCATGACGAGATAAGAGGGCAGCCAAGTCAGGTAAAAATACCAGTAGTAGGAATAGAAGAACGCCCCGATTGAGATGCCCCAGAGCAGCGGGCTGCGAAATAGACGCGCCCATTCGATGGGTTGCTTCGTGGCCCGCACTTCGCGCCTGGCTTTGGCGGCAGGAGCTACCAGGAGCCACGGTATCAGCCACACGCACCCGCCCAGGCCCGTGAATACAAAAAGCTGACGCCATCCCAGGCTCTCCAGCAGCACCGCGCCGAAGAACGCACCGATGGCCGGCCCGAGCATCATGCCGGCAACGTAGATAGCGGTGGGCAAGCCCTGTTCGTCTTCCCGAAACTGTTGGCGGATGAACGCGAGGCTGGCCGGCACCGCCACCGCTTCGCCGATTCCAAGCAGGATGCGAAACACAAGAACCTGCTCGAAGGACTCCGCCAAACCCACAGCAGCCGATGCCAGCGACCACAGCAGGAAAGCGCCCGCATAGGTCCACTTCAAACCGAAGCGGTCTACTACGTACCCCGCCGGTATCTGAAGGAGCGAATAACTCCAGAAAAATGCCGAGAGCAGGATACCCATGGCTTTGGGCGAGATTCCGAACTCGCGCATCATGGGAACCGCGACGATGCTCAGGTTGCCGCGATCGACGTAGTTGATCAGGATGCCCAGGAACAGGAGCCCGACCGTCCACCATTTTTTCGCCATGCGTTCGGAGGCCTTATGCCAGCTAAAGATTCTGGACCAGCTTCAGACTGCGGCCGGCCACGCCTGTATGCCCTAGCCGGCGCGATATCTGCCCCGCATAGTTCTTGATGGCCTTCCCCAAAGCGTCAATACGGTGCAGATCGATCTGTGCGAGCGTCCCTGCGAAACCAACAGAGGCAATCACTTTACCTTCGCTGTCGAATATGGGCGCTGCCACGCCCCTGCCCTTGGCTTCGTCTTCGGCGTCATCGAGAGCATAACCGCTTTCCCGGCACTTCGCAAGGTTTTCGAGCAGAACGTCGACGGACGTGATGGTTCTCTCCGTGCGGCGAATCATCGACTCGGGTGTCGCTAGATTGCGGATCTCCTCGTCGGGTCGCGACATCAGCAAAGCCTTTCCCACTCCCGTGCAGTGCAGGCACTTTCGCTCTCCAACCCAGGTATTGAGCCGGATGAAGCCGTTAGACTCGGTTTTCTCTATGTAGACGGCTTCGTTCTTGTTAAGAATCGCGATGTGGACGGTCAAGCCGGTTACGTCGGTCAGTTCCTGTAACAGCGGAAACGCCAGGGCTCGGAGGTTGAGCGTGTTCTTCGCGACGCTGCCGTCCCGAAACGCGAACAGCTTGTGGCCCAGCGTGTATTTCTTTGAGTCGCCGTTCCTTTGAACATATCCGCACCCGAGCATGGTTTCGAGCAGATAGAACACCGTGCTGTACGGGATCTTGTGGATGCGGCTCACCTCCTGCACGGTCAAACCGAAGCTGCTTTCATTCAGGCTATCGAGGATTCCAAAAGCGCGCTTGAGCGCGGGAACCTGGTATCTCTTCGGACGAACTGGTTTCTTTACCGGCATGTGTGGTCCCAGAATAGCTCGTGAAATTGACGGCTGCAACAATTCTATTGTAGTATTGAGACCTTATCAATTAGGTGAAAACCGGTAGATGAAGATCACGAGACTAGAAACCATCTTGCTCACGGCTCGCCCCACTGAAGAGATCCGGTGGTCGGGCGGTTCGCTCTCCTCCGTTCACGCATCCCTGATACAAGTGCACACGGATGAGGGATTGACCGGATTGGGCGAGACCTACGCCGGAATCTTCGCCCCGCTCGCCGTGAGAGGCATCGTCGAAGCGCTCGAACCTCTACTTGTGGGGGAAGATCCGACCCAGGTGACCTACCTTTTTCAGAAGATGTACAGCAAGACGCTGTTCTGGGCTCGCGTCGGCGTGGGAATAAGCACGATCGGCGCAATCGAAACGGCCCTGTGGGACATTCTGGGCAAGGTTCGAGGCCTGCCGGTTTACGAGTTGCTGGGCGGCAAAGTGCATAGCCGGCTACCCATCTACGCGAGCGGGGGTTTGGAAAAGCCCCTCGACCAAACAATCGAAGAGATGAAACGTTATCGGGCCGAGGGCTTTCGGGCGGTCAAGGTGCGGATCGGGATGGGTTTCAGCCAGGACTTGCGCAAAATGGAAGCCGTCCGTGAAGCTCTTGGAGACGACATTGAGCTGATGGTTGACGCGGTGCAGGGTCACAATCCCGAGCCTTGGAGCGCGGGCGAGGCTATTCAGATTGGCAAAGCGATGGAGCACCTGGATTTGCGCTGGTTCGAAGAGCCGTGCGCGGCTACCGATTACACGGGCTACGCACACGTTCGCAGGCATTTGTCCATACCCATCTCGGGAGGGGAGAGCTCCACCTCGATTCACGAGTTCCGGAATTTCTTCAACGCGAGCGCTTTGGACATCGCTCAACCGGATACGGCACATTCGGGAGGCATTCAGGAGTGCCGGAAAATTGCCGCTCTTGCGCAAAGCCACGGAGTGGAAGTGGCGTTTCACTCCTGGGGGACTTCCGTGGTGCTCGCGCCGAATTATCATCTAGCCTTTACAGTTCCGAACACTTCGATTCTCGAGTACCCGACCTGGGGTTTTCCCCTGAGCAATGAATTGTTCTCTGAGAAGCTCCGAATTGAGGATGGTTACCTTTACCCGTCAACAGCGCCGGGCCTCGGGGTGGAGCTGACGGATGACGTGCGCGGGAAGTACGCGTTTCAGCCTTCGACCGGCGTGATGATGCAGCGCGCCCGCTAACTTAATGATCATCGACTACCACACCCACTTCATGCGGCGCGCTCACTTCGGGCCGCAGTTCGCCCGGGAATGGGATGAGCGCGGCGGAACGGGGGCGTGGCCGGAGATCACTCCGGAGCAGTACGACGAGGCTATGGCGCCCGTCGGAAAAGCGATTGTGTTCGGGATAACGGCCTACGCTCTCGGAATACACACGCCCCACGAGTATGTGGCGAAGCTGGTTGCCAGAAATCCGAAAAAGTACATCGGATTCATGGCCCTCGATCCCAGCCACCCGGAGGCAATTGCAGAAATGGAGCGGGGTGCTCAAGACTTCGGGATGAAGGGGATCAAGCTCTACCCGGTGATGTCGCTTTATAACATCGCCGACCCGCAATTCCGCCCGTTTTTCCAGCGTGCCGTGGAACTGAGCCTGCCCGTGCTCACCCACATGGGAACCTCTCCTGCTACGAAGGGCCTGCTGCGGCTGTCGATACCGCTCCTGGTAGACGAACTGGCCATTGCGATGCCGGAGTTGAGGATCATCATGGCGCATTTGGGCCATCCCTGGCAGCGCGAAGCTGCAATGGTGATTCGCAAGCACCCGAATGTCTACGCGGACATCTCCGGTCTTTGGCGCAGACCCTGGCAGGGCTACGAAGCTATGGTGGTTTGCGGGGAGTGGGGCGTCTATCACAAGCTTCTGTACGGCTCGGACTATCCCTTGTGGGAGCCGGAATCTTCGATGGCGGCATTGAAGCGCCTGAACGACCAGGTAGCGGGGACGCCATTACCGAAGATCTCCGGTGAGATCATAGAGCAAATCCTGCACCGCGACATACTTGCGGAGTTAGGTGTCAC
>SXGT01747090.1_pt1 | contig 19623 bp, 14 predicted proteins | sample 3176221 | NCBI WGS metagenome assembly SXGT01 (sample SAMN11356862, study PRJNA531348) | freshwater metagenome | isolation source: freshwater sample F1-120 | place: China: Fuxian Lake, Yuxi | collected 2017-12-25
CCGGCAGGCGCTCCGGGGAGCCAGTTTCACGTCGCCGCGGCAAGTGCGGCAAGCGATCGACGACTTTGTTGAAGTCTACAACGAAAAGGCAGCGCCGTTTGAATGGAAGAAGGCAGTCGTGTTCCCTTCCGGCCCCAAAGTCAAGTACTCTGACTTATGCAACTAGGTACTAGCAACAGTTGTTGACAAGCTGAGTGGCATTGTGGTCTAACCAAGAATATGCCTGCGGCTTCCTGGACCGGCTCCCCGTCTCTCACTTCCGATGAGGTTGCCGCCCTGCGCCGGAAAGTAGCGTGGCGCATTATACCGCTAGTCGTGCTCCTGTACCTGGTGGCGTATCTGGACCGCGCCAACGTCGGTTTCGCAAAGTTGCGGATGGGGCAGGACCTGGGCTTTTCCGAAGAGGTATTCGGTCTTGGCATCGGCCTGTTCTTTATCGGCTACCTGACGCTGGAGATCCCCGGCGCATTGCTGGTGGAGCATTGGAGTGCCCGCAAGTGGTTCTCCCGCATCCTGCTCACCTGGGGGTTGATTTCCGCGGCGACCGCCTTCGTGCAGACCCCCGGCCAGTTCAATACGGCCCGGTTCCTGCTGGGCGTTGCCGAAGCGGGCTTTTTTCCCGGAATCATCGTCTATTTCACTCACTGGTTTCCCGCTCACTTGCGCGGCCGGGCGATGTCTGGCCTCATCATGGCGGTTCCGATCAGCCTGGCGGTGGGCGCCCCGGTTTCCGGCCTCCTATTGAACGTGACCTGGTTTGGCCTGGCGGGCTGGCAATGGCTTTTCATACTTGAAGGACTGCCGGCCGTATTGCTTGGGGTTGTGGCGCTGTTCTATCTGACGGACCGGCCCTGCGACGCCCATTGGCTGACGGCCGCCGAACGCCAGTATCTGGAAGAGGAGTTGGCCGCCGAAGCGCGCGCCAAGAATGCCGCGGCCAAGGTATCGATGTGGCAGGCTCTTCGAATGAGAGACGTCTGGCTGCTTGCGCTCGGTATCTTTGCCACAAACACCGGAGGCTACGCAATCGGGTTCTGGCTTCCCACCACTGTGAAGAGTTTGTCCGGAGGTTCGGATCAGGCGTCGCTGGCCTACACGGGACTCTACTATATCTTCGGATTGGCTGGCGTAATCGTGTCGGGCCGGGCTTCGGACAGAACGGGCAAATACAAATGGCATTGCGCGGGAGCGATGGGTGCAGCTTCGGTATTCCTTGCCGCCTCCTCCCTGCCGGGCCAATCGTTCGGCGCGGTAATGGTCTGGCTGTGCCTGACCGGGTTTTCCGCATTGTCCTGGCAATCGCCGTTTTGGACGCTTCCCACAGTGTCCCTGACGGCCTCGGCTGCCGCCACCACCATCGGGTTCATTAATATCTTCGCCAACCTGGCCGGTTACTGCGGCAATCACCTGATGGGATACATGCGGCATCACGGCGCCACCGATCGCCAGTGCCTCGTGTTTCTTGCGTCTTGCTACTGCCTGGGCGGCATCATCATCAGTTTCGTGAGGACAAAGAGAAAATCATATGATATCAAGAATGTTTGATCTCACTGGACGAGTTGCGGTGGTTTCCGGCGCGGCCCAGGGCATGGGCAGGGCAATGGCGACCGCGTTGGCGGATGCCGGCGCTGATCTGATGCTGGTCGACCGCAACGGCGGCGGTGTCCATGAGACGGCCGCCACCATTCGCGGCCTTGGCCGCCGTGCCGAAGCCGCTGTTGCCGATGTGTCGAGCACGGAGCAAGTCCGCGAGCTTTTCCAAAGAGTCGATCGGGACTTCGGCCGCGTCGACTTCCTCGGCAACGTGGCGGGCGATTCCATCATGGGACGGTCGGAAGATCTTTCGCTCGAAGGCATCGAGCAGGTTCTGCGCAATCTGGTGATTGGCCGCTTTTGCGCCTGCCAGGAGGCTGGCCGGCGCATGCTTGCCGCCGGGCGGGGCAGCATCGTCAACATCGGATCGCTCGCCAGCGTGACAGCGTTGGGACGCGGCCACGTGGCGTACAGCATGGCAATGGGCGCCGTTGCTCAGATGACCCGGGAGTTGAGCACGGAATGGGCGGGCCGCGGCGTCCGGGTGAATGCGATTCTTCCGGCGCAAGTGATGAACCCCGGCCTGGAGAAGCGGATCGCCGAGACGCCCGCCCTCAAGGAGAGATTCCTCAGCGGCATTCCGGCCGGCCGGCTCGGCGTACCGGAGGACATTCAGGGTCTGGCCGTGTTTCTCGCCTCGGATGCTTCCAGTTGGATTACCGGCGCCCTCATTCCCATGGATGGCGGCAACCTGGCCATGAATGGCGGCGGATCAACCGGACCCAGGAGATCGAGCTAAATGGACCCTGAAACCGGTTTTCTCTATCGCACGATGCAGCTCATCCGCATGGCGGAGGAGCAACTGGCGCGATGCTATGCACGCAAGCTGATCCATGGCGCCTGCCACACCTCCGTGGGGCAGGAGGCGGTTGCGGCCGGAGTTAGTCTTCATCTGCGGCGTGACGACTCGGTGTTCAGTACGCACCGCGGTCACGGACACGCGCTGGCAAAAGGTCTGCCAGTGGATCAACTGTTTGCCGAACTGTTTGGACGGGCGACCGGGTGTTCTCGAGGGCGCGGCGGCTCGATGCACCTGTTCGCTCCCGAAATCGGTTTGATGGGGACGAGTGGGATCGTTGGGCCCTGTATCCTCCAGGCGGCTGGGGCCGCCTATGCACTCCGGCTCTCGAAGACCGATCGAATTGCCGTGGCGTTTTTCGGGGACGGCGCCGTGAACAACGGCGCCTTTCACGAGGGCCTGAACCTGGCAGGCATCTGGAAACTGCCCGTCCTTTTCGTTTGTGAGAACAACCAGTTTGCGACAGAGGTTCCGTTTCGCTACTCGGCTGCCAATCCGGATGTCGCCTCGCGCGCCCAGTCCTATGGCATGCCCGGTATCCAGGTGGATGGCAACAATGCCGGCGCGGTTACCGCCGCCGCCCGTCAAGCGGTGGAACGCGCCAGATTGGGCGAAGGACCGTCACTAATCGAATGCAAGACCTATCGCACCCGGCCGCATTCGGAAGGGATGGGCGACTATTCCTATCGAACGCGCGAGGAAGTTGCCGAGTGGCGCCTGCGTTGCCCGATTCAACAATTGCGTTCCGCGCATACCGCGCTTGAGGCGGAGTTTGACACCATTGACCGGGAAGTCGCGGAACTGGTGGCTGCGGCCAGCAAGGCAGCCGAGGATGCACCCTGGCCCACTGCCGAAGGCGCGGCAACGCACGTCTTCGCCCATTCCGCCGCGGCCGTTCGGGAGCCGGAACCCGATGCTGGCGCCGGGCGCCATATCTCTCTGGCAGCCGCCACGCTGGAGGCTCTCGATGAGGAGATGCGTTCGAACCCCTCCATATTTGTGATGGGGGAAGGCATCGGTGTTCGAGGAGGCAACTTCGGCACCACCGCGGGGCTGTTCGCCAAATACGGCGCTGAGCGGTTGCGCGACACGCCCATTGCCGAGCGCGGATTCACGGGCTTGGCTTGTGGAGCGGCCATGGCGGGTGCTCGCCCCATCGTCGATTTCATGTTCGTCGATTTTCTGAGCGACGCTTTTGGCGAGATCGTGAACCAGATCGCCAAGATGCAATACATGAGTAGCGGTCGGCTGAAGATGCCTGTGCTCCTTCGCGGCTGCATCGGGATCGGGCATTCCGCCGCCACTCATCACTCCGGAAGCTACTACTCCATTTACAGCCACATTCCCGGACTCCGGGTCGTGGTTCCCTCTTCGCCATACGATGCCAAGGGGCTTTTCACGCACGCCCTTCGATGCCAGGATCCGGTGCTATTTCTCGAACCTCGAGAACTGATGGCCGTCAAAGGGCCAGTCCCGGCGGACTCCTACGAGATTCCGTTTGGCAAGGCCCGCGTCGTCAGAGTGGGGCGCGGGCTCACGGTGGTTGCCGTCGGTGCAATGGTGCCCAAGGCGCTCGCCGCCGCGGATCAATTGGAGAAAGAAGGGCTTTCAGTCGAGTTGATTGATCCGCGCACCATCGCGCCTTTGGACTTGGATGCTATCCTGGCTTCGGTGGAGAAGACAGGCCGGCTCCTGATCGTTGAGGAAACATTCCAGCAGTGCAATTTGGGCGCGGAGATCGCAGCCCAGGTGGCCAGTAGCGGCTTCGATTTCCTGGATGCGCCCATTCGCAGGCTCACCGGAGTCGCGGCCCCAACACCATATAGCCCCCCATTGGAAGCGGCCGTTGTCCCAAGCCTTGAAGCCATTGCGGAATCCATGCGGCGTCTGATTCGGGAGTAACGAGCAATGGCGATTGAAATCATCGTGCCGCGCCTTGGATGGTCCTCCGAGGATGGTGTTTTCTCCGGATGGTTGAAGCAGGCCGGGGAGAAAGTCGCAAGTGGCGAGCCTTTGTTCGCCCTCGAAAGCGACAAGGTCACAATGGAGGTGGAATCCTTAGACAACGGCATTCTCCAGATACTACCTGGCGGGCCGGAACCCGGCGGAGTTGTCGCAGTCGGACAACTAATTGGCTACCTGTTGGCGGACGGCGAGGAGATCGGCGCGGTGCTGCCGGCTCCATCCGCGCCGTACACTCCGCCGGTGGTGGAGGCCGCTGTTGTTCCGGCGCGGGCGGCGCAGGCTGAAGAGTCGAAGGGAGAATCCCGCCGCCCCGTGAGTCCGCGCGCACGCGCCAGAGCGAAAAGCCTGGGAATCGAGATCGCCGCCGTTCCCCTTGCGCCGGGTGCGCGGAGAGTGGTGGAAGCAGATGTTCTGCGGTTTGCCGAAGAGAGGGCGGCGCGAAAGCGGCCTTTCGACACCGCTGCTTCACGCGCCCGCAAGGGGATCGCCGCGCGGTTGGAGGAGAGCTTCCGCACGCCCCACTTCTATGTTCACGCCGAAGCGGACGCCACCGGGCTGGCGAGACTCCGTGACGAGATGCTGCCCGTTGTGCTCGAACGCGACGGCGTCCGGCTCACTTTCAACGATCTGCTGGTGAAGGCCGCGGCGCTCAATCTCCGCGCGCTGCCGCAGGTGAACTGCTATTGGCATCAGAGGGAGGTTGTGGTCTTGGACACGGTCCACATCGGCTTGGCTGTTCAGACCGATGAGACCCTGGTCGTTCCAGTCATCCGCGACGCGGACCGGCTTACGGTCGCCGAGATCGCTCGCGCCAGGCAACTGCTGGTCGAAAAAAGCCGCAGTTCGAACTTGAAGCCTGCGGATGTCGAAGGCGCCAGCCTTACGATTTCCAACCTGGGAGCATTTGGCGTGGACCGGTTCCAGGCCATTCTCAATCCGCCGCAAAGTATCATAATGGCTGCCGGCAGCATTGCCAAGCGGCCGTTTGTCGATGGCGATACTGTGGTGGCCAGGCTCACCCTTCCTATTTCCATCTCCGTGGATCATCGCGTGATTGACGGCGTGGCGGCGGCCCGGTTCCTGCAAGGGCTGGTTCGTCTGCTGGAATCGCCCTTGAGGCTTGTTCTGTGACTGCTTGTACTGGTAGATTGGTCATATCAGTGTTGCGACCGAGGAGGCTAGGACCGGGACGCTCGTGGGTCCGTCCACCATCTTCAAAGTCCCGGCGGGCAAGGTAGACGTGAACATGTTTCGCAGCAACATGCCGCCGAGCATGACCGCGTGTTGGGATGTTCGCCGGAAGGATCTCGACTACGACCTGCTCAGGCGATTGGTGGAGGAGTTCGAAAAGACCGCGCTACGTTATCTCGGCGACTGCTACCTGTTGACCAGTTACAGTTTCGCCGGAGACACCAGGTTGGCTTGGCAATTCGACCGCCCTCGGACCCGGGAGGGGGTCGTGCAACCGTTTCGCCGCGGCGAAAGCCCGTTTGAGCCGGGACGGTTCAAGCTGAATACCTTATTGGCGGAGGCTGCCTAACTGGTGTCCGATTCGGACATGGCCGGCAATCGGCCGCTCACCGGACGCCACTTGATCGAGGAGGGATTGCCGGTCTCGGTGAGGAGCCGCCCTGGCGCGGTGGTGGTTCACTACCAGCGCCAGCCGTGAAGCCGGGAATCGGGAACGGAGATGGAGACACGATGAGTTGGGCCTATCTGGAGGACGCAAGCGGATTCACCGGGAACGCGGACCGCATCTGCGTGCCGAATGACGAAACGGAGTTGCGGAACCTGCTGGCCGAGGCAGGGAAGCAGCACGCTCCAATTACCATTGCCGGAGGAGGGAGCGGCCTCACTGGCGGGCGTGTGCCCCTTGGCGGATGGGTTGTTTCGATGGAGAAGTTTCGCAGGCTCGATGTACAGCAGGGCTCCGCAACCGTTGGCGCAGGGGTTACATTGCAGGACCTGCAAGCCGCGGCCAAGATGGCCGGACAGTTCTATCCACCCGATCCAACGGAGACCCTGGCATTCCTCGGGGGCACGATTGCCTGCAATTCCAGCGGATCTCGAAGTTTCATGTACGGCGCCACACGCCGCTGGTTGAACCGGCTTCGCGTTGTGTTGCTCGATGGCCAAGTCCTGGACGTTCGCCGCGGGGAGCCCATCGATTTCGATGTGCCATTGATTCCGCAACCAGCTTCAAGGAAGCATTCCTGCGGCTATCCCTTGCGTCCAGGCATGGACTGGATCGACCTGTTCACGGGTTCGGAAGGCACGCTGGGTTTTGTGGTTGAGGCCGAGGTGCGCTTGCTTCCCAACCCTGCCGGATTGCTGAACGGAGTTGTGTTCTTCCCATCCGACGAACTCGCACTGGATGCTTTGGATGCCTGGCGCGGTGTCGCCGCCCTCCGCATGCTCGAATATATCGACGGCGCGGCTCTCCGCATGGTCGAAGCGCGATATCCTGGCGTGCCCGGAAACGGCCAGGCGGCTCTCATCGTGGAACAGATCGTTGAATCCGGCGGCGAAATCGACGCATGGTTGGACCGGTTATTATCCGCGCGGGCCCTGGAGTCCGACAGTTGGTTCGGGTCTTCAGACGCCGACCGGGAACGGTTCCGGAAGTTCCGGCATTCGCTGGCCGAGACGCACGGGGACATCTCCCGCCGCAACGGTTTCCCCACCCTGGGCACCGATTTCTCCGTCCCTATCGCGGAAAGCCGCAAAATGCTGGCGTATTATCGCGAGCATATGGATCGGATCATGCCGGGGCACTACTGTATCTTCGGCCATCTCGGCGATGGGCATCCGCATGTCAACATGCTTCCGGCGACAGAGACGGAGTTCCGGGCGGGAGCCGAGGTAATGGAGGTGTTTGCCAGGCAATCGGTCGCGTTGGGAGGCTCGGTAGCCGCCGAGCATGGACTTGGCAAGCGCAAGGCGAAGCTTCTCAAGATTCAGTACAGCACCGAACACATCGAGGCCATGAAGCGAGTGAAGCTGCGCTTCGACCCCGAATGGCGACAGGGGCGGGGGACGATTTTCGAACTGCCTCCCACCTGAGGTGCGGCCCTCAAGCCTGGATTCGTGGGTGCAAGAAACAAGGAGCACAAATGGTTCACCTATTAGCATTAGCCTTCGCGATGATGCCCGCGGCGTTTGCGGCCAACCTTGACATCTACTGGATCGATGTGGACGGAGGCGGCGCAACCCTGCTGGTCACTCCGGCACGCGAGACAGTGCTCATCGATTCCGGGGAGAACAAGGCGCATCATGTGAGCCGGATGCACGAAGCCGTCCGGCGTACCGGCCTCAGCCATATTGATCATCACATCATTACCCACTGGCATGCTGACCATTACGGCGGCGCCTACGAATTGGCCAAACGAATCCCGATCCGGAACTACTACGCGGGCACGGCTCCCCCGGCCAGCGTTGATGACGATCCGCAGTTCCCGGTTCTCATGCCCCTCTACCGGAAGGCGAATCCTGGCAAGACGCGAGTACTCTCGCCGGGGGAGGCGATTCCGCTGCGTCAGGCTTCTGGCGCGCCTGCCATGAGCATCCGCGTCCTGGGATCGAATCGCCGGCAGATAGCTGCCCGTCCTGGCACGCCCACCAACCCGGCGTGCGCCGAACCTGTTACAGCACCCAAACTCGATGATGGTGAGAACGCGATGTCTGTCGTTCTGATGATCGAGTACGGGAAATTCCGGTTTCTGAATGCCGGCGATTTGACGTGGCATGTAGAAGAGCGGCTGGCATGTCCAACCAACCTGATCGGAAAAGTCGACCTCTATCAGGTGACCCACCACGGCCTCGACCGCAGCAACAATCCGCACCTTGTACGATCGATTCAACCGAGGGTGGCCGTGGTCAACAACGGCCTTCGCAAGGGATCCGAGCCGAATTCGATGCGAACGGTCCTCAACCTGGCCAATTCCAGCGTAGCCTGGGCCCTGTATGCCAACCCAAACACCGGGCCTGAACTCAATCCTCCCAGCCGCCGCATTGCTAATCCCACAGGCAGTGACGGAGGGCAATACCTGCGAGGAAGCGTCCAACCCGGCGGAGCTTTTCTTGTCCAGATCGGCGAGGACGGATACAAGGAAGAGTATCGTTAAGGAGACCGGAATGAAAAGACGCCCATTTCTGAAATCGCTGGGCGCCGTCGGCTTACCCTCGGCATGGCCTTTGGATGGCAGTCAAGCCGTGAGCCGGAGACCGAACATCCTCCTCTGCATCTCGGACGATCAGTCATGGAAGCATGCAGGCGCCTATGGCAGTAGGATGGTGAAGACTCCGGCGTTTGATCGAATCGCGCGCGAAGGTGTCCTGTGTCAACGAAACTTCACCTCGAACCCAACCTGCTCCCCTTCACGATCCTCCCTGCTCACCGGCCAGGCCTTTTACCGCCTGGAAGAGGGCGCTCAGAACTGGGGCACGCTTCCGCTGAAGAACAAGGTCTATCCCGACCTTCTCGAAGCCGCCGGATACCATGTCGGATTCACCGGCAAGGCGAGTGGACCCGTCGATTGGCGGGCGTCCGGTTGGAAGCGCAGTCCCTGCGGGCCGGAATACAACCGGAAACGGCTCAAGCCACCCAACGACGGAATCGTCACCAATGACTATGCCGAGAACTTCCGCGAGTTCTTGCAGCGCCGCGACGCCAACCAGCCATTCTGCTTCTGGTACGGTGGAATCGAACCGCATCGCGAATACTCCCCTGGTTGCGGTGTAAGAGCCGGCAAGAAGCTGTCCGAGGCTGAGCTTCCTCCCTGGTTGCCCGACAACGATGAGGTACGTTCGGACGTACTCGACTACGCCTTCGAAATCGAGTGGTTCGACAGCCACCTGGGCAAAATAATACAGATTCTGGAAAGCTCTGGAGAACTCGACAATACCTTGATCCTGGTGACGGCCGATAATGGAATGCCTTTTCCGCGTTCCAAAGGGCAACTCTACGATTCCGGAGCGCGGGTTCCGTTGGCAGTGCGTTGGGGCACCCGCGTAAAGGGTGGCCGCGCCGTGGGAGACTTCGTCAGTTTCCCCGACTTTGCCCCGACAATACTCGAAGCGGCAGGGCTTTCGAAAACCCCGGAGATGACCGGCCGCAGCTTTCTCAGCGTGCTCCTTTCCAACGGGTCGGGCCAGATCGATCCGACGCGTGATCACGTGATTACGGGACGCGAGCGCTACTATCCGGAGTTGCTGCCCTTCCCCTGCCGCGCCTTGCGAACCGCGGACCATCTGTACATTCGCAACTACCGGCCTGACCGCTGCGTAGCCGGTGTAGCACCCGACTACAAGGATGGTGAGTTCGGTCCCGCCGCCGGGAAACACCTGCTCGCCGGACGAGGTCAGAGCATGGGGCGCTATCGCTGGGAGATGACGTTCGGCATGCGTCCCGCTGAGGAACTCTACGATCTGTCGAAGGATCCGGATCAAATGCACAATGTGGCTTCGGACAAGGCGTATGCCGAGGTTCTCGATAGACTGGGTATACAACTTGAACGGGAACTGGTTGCAACCGGCGACCCGCGGGCTGTCGGCCGGGGCGACATATTCGACACTTACCCGGCCCGTATGTGGGATTCCAGGAATCACCGCATGCTTCCGCATCCGCAGTGAGATGTCGTCTTGAAGAAACATCGTCTTTTGTAAGGATGTGTCGCATCTGCGCCCGGCCGACTGAAATCTTCCCCGACGGGGGATCGCCGCCGTCCTACCTCAAGGATGCTGGCAACGGACGCGCCGGGCAGCAGCGTCGCGAGCTGAAGCGCATTGCGTCCGTTCAGCGGGAGCTCGGCTCGACAAGGCGCATGCGCTCCACCACTTCGCCCCGGGCCTACGAGTGCGTGTCGACAAGCGTCGTCGCCGCTCCCACCTCGACGCGCTCCGTCACGTTGCCGAGCTGTAGTGGGAAATCGGCGCGCAAGTTCTGGCCGACCTGAAGGGGCAACGCCGCTGCGCACCGCCGACTTGAACCCGCCCGCCTCGACGGTGACCTGATACTGTCGCTGACCGGCAGCAGTGGAATGAGAAGCGAGCCGTCCGCATCGGTGACTCCAACGCGCGAAAAACCCGTGAGATCGTTGAGCGCCGTGACCCTGGCTCCGGCAATGACGCCGCCCGATGGATCTGTAACGCTACCCGGAATGGCGCCCGTGTTGACTTGAGGGAGACAAAAAGCTGCCGTGAGCAGTCCGAGTAATACGATGTGCATCTTGCCGCCTCCTGCAATTCCGGGCAGCGAATCGCCTGCACACCTTCAGCGGCCCTAAATCACCGGCGGACTCTTCAACAAATTGCCGACGACGTGCGCGCCGGTAATCGGCACATCCGTCAGCGATTCCTCCCTGCCGTTGTGGACGTAAACGAGCTTGCGATGATCGATGCCCAGCTGATGGAAGATCGTCGCGTGCAGGTCGGGAACCCCGACTCTGTTTTCGACGGCCTTGTACCCGATCTCATCGGTCGCGCCGTACAGGTGTCCCGCCTTGAATCCGCCGCCGGCGATCCACAGGCTGAAGGCCCAGCGATTGTGGTCCCGGCCCCTGCCGTTCTGCGAAATCGGCAGACGGCCGAATTCGCCGGTCCACACCACCATGGTCTCGTCGAGAAGCCCGCGGTCTTTCAGGTCCTTTACCAGCGCCGTCGCGCCCTGTTCCGTCTTGGCGGCGATTGTCTGGTTCTCGCTCTTCACGTTGGAATGGCAATCCCAGGGCTGGAAGGACGGCTTCACCGCCGGGAACACCTGCACAAAGCGGACACCGGCTTCCACCAGGCGCCGGGCCATCAGACATCGGCGTCCGTAGGGTGCCGTTACCTCATTATCAAGCCCGTACTGCTTCTTCGTCGCCGCGGACTCCTTCGAAAGATCGAGCACATCGCTCGCGTTAAGCTGCATGCGGGCCGCGAGCTCGTAGTTTCGAATCCGCGCTTCCAGATCCGAATCCAAGGGATAGCCTGAACGGTGCTCCTCGTTGAGCTTGGCCAGCAGCGCCAGTTTGTCGCGCTGGACGCCCTCGGGCAGCGGACGCGCCGGATTCAGGTTGAGCACCGGAGCGCCCTGCGTGTTGAACTCCGTGCCGGCATACAGCGCGGGCAGCCAGCCGTTATCCCAGTTCAGCGTGGCGTTCGTGTTGTAGCCTTCCGGATCGCGCAGCACGATGTACGCCGGCAGATTCTGGTTCTCGGTGCCGAGCGCGTAGGTGATCCACGCGCCCATTACCGGACGGCCGCGGAAGATCTTGCCGGTCGCCAGCATGATCAGCGCCTCGGTGTGGTTGTTGTGCTCGCTGTACATCGAGCGGATCAGGCAGATGTCATCGGCGATGGACGGCGTGTGCGTCAGCACCTCGGAGAAATCCATGCCCGCGCTCCCCGCCTTCCGGAACTCGAACGGCGAGCCCATCAGCTCGTTGGTTTCGCTGCCCGTCTGGAACGCCTCCACCTTAAGGGTATGAACCTTGCCGTCGAGCTTCTGCAGCGCGGGCTTCGGGTCGAACAGGTCCATCTGGCTCGGGCCGCCGTTCTGCACGAGCTGGATCACCGACTTCGCACGCGCGGGAAAGTGCCCCGGCGTGGAACGTAAACCGGAGCCGAGCTGCGCGCCCTTGGCCGCCGCCAGCGCTCCCTGCGTGTTCAGGATGTGAGCCAGCGCGAGGCTGCCGAAACCCAGGCCGGAGCTTCGCAGCAGCGCGCGGCGGGAGATCGCTTGAGGGTCTATCATGTTCCGCTCCTACTCGACATACAGAAACTCATTCGTGTTGAACAGCGTGTGGCAGAAGGCCGCCAGCGCCTTCTGACTGGCCTCGCCCGGCGGCGCGTTCCCGCCCCGGTAGCGATCCGTAAACTGGCGCAACGAATCGAGGCCCCAGGCGGTCTCCCTGGCCGAGGGTTTCCGCCCCAGCGCGATCCGGAACGCCGTCTCGATCCGCCGCTCCGGCTCCGCTCCCGCGGCCTTTGCCACGCGCGAGGCGAACGCATCGGCCTGGTCCAGCATGAATTCGTCGTTCAGCAGCGCCAGCGATTGCAGCACCACGGCCGACGAGCTCCTCCGCGTGCAGTTGGTGTCCATCACGGGCGCATCGAACACGCTCAGCATCGTCATGTTGAAGCTCCGGCGCTGGTACATGTACAGGCTGCGGCGGAATTTCGCCTCGGGCCGCGGCAGGTCCTTTTCCGATACCAGCACCATTCCATCCGGCCGGTAATCCATGGCCACTGGCGCGCCCCCCATGGTCAGATCGATCTTGCCGCCGACCGCCAGAATCGAGTCTCGAATCGCCTCGGCTTCGAGCCGGCGCAGACGCATCCGCCACAGCAGCCGCCCGCCGGGGTCGATCTCAGAAACCCGCACCGCATCCGGCCGGTGCGACGACTGCGTGTACGCCTCCGACATCATCATCAGCTTGATCATCGGCTTGATGTGCCAGCCGCCGCGCACGAACTCGGTCGCGAGCCAGTCGAGCAGCTCCGGATGCGTCGGCGGCGTGCCCGTGCGCCCGAAGTTGTCCGGCGACGACACAATGCCCTCGCCGAAAACCTGCTGCCAGATGCGATTCACCATTACGCGCGCCGTCAAGCCGCTGGCCGGGGTATCCGGGGCGGTCAGCCAGCGCGCAAGCGCCAGCCGCCGCCCGCTGGTGCTCCGCGGTGCTTCCGATCCTTTGATCACGAGCGGTTTGCCCGGCTCAGTGAGCACCGTCAGGAACCCGGGCTCCACCTCCGCGGTCGGGGTCTCATGATTCCCGCGGCGAAGGAGGTACGAGGGCGGCGGCGGACCCACATCATAAAGCGCCTGGATACTCTCGTGGCTCTTGCGTTGCGCCTCAATCGGCCGGATCTTCGCCTGGATGCCATCGCAGGCAACCGCGTCCTCCGCGCTCATGAGGGCCCGCGCATCCTCCGGCGCGACCTTCAGCAGCGCCCCTAGTTTCCGCACCAGGTACTTCTCCACGTCGGTACGCTTATCCGCGGGCGTCTTCAGCGCGGCCTTGGCATCGGCGCGCATCGTCTCCGGCACGGCCAGCAGCTTCTTATCGAGAGCCTTCTCCTCATACGGCTTTCGCAGGGCCGCCAGCTCGCCGCGCAGAGGCGCGAGCTGCTTGTCGAGACCCGTGTTGAAGCGGTCGAACTCTTCCTTCTCGGCGGGCGACACATTCGGGAGGAACCGATCCTTGGTCTGCGGCCACGCCTGCGGGTTGAACGCCGGCATGAAGATGGCCATCATCCGGTAGTAGTCAAGCTGCGGGATGGGATCGTACTTGTGCGTGTGGCACTGCGCGCACGCCACCGTCAGGCCGAGCACATTGCTGGTCAGATTCTGGATGGTAACCTGCAGCACGCGGTAGCGGATCAGGGCGATGTTCAGCTCGTTAAGGTCGGTATCATCGGCGGCAGTGCGCAGAAAGCCGGTCGCCTCCAGCAGCTCGCGGATCACTGGAGTAAACTTGGGCGCCGCGCGCCAGTCGACCAGTTCGTCGCCCGCAATCTGCTCGACCAGGAAGCGGTCGTAGGGCTTGTCCTGGTTGAAGGCGCGCACCACGTAATCGCGATACTTCCACTTGTTCACGCCTCCCCGGATCGTCACTACATTGGTGTCGGTACCGTGGACGTCGGCATAGCCGGCGGCGTCGAGCCAGAACCGGCCCCAGCGCTCGCCGAAATGCGGATTCGCCAGCAGCCGCTCGACCAGGCGTTCCCAGGCATCGGGCGCGCGGTCGGCTTCAAACGCGTCGGCCTCCTCCGGCGTGGGCGGAAGTCCGATCAGGTCGAAATAGGCGCGCTGGATAAGCGTCCGCCGATCGGCCGGCGGCGCGTACCCAAGCTTCCTCTCCTCAAGCTTCGCCAGCACGAAGTGGTCAATCGGATTGCGCGCGCGGCTGGTCTGGCGCACTTTGGGCACGGCGGGCCGGACCGGCTTCTGAAACGCCCAGAAGCCGCGGTCTTTGCCCGTGACTTCGGCTTCTTCCATCCGGGTGAGTGAATCGTAAGTGCGGGCGGCATCGGCGCCGGAGTCGATCCAGCGGCGAACCACCTCCACCTGCTCTTTGGTGAGCTTGAGGTTCTTGCCGGGAGGCATCGCGCCAGTCGAGATCTTGTGGAAAAGCGTGCTGCTCTCGGCAGAGCCCTTGACGATGACCGGTCCCTTGTCCGAACCCCGCAGCACAAGCGGCGGCGTGCGCAAGTCGAGCCCGGCCTTGCGATCCTCCATGCCGTGACACTTCCAGCAGCTTGCGCTCAGAATGGGCGCGATGTCGCGCTCAAAGAGCGGACGCGGCAAATCGGCGGCAAGCGCCGGCGCACCGATCAGAATCGAGAACCACGGCAGGGCTTTCACACGGACAATTCTATATCGATGTCTCCGGTCCAGGCAAGTGGCCAGACTTTCAGCCGGACTACCCGTTCCCTGGTCAACCGGGGCGGTCAAGAAGAACTCCACCAGAAAGGCTCGATGGGAGGCAAACGGTGTATACTGATCGGTGACCGGGAGCCAAAATGGAAATTCCGGCTGAGGCCGAGCCGGAGTTGTGCCGCGTAGCTTCGAGACCCGGTTGATGCGCAACAGGGTAGGCCATTGAGCGTTCAACCGTTGCCGGGCTCGCTCGGCGGCACTTTGAATGGACAGTATATAATCGGTATGCGGCGGTTGAGGAGGAATTCTTGATTTGCGCAAGACTGGCCCCATTGGTGCTCGCGGCGATGTGTGTTCACGGACAGCCGCTGCCGTCCTCCCACCCGGCCGTACCTTCGCCGGTTCGCGCGATCCGCAGCGAGCTCACAGCTGAGATCGGGCGGGCCCCCTCGCAGCCGGGCATGCAGCCCGTGGCGGTACGCAATTACATCGATCGCTACATCTTCGAAAAAATGCAGCGCGATGGCGTGCCTTCGGCGGGGCTCGCGACCGACACCGAATTCTTCCGTCGCATCCATCTTGATCTGACGGGGCGGCTGCCCGAGCCCGATCGTATCCGGGGTTTCGTCGAGGACAAAGATCCTGCCAAGCGCGAGAAGGCCATCGATGCGCTGATGACGACGCCGTACATGAAGATCCTAAACCGGGCCGAGGCGCCGTTCGTCGACCGCTGGACCTACTTCTTCGGCGACCTGTTCCGGGTCGGGTCGGCGCAACTCGGCAAGGGGCGCAACCTTTTCCGCGACTATCTGTACCTGGCGCTGCAGATGAACGTGCCGTACGACGAGATCGTGCGCGAGATGCTGACCGCGCGCGCCCGGTCGAACTGGCTGGATGCGCCGGCGAATTTCCTGGTTCGGGATCACGTGGACGACGACACCTCTCCCACCCGCGTCAACAACGAAGATACCTACGACGAAGCGGCAATCACCAGCAGCAAGCTGTTTCTCGGGGTCAACCTGGAATGCGTGTCCTGCCATGACGGGAAAGGTCACCTCGAGAAGATCAACCTGCACCTCAGCAAGGTGCGGCGCGACCAGATGTGGCGGCAGGCGGCGTTTTTCGGCCGGATGCGCATCGGGCGGCCCTTCGGAATCGGCCAGGAGTTTTACCTCTTCGACAACGGGACGGGGTACGACTACAAGACCCCCAGCGTGATGCGCCTCGCGCGCTACAAGGCCGAAATCTTCCCCGAATTCCTCTTAGGAGGCGAGCAGCCCAGGCCGGGCGAGCCGTGGCGGGACGCCTATGCCCGCATGCTCACGAGCCATCCGCAGTTCGCGCGCGCCACCGTGAACCTGGTTTGGGCGGAACTGATGGGGGTGGGCATCGTCGATCCGCCGCTGGAGTTCGACCTCGCGCGGCAGGACCCGGCCAACCCGCCGCCCGCGCCGTGGACCATCCAACCGTCGCACCCGGAACTGCTCGACGCGTTGGCCAAGGACTTCGCGGCGCACAAATTCGATCTGCGCTATCTGATCCGGCTGATCGCGGCGTCGAGCGCCTACCAGCTCTCGGCTCATTACGGCGGCGAGTGGAAGGAGTCGTACGCGGCGTACTTCGCGCGCCACCTGGTGCGAAGGCTCCCTGCGGAGATGGTCGTCGATGCGATCGCTCAGGCCACCGGGAACTTCGAGAATATCGCGGCGGCCGATGCCGGCTCGAAGGTGAAATACGTGATGCAGACGAGGTCGCCCGAGGATCTGGGCGGCAAGGACCTGCTGCCGCTGCGCGATCTGCTCGTTACGTTCGGCCAGAGTAATCGCGACAAGGGCGAGAAGGATCCGAGCGGCAACATGGTGCAGTCGTCCGTGCTGCTCAATGGGAAGTTCGTCAAGGAGCGGGTCCAGGTCAAGGAGGGCAGCCGGCTATGGAAGCTGCTCCGCCAGGATCCTCCTATGTCCAACGAGAAGCTGGCCGATGAGATGTTCCTGGCCTTTCTGTCGCGTTTTCCGCGGCCGGAAGAGAGGCGCGTGGCTGCGAACCGGCTGGAATCGCGGCGCACCGAGTCGGTGGAGGATCTGGCCTGGAGCCTGGTGAACAAAGTGGAGTTCATCCACAATTACTGAGGGACCTTATGGAATTCACAGACCGGCCAACAATGGCGCGGCGAGAGTTCGTTCGCACGGGCATGGCGACCCTGTCGGGGTTCCACCTGCTGCCGATGCTGCGCCCCGTGCAGGTGTACGCGAAGGAAAAGGTGAAGCCGCGTGGAGCGGCACAATACTGCGTGTTTCTTTTCCTCAACGGCGGCGCGCCACAACTCGACACCTGGGATCTGAAAGAGGGCCGCTGGACTCCGGCCGATTTCGACGTCCGCGCCGCCAAGCCGGGCATTCTCTGGCCGTACGGACAGTTTCCGAAGCTGGCGAAACAGCTCGACCGTGTGACCATTGCGCGATCGACGGAGGCTTGGGAGAACGCGCACGCCCGTGCGCAGTATTACATGCAGGTGGGGCACGTCTTCAGCCCGCCGCGCGCCAATGAGATGCCGTCGGTGGGCTCGGTGGTCGCCTCCGAGTTCGCGTCGCGCCGTAAGCCAGGTGACTTCCTTCCGCCGTTCGTCGCCGTCAACATGGGCGCGGCGCAGGCTGGGCTGATCAAGAATGGCTGCCTGCAGGAGTCGACTACGCCGCTGTCTCTCAACATGGAGCAATCGACGCCGTTCGTCGTGCCCGAGACGGAGAAGGCGGCGTTCGCGCGCCGCTGGCAGTTGCTGCGCGAGCTTGAAACCGCAGGCGGGCCGGTGGCGCCTAATCTTGCATCGCCGCGCGCTTTCGAATCGTTCTACGGGACGGCGCATTCCATGATGACTTCGCCGGGCATCGCCAAGGTACTCACACTGGGAGAGGAGGATCGCAAGCGTTACGGCAGCTCGTCACTCGGAGATGGCTGCCTGCTAACCAAACAGCTTCTACAGGCCGAAGGCGGAACTCGCTACGCGCTGGTGTCGCACAACGGGTGGGACCTGCACGCCAACATGTACGACCTGAAGGCGAAGAACAACCATTACACGCTTTGCCGCGACCTGGACAACGCGCTGCCGGCCTTCCTGGACGATCTGGCAGCGACGCGAACCGCCGATGGCTCATCGCTGCTCGACAAGACCTTCATCGTCTGCATGGGCGAGTTCGGGCGAACGGGCGGCGATCTGACCCTCAACAAAGGCCGCGACCACAACCAGCGCGCCGCCTGTGCGCTGTTTGCCGGCGCCGGCGTGAGGGGCGGGCAGGTGTTCGGCGTCACCGACCCGAAGGGCGAGCGCGTGATCAAGTCCGAATGGGATGAGAAGCGCTCCATTTATCCGGAGGACGTCATCGCCACGATTTACTCGCAGCTCGGTATCGACTGGTCGAAGCGCATTACCAACACGCCGTCCGGGCGCGCCTTCGAATACATCGAGCAGATGTCGGGCACAAACCTCGTGAATTTCCGCGAGATCTCGACTCTCTTCGCGTGACACGGCGACTGCTGTTCCTGGCGACGTGGTGCGCATCCGCGGCGGTTGCAGCCGGGGCGCCTAAGCAAACCGTCACGGTCCCGATGCGCGACGGCATTCAGCTCGCGACGGACCTCTACGGCGCGGACGCCGGCAGGCGGCGGCCCGTGCTGCTGATGCGCACGCCGTACAACAAGGAGGCGGTCGCGGTTACGGCGCAGCGCTACGCGGCGGCGGGATACGTCGTGGTGGTGCAGGATGTGCGCGGGCGCTACGCCTCGCCGGGAAGTTCGCTGCCGTATAACAACGAGGGGCAGGACGGCTTCGACACGCTCGAGTGGATCGGGCGTCAAGCCTGGAGCGCCGGGCGGGTGGGCATGTGGGGCTCTTCGCACGTCGGCGCGGTCCAGTGGCAGGCGGCGGCGGAGGGCGGTTACGGTCTCGCGGTCCTGTGCCCGACGGCGACATGGAGCAGCTTCTACCGCAATATCTACGCTGGCGGCGCGGCGCGGCTGGCCCTGATCGCGCAGGCTGCCGCGGGCCGCGTGAAACCGCCCGAAGGCGTTTCACCTCCCTCCGATTGGGGTCAGACGCTGCTGCACCTGCCGCTTGCGAACATGGACGGCGCGATCGGGTGGCCGCTGCCGTGGCTGGCCGGAATCCTTTCGCACCCCCGTCCGGACGGCTTCTGGAAGCGCCTCGACCTGACCAAAGAGGTGGAGCAGCTCAAGCTTCCCGTCCAACACGTGGTTGGGTATTACGATTTCTTCAGCCGCGAAACGGTGGGTAACTTCATGAGGCGCCGTTCACCGGAGGATCAGTTGATACTGGGTCCGTGGGATCACGGAACCATCGGCAAGAGCAAGGTTGGCGACGTCGACTTCGGGCCGGCGGCGCAGATGGATCTGGCCGGGGAGAACCTGGCGTGGTTCGGCCGCCATCTGAAGAAGCCGGCTACAGCGCCGTTTCCTCGGGTGCGCTACTTCTCGATGGGAGAGCTGGCGTGGCGAACGTCGGATGGCTGGCCGCCCGCCGGCACGTCAGAGGTGCCGTTCTATCTGCACTCGAAGGGACGCGCCAACACTCGCCGCGGCGACGGCCGGCTCACGCGCGAAGCGCCGTCCACCGCCGAGCCGGCCGATACGTTCAGCGCCGATCCCGCCGATCCCGCGCCTGCGGTGCCCGAAAGCAAAGCTCATCCGCGCTATGCGGCGATCTGGGGTCCGGTCGACCAGACGGCGAACGCGGATCGTCCGGATGTGCCAGTACCTAGTTGCATAAGTCAGAGTACTTGGCTTTGGGGCCGGAAGGGAACACGACTGCCTTCTTCCATTCAAACGGCGCTGCCTTTTCGTTGTAGACTTCAACAAAGTCGTCGATCGCTTGCCGCACTTGCCGCGGCGA
>SXGT01033564.1_pt1 | contig 19621 bp, 14 predicted proteins | sample 3176221 | NCBI WGS metagenome assembly SXGT01 (sample SAMN11356862, study PRJNA531348) | freshwater metagenome | isolation source: freshwater sample F1-120 | place: China: Fuxian Lake, Yuxi | collected 2017-12-25
AGCGCACTCTGTCAAAGTGCGATAGCATAAATATGGTCGACTTTCATGTTGAATGGCTTCAAGCGTGGATGGAGAGGAAGGCCCTGCGATGTCGCGTCGAGCAGGAATACAAAGCTGCGGGTGGCGAATTCACTGAGCTTTCTCTGGCAGAATTCTACCAACTCGTTGACGATCAAATGGCCCACGAGTTTCCTGTCGATCACGTTCGGGAAATGGCCGATGCCATTTCCGAGCGAATTAAAGGGCTTACCCGAAAGCCATCCGGTTCCGTAGAGAAGCGAAAACAGGAACTCATCCGGCAGCGCGAGTCCGTGTTCACTGATTACGATGCCACCATCGTCGATGAGCAGCAGCGTGAGATGGCGCAGGAACGCTACGATAATCGGGTCTTCCTGCCCGCGATGGAAGCGTTGGGCCTAGAAGTGATTAACGATTATGAACACCCTGCCCAATAACACTGCCATCATCCGACCGGGAACAAGCCTTCTGGACCTCAAAGTCCCCGGCGGAGTTCCTGAGCGACTGGATCTTCAGAACGCGAATCGCTGGCTCTACGATTTGTCGGCTGCGGGTGTGGCGATTTCTGGCGACAGCGGCTCAGGGAAGTCGGTGCTCTTGCGGCAATCGGTGGCGACGGCTGTCGATACCGGAACGAGCATTGTGGTCATCGACCCTCACGGCGACTTAGTTGACGCGATCCACCGCGATTGCTTAGCACGCGGTCCTGCCATCCGCAATCGCGTACTCTACCTCGCTCCGGGCCGTGACGATCTTCCTATCGGGCCACTCAATCCGTTGGGCGCTGTCCCGCTTCCTGGCGAAACCCCGTATGGCTTTCGAGCTCGGTTGGATTGTCGGGCCGTGCATTGCGCCCATTTGACGATCAATTGCAGCGGCGAATCTGACTTCGATCAGAAGCCGCAATTGTTCCGGTGGCTGACAAATATCTTTCGCGCATTGGCACTCATGGGTTTGAGCATGGCGGACGGCCTCCGCTTTCTCGACTTCGATTCCGAGATGTTCGGCCCACTGGTGGACGCAATTCCGGATGAGTTGTTGCAGTCGGAGTTCCGCTTGTTGGCATCAATGAGTCCGGCCGAACGAGAGGTGTTTTGTGGCAGTACGCGAGCGCGCTTGAACAACCTGTTTTCAAACATTGTTCTGCAGTGCCATTTGGGAGTTCCCCGAGGCGCGATCAATGTCCGGCAATTGATTCAGGACCGGTCGATTGTGCTCTTGAACCTCGCCCATTGTGGACGTCTGGACGAAAACTATCACGCACCGATCCTTGCGAATCTATGGGTCGCTGAGATTCTGCATACGGTCTTTTCGACGCCACAGGATCAGCGGCTGCCGTTGTTGCTGGTGCTCGACGAACTTCCGGTGTTTCGTGCTTCGGCCAAGCTCTTGACGAGCGCGCTCCGGCAAGTGCGGAAGATGCAATTGCGATTCTTGCTCGCGTTTCAAGGGATTCACAGTTTCCCCTTAGCCAAGGATGATCCGCTGCTGCGCGCCACGAGCATGTGTGGATCGTCCTTCTACTTCCGGCACACCGATGAAGATGACGCCTTGTTCTTCGGCGGCAAAGTGTCGCTACCGGAGTATGACCCACTCCGGCCGAAGTTCGTCCATTGGGACGAGGAGCAGTACCAAGATGGCTATGATTTCGTCACGCTGACAGACCAATCGTGGCAACGTGCCTACTCTCAAAATGACAGTACCGGCACATCGGACGGTACGAACTGGCAAGAGAGTTGGAGCCAGGCGACAGGCTACGGAACGGATGTCGGACGAAGCGTCAGTCGCACACGGAATTGGTCATCCGGAACGTCGATCAATCAGTCCCATTCGAGCGGAGCGCGGATTCAGCAGGCGGTGGGCGAGACGTTTGGGCATGGCGGCGGATCGAGTCAGAGCCAAACTCTTAGCAACGGATCGAGCGAGCAGTCTTCGCACACCGACAACGCAGGTCGGTCGGACGGATCGAGCCAGGCCCATTCGGAGCAGCATTCCAGCGGGACGCAAGAAACGGAGGGCCAGCACTCGTCCACAGGTAGCAATCGTTCGCAGACGACGAATCGCGATAGGGATCAGCAGGTGCAGACGCACTCCGATGCGAAAGGTGCGAATGACGCTCGCGGAACCAGCAAATCACACGGATACAATCAATCAGACGCCTTCGGCAACACCATAACCCAAACGAGTCAGACGTCGGTCGGTTTCGCAGACTCGGTGGGTCGGGGCACGAATCGAGGAATCGCGGATCAAGCCGGAACGATCAGCAGTTGGGATGCCAAGCACACATCAACGAAGACCACCGGAACCGACGAGTCGAGGAGCGAGGGAAATTCGGCGAGCGAAGGTGTGGGCGGTGCGATCGCGGCGGGGGAGTCCTCGTCGGAGAGCTGGCAGGAGACCAATTCGACCGGCGGTGCTCAAGGGAATAGCCGAACGGTGAGCCGCGAGCGAGGACGGTCAGAGACTCAAGGTAGCAGCATTACCGAAAAGCAGACGCCGCTGGCACGCGTGAAGTGGAGAAAAGTCTTGCGAATCCTGGAGTTTCTGACCCGGGAGGAGCAGAAGGTTCTGAGTGCGTCGAAACTTTCCGGCATGCCGACGGGCCAAGCGCTCCACCAGATCGCTGGCCACTCAGTCCGCTGGGTGCAGGTCGATCTTCCGGAGGAACCGTGGGCGGATGCACCCGTGACTCTGAAGAAAGCCCTGCAATCGTACTTTGAGCGCATCCGCACACTGGATGTCTACCACGACCCCGTCAAAATTCTCGAACGCCAAAAGCAACTACAGGAACAACTCTGGGAGGTGCTTTTGGGCACGTCGCCGGCGATCAATCTACCCGCCGTTACTGTCCTTCCTTCGACGCAGGCTGCCGATGACTCCCCGTTCTCGATTTAGCGCTTCTTGGAATCCAACAGAAAGGGACTTCACCATTCTGCGAGATATCGGGGAGCACGGACTCTTGGATACGCGGATGATTCATCAGCGTCATTGGCCAGAAGGGACGGAAATCCGATCGTGCCAAAAACGAATGGCGATTCTCAAGAAAGAAGGACTGGTGTGTGACGCTCCGTTGGTTGTGGCCCGACAGATTTCGTCGCAGAGTCCCGATCGGTCGAAGAAATTTGGGGGCAGTCTTCCGACCGCCTATGGATTGACGCCCAAGGGTGCCGAAGTGCTGTTGGAGGAGACCGGCGAAGCGGCCAAGCGAATCTCCCGAAGTGACCCAGCACCCGTGACGCTGCTGCATCGCTTGGGTGTAGTGGCGGTTCGTCTGGCTTTCGACAAAGGAGCCAAGGCGGCGGGACTGGCTGCTCCACAATGGATCTTGGAACAGGACACCTATTCGAACGCCCGACTCGACCAACCGGCCGAGAAGCGGCACCTGCTCTACGAACGATTTCGTTCCGGAGAGAACCAGGATGTCTCATGTCGTCCGGATGCGAGTGTCCTGTTGCAGCACTCGACCGGAGGCGACTCCTCGTCGCCGAGGTTTCTCGTGGGCTATTTGGAGATTGATCGCAGCACCAACAGTCCCGACAGAGAACTCGGAAAATCGCCGGGATACGACTGCCTGCTGCGGAGCGGAGTGGTTCGCCAACATTGGCCGTGCCTGCACCAAGCCGATGCCGACGCAGTGCGAATCTTCTATGTGTGCGAATCCGTGGAGCGAATCGCCTCGCTCGCGTCCGTCCTGCGAGACCAGCCCGTGGCCGCGTTCTATCGCTTCGGGATCAAGCAGGAGGTACTTTCCGAAGGGGTGCTCCGGGAACCGATTTGGCGGGACACCCAGGGGCGGCGATACGCGATACTCCGACGATCTGGTTGAAGGTATTCGCAATAGGTGTACGCTGGCCGCTCCATTCCCCCTCTCTTGAGTGGAATGCAATCTCTTTCTGGCTCCTCCGGAGCCCACCGAACCGGCTCGTAGACAGAAACTCCTCGCGGCCCTCGCTCTGGCTAAGGTCACACCAAATCCACGCCCGCTGACCGTGTTCGCCAAGAACTATGCGACCGATTGGATGCGAACGCTGTGCCTCGACTTGGTTCACGATGGCCAGAAGACAGAACAGCTCTTCGCTTATGTAAAACGCTTTCGTGGCGAATTGATCGACGCGCTGATGGTAACTTTTCCAGAGCGAGCTTTAATGGCCCTGGAGTTGTTACGAGGCCCGCAACAGAACTTCGAGGAGAGGCACCTGCAAACGCTCGCGGGCATTCCCCAAGAAAAGCGGAGAAAGTTCATCACGTTGTTGCAGGAGACGACGGCCGATGCACCGTCCATCGCAGGCTACTCGGCGGCGATGCACGACTATGAGGCACAGCCCGACCCTTGGAACGACTGGCGAGACGTCGGCAAAGCTCTGGCGGAGTTCCATTACCTTCGCGGCATGAAAGGGCTGATCCGCGAAGTGTTCGACCAAGCTTAGGCTCTTGTTGGGTATTCGTTCTGCCGTTCGATCGACTGTTCGTCTGGGTGTTCGTGGCCTGTCGGGGGTGCGAACAGGCTTCTGTTTTGTGTGGTGTTTTGTAGGTTGTTTCCCACCAGCGACTTCGGGTGCCGGGTTTCTCGTTCGCATTCGCTTCTCTCGCCCCCCGGCTATTCAAGTGCGTTAGGAATATGGTGGCTCGGTCCTCTGGGAAGATTTCGGACCTCGCTTGCCTGCCATTTGGCCGGACGATCCGCCGCCGCGTTTCCGCTTGAATAGCCGGGTCGCCACCCGGCACCCGTCCTCGCTCGCTGCGGCTCGCTGCGGCTGCCCGGCGTCGGGCAGTGAAGTCGCCCCCCTTTGTTTTGTTGGTGTTTGGTGTGTCTGTTTCCAGGCACCAACCCACGAGTCCGGAGCCTGCCGACTTTACACGGCCGGTCCCTCACGCAAGGAGCTTCCGGCGGGACTCCTCCTTGCGTTCGGGCGTGCGGCCGTGTGCCCCCGTCGCGGCCCCGGACGGAGCCACCCACTTATCCCCTTCCCCAGCTTGCCATGCTGTACCAAGTGAAGTTTCAGTACGGTTGCCTGATTGAGGCCACGTCTCGCGAGGAAGCGTACGCGAAAGCGATTCGACTGCTTCGCGAGTCACCGGAGTCGTACGTTTCCGATGTTCGCCAAGCGGGCGAACCAAAGCATAAGCCGTCGCTCGTGCGTCGTTTGATCACGGGCCAGTAGGCCCGTTTTTTCGGTCGGCCGCTCCACCGATGACGGTCCAGCACGGCTCGAATGTGAGAGGCTTTGGGAGAGACAGAGTGAGGGCTGCGTGCGGCGTTCTCAGTGTAGCGTCCCGATCCCTAGTGCCGTGCAAGGGCTGCTTCGCCGTTCGCCGGCGGCAACGGTTGCTCTCGCTGTCGCTCGGCAACCGGCCCGGCGAAGCCACACGCCGCTCCGATGCCACCGGCGAAGACACCCTTGACGGCGGGATGCGGGACGCTTGGAAGCGAGAGCCGACGCAGCCCACCGAAGGCTGCCGAGGCGACTTATTTTCTTACCCCCTTTCTTATGGCGAACACATCGCCCAAGGCCACGCATCCGGCCTCTCAGGATGCGACCACGCCCGCCGCTGTGGTTCGATGCGGCACACTCTCCGGTGCCGTTTTTAAGCGGCTGGCGAAAGCCAAAAACGGAGAAGAGTTCGCGACTTTCCAGGTGTCGTTGCGACGTAGCTACCTGGATGCCGAGGGCAAATGGCAGCACACGCAGACGCTGCGGGAGGAAGACCTTCTCCCAGCGGCGTTCACGCTGGCGCAATGCTTCGAGCGGATCATGTCCGAGCGAGGCGAACCGCGCGAGTGATGTCCATGAGCGACCCGGAGCTACCGGCTTCGGGTCGCGTTTTCGCTGGATGCTTTTCTGGACGCTCCGGCATTTTATCACATTCCCCCTTTCCACATGGTTGGCGTTTTACGAAATGGTCAACGTGATGCCGGCGAACGGCAAAACGGCCGGATGGAGCGAGCGACGGCTCGACCTGACGGCGCACGATCAGCGGTTTCGGAAGTTAGCGGTGAGTTGCAAAACAGTCTGACGAGACTGCTGCGTGCCGATGACAGCGAGGCGGCCCGTGTCGAGTTGACTCGGATCAGTGAGTTCCGCGAGGCGATGGTGGCGATGATGCAGGCGTTGCTAACGCTCGACGAACGGCTGGCTCGGTCGGAGTCGATGGTTCAAGAGGTCCGCGACATCCTGAAGAACCAGCAGCCGCAGAAAGAGTGGTACACGGTCACGGAACTGGCCGCGTTACTTGGCAAAGCCGAGTTCACGGTTCGCGAGTGGTGCCGACTTGGCCGCGTCCATGCGAACAAGCGGCAATGTGGCCGAGGCAGCAGCCAAGAATGGATCGTGTCCCATGAAGAGCTGACACGAGTTCAGAACCAAGGATTGTTGCCAGATTGATAACGAGAGGGGTGAGACGCATCTGTGGCTCCCCCACTCCCACCCCGTCATCGGAGTTCATCCGGTGACGGGGGTATTACTTCCATTTTCCCCCAACTCAAATGAGTAAACGCGATGATGAAAACGAAACACGCAATGCCTCGTCCGAAGGCGAGGAGACCTGTGAGTTCACCTGTTGCGACTGCAACGAGACCTACACGGGCGATCGTCAGGGCTACCACAACTTTGACCGGTGTATCGGCTGCGAGGCTCGATTGATTGACATCGGCTTGTCCCTCAAAGACGAGCAGAATCCAGTCATGATCGGAGTGAACTGCCGACTGATCGCCAAGGCACCAGAGCTTCTGGCGGCACTCAAGGGGCTTTCGGATTCCATCGACATGGAACAAGAGTTTGAACATCAACTCGATTGCGAAGATCCGGAGTCCTGTACTCTGTGCATTGCCCGGAAGGCGATCTCAGAGGTCGAGCACCGTTGATTACCGCCCGTGGATTCCTTCGGGAGTTCACGGGCATTTTTTTTGTGTCCGAATGTCGCGGAATGAGAGAGGATTGAGTCGTGGTGACGAAGCCGAATTGTTCTGAATATGGGTCGTTATTGTTTCGACTGCGGGATAACTGGCTGACGCCCGAATTGTCTTTGTCCGGCACGGGGTGCCGGACGGGGCCGCAACGCGGGGTTGGGGTATCCGCCTTCGCCGCCCCGGTGAACCGAGGCTGCTTCGGCTACTCCCCCACCCCCGACGGTTGCGGCTTCGAGCGGGCGTCAGCGGAAAAGGTCAACCGCGAAGGGACCAATCTCTGCTACTCAGCCAATGCTTCTACGGCTCGTTTACAGACTTCCGGAGCCAGATGCTGATATCGCCTTCGCATTTCCTCAGTTTGGTGGCCCATGTGCTTGTCGATGATGCGCTGATCGACGCACTTGGTCGCAAGATTTGAAGCGTATGAGTGCCGAAAGACATGGAAGCCGCGGATGACATCCCATTTGGAATCGCGAAGTGTTTTGAAAAACTGAACGCGAGCTTGATCGACGGTCAGCGGACGGATCGGAGGTTGGGAGGGATTTTCAAAGTTGTGGCTGAAGGCGAACTGGCCGCCGGGATGCATTGCCATCCATTCTTTGAGAATCTCCACGAGCTTGGTTGGCATTTCTACTCGTCGAAACGTCGTGGAGCGAACTCGACTGCGTTTGCGTTCGCGAATCAAAACAGTGCCGGCATCAAGGTCGAGATCATCAATCATGACGCGCGTCATTTCGCTACGTCTGGCTCCGGTGAATGCCACGAAGGCAAACATGGGATAGATGAAAGGATATTTGGCGCGCTTGCGAACGAGTTCGAGAACTTCCAGGACTTCCGGGATCGTCAGATAGAGTGCCTCCCACAGCCGAGCAATCTCAGTTTCATCCAGACCGCCGCGAGCGAGGATTCGCTCGATTTCAGTTCGAGTCATGAAGGGAGGCTTTTCATCCCTTTTCCCATAGACCAGTCCACGCAGTGACGGAGCCTCTTTCACAAGTTGTTGTGTTTGCGCCCAATTCAGAATGCACTTGAGCGTGTCGACTTCGCGTTTGATCGTGTCCGGGCTGAGGAAACGATTTCCGAATTTCCTACGCGATTCCCGATTGATGAATTGTTGGATGTCATGAGTGGTGAGCTGATCGAGCGTCTTGGTGAGAGGCAGCTTCTTTTTCTTCCGGAAAACCTTGATGTGTATCTCTTCGGTTTTGAGGGTCGTTAATTCTTTCGCTTGCTCAGGCAAATTCTCTTGGTATTTCGTGAAGAGTTGGCCGAGTGTTATGGAGGGTTCGGACACCCGGATATTCCGTGTCCTTCCACCTGACAGGAGAAAGGTCACTGCGTCGGCATCAGGAGGCAGTTCGAGAACTCCACGGCGGACCAAAGAAATGGTCTCCGTCAGTCGGGCTAGAGAAGCCGAAGCATGAGTTTCTCGATCGGTTTTCAGAGATCGTTTGAACGATCGTCCGGCAAAACGAAATCTGATGTGATACTGTTTGGAACGCGCGTCGCGAACGATCGTGGCCATCGGTGTCTTCTCCGTCCGAGGGAAAAGTGAACTGCCGATGGTACGCGCGATGTCCGAAGAAGATCAGCGATTCAAACCCAATGTCAGCCCAACACCGTGTCAGAAACGTGTCAGATTGGCATTGGGACATGAAAAAAGGACTCACGACAATTGTCGTAAGTCCTTCTCGGCAAAGAGTCGGGATGACAGGATTTGAACCTGCGACCTCTACGTCCCGAACGTAGCGCTCTAGCCAAGCTGAGCTACATCCCGATGGACGGGTGGATTCTAGCGGGGGGCGGAAGTGCGTCAACGATGGGTTGGCGGCTCAAACAGTGACCGCGAATCGGTTGCGGCCAGGCTCGTCAATGTTTGTAAGAAGCGCGCGGCGGGTGCTCCATCGAGCACGCGATGGTCGAACGTGAGGCTCAGAGTCATCTCTTGTTTTCGAATGCGGCCGAGTCCGAGAATCGCGGTTTCAGGAAAGTTGATGATCGGCGTGAAAGCGTCAATGTCGAGCGAGCCAAGATTTGTGATCGTGAATGTGCCCCCTTGCAGGTCTTGGGCGGGGAGCCGTCGAGCGCGCGCTTGCTCGATCAAGGCGCGTGACTGGCGGGCGATCTCGAAGACGGTTTGACTTTGTGCGTCTCGCACGACGGGAACCAGCAGACCCGCGTCCGTATCAACGGCGATGCCGATGTGAATCTCGTCGATGAGTTCGATGGCATCGTCTCGCCAGCGCGAGTTGAGAATGGGGTGCTCTCGCAAAGCTTGCGCTGTCAGTTTGACGAAACAATCGGTGAGCGATGGGATCAGCGATTCACCGGACTGTTTGAGTCGCTCGCGAAACTGAACCAGCGAGGAGACATCGATCTGAGTGGTAAGCGTGACCGGCGCGGTCTGTTGCAGGCTGGTCACCATGCGGTTGGCAATGGTACGTCGCAGTGGCGTGATCGGAATGGTGCGAGTCGTGGCTGATGTGGCGTTGAACGGCGACGCGACGATGTTGTCCGTGACGGCGAGGATGTCACGTTCGCGGATGCGACCTTGCGAGCCGGTGCCAGCAAGTTGCGTCCAATCGACTCCTAGTCGTGCGGCGGAGCGAGCGGCACGCGGGGAAATCTTTGGCAGGTTTCGACTGCGGCGTGGGACGACGGTCGAACGGATTGCAGGAGCAGCCGGAGTGAATGATTTCGATTCGATGTTGCTCGGCAGGAATTCGCCTCGGCTTTGCAGGTAACGGCGGCAGACGTCTGCTTCCGAGATGCGGCCTGAGGAGCTGAGTGGCGCGAGATCGACGCCAAGTTGTCGCGCGAGTCGCCGCACCGCAGGCGATGCGGGTGGAGCGATGTGGGGTAGGTTTTCAACCTGTCCGTGAGAGGCGGGCAGGTTGGAAACCTGCCCCACGTTTTGTGGCGACCGAAGCTGGCCGCTGCTTGATAGGCTAGCGGCTGGCGGTACAGATGGAGCTGAACGCGGCGGTATTGGCGGAGCCATTTCTCCGACTGCGAGCAAAAAACCAATGACAGCTCCGACGGCGACGATGTCTCCTTCAGCGGGGTTCATCGCGTCGAAGTGCAGCGTGCCCGCATCGACCGCTTCAATTTCTTGGATTGCCTTTTCGCCTTCGAGTGTGAAGAGCGCGTCGCCGGGATGCACCTGCTCGCCGGGCTTCTTCAACCAGCCAACGAAGGTGCCTTGTTCCATGGACCAGCCGAGGCGGGGGATTTGGATGGCGTGAGGCATGGGAGGCTTTCAGTGGGCAGTGGGCAGTGGAAAGTAGGCAGTAGGGTTTGACTTCACCACTGCCTACTGCCCATTGCCAACGGCCTCATTCATCATTCAGCGACGAGTTGGCGGATCGCGTCGGCAATTTGCTTGGGTTGTGGAACCATGACCGCCTCGAGCGGCGGGCTGTATGGGGTTGGGCAGAAGGCTCCGGTGAGGCGACGGATTGGAGCGTCGAGGCTATCGAATCCTTCGGCGACGATGCGGGCGGCGATCTCGGCGGCGAAACCGCACGGGGCAGGAGGTTCGTCGACGATCAACAGCCGGCCTGTCTTCGCGACCGATTGCAGAATCGTTTCCGTGTCGAGCGGGCTGACCGTGCGCGGATCGACGATCTCGACCGAAATTCCTTCGCGTTCGAGTTCATCACAAACGCCGAGTGTCAGATGGACCATGCGAGCGAGTGCGACGACTGTCACATCGCGGCCTCCGCGCACGACGGAGGCTTTTCCGAATTCGATTTCGTATTCACCGTCCGGGACCGAGCCTTTGACTTGCAGGATCTCGCGGTGTTCGAGGAACAACACGGGGTCGTCGCAGTTCAACGCTCGTTTGAGCAAGCCCTTCGCATCGGCGGGCATCGAGGGAACGATGACTCGCAGGCCGGGGACTTGAGCGTACATCGCGTAGTAGCTGCCGGAGTGATGCGTGGCCGCCGAGTGGCCGATACCGATGCAGCCGCGCAGCAGGACTGGCATCTTGAGCCGGCCGCTCGACATGTATTGCATCTTGGCGATCTGGTTGACGATCTCGCCGACGGAGTCCATTACGAAGTCGGCGAACATGAAGTCGATGATCGGCCGGGTGCCGGTCATGGCCGCGCCGCACGCGAGACCCACGAAGCCACGTTCGCAGATCGGTGTGTCGCAGAGACGTTCGGCTCCGTACTTCTGAAACAGTCCGTCCGTCGTCTTGAAGTTGCCGCCACGTACACCGATGCCTTCCCCCATGACGAAGATACGCGGATTCTTGGCCATCTCTTCCGAGAGCGCTTCGTGTGTGGCTTGCGAGTACGTCAGCTCGCGGGTCGGTGAGGGTTGAGTACTGATTACGGGGGACTGAGTGCTTGTCGCAGCATAGACGTGATTTGTCGCTGTGTTCGCATCGGGCCAGGGGCTCTTTTCGGCGAACTCGCGTGACTCTTTGACCATCGCCTGGACGTCGAGGTCGATCGCGTCAAACTGCTCGCTGACCTCTGGCCCCTGACCTCTGACCCCTTCTGCCCGCAGCCGAGCGATTGGACAACGTTTCTTCCACGCTTCGACCTCTTCGCGAGTTCGATAAGTGAAGTCACCCATCCCTTCGGCGTGTGCTCGAGTGCGATACGTTTTGCATTCGATGAGTGTCGGACCGCCACCGGCGCGGGCTCGCGCGATGGCTTCGCCGGCGACGCGATGGATTTCGAGCACGTCGTTGCCGTCGAGTTCAAAACCTGGCATCCCGTAAGACGCGCCGCGACTGCCGACGCTGGGGTTGCCGGCGGCATAGGCGTTGGGAACTTCGGTCGCGAATTGGTTGTTCTCGCAGACGAACAGGACCGGCAGCTTCCAGATGCTGGCCATGTTGAGGCCTTCGTGGAACGCGCCGTTGTTGGAAGCTCCGTCGCCGAAGAACGCGACGGCAACGTGCGGCAGCTTCATCAGTTTGAACGAGTACCCGCCGCCGCACGCCTGCAAAATGCACGGGCCGACGATGCCGCTGGTTCCCATCATGCCGATCTCTGGCGAGAACAAGTGCATTGAGCCGCCCCGTCCGCGCGAGAGACCTGTCTCGCGTCCGAACAGTTCCGCCATGAGCTCTCGCGGATGAGCCCCCTTCGCCAGTGCGTGCCCGTGTCCGCGATGCGTGCTGAAGACGACGTCTTGCTCATTGAGATGAGCACAGACGCCGCTCGCGATCGCTTCTTCGCCGACGTAGGTGTGACAAGCGCCGAGAACCAAGCCGCGTTGATGGCAGCGTGCGAGTTCTTCTTCCGTCTGCCGGATGATCTGCATGGTCCGATAGACGCCCAGCAGTGTTTCGCGTTCCATGTTGTCGCTCATTGTTGTTGGTTTTCCACATATCGCCGCGTGCCACCTGCATTCATCGCGAGGTTCCCGCCGTCCATCGGGATGATCGTGCCGGTAATCCAGCTTGAGGCATCGGACGCAAGGAATACCGCCAGTCCTTGAATGTCGTTGGGTTGTCCCATGCGGCCGCGAGGGATGCCGGATTCGAACCGACCTTTCAGCGTTGGATCAGCGGCCATTCGTTTTTCGAGGCTGGGGTTCACGACTTGAGCGGGAAGGATCGAGTTCACTCGGACGCCCGCGCTGCTCCATTCGGTGCTCAGTTCACGCGTCATCTGCGCGACGGCTCCCATTGCCATGCTGTAGGCGATGTGGCCTCGGCCGAGCGCCGTTTGGCTGGCGATCGAGCCGATGTTGACGATGCTGCCTCGGCCTTGTTTCAGCATTCGACGAGCAGCTTCCTGACACATGCAGAAGCGGCCAAGCACAAGGTTTCGCCAGCATTGCTCGACCTCCGCGAGCGAAATCTCTTCCGGCTTGCCGAGGATGCCTTCGCCCGCGACGTTCGCCAGGAAGTCGATGCGGCCGAACTCGCGATCGAGTTGCGCGAACATCGGCAGGATCAATTCTGGTTTCGAGACATCGCAGCACACCGGGATCGCTTTGCGTCCCAGCTTCGTGATGGCTTCCGCCGTTTGTTGAAGGCCGGCTTCATTGAGATCGGCCAGCATCAAGTCGGCTCCGTGCTGAGCCAACGCCAGCGACATGGCTCGACCCATGCCTTGTGCCGCGCCGGAGACGAGAGCCACACGGTCTGTAAGATCGAAGAGATTGCTTGGCATCCTGTGTCCTCACGGTGCTTTGACGGCGGTGCAAAGTGCCGAGTGAAGAGTGCAAAGTGAAGACGCCTGATCGTACATTTTGCACATTGCAGTTTGCACTCTTCACTTTGCACTGATTTCTGACGACTAGGAATCCAGTGACGTAGTTTATTGTGTTCAATGCAGCACGATTGCTCGGCCTGGGCCGCCGTGGCAGTCGCGGATGCGGAGTGCGGCGAACAGGAAGTAGCCGCCTTGTGGAATCTTGGCGGTGTTGTGCAGGAACTCAACGCCGACCATCTCGCGGCTGCCGAGTGCCCAGTAGGTCATCAAAGCTCGCTTGGGATTCACGCCCCCCAGATCGGGAGCATCCGTCGCGACGCATCGGATCCCTTTGTCCTTGAGAGCGACAACCGCATCGGGGCCAAGCGCGGGCCAGCCTTCGCTCTTGCCGTTGAGCGGATCGGACCACACGCCGACATCGTTCGGTTGTGCTTTGAAATGCTGGTCGAGGTGGCCAGTTCGGAACAGGACGACATCGCCCGGTTTGAGTTTGCCATGCGACTTCTCAAAATCTTGGATGTGAGCCGGCGTGATCTCCGGCGATGACGGCCATGACTTCTTATCCGTACTGCTGACGAGCGACGTCACATTAATCACTCGGACGGGGCCGCACGTCCAATCCAGCGGCACCTTTTCCGTCGTCATCGCGCTGGCACCGAGGAGCCCGTACTTGGCTTCGTACTCGGCCTTCCAACCGCGCACTTCCGGTGAGTATGCCACCTTACCTCCGTCTGGCGACAACGCGTACGCTGGCGGCACGAGATGCGTCCCAGCCATCGAGTCCATGAGGTGCGTGTGATGCCACAGGTCGAGGTATTCAGAGTACAGGAAGTCGAGCTTGAGATAGACCTGCCGATGCTGCCCGGTGCCGGCTCCCGGTGAAGTGACGGGCAGGTTCGGAGCCAAGGTCGGCGAGAGGTCGATCGCGCGTTTAGCCTTCGCCGATTCGATCAAGCGCTTGGGCAGCTCACCGCCGACAATCGAGAACGCTCGGCCTTCGCCGTACGGAGCACCTTGATGCTTCGGGCCGATCATGCAATAGAACGCACCGGTCGGCGGCAACTCTTTGAGATTCGTTGCGCTCTCGGTCCAGATCATGCCGTGCTTCAGGCCGGCGTAGTGTGTCGGCTCGGCGAGATCGGGTAGCGGTCCCATGCTCGCGCTGTCGGTGCCGAGGTTCATGACGCCGCGTGTGGCAAGAAACTCCATGCAATCGGGATCGGGATCCGGAAATCCAGGGGCCTTGCGATCCAGTGCGTCGGCGATGAAGCGGCTGCCTTCGGGATATGGGCGGTAGTATTTGTCTGAGTAATCGCTGCGGAACAACACGACGTCGCCGAATCGCAGCTTGCGATGTTGCTTCTCGAAGCGTTCGACATGCTCGCGTTTCACGAGCGGACTGACTCCCTTCGGAGCCTGATCGAGCAAGTCGCGCACATCGACGACACATGCCTCGCCGCCGAACTGCCACGCCTCGATCTTGTCTGTGTACGCCAAGCCGAGCGGCCCGGACTTCTCCCGCTTCAAGTCCGGCCGAGCGACCGAGTGCGGCGGCACATCCAATTGCGTCCCGGTGTTACCGTCGATCAGCAGCACGTCAATGTTGTACGCCGAGTCGGGCCCGATTGTCCGCTGATGCGTGATCTGAAACCTTGGAAACGGATGACTCGGCCAAGTGCAGGGAAACTCCGGCGCGATCAGCAGCGAGTGATCGACAAACTTCGGTTCGTCAGCTCGCACCGCACCGAGCACACCTAACGCCAAGACCAAAAGACAGCTTCTCAGTTCGATTTGCAATTTCATGGCACCGTTGTCTCCGTCGCGAAGGGTGAAGTGCGGCGAATTATCGAGCGAGGAATCAACGATCGCAACGAGTTAGCCGCCGACTCTTTGCAGTGCTTGCCATAGCCAATCTGGCGCGAAGAACAACGCAATGCTGGCAACCGCGCAAAACGAGACGCCAACGAACGCGGGAACGCCCGTCGCACGGCGTGTGTCGTCGCGGCTGGGTTGCAGGTACATCACGCCAATCAAGCGGAGGTAGTACCACGCGGCGATCGCGGCGTTGATTGCCAAACAGATGGCCAAAGTGCGGCCTTCGGTGCTGTGGCTCCAGGCGGAGAGGAACAACGTCAGCTTGCCGAGGAAGCCGGCAGTTGGCGGCAAGCCCGTCAGGCCGAAGAGCAGGACTGCGGCGAGGAATGCTCCGGCGGGATGCGTCTTGCTCAGGCCGGCGAGGTCATCTCTGGTTTCGAGCGGACGTTCGGGGCGCGAGAGGCTGGCGATCAACGCGAACACGCCGAGCGTCGTGAGGCCGTAGACTCCGAGATAGAAAAGCAGGGCGGGCAAACCGCTGACGGAACCGGCCGAGGCAGCGGTTGCATCGTCATTGATCTGCGGCACGCTGACGGCGACGCTGAGGCCAACCAGCATGTAGCCGGCGTGCGCGATGCTCGAATAGGCCAGCAGCCGTCGCACGTTTGTTTGCAACAGTGCCAGCAAGTTGCCGACGAACATCGTGGCGATCGCCAGCAGGTACAGCAGACCGCCGCTCTTGGAGGCGAGGCTCCAGTATTCCATGTGAGTCGCGGCGGTGATGCTCGGTTGACCGAGGATGCGGACGAGCGCGATGAAGCCAGCGACTTTCGGTACGAAGCTCAACAATGCCGCCGCCGAGTTCGCGGTCCCTTGGAAGACATCGGGAGCGTAGAAATGAAATGGAACCGCGGTGATGCGAAACGCCAAGCCTGCGACGATCGTCACGATGCTCACCAGCAGCATAGCCGGCATCGTGGTGAGTTGGTGGTTCTTGAGGACGAGATGTAGCGCCGTCAGGTTCGTCGTAGCGGCGACTCCGTAGAGAATGCTGAAGCCGTACAGAACCAGAGCGGACGAGAAGACGCTCAGCAGGAAATACTTCAGCGTGGATTCCTGGCCGGAGCGGTCTCGGCGAGCGACGTACAAGAAGAGATACGTTGGGATGCTGACCAACTCCAACGCGAGGAACAGGATGACGAGATCGTTGGCCAGAGCGATCAAGTTGGCTCCGGCCAGGATGAATAACAGACAGGCATGCGACTCGGCGGAGTCACGTTCTTCGATTTGATTCCAGTTGATCAGCACCAGCACAACGCCTGTGACGATCGTCACCAAACGAACAAAGCTGACAAGCGAGTCCGACAAGAACGGTGCGAGACTAGTCGCCTCGACTACTGGAGCGGGCACGCACTGCAGCCAAGCAGCAATCGCCAGTGCGATCAGCGACCACACGCCCCAGCGATGTTTGAGTCCCTTCGGAACCGTGCCATCTTCACCGATGAGAAACGGCCCGACCGCCAAATTCACGCACGCCGCCGCAAGCAACACAACTTCCGGCAGGACTTGGCTGATGGCGGATGCAATGTGCTGAAACACAACTCAACTCCTGAAACTCATTTTGGAACGCTAATTGTCGCTAATCAGAAATCCTTCACTAGCGTCGATCAGCGGAGATCAGCGTTCCTTTTTTGTTTGCTTCACATCCGCAACTTCGGACTTTGTGGGTGCAGACTGCGGATACATCTTCACAACCGCTCGCACGTCTTCCTCGATCGTGTCGAGCAGCGGTTTTGGATAAACGCCGATCCACAGGCAAAGAACCATCAGCGGCACGACGGACAACGCTTCACGCATGTTGATGTCGAGAATCGGGCCGTGAACCGAGGCGGGTTCTTTCAGTGGGCCAAAGAAGGCTCGGCGGAGCATGTCCAGCAGATACCACGCGCCGAGGACGACGCCTGTCGCGCCGATCGCAGCATAAATCGGATTGGCTTTGAACATGCCGATCAGAGCCAGCAACTCGCCGACGAAGCCGTTCAGGCCGGGCAGGCCCGCGCTGGCCATACAGATGAAAACCATGCAGACCGAAAGCAGCGGCAGGCGAGTCGCCAATCCACCGAGTTCGCTGAGTTCGCGGGTGTGGTAACGGTCGTAGACCATGCCGACCAACAGGAACAACGCACCGGTCGAGAGGCCGTGGTTGACCATCTGCATCACGGCTCCGGTGATTCCTTCGGAGTTCAACGCAAACATTCCCAACATGCAAAAGCCGAGGTGACTGACCGAGCTATAGGCCACCAGCTTCTTGATGTCGCTCTGAGCCAGGGCCCCCAACGCTCCGTAAACGATGCCGATGACAGCCATCGTCGCGTAGATGGGTACCCCGAACCCGGCGACCGCCGCCGGCAAGATCGGCAAGCAGATTCGCAAAAAGCCGTAACAACCCAACTTCAACAAGATGCCGGCCAGCAGCACGCTGCCCGCCGTCGGCGCTTCCGTGTGAGCCAGCGGCAGCCACGTGTGAAACGGAAACAGCGGCACCTTGATGACGAAGCCCGCGCTCAGCGCCAGCAGCAAGCCGATCTGCCATTGATCGGCCAGCGGTTGCTCTTTCAACGCGGCGGCGATATCGGGAATCGAAAAGGGTGTCGCGGTCAGTCCGGTTTCCATGACCTTCAAAACGAGCGCGACCAAGCCCAGCAACGTGATGACGCTGCCGGCCAGCGTGTAGATGAAGAACCGATACGCCGCGAACTGCCGCTGCACTCCGCCCCAGATGCCGACCAGGAAGAACAGCGGGATCAGCGTGAACTCGAAGAAGACGTAGAACAGGATCAGATCGAACGCGACGAACGCTCCGAGCATCCCGGCTTCGAGCAACAGCAAGCATAGATAAAACTCTGTTGCGCGATCTTGGATCGACTCCCAAGAAATCAGCACGGCCGAAATGGTCAGGATCGCGGTGAGTGCGAGCATCAGCACGCTGATGCCGTCAGCACCGAGATAAAACTCCAAGCGGATCGGAGTTTCGTTGATGACTTTCGCGATGGCTTCTCCGGATTCATTGTCAACAAGGACGGCGCCACTGGGCTGGCTGAGATGTCCGACCGTCATCCACGTCCGCCGCCATTCGAGCTTCGGCTGCACCGGTCCATCGACGGGACGATCGGCGGTGACCTGCGGTTGACTTTCGCGGGTTGAAGCCAATTGCGAGGCGATCCCCAGCGAGACGAGCAACGTCCCGATCGCCGTCAGCAAAGCGACCCAGCGAGCGACGGCGCGCCCGCCTCCCAACAACGCCAGGAGAATCGCGGCGAGAAGCGGCAGAAGAATGATGGAGAGCAGTAACATGTGTGAAATCTATGTTTGGAAATTGAAATCCCACCACTTGGGCTTGTCCCGGTGGTTCCCGCGCTTCTGCGCTACTTCTGCTTCAACCGTAGCGCAGAAGCGCGGGAACCACCCCGACAAGCGGGGTGGCGTGTATGTCAGCCGGCTAATGCCCGCAACATTTGAATCAGGAACAACCCCACGCCCAGCAGCATGACCCAGGCGTAGTGAGACACGAGACCGTTTTGGATCGGTCGCACGATGCGACCGACGGTGGAGGGGATCGAACCCGCGAAGTCGAGCAAGCCGTCGAGGAAGTATTTGTCGAACAGCGTGCAGAGCAGCGCGAGCACTTTCACCGGGACGACCAACAGGTAATTGAACAACTCATCGAGGAAAAACTTGTTGAGCGACAGCCGATGCAGCGGCTTCAAACCTCGCTCCAATCCAGCGGACACGGCCGGCGATTTCACATACATCCAACGGGCGAGGCCGTAACCGGCGAAGAAGATGGCCGCACTCAAGACCATCAACAACACGTTGTGCGGGTGAGTGCCGTGGCCGGGCAGCGAGGTCGATTGAGCCAACTGCCGCGCGTAGACACCGGTCGGGCCGAGAAACAAGCCGATCACCAGCGAGAAGCCCGCCAGCACAAACAGCGGCAGCGTCATCGTTGGGGGTGACTCATGCGGATGATGAGCTTCTTCCGGGAAGCGTTCCTCACCCAGAAACGTCATGTTGTAGGCACGGAAGGAATAGAACGCGGTGAGGAACGCGGTCAGGACCGCGACACCGAGGATCACCATGAAGAAGGTCTCATGGCCACCGGCTTTCGTCCCTTCAAACAGCGCGACGAGGATGTCGTCCTTACTCCAGAAGCCCGACAGCAGCGGGCAGCCGGCCAAGGTCAGCGAGCCGATCAAGAAGGTGATACGCGTGTGTGGCATCACATGCCGCAGGCCGCTGAAGCGGCGCATGTCGATGACGTCTCCCATCGAGTGCATCACGCTGCCGGCTCCGAGGAACAGCAACGCTTTGAAGAAGGCGTGCGTGAAGAGATGGAACATCGCGGCGGTGACGGCGAACGTCGCCAACTTCGGGCTGACGGAAGCGGCTCCCAGCGCCATGAACATGTAGCCGAGTTGGCTGACCGTCGAATACGCGAGGACTCGCTTGAGGTCGTACTGCGTCAACGCGGTGAGTGCGGCGAGTAAGGCGGTGGCCGCTCCGATCCCGCTGACCACCATCTGTGCGGTCGGGGACATCACAAACAGCGGAGTGCTACGAGCGACCATGTAGACGCCAGCCGTGACCATCGTCGCTTCGTGGATCATCGCTGAGACCTGCGTTGGGCCTTCCATCG
>SXGT01886820.1_pt1 | contig 19616 bp, 17 predicted proteins | sample 3176221 | NCBI WGS metagenome assembly SXGT01 (sample SAMN11356862, study PRJNA531348) | freshwater metagenome | isolation source: freshwater sample F1-120 | place: China: Fuxian Lake, Yuxi | collected 2017-12-25
GGCGACTCACAAGAGAAAGGAACGAAGCAAGGCCACTCACAAGAGAAAGGAACGAAGCAAGGCGACTCACAAGAGAAAGGAACGAAGCAAGGCGACTCACAAAGGAAACCGAGAGCCGCTTGTCCAGCGCGCGGGACAACCTGATACGGGTTGAGGATATCCGGCGCGAACTGGATGTCAATCTGGCCAAGCTGGAGGAGCAGGCGGTGGTGGCGCAGCAGTATCGCGACCTTACCGCCGAGCAGACCGAGAAGCAGCAGCTGCTGTGGATGCTCAAGCGCAATGAGGCAGCGGCCGAGCAGGACAAGCATGCGCGCGAGATCGAGCGGGTGACCAACGAGCTTGAAGGCGAGACGGCGTCGCTGCGCAATTTCGAAAAGCAACTGGAAGAAATGCGGGCGGCACACTATGCCGCCGGCGACCGCTTGCATTCCTCGCAGGGCGAGCTGTACAACGCCAGCGCGGAAGTGAGCCGCCTGGAAGCGGAACTCAAGTCGATCATCGACGCGCGCGCGCGCCTGAGCAACCAGCTTACCCAGTTGGCAGCCCAGGAAGAAGCCTGGAAGCAGCAGGCTTCCCAGAACACCGCTGATACGACGAACTGGCGGGGCGAAGCCGAAATCACCGCCCAGCGCGTTGAAGAAAACGCGCTGCTGGCGGCAGAGCGTGCAGAACGCCTGCCGGAAACGGAGTCGGCCGCGCGCGCTGCAATCGAACGCCAGAACGCAACCCGTGGCGAAGTGATGCAGGCCGAACAGCGATTGCAGGTGGAGGGCGCCCATCAGGGCAATGCCCAGCGCACCCTGGAGAATCTTGGCCAGCGCAAGGAGCGCTTGCAGCAGGAAAAGGGCACGTTGAACCGGCCTGACGATGAATCCATCGCGCACAAACGCGAAGAGCAGGTGCGGCGCGCAGAAGAGTTGGCCGAACGTGAATCAAACCTGGCCGGCCTGGAAGAGGCCCTGCCGGCCGCCGTGGCCGAGCGCGATGCAGGCGCCGCGAATCTGGCACAGCAGAAGCGTGAATCGCACGAGATGGAAGCCCGCATAGGTGCACTCAAGACGCTGCAAGAGCAGGTGCAAAAGAGCGGCAAACTGCAACCCTGGCTGGAAAAGCACGAACTGGCCGGCTTGCCACGTTTGTGGCAGCGCTTGCACGTCGATCCAGGTTGGGAGACGGCGCTTGAATCGGTGTTGCGCGAGCGCCTCGCCTCGCTGGAAATTCGCGACCTCGATTGGGTGAAGGCGTTCTTCAATGACGCGCCTCCGGCCAAGCTGGCGTTTGTCACCTTGTCCTCCGTCGAAGATGCCAAACCGGCCATACCGGGCCTGACGCCGCTGATTTCGCATGTGCGGATTGACGATGCCAACCTGCGCGGCCTGTTTTCCGAATGGCTGGCAGGTCGCTATGCCTGTGCCAGCAATGAAGAGGCGTTCGCCAAACGCGCAAGCTTGCCGCCGCGCGGGGTGTTCGTCACCCAGGCCGGCCACATGGTGGGGCGCCAGACCGTCACCTTTTACGCACCGGATTCCGAACAGGCCGGCCTGTTGGCGCGCCAGAACGAGATCGAGAATCTCGCCAAGTCACTCAAGGCCAAGCATCTGCACCAGGACGAAGCGCGCGCCCTGGCCGCGCGCACCGAAGCCGCCCTGACGCGCCTCTCGGCACAACTTGGCGAAGCGCGTCCCGCCGCGCAAGTTGCGCGGCAGCGCCTGCATGAAATCCAGCTCGATGTGGTCAAGGATGAGGAACAACTGGCGCGTTTCAACGAAAACGCAGGCCGGATCGAATCGCAGCTGGCCGACATCGCCGCACAGGAAGAGGACGAACGGACGCGCCTGATCGAAGCCGAAGCCAACTTCGCCCGGCTTGACGAAGCGGTCGGGGCGTTGCAGGAAAAGCTGGAAGAAGCACGCACGGCAGCCGAATCGGCCGAGGCGCGACTGGCTTCCGAGCGCGAGGCATCAAGGCAAGCCGAACGCGAGGCGCAGGAAACCGAATTTCACGCAAGGCAGGCCAAAGCCAAGCTTGAAGAACTGGCCAACGGGGCGCGCAATATCGCCGGGCAGATCGAGCGCGTGCTCGGCGAGGCTGGCGTGGTGCGCGGCGAACTCGAAACATTGCATGACGATGCCTTCCAGAATGGCCTGCAGGAGGCGCTGGACTTGCGCCTGGAACGCGAGCAGAACCTGGCAAGGATCCGCACCGAACTCGACGGCCTGACGACGCAATTGCGCGGCGTTGACGAGGAGCGGTTCAAGTCCGAGCAGAAACTTGACCCGCTGCGTAACCGCGTCAACGACATGCGGCTGAATGAGCAGGCCGCCCGGCTGGCGCAGGAGCAATTTGCCGCGCAGCTTATGGAAGCCAAGGCGGACGAACTGCTGTTGGAGCCGAAACTGGAAGGCGTGCGCGCCGGGGTGTTGGCGGCCGACATTACCCGCCTGGCCCAGCCAATCGAAGCGCTCGGCGCCGTCAACCTGGCGGCGCTGGAAGAGTTGGGCGTGGCACGCGAGCGCAAGGGCTTCCTGGATTCGCAGTGCGCCGACCTCAACGAAGCGGTGACGACTCTGGGAGAGGCGATCCGCAAGATCGACCGCGAAACCCGAGAGCTGTTGAAGAACACGTTCGACGAGGTCAATCGGTATTTTTCGGAATTGTTCCCGGCCCTCTTCGGCGGCGGCGAAGCCAAGCTCATCATGACCGGCGAAGAAATCCTCGACGCCGGCGTGCAGGTTATGGCGCATCCGCCCGGCAAGAAAAACTCCAGCATTCATTTGCTGTCAGGCGGCGAGAAGGCGCTCACGGCCATTTCGCTGGTGTTTGCCATGTTCAAGCTCAATCCGGCGCCGTTCTGCCTGCTCGACGAGGTCGACGCACCGCTGGATGACCCGAATACCGAGCGCTTTTGCCGCCTGGTGAAGAAAATGTCCGAGGAAACCCAGTTCGTTTTCATCAGCCACAACAAGATCACCATGGAAATGGCACAACAACTGGTCGGCGTGACACAACAGGAATTGGGCGTCTCGCGCATCGTGGCGGTCGACATGGACGAAGCCGTGCGCCTGAAAGAAGCCGCCTGATCCTCCCTTGATGCCTACAAGAATGGCTCCCACCAACGCTTTCCGGCGAATCATCCCATGAGTGAACTGCAAATCGGCTTGTTGGGCCTGGGTGCCCTGGTGGTAGTGGGGGTGCTGGTTTTCAACAAGTGGCAGGAGCGTGCGGCCCGGCGCGACGGTGCCCGGCACTTCGGTTCCGGCCACGAGGATGTGCTGCTGGAGCCCAGACGCGGTGACGTCGCGCCAGCGGAATACGCGCCTGTGCCGGCAACCGAGAGCGCAGACGCTGATCGCCGTATCGAGCCTACCTGGGCCCCTGAGGCGCAGGATGCCGCAGTGCCGGCCGCAGAAGCAGCCCCAGCCGCCCTCGAGGCCGCCCCGGGCAAGGCGGGGCCACTCCACGGCGCCGCACCGCAGCTGGACGATCGCATCGATTTTGTTGCCGAACTCGTCACCGAGGAGCCGCTGCTGGGCTCACTGCTTCTGATGGAGATGGAAAAGCTGGACCGCACGCGGACCATCGAAGCGGATGCCTTCTATGAGGAAGCCGGTACCTGGGGGGCGCTTGATCGTGATGCGGTGTATGAACGGATGCGTATCGGCATCCAGGTTTCGGATCGCAGCGGCCCCTTGCGTGCTGACGAGTTGGCCGCATTCCAGCGTGGCATCAACGATTTGGCGGCGCGCCTGCAGATGCAGGTGCAGTGGCCCGGCGAGCAGAATCCGCTGACACGCGCTGCCGAACTGGACGCGTTTTGTGCCGGGGTCGATGTGACGATTGGCGTCAATGTCATCGCGGCGGCACCTTTTGCCGACACCAAATTGCGCGGGCTGGCCGAAGCGAACGGGTTTACCCGCGATACCGACGGCGTGTTTCGCCGGCGCGATGATGAAGGCCATGTGTTGCTGAGCTTGCGCCAGGCGGCGCCGACTGCCGTTTCCCTTAGCCTGGATGTGCCGAGGGTGGCACGCGAAGCGGCGGCGTTGGGATTAATGACCCACTGCGCCAAGCGCTTCGGCGCCGGACTCGACGGCAAGCTGGTGGACGACAACGGCAAGGCGCTGGACGATGCGGCGATTGCAGCCATCCAGAGCAGCCTGGGCACAGTGTATGGCCGCATGGAGGCGGCCGGCATGGCCGCCGGCAGCCCGTTGGCGCGACGCTTGTTCGTCTGATCGCCGTCAAGGGCACGCATGAACCCGGCCGACCGCGCACGCGCGCTGCGCGAGGAGCTCGAACGGCACAACCAGGCCTACTACGTACTGGACTCCCCGACGATTCCGGATGCCGAGTACGACCGGCTGTTTCGGGAGTTGGGGGTTCTGGAAACGGCGCATCCGGAGTTGCTGACGGCCGATTCGCCGACCCAACGGGTGGGTGGCGCGCCGTTGGGCGAGTTTGCCTCGGTCCGGCACGCCACACCGATGCTCTCGCTGGGCAACGCCTTTGCCGATGAGGAGGTCGCCGCGTTTGACCGGCGCGTCGCCACTACGCTGGATACGGCTCAGGTGGAGTACAGCGCAGAGCTGAAATTCGACGGTCTGGCGATGAGCCTGACTTACCGCGACGGCATTCTGGTGCAAGCTGCGACGCGCGGTGATGGTGAAACCGGCGAAGACGTCACGGCCAACGTACGCACGATTCGCCTCATCCCGTTGCGCCTGACGATCGAGCCGGCCCCGGCACTCCTGGAGATTCGCGGCGAAGTGCTGTTGTTTCGCGCCGATTTTGCCAACCTCAATGCGCAGCAGCGGGCCGCGGGCGAAAAGGAGTTCGTCAACCCGCGCAATGCCTCCGCGGGCTCCCTGCGCCAGCTCGATTCACGCATCACGGCGCGACGGCCGCTGAAATTTTTTGCCTATGGTCTTGGCGCCCACGAAGGGGCGTCGATCCCGGCCACCCACGGTGCCTTGCTGGATTGGTTTGGCACCATCGGCCTGCCGGTCTGCACCGAGCGCGCCGTGGTGCAAGGGGTCGATGGCTTGTTGTCGTTTTATCGGCACATTGGCAGTGCGCGGGATGCGCTGCCCTACGATATTGATGGCGTCGTCTACAAGGTCAACCGGCTGGACCAGCAGCAGAACCTCGGCTTCGTCTCGCGTGCACCGCGCTTTGCGCTGGCGCACAAGTTTCCGGCCCAGGAAGAACTGACGGAAGTGATCGACATTGAAGTGCAGGTCGGCCGCACCGGGGCGATTACGCCGGTCGCGCGCTTGAAACCGGTAGTTGTCGGCGGGGTCACAGTGACCAACGCCACCTTGCACAACGAAGATGAAGTACGGCGCAAGGATGTCTGGCGCGGCGATATCGTGATCGTGCGGCGCGCCGGTGATGTGATTCCTGAGGTCGTGACGGTGTCGCGCCAGGGGCCACGCAGCGCGGCCGACCGTTTCGAGATGCCGCGCCAATGCCCGGTTTGTGGGTCAGACGTGGTGCGCGAAGAGGGCGAGGCGGTGGCGCGCTGCACCGGCGGCCTTTTTTGTGCAGCACAACGCAAGCAGGCCCTGTTGCACTTCGCCCAGCGGCGTGCCCTCGACATCGAAGGGCTGGGAGACAAGCTGGTTGACCAGCTGGTCGACGCTCATGTCGTCAAAACGCCCGCCGATCTCTACAAACTGGGTGTCGCCAGCCTGGCCGCGCTGGAGCGCATGGCGGAAAAGTCTGCCCTCAATGTGGTGGCAGCGATCGATGCATCACGCCAGACTACACTGGCGCGATTCCTGTTTGGCCTGGGTATCCGTCAGGTGGGGGAAGCGACCGCCAAGGATCTGGCAAGACATTTTGGCAGCCTCGACAGCATCATGGCGGCCGATGAGGCGGCTCTTTTGGCGGTTCCCGATGTCGGGCCGATCGTGGCGGCGTCGATCGCCCGATTCTTCCGCCAGCCGCATAATCGCGAAGTGGTCGAGCAGCTGCGCGCAGCCGGCGTGACATGGACGGAGACCGCGCCACAGACCGAGGCGGGGGCGGCGAGCAACCCGCTGGTGGCGGGAAAGACCTTCGTACTGACCGGCACCTTGCCGAGCCTGAGCCGTGAGGATGCCAAGGAGGCGATTGAACGTGGCGGCGGCAAGGTGGCAGGTTCGGTATCGAAGAAAACGGATTACGTGGTCGCCGGCAGTGAAGCCGGCAGCAAGCTTGCCAAGGCGCAGGACTTGGGACTCAACGTGCTCGATGAAGATGGATTGAAGAGACTTCTGGAAGAAAAATGAAAAAAATACGCAAATGCATCTTTCCGGTAGCGGGCTTAGGCTCGCGCTTTTTGCCGGCCACCAAGGCCACACCGAAGGAAATGCTGCCGATCGTTGACAAGCCGTTGATCCAGTTTGCGGTGGAAGAGGCGATCGCCGCCGGCCTGACGGACATGATCTTCGTGACGGGCCGCACCAAGCGCATCATTGAAGACCACTTCGACAAGGCTTATGAGCTGGAAACCGAGCTGGCGGCGAAGAACAAGACCGAGCTCCTGCGCATCGTCCAGAGCGTGGTGCCCAAGCATGTCAATTGCATTTACATCCGCCAGGCCGAACCGCTTGGCCTGGGGCACGCCGTACTATGTGCGAAGGACATCGTTGACGATGAGCCGGTTGCGGTGATCCTGGCTGATGACCTGGTGCACCACACACCGGGCGCGTTGAAGCAAATGGTGGATGTATTCAACCAGCGCGGTGGCAGCGTGCTCGGCGTCGAGGATGTGCCCAAGGCGAACACGCGCTCCTATGGCGTGGTCAGCGGCACCCAGCTGGATGCGCGCACCGAAAAAGTAACGGCAATTGTCGAGAAGCCTGCGCCTGAAGTGGCTCCGCTGCGCCAAACCGGTGCCGGCGAAGTCGCCCTTGCGGTCGTCGGGCGCTACATTCTGACACCAAAGATTTTCGAGCTTTTGCAGCAGGTCAGACCTGGTGCTGGCGGGGAGATTCAGCTGACCGATGGCATCAGCGCGCTGCTGGCCCATGAGCCGGTGTTTGCCTATCGCTTTGAGGGCACCCGCTACGATTGTGGCTCCAAGATCGGTTACCTCAAGGCAACCATCGACTATGCGCGGCGCCACCCTGAAACTGGCGCTGCATTTGAGGCCTACCTGAAGGAGCTGCACCTGTGATCGACATGCCACATGCAAGACAAACGCTGGCCGAGGCGGATTGCCTCGTGTCGGCTGAGCAATGCCACGCCGCCGTGATGCGTGTGGCCCAGGATATCAAGGCAGCGGCGGGCAATCAAGCGCCGTTGGTCCTGGCCGTGATGGGGGGTGCGGTGGTGTTTGCCGGACAGCTTTTGCCCATGCTCGATTTTCCGCTCGATTTCGATTACCTGCATGTAACGCGCTACGGCAGTCGTACCTCAGGTGGCCAGCTCACCTGGAAGGCGCTGCCGCGTGAGGATGTGCGTGGCCGCGTCGTGATCGTGATCGACGACATTCTCGATGAAGGGGCCACCATGCACGCAATTCGCGAGAAGCTGCTCGAGCTGGGCGCTGCGCGATTCCTCTCTGCCGTGTTTTGCGAAAAGCTGATCGACAAGCCGAAGCCGATTCAGGCGGATTTTGTCGGCGTGACCGTTCCCAATCGCTATGTGTTTGGTTACGGCATGGACGTCTCGGGCCTGTGGCGCAACTTGCCGGCCGTGTATGCCGTCAAAGGCTTGTAAGAGGGAGGCGCCGGCATGATTGCAATCATTGGCGGCAGCGGGCTGACCAACCTGGCGACCTTGCACGTAGTGCGGAGGGAAGTGTTTCGCACACCGTACGGCGAGCCCTCCGGGGCGCTCACCTTCGGTACCCTGGCCGGCAGCGAGGTGGTGTTCCTGGCGCGGCACGGTTACGGCCACACCATCCCGCCGCACGAAGTGAATTACCGCGCCAACCTCTGGGCACTCAAGCAAGCCGGTGGGCGCAATGTGATCGCGGTTGCTTCGGTGGGAGGCGTGAGGGCTGATTGTGGCCCCGGCGTGTTGATGGTGCCGGACCAGATCATCGATTACACCCACGACCGGCGGCATACCTACTTTGAAGGACCGGAAGCGCCGGTAACCCACATCGACTTCACCTGGCCCTACAGCGCCGCGATGCGCGCCCGGTTGCTCAATGCTGCGCGCAGCGCGAAGGAGCCGGTGATCGATGGCGGCGTGTACGGTGTCACCCAGGGGCCGCGCCTGGAAACCACTGCCGAGATCATCCGGATGGAGCGCGATGGTTGTGATCTGGTCGGCATGCCGGAGGCAGCACTGGCGCGCGAGCTCGGCCTGGAATATGCTTGCCTGGCCGTGGTGGTTAATCATGCTGCGGGCAAGGGCGAGAGCGCCCAAGCCATTTCGGTCGAGCATCTTGGGGTGGTGATGAAGCAATCCATGTCGCGTGTACAGCGAATTCTTGAATGCGCCGTGAAATCCGCGCTAATCCCGGGTCCCACGCCATGATTCGCCCGATCCTGCGCATGGGTGAGCCCAGCTTGCTCAGTCCTTCGAGTAAGGTGGAACGCTTTGGCACCCCGGAGCTGCATGCTCTGTTGGGCGACCTGGCCGATACCATGAGGGCGGCCAATGGTGCCGGCATTACAGCGCCCCAGATCGGTGTCAACCTGCAGGTGGTGATCTTTGGGGCAGATGAAATCAATCCGCGCTACCCGGAGGCACCGGTGGTGCCGAAGACGATCCTGATCAATCCGGTGATTACGCCGCTCACCGAGGAAACCGAGGACGGCTGGGAGGGTTGCCTCTCGGTGCCCGGCATGCGTGGCGTGGTGCCGCGCGTCACCCATATTCGCTATACCGGTGTTGACGAAAAGGGCCAGCCGATCGAGCGCGAGGCCGAGGGCTTTCATGCGCGGGTCGTGCAACACGAATGCGATCACCTGTGGGGCGTGCTCTATCCAATGCGGGTGACCGATATGAGAAAGTTCGGCTTTACCGGCGTGCTGTTCCCGGAGCTGGACGACAACGAGGATTGACGATGGACCACGCGAGCAAGCTAAGGACGACATGACCAATCCACGCTGGAAACACCGACCCGAAGGTTCGACCTGGGGCGATTTCGGCCCCGACGACCAACTCGGCCGCCTCAACTTGCTCACGCCGGAGCGGGTGCGCCGGGCGGCGGCCGAAATCCAGGAAGGCCGCAACTTCTGTCTCTCGATTCCGCTCGATTACCCCGGGGGCAACAAGATCAACCCGCGCCGTTTTCCCCCGGTTCTCAAACCGACCATGCGTGACGGCAAGCCGATGTTCAGCTTTCCGTTCGAGCGCGCCGAATCGCAGAACACGGACCTTATTTGCGATGACGTGGTGCAGCTCACCCTGCAGTATTCAACCCAGTGGGATTCTTTCGCTCACGTCGGGGCGTGGTTCGATGCGGATGGTGACGGCGTCGAGGAGAAGGTCTACTACAACGGCTATCGTGCCGATGTGGAGATCTGCGGGCCGGTACGCTATGGCGCTCTGGCCCAGGGTGCGCTCGACCACGATTGCGGCGACCACGTGGGAGCCCGCGAATTGGGCATCGAGAACTTCGCCGTCAAGGGCATGCAAGGGCGCGGCGTAATGGTGAACCTGCGTGCGCATTGCGGCGACGCCCGAGTGAAAGTGGGCTATGACCAGTGGATGCGGATTCTGGATGCCGACAAGGTGGCGGTGGAGGAGGGCGACATCCTGTTGCTGTACACCGGCTGGACCGATCTTGTCATGGGCATGAACCGTGACCCGGACACGGCGGTGCTGGACAACGCCTGTGCGGCACTGGAAGGGCGTGACGAGAAGCTGTTGCAGTGGATCACCGATAGCGGCATTGCCGCCATTTGTGCCGACAACTACGCCGTGGAGCACCTGCCGGCCACGCCCGCACCGGGCCGCCGGCCGGGGTTGCCGCTGCACCAGCATTGCCTGTTCAAGCTTGGCGTACCGCTGGGTGAAATCCTGTGGCTGAAGGATCTGGCCGAATGGCTCAGGGCCAACGGCCGCTCGCGCTGCTTCCTGACGGCGCCGCCGCTGCGTTTGCCGGGTGCCGTCGGATCACCGATGACACCGATCGCGACCGTGTAGTCGCTCTGCCACAGTAACCGGAAAAAGAAGGCCAGGAACGGCCAAGAACAGCCAACAACGGCCAAGAGCGGCTCCCACCAACGGTTTCAGGGCTTGACGCGCATCCAGGCGGGCGGCGGGGCGGGCAGCGAACCCGCCGGTTTCTGGTAAGTACCCGCGAGCTTGCCGCCGCATTCGCCGTTGGTTGTCACATGCGCTTCATCGGCACCGAACGTTACCTGGATCTGGCAGTCTCTTGGCGCCCAGGGCCGGCCGATGAAGGCAGGCATGAAGGAGAGGCTACGACCTTGCAGCACGATGGCGGGGCGCTCCTCGGCAATGCTTTCTGCGGTCACCACCAGATTGGGTGCGTCACCCGGCAGGGGCGCCACCCAGACAAAGTGCAACGGTTGCCGGTGCTCGCCCTGCAGCAGCACGGCATTGGCGGTACCGGGATCGATATCCACCTGCAGGTTACGTCCTTCCCCTGCTTCATAGCGCCCCTCCAGAGGTAACAACGGATGGGTGAGCCAAGCCAGGTGCCGCTGATAGTCCGCTTTCAAGCCTTCGAGCGAGCGCTCAAACCAGCCGCGCTGGCGGCGCCAGGTGACATGGCGCTCGCGAACATGGGCGTATTGCGCCGAAGAGAGTGTCGGCACCAGCGCGCCATAGGTATTCCAGACGCGCTCGTCGAGTGCGGAGAGTTCAGCGTCGGCACAAATGGTGCGGTGAAGCTTCGAGCGGGCCTTGGCACAATCAAAACTGGCAGCGTGGGCAGTCGCCCCGGGGAGCGGCAGTTCCAGCGCCAGCGGCAGCAGCATCCAGACTGCCAGCCAGATGCACCTTGTGCACTGGTTCATGCAGGAAATCAGGTGCCAGCCTGCATCAGCGCCCGCATCCTGGCGGCATTGGGCTTCTGCACAACCCCGCATTCAGTGATCAGGGCCGTCACCAGACGGGCAGGCGTCACATCGAATGCCGGATTGGCCACTCGCACACCCACTGGCGCCCAGATGCGTCCGGCGTGGCCGATTACCTCTTCAGGGCCGCGCTCCTCGATCGGGATGTCACGGCCGTGGCGCGTCGCCATGTCGATGGTGGAAATCGGGCAGGCCACGTAGAAGGGGATCCGATGTGCCCGTGCCAGCACCGCCAGGGCGTAGGTGCCGATCTTGTTGGCCACATCACCGTTTGCGGCGACGCGATCGGTACCGACCACAATGGCATCCACCTGGCCTTGTTGCATGAAGTGCGCTGCCATGTTGTCGGTGATCAGGGTCACCGGCAGCTTGTCCTGCATCAGTTCCCAGGCCGTCAAACGGGCGCCCTGCAGGAAGGGGCGGGTTTCGTCTACCCACACATTGCGGATCTTGCGGCGGGCGGCGCGAATCACGCCCAGCGCGGTGCCGATATCAGCGGTTGCCAGCGCCCCGGCGTTGCAGTGGGTGAGAACCTGCGCGCCTGCCGGGATCAGGTCAGCCCCATGACGTCCCATGGTGCGGTTGATGCGAATGTCCTCAGCGTGAATCGCCACCGCCAGCCGCGCCAGCCGTGCCGCCATGGCCGGGCCGCGATCGCCGGCGTGTGCAAGCCAGGTCTGGCGCATGCGTGCCAATGCCCAGAAAAGATTGACAGCCGTCGGGCGGCTTGCCGCCAGCACGGTGGCCGCCCGTTCCAGCGCGCGCAGGCGTGCAGCAGCGCCCAAACCCTTGGTGCGAGCGGCTTCCAGGGCAATGCCAAAGGCTGCCGCACAGCCGATGGCAGGGGCACCGCGTACTACCATGGTCTTGATGGCACGGGCCGTGTCGGCGGCACTTTCGCAGCGCACCATGCGTACGGTACGCGGCAATACCCGCTGGTCAATCAGGTCAAGCGCCGGTTCACTGGCAAGCCAGTGCAGGGTGGGGGGGCGTTTCATGCATCGCCTTTAAGGAGGGGGAGGAGGGCAAGCGACCAGTCGCCCGGGGGCGTGATCACATCGTCAAGGCCGCCGAATGTTCTGGCGATGGTTTCGGCCACCTTGCCCACGGCAGCCGCAGAGGGTGCTGTCGCAAACAACCCCAGATACGCAGGGTCGGGGAAAAGGGTAGTTATCGCCGGGTTGGCATCCAGGGCCACCACGGCTGCACCTTGTGCGAGGCAAGCTTCGATCGCCTGGTGATGGCGCAGGCCATTTTCGAACAGCACGACGCGCCCCGATTCGGGGGCCGCGGCACGCACCTTGGCTTCAAATCCGGCATATTCGAGCTCGGCTTTGCGCATCCACTCTTCGCTCACGGTGGCATAGGCATCCAGTTTCTGCGCACGCGCCATCACGCGCGCATCATTCTCAAACACCGTGGCAGCAGCTTCGGCGTAGTGCTTGTTGATGCCCAGAGCAAGCATGCCAAGCCCGGCATCCAGAATAATGCGCGGTGCGGTGTCCACCACGCACGCCTCGTCGCCTGCGACCTGCCCCGCATTGTTTAGATAGGATCGATACGCTTCGGCAAATGCCGCGACGTCATGCCCCAATTGCGGAATGCGCTTGGTGAGGATGGTGTGGCCAGGCGTCGAGGGGCCCTGCTGAGTGAGCGATGCAAGGTCATCGCGGCGGCTGAACGCCATCATGAAGCCATCATCACGCAAGGTGGCCACCAGCGGGCGCCCGGCGGCTGCAATGGCGCGGCGGCGCAAAGAGGCAATGGTTCTCGCCAACGCCGCACCGGACAGTCTGGCACCCGCTCCGGCAAGTTCCACTTCCCAGGCTGCACGCGAGCGCAGATAGTCCTCGGCCTGGCAGGCCATCCCGACCATGCGTTGGTAGGCCTCTTTCGCCGAGCCGCCCCAGGTGCAGGCACCGTGATGATCAAGCACCAGCGGGCCAAGTGGTACTGGCTGGCCGTGAGCGGCCAAGGCCACCTGGGTGGCTTGCGCCAGTTCCAGGCCGGAATGGTGGTAAGGCACACGGATCAGGTTGGCGCCGAACGCTGCGGCCAGATGCCGGTCGGCATTTGCAGTATTGGCCACCGCAAGAATCGCAGCAGCGTGGGTATGGTCGACGTAGTTGCCGGGGATCACCGCATGCATGAGCGTTTCAATCGACGGCTTGGGTGCGTCGGCCCGGGCGCGATGGCGCGCCAGCAGAGCGTGGGTGTGCTCGCTGCCATCGGCTTTCGCCAGTTCTGCCAGCAGCCCGGCAAGGTCGAGTGGGGTGAAATCACGCTCGGTAACGCGGCTCAGGTCCGCACCGGTCCCCTTGACGTAAAGAACACCATTTTCCTTGAGCGAGGTGTTGCCGCCGCCGAACAGCACCAATTGTGGTTCGCTGCCCGTGAGGCGCGAAGCATAGGCGCGCAATGCCAGCGCGTTGGCGCAGGCAAAGGCCTCGGCATCATTCCAGCGATCAAGCATGCGTGTCGGCGGTTCCGGTTGGAGGGGGGTTACGGGAGATACCGCGTGGTGCAGCGGCCACGCTGGGTGAAGCGCACAACTTCAGGGGGAACTGCGGGAGCAAAGCGGAAATGAGTCACGCTCCGATTATAATTTCCCGGTGCTGCATTCATCTCAAAGGCCCGCCCAGCGCGTCATCACCGGGCCCTGGTCTTCCCTCCAAGCCTTGGCACAGCCGGTTCGCATGGAGGTATTTGTCCGGGAACAAGGTATTGCCACCGAACTGGAATGGGATGAGTGGGATGCCCGCTCACTTCACGCTGTGGCCCTCGCCGAGGGCGGCGGTGGCATTGCAACCGGCCGCCTGCTACCGCCGGAATTTGATGCCGATCACACGGTCGGGCACATCGGGCGCATGGCGGTGCAGGGCGCGGCGCGCCGGCAGGGTGTCGGCGGCATGATTCTGGCCACTCTTCTGGAAGCCGCACCCACACTGGGTTTCAGCCAAATCGTGTTGCATGCGCAAAGCTACGTCGTGCCGTTCTACGCTGGCCACGGATTTGTGGTCGAAGGGTCGGAGTTCATCGAGGCAGGCATCCCCCACCGCACGATGCGGCGCCAGGTGGAGCCCGCATGATCACCGACCCCTACTTTTATGTGCTTGCCGTTGTCGGCGTGCTCTTGACCGGCATTTCCAAAGGCGGCTTTGCCGGTGCCTTCGGCGGGATGGCGGTGGCCTTGATGTGCCTGCGCATCGCGCCACAGCAGGCGGCGGCGGTCATGCTGCCGGTACTGCTGGCGATGAATGCGTTCGGGCTGTTCGCGTTTTTTCGCAATATCGATCGCAAGGTCTTGATGACCATGTTGCCCGGCGGCATTGCCGGTACGGTACTGGGAACGGTGACGTTCGGCACCCTGGATGTGCAGGTGGTGCGCATCCTGGTTGGCGTCATCGCCGTCTCGTTTCCGCTGATGGTGTGGCTGCGGGTGGGCGCACGGGCCAGTGCGACGCAACCGAGCCGCATCCAGGGGTTTTTCTCCGGCACGGGTGCCGGATATGCCAGCTTTGTTGCCCACACCGGCGCGCCGCCCGCGCTGATTTACCTGCTGCCGATGCAACTGGACAAGCAGCGCCTGGTTGCGGCCAACGCGGTGTTCTTTGCGTTCATCAACTTCATCAAGATTCCGCCGTATTTTGCGCTCGGCCAGTTCTCGTTTGCCAATCTGTCGACCGCATTGGCCTTGCGCCTGTTGGCACCGATTGGCGTCAAACTGGGCATGTGGCTCAACGGCAAGGTTTCCGCTTAAATGATTTATCGGGTCGGCAGGATTGGCCTTTTCTGCACTGGCTGCAAGCTGATTTATGACGGATTGACCGTATGAGCACCATCGCACTTTCACAACGCGGCGCCGATGCGCGGGTCATCAGCCTGGTTGGTGTGGCCCACGGGCTGTCCCACTTTTACCAACTGGTGGTGCCGGTCCTGTTCCTGATGATCAAGGATGAATGGCAGATCAGTTTTTCGGCACTGGCGCTGACTGCCACGGTGTTTTACATGACTTCCGGTTTTGCCCAGACGATTGCCGGCTTTGCCGTGGACCGCTTCGGCGCACGCCGCGTGCTGGAGTGCGGATTGGGCCTGTTGGCCGGTGCCATGGTGCTGACAGGCCTGGCACCCAGCTACGGTTTCCTCCTGCTGTGCTCTGCGATTGCCGGCATCGGCAATTCGGTGTTCCACCCGGCGGACTTTGGCATTCTCAATGCGGCACTGGAGCCGAAGCGTCTCGGGCCCGCCTACAGTGTGCACAGCATTGCCGGCAACATAGGCTGGGCGCTCGCGCCGGTGACAACGCTGGCGTTGGCGGGGCTGTTTGGCTGGCGTGGCGCCCTGATCATCAGCGGCCTGGCCGGTTTTGGCGTGCTTGGCCTGTTGATCGCAAACCGCAGCGCGTTGTCTCGCGGTGCCGAAGCCGAGCGGGCCGCAGTACGTGCGGCCGGTGGCGGGTTCGCTGCGATGACGACACCGGCGGTGCTGGCTTGCTTCGGGTTTTTTACGCTCCTGGCAGCCGGCATCATCGGCATCCAGAATTTCGGCATTTCCGCCCTCAACACCCGATTCGGCCTGACTCCCGCCTGGGCCAGTGCCTTGCTTACCTCCTACCTGATCGGCGGAGCGGTTGGGATTCTGGCCGGCGGTTGGTTGGCCACCCGTGTCACCCAGCACGCGCTGGTGGCCGCGCTGGGCATGAGCGCGGCCGCATGCGCGATTGGCGTAATCGGTTTTGGCATTCTGCCGCCCTGGGGGATTGCCGTGGCACTGACCTTGGGTGGCGTGTTTTCCGGCCTGACCAACCCCTCGCGTGACCTCCTGATTCGCGCCGTGTGTGCCCGTGGCCACACCGGCAAGGTGTACGGCTTTGTCTATTCCGGCATGGATGCCGGGTCGGCCATGGCTCCCTTGCTGTTCGGTTGGTTGCTGGACGCAAAGCTGGGTAACTGGGTGATGTTCAGCATTGCCCTGTTGTGGCTGAGCACACTCTGGTCGGTTTATGCCGTCCGACATGCAGCGGCACCCCCGCAGCACTGATTCAGCGCCGAAGCGGGCGCTGCGGTTCGCTGGTTGGCGGTCTGGGAGCTTGCAGGCTGCGGAAGATTGCCGGCTGATGGGCCCTTTCGGTGTATCCTTGTCATAGAATAAATTAGATAGGCCATCATGAAAGTCACCTTTCATCAAATGGAAGTATTCGAGTGCGTGGCACGCCGCTTGAGCTTCACCCGTGCGGCGGAAGAGCTCGGCCTGGCGCAGCCGACGGTGTCAGCCCAGGTGCGTCAACTGACAGATGCGGTCGGTTTGCCACTTTTCGAACAATTCGGCAAGAGCGTGCAGCTCACCGCCGCCGGCCGTGAGCTGTTTGCCACGACACGTGAGCTGTTGGCCACCTGGTCCCGATTTGAAATGACGGTGGCGGACCTTACCGGCATCAAGCGGGGGGACCTGAAGGTTGCCTGCGCCACCACGGCCAAATATTTCACGCCGGACCTCCTCGGGCCGTTTTGTGCAGCGCACCCAGAGGTGGAAATCGAGTTGGCGATTGCCAACCACGACACGCTGGTGGAGCGGCTGAAGCGCCACGATGATGACCTCACCATCATGACGCTGCCGCCGGATGATCTAAATCTGGAGCGGATTCCCTTTCGCGACAACCCGCTGGTGTGCGTGGCTTCCACCTCCCACGAATTGGCGCAGCAAAAAGGCCTCACGCTGGCGGATTTACGTAACGAGCGCTTCATCATGCGCGAGGCCGGGTCAGGTACACGCTACCGGCTTGAGCAGTTCTTTGCCGCGCGCGGCTTCAAGCCAAAGGTGCGGATGGAATTGGGCAGCAATGAGGCCATCAAGCATGTGGTGGCGGCGGGGCTGGGAATCTCGGTGCTGTCGCGCGAGTCTCTGGATGTGTCGCCGGAGCTGGACCGGTTGGCGGTTCTGGATCTGGAGGGTTTTCCGTTGCAGGATGAATGGGTTGCCGTGGTGGTAAGAGGGCGGCGGCTGTCTCCGGTGGCGGCGGCGTTCCTGGCGCACGTACGCTCCACGACTACGCGCACTACCCCAAGCAACAAGGCCAACAATAGGAAAAAATAGATAAATATTGGTGTATCCATAAAAAACAGTTGACATTGCAGTATTGATTTAGTAAATCGACGGTTCAGCTTCGCGTTTTGCAGTGCATCAGGGAAACTTGCGCAGGCAAAACGTCAAGGGGAGTAGCTTCAACGAAGGGGGCGCCAGTCACCTTCCGGCAGTGGGACCGTCAATACGCCGTCAGTTCGCTGAGGGCCGGATTCCTGGCGGCAAAATGTCGCTGCGAGCAAGACCTTGGTGACCGGTAATACCGGTACGGGGGTCGGGCTCACCTCGCACTGGATTGCCGTTCACGAGAGTCTTGTCGAACGCGAGCGATTTTGCGAGGGGACTATGGACTTTTTTTCGATGCAGTTCTTGTACGCGCTGGGCGCGATCATTCTGATCGACCTGGTGCTGGCCGGCGATAACGCCATTGTGATTGCGCTTGCCGCGCGCAAGCTTCCACCAGTTCTACAGCGCCGTGCCATTCTGTGGGGTACGACGGGTGCCGTCATCGTGCGTTCCTTGATGACAGTCGTGGTGGTATGGCCCCTGAAGATTCCGGGCCTGCTACTGATGGGTGGTGCCCTGCTGGTGTGGATCGCCGCCAAACTTCTGGTCCCGCAAGAGGACCACGGTGATGACGCGCATGCCGGTGCTGACAGCTTCTGGGGCGCAATGAAAACCATCGTGGTGGCAGATGCCGTGATGGGTCTGGATAACGTGCTGGCTGTTGCTGGTGCAGCGCACGGCAGCTTCCTCCTGGTCGTCCTCGGCTTGCTGATCAGCATCCCGATCGTGGTCTGGGGTTCGACGCTGATTCTCAAGTGGGTCGAGCGTTTCCCGTCGATCATGTACATCGGTGCTGCCGTCCTGGGCTGGACCGCCGTCAAGATGATGCTGGGCGAACCTCTCATCAAGGACTATGTGGAGCCGCTCAAGAACTGGTCCCTGATCGCCTACGTGATCGTGATCGGCGGCGTGCTTGGTGTTGGCGTCTTCATGAATCGCAAGAAAAAGGCAGGTTCCGAACCGGCAGCCATGCCGGCCCTTTCGTCCACTGGGGAGGTATCAGTCATGAACGCAGTCGCTACTGAAGTTGCCAGCAGCAATGTATCGCCAGTTCTGATTCCGGTAAACGATTCGGCCGCATCACGTGAAGCCGTGCGTCAGTTCATCGAGAAAAGTGGTCAGGATCGCCCCGCCGTGTTGCTGATGCATGCGGTACCTTCGATGCATCGCCATATCAACCGCTGGGTACCTGCCGACGGCAAGAAAGCTTTCCTGAAGGAGCGCACCCAGACCGCCATGGATGCCCTGACGAAGATGCTGCAAGGTGCCGGTGGAGCTGACCATGGTGGGAAATGCCTCGCTGATGGCACGTTACGGCCTGCCGGCGGGCTTGGGTTTGGCGGTTGCAGGGCTCGCCATAGATTGAGCGCATAGTGTTGTAGCGTAAGTCTTGCGGTATCCGGGGCGGGCTGCGGCCCGCCCCAACTGCAGAAGTTCTTCTGCAGCCGCAGTTCCAAGCGTGATGCGTGTATGCGCTGCCACAAGCAGCGGAGGGAACGTGCGCGCCCAATTTCAACCGAACAGGGAAATCATGTTGCATCGTTTTGAAGGTCGATTTGCTTTTCGTCTCATTTGTTCCACCGCATTTGCCGGCATTGCTTCACTGGCATTCGCACAGGCAGTCCCGAATACCGTCGCCGGTGGCGTCGTTGCCTACTCGCTGGAGGAATTGATCACCATTGCAAGGCGCGATAGCCACGTCTTGCACTCGGCGCGGGCGCAAGCGCTCGCTGCGCGTGCCGGGGTAGTGAGCTTCCCTCGGTTTCTAGTCTTCCAACCCATCGGCGTTATGCCGCCAGCTCTTGCACATGTTGAGCACTGATCCAGTCTGCAAGGAAGATGCTTGGCGAGGTGTAGCCAAGCGTGGAATGCAGACGCCTGCGGTTATAGAACGGTTCGATATAGTCGAACAGATCAGCAATTGCCTCGGCCCGGGTGCAATGCACCCGCTCATTCTTCAAGCTGTTGAAGAAGCTCTCGGCCGGCGCGTCGTTCGCGCTTCGGCCGTTGCGCGTCAGCCGCCAGCGCCTGCTTCAGCGCCTCGACGTGCGGCGTGAGCTTCTTCGGCAACTCGCCCCGCCGGTACTTCGGTTCGCCGCCTTGCGGCGCCTTCAGCCACTTCTTGATCGTGTTTCTCGACAAGCTCGTCAGCCGCGATATCTCGCTGATCGTCTTGCCGTCGCGGTAATACATCCCGCGAATCTTGCCCAGCATTGCCATGGTGATCACCTTGCATTCCCCCGCTCATTTCTTGAGCAGGCAGGTTAAACACCCTGGTCAATTTTCAGTCGGCATCACCTCTTCTGGCTGGTCAATTTTCGGTCGGCGTCAACACATCATTGCATCTGCCAGCAACGATCAGTCGCGCACGCGGGTCTCTGACACCTGAAAAAGCCCCTATTAACGCAGATACGCTTTTATACTGGCGAATATGACCGACAAAAACGGCTACGCGAGAATCCGCTGCTATTCCGA
>SXGT01418223.1_pt1 | contig 19610 bp, 15 predicted proteins | sample 3176221 | NCBI WGS metagenome assembly SXGT01 (sample SAMN11356862, study PRJNA531348) | freshwater metagenome | isolation source: freshwater sample F1-120 | place: China: Fuxian Lake, Yuxi | collected 2017-12-25
CGAGGGCGAGGTCGAGCGAGAGCGCGCCGGTCATCAATCCGCGCACTTCGTTGAGCGCGCCCTTGTCGCCAAGGCGCATGATCGCGCCCTTGCCGTAGCTCTTCTCGATGTCCGCCAGCGCCGAGGCGAGATTCTTCTGCTTCTCGCGCTCCCCGGGGGTGAGCTTGTCCTGGTTCGCTTGGTCCTTGGCACTGGGCTGCGAGTTCATCGGTGTGGTTCCTTCGCGTTCGGGATCGGGGGTCGCCGTCGAGGCGACCGGGACTGTGGGCAGTCGAGGCTCTGTAGGGTTATCGTGCGCTCCGGCGGCCCGACCCACGTTCTAGGGGGCGCCAGAGCCAGTCATTGGGCCTTTGTTAGGGGCCAAGGTTAGCCCCCCAAGGGGCTTCGGCCAAGCGTCAATTGGGATTTTCCGCGCGCCCTCGGGCCCGGGAGCCCTTCCGTCGCTCGGGCGGGCCCTTAGTCGCGCCCCAAGCCACCCGAAACTCGCGCTCCGAGCGTCGCGAATCAGAGCGTCACGAACTCGAGCAGCTCGTTGAAGCGCGACTCGATGTGCGTCCGCCGACGGCTCTCGAGCGACTCCACCCCGAAGCCCTGCACGCAGAAGGACGCCGTGACCGTCCCGTACAGCATCGCTCGGCGCATGGTGGCCGGCTCGACGCAGTCCGCAGCGGCGAGATAGCCCATGAAGCCTCCGGCAAAGCAGTCGCCCGCGCCGGTGGGATCGAGCACCTGATCGATCGGATAGGCCGGCAGCGCATAGCGCACGTTCTCGCCCACGAGGAACGCGCCGTGCTCGCCCTTCTTGAGAATCACGTAGCGCGGCCCGAGCTCGCGCACCTTGGCGGCCGCCTTGATCAGGCTGCGCTCGCCCGTGAGCATGCGCGCCTCCTCGTCGTTGAGCACGATGCCGTCGACGCGCCGCAGCACCTCGAGCAGCTCGTCGCGCCGGATCTCGATCCACAGGTTCATCGTGTCCGCCACGACGAACGCCGGCTGCGTGCACTGCTCGAGCGCGCGCAGCTGCACCTTGGGCTCCGCATTGGCGAGGAACACGTAGCGCGAGTCGCGGTACGCCTTGGGCACTTTCGGATCGAAATGCTCGAACACGTTGAGCTGCGTCTCGAGCGTCGTGCGCGTGTTCCAGTCCGCTTCGTAGCGCCCGGCCCAGCGGAAGCTCTTGCCGTCGGCGACCCTCTCGACGCCGCGGATGTCGACGCCGCGCGACGACATCATCTCGAGATCCTTCTTCTCGAAGTCACCGCCCACCACACCGACAAGGCGCACGGCCCCGAAGTTCGACGCCGACACGGAAAAGTACACCGCCGAACCCCCGAGCACGTTCTCGTGGCGCGCGTAGGGCGTCTCGATCGTGTCGTAGGCGAGCGTTCCGATGACGAGGAGGGACATGCGGCGGATCCTTGGAGCTGCGGCTAGGGCGCAGCAGGTTACCCGACACCCGTCGGCGAATTCGAGCGCGGTGGCGCTGAATCGTCGGCGAGACGCGCGCTCGGTGCGAGCAGGAACAGCCCGCCGAGCAGCCCGACCGCGATCATGCACACGCGCCACGCGAGGCTGGTGGCGATGCCGAACAGGAGCGCCCCTCCCTGCATCTCGAACAGCTGGCCGTACACCACCTCGGTCACGCCCACACCGCCCGGCGTCAGCGGCACCGCGGCCGCGATGTTCCCGATCGAGGCCACGACCACGTAGTGGACGAGCCCGAGCGCGCGCTCGCCGAACGACGTGCCGAGCGTCCACAGGGCGCCGATCACGCAGGCTTGGTTGAAGAGCGAGAACAGCGACGCGAGCGCGAACTCGAAGGGCCGGCGGGAGTAGATCGTCGCGGCCTCGTCGATCTGCCGGAACGTGCCCGCCATCGGCAGCTTTGCGATCCAGCGCTCGAAGCCCACCACGCGCCGCAGCGTCGCGTTCGTGTAGCCAAGCACGCCGAGCACCGCGAAGCCGAGCCCGACGAGCACGGGCGTGCGCACGGCGGCAAAGCGCTCGCCTTGGACCACGATCGTGACGGCTCCGAGCAGCGCGAGCACGAAAACGCCGATCAACCGATCGACGAGCACGCTGATCGCCGCCGCCGCCTTCCGCTCGGGATGGCGCCGCGCGACCATCACGGCCTTGACGACGTCACCGCCGGTGAGCCCAGGCACGACGATGTTGAAGAAGAACCCGATGTAGGTGAGCCGGAAGGCCTCGAAGAAGCCGGTCGGGCAGCCCGCCGCGCACAGCAGGCGCCACCAGCGCAGGCTGGTCGCGAGGATGCCGAGTGCCGCCAGCCCGAGCGCAATCCACAGGCCGCGCGGCTCGACCTCGAGGAACACGCGCGGCATTCCAGGCTGCCACGAGGTCTCCACACTGCGCGCGATCTCGATCCGCGCCACGCTGGGCTCGTCCCCGCTCGCGCTCCACGCGCCCGGCAGGGCGCTGCGCTGCTGCGGCTCGTCGAACACGAACTGCACGCGCTCGGCCTTCCAGTCCCCCTCGATGCGCCCGACGAACGAGCGCTCGACGTCGCCGCCCTTGTAGCGCAGCTCGTCGCGCCAGGGCACGTTGCGCGCGATCAACACCACGATCGCCAGCGCCAGCGCGAGCTTCACGGCGCCCAGCCAGCGCCGCCGCGGCTTGTGCTCGGAAGACTCGCTCACGAGCCGCTCGATCCATCGACGGCCACCGACGCGCGGAAGGCGGCCGCGCCCTCCGACTGCCACCAGCGCTGCCAGTCGACTTCCTGCAGCGAGCCGAGCCCGCGCCCCGACATGGTGCCCAGCGCGCCCATGGCGGCGACTCGAACGCGACCGTCGGGGTGCTCCATCGCCGTCGCGTAGATCGACGCGGCCCACTGGGCGCGCTGCTCCGGACCGCGCTCCCCCGTCGGCGCATCCGGCAGACCGAGTCGTTCCACGCACTCGAGCACCGCGAGGAGCCGCTCGCCCCCGAGGCCCGCGAAGGGATTGCGCGCGAGAATCTCGGCCAGCTTCGCGCGCCCGTCGAGTGCCACGGCCGCACGCACGGCAGCCGCCTGCACGCGCTCGTTCGGCCAGCCCGGATCGCTGCCCCCCACCACGAAGACGGGCGGCGCGTCCATCAGTGCGAGCTCGACCGCCTGCAGCAGCAACCTCCGCTGGAGGGCGAGCGCGAGGGGCCTCAACGGCGCCACGCGCGCATCGCGCGCCGAGGCGGCGCGCAGCAAGACGTTGACGCCGCGCAGCACGCGCAGGCCAGAGGGGAATTCGAGCGGCATCTCGGCCATGCGCTCGCACTCCCGCACGAACGCTGCACGATGCTCGTCGCTCGGCTGCTCGAGAGCGGGCTTCGCCACCGCGACGAGGGCCGCAAGCGCTGCGCTCGCCTCCGCGTCCGTCACGCTCGCCACCTTCAGGTCCGGCGCGCGCGCCGGCAGGTCGAGCCGCGCGCCGACTCGCGCGAGCTCAGTCAGCGCCGTCTCTCGCGAGAGGCACCAGGGGTCGTAGGCCGCGGTGCGCGCGAACCACTCCACTTGCGTCGAGCCAGTCGCAAAATCGTCGCCGTCGAGGCTGGCTAGCTTCACAAGCTCCGCCACGCAGATCTCGACCGGGTCTTCGACCGGCGCCGCGGTCACGGTCTGAACATCCTTGCCGAACCGGCCGAGCAGCACCGCGCCGGCGTTGCGCATCGTCCACGAGAAATGGCCCTGCACCGAGGCGAGGTAGGCGTGACGCCCCTCCGCCGGATGCAGAGACTCTAGATTTTCCACGCTCGCGCCGAGCGCGGCGCAGCCCACGAGGCCAAGGGTCGCGAGCGCGCCGAGTGCGCGCGAGAGCTGGCTCTTGGAGTTCATCGCGGCAGCCTCACGCCAGCACCGAGCGCGCGAGCGCGAGCACGCTTTCCACCGTGAAGCCATACTCGGCGAGCACCTTCTCGCCCGGCGCCGAAGCGCCATAGCGCTCGATCGAAAGCACGCGACCGCGCTCGCCTACCCAGCGGTCCCAGCCCATCGCTACGCCGGCCTCGATCGCCACGCGCGCGCGGCAATCCGGCGGCAGCACCGTGTCGCGGTAGCTCGGGTCCTGCGCGGCAAAGGTCGCCATGCACGGCATGGACACGACGCGCGACGCGACTCCTTCGCCGGCGAGCCTTCGATGCGCCTCGAACGCGAGTGCAACTTCGCTGCCCGTGGCGATCAGGATCACCCGCGGCGCGCCGCCGCTCTCCGCCAGCAAGTACGCGCCGCGCGCCACGCCCTCGCGCGCCTTCTCGCGCGTCCCGGGCAGCACGGGGAGCTTTTGGCGCGATAGAACGAGCGCGACGGGCGCGTTGTCGATCTCGAGCGCGAGCCGCCAGGCCTGCGCGGTCTCATTGGCGTCCGCGGGCCGCACCACGCGCAACCGCGGCATCGCGCGCAGCGCCGCGAGCTGCTCGACCGGCTGGTGCGTCGGGCCATCCTCACCCACCGCGACCGAGTCATGCGTCCAGACGTAGATCGCCGGCAGGCCGCACAGCGCCGCGAGGCGCACCGCGGGCCGCATGTAGTCGCTGAACACGAAGAACGTCGACACGAACGGCCGCAGACCGCCGTGGCAGCAGATGCCGTTCGCGATCGAGCCCATCGCGTGCTCGCGCACGCCGTAGTGCACGTTGCGACCTCCCGGCTCGCTCGCGGAGAGCGACTTGCCGCCGGAGATCGAGGTCTTGGTCGAGCACGAGAGGTCCGCGTCGCCGCCGAGCAACTCCGGCACGATGCCCGCGAGCGCCGCGAGCACCTTGGCGCCCGCATCGCGCGTGGCGAGCCCCGCACCCGCGTCCCACTGAGGCAGTTCCTTCTCGCAGCGCAGAGCAAAGTCCGCGGGCAGCTCCCCCTGCATGCGGCGTTCGAACTCCGCCGCCAGCGCCGGATGCGCCGCGCGATAGGCCTCGAAACGACGCTTCCAGTCCGCGTGAGCCTGCGCTCCGCGCCGCGCGGACTCGCGCGCGTGCGCGCGGGCCGCCTCGGGCACGACGAACGACTGCGCGGGATCGAAGCCGAAGGCGCTCTTCACCTTCGCGGCCTCGTCGGCGCCGAGCGGGGAGCCGTGCGCCTCGCTCGTGCCCTGCTTCCCGGGGCGGCCGTAGCCGATCGTGGTCTTAACGATGATAAGTGAGGGCCGCGCGCTCTCCGCGCGCGCCGCGGCGAGAGCCAGATCGAGTGCCGCGAGATCACGATTGCCGTCGGCGACCTTCTGCACGTGCCAGCCCTGGGCCGCGAAGCGCGCCGCGACATCCTCGACATCGAAGCTGAGCGACGTGGGGCCGTCGAGCGAGATGTCGTTGGCGTCGTAGAGCCATGTGAGCTTGCCGAGCCGCAGCTGCCCCGCGAGCGACGCCGCCTCGTAGACGACGCCCTCCATCATGCAGCCGTCCCCGAGCAGCGCGTACGTGCGGTGATCGACAACCGCGTGACCCGGCTGGTTGAAGCGCGCCGCGAGTGAGCGCTCCGCGAGCGCCATGCCGACCGAGTTCGCCGCGCCCTGCCCGAGCGGGCCGGTGGTCGCCTCGACGCCCGCCGTGGCGAAGTTCTCCGGGTGCCCGGGCGTGCGGCTGTGCCATTGGCGGAAGCTCTTCAGGTCCTCGAGGGTGAGCTCGAACCCGAACAGGTGCAGCAGCGAGTACAAGAGCGCGCTGCCGTGTCCCGCGCTGAGGACGAAGCGGTCGCGATCGGGCCAGCGCGGGGCAGCTGGGTCCTGCACGAGGTGGCGCTGCCATAGCGTGAACGCCATCGGCGCGGCGCCGAGCGGCAGGCCGGGGTGCCCGGAGTTGGCGCGCTGGATCGCGTCGACCGATAGGGTCCGCAGGGTGTTGACGCACAAGTTGTCGAGTTCGACGGACACGCTCTGGCCTTGCTCCTTGGCGCGTCGCAGGCAGCTCCGCGCGAGCCACAGATTGGGGACCGCCGCGCGACGCGGCAAGTACGAAGGACCGCGCCGGGCATCGAAAAAGACGCCGCCCGCGGGCCCATCCCGTGGAGATGGGCCCGCGGGCGGCGTGAAAACTGGTGGAGGCGGCGGGAGTCGAACCCGCGTCCCGGAATCCATCCGCGACCGGCGTCTACGTGTGTAGCCCCTGGTTTGTGCCGTCCTCCGGACGCCCATGGGCAGGCTTCCGAGGGACCGCCGTCGATGTGTCTCGCCGGGGCGTGCTCGACGGTGAGCCGACCCGGCCAGCCTGCTGGTGTCGTCCTTCCGCAGCCGCAGGCGTTCCGCGGAGGACGGCTGACCTAGTGACTAGGCAGCGAGAGAATAATTGTTGGCAGGTTATGCCGTTCCCGAGAGGATTTTACGGGATGACTCGAGATCCCCGACACGCGACCTGAAGCGCACGCAAACCGGTCGAGACCAGTGCGCCCCCAATCGAGATGGAAGACTAGCACAGCATCCGCGCCACCCCAAGGTGTCCCGCGCTCGAGCCCGCCCTAGCTGCCCGTGCGCTTGCGCGACATGGCGCGGTCGATGTCGCGCCGGTCGGTCTTCTCGCGCTCGCGATCGCGCTTGTCATGCAGCTTGCGGCCGCGGGCGAGCGCCACCTGCAGCTTGACCCGGGAGCCTTGGAAATAGAGTTCGAGCGGCACGATCGTGATGCCCTTGTCGCGCACCGCCTCGTCCCAGCGCCGCAGCTCGCGCTTGTGGGCGAGCAGGCGTCGGTCCCGCGTCGGGATGTGGTTCTGGTAGTTCCCGTGGGAGTACTCGGGAATGTGGGCGTTGACGAGCCATAGCTCACCACTGCGCAGAAGCGCGAAGCTCTCGGCGATCGAGGCCTTGCCCTGCCGCAGGCTCTTCACCTCGGTCCCGCGCAGCTCGATCCCGCACTCGAGCGTCTCGAGCAACTCGAAGTCGTACCGCGCGCGGCGATTCTCGGCGACCAGCCGTCGCACGAGCTTGTCTTTGTCATCCGCCATGGCTGCGCCGCCGCGAGCATAGCCCCGCGGGGCGCTGCTCCAAGCCAGCCATCGCACGGATCCCGCGACCGCGAGGGTTGACTCCGCCCGTCGCGCTCCGTACCTTTTCTGGCCCTTCACCCCGCCCGGGTGGCGGAATTGGCAGACGCACTAGGTTCAGGTCCTAGCGCCTTTAAACGGGCATACGGGTTCGACTCCCGTCCCGGGCACCACTCTCCCTTCGCGCTCGTCCCCGAGCCGCGCTCCCCCGCGATGGGCAAGCACCCCTCCGAAGAGACGCAGGCACAGGCTCCTGCACCGCCGCCGCGACGTCCGCACGACACTTCCCCGCAGGACACCTCTTTGGGCGCCTACGCGAAGTGGAGCGCGCTCATGGTCGCGGTCGTGCTCGGGCTCGGCTTCGTCGCCGCGCAGGTCCTGCGCTGGCTCGACATCGACCTCGGCCGCTAGGCGAGCGCGACTGCTGCGTCCGCGGAACGACGCTCGTCAGCGCGATCGTCCACCACGACGTCAGAAGGAATTGTCGCGCGGGTAGGCGAGGATCGCCGCCACGATTACCGCAAGGGCGAGTACGGCCAGCCCGCCTAGGAGCCACAGCAGCCAGGTCGGCATGGTCGAGATGGCCTAGAGACCCTGCCCGCCGGGTGCGCGGTAGACCAAAAACGCGCGCTCGCCCATGTCCCCAGGCAACTTGTGCTCCCACACCGTGTCGAGGCGGAAGCCGAGCCGTTCGGCCTCGCGCTCCGCCGCGCGCGCCTCGCGCGACCACGACGGCCCCTTGAGCATCAGGAGGTCCTTGTGCGAGTGGCGCACCTTGCGAAGCAGCCGCACGTTCTCACGCACGGAGCTGACGGCGCGCACGAGCACGATGTCGTACTTGTTGCGCGCGAGGTGATCCTCTGCGCGCTCGGCCACGGCGCTCGCGTTGCGCAGCCCGAGCGCCGCGATGGTCTCCTTGACGAAATCGGCGCGCTTGGCGCGCGAGTCGAGCATCACCACGCGCGCCGCGGGCTCGGCCAGCGCGACGGGCATGCCGGGGAAGCCTCCACCGGTGCCGAGGTCGAGCAGCGAGCGCCCCCCGAGCGGCAGGAGCCGCGTCGTGCGCCACGAGTCGAGGTAGTGCTTGGCCGCGACCTCGCGCGGCTCGACGATGGCCGTCAGGTTGAGCCGTCGGTTGCCCTCGAGCACGAGTCGCGCATGTTCGGCAAAGCGTTCCAGCACCGCGGGCTCGATCTCCTCGCCCGTGAAGGCCCAATCCATCGCCGAGCGCAGCTCTTCGAGGCTCGGGACCGGGGTGTCCGCATGGGCGACGACCCCATCGGGGTCGTCGTCGCGCCGCGCTTTTACTTCCGAGCCCTCTCCGTCCGCGGGGCCCTCGGCGCCGGAATGTTCCCCGCCTGCGGGGCGCTTCGCTTCATCGTCGAGGCTCATGGCGGGGTGGACAGGCAGGATGGCAGGCCAGCAGGGATTCGAACCCCGAACCTACTGATTTGGAATCAGTCGCTCTAACCGTTAGGAGCTACTGGCCTGCGCGTGGCGTGACAAGGGTAAAGACCGGGCCCGCGCGAGGCAACAGCGCAGGCGGCGTCTCCGCGCAGTAGAGTGAAGGGCCCGCAAACCGATCCGGACCACTCCTCGCCATGCCCGACCCCGCGGACGAGCGCGTGCACGCGCCTCGCATCCCCCGCATCATTCCCACCGACATCCCCCACAGCGCCTTCGACCAGAACGCGCTGCGCGTGGTGAGCCGACTGCAACGCGAAGGCAACGAGGCCTACCTCGTCGGCGGCTGCGTGCGCGATCTGCTCCTCGGTCGTCGCCCCAAGGACTACGACGTCGCGACTTCGGCCACGCCGCGCGGCGTAAAAAGCCTGTTCTTCAACGGCCGCATCATCGGACGGCGCTTCAAGCTCGTGCATGTGCGCTACGGCGAGCAGGTGGTCGAGACCGCCACGTTCCGCCGCGCTCCGGAACGCAGCGAGGGCGAGGGCGAGGACCTGCTCATCGTCGAGGACAACAACTGGGGCACGGCGCAGGAAGACGCGCAGCGACGCGACTTCACCATCAACGCGCTGTTCCTCGATCCCTACCGCCGCGAGATCCTCGACTACGTCGGAGGCCTCGAGGATCTCGAGGCCGGCGTGCTGCGCACGAGCGGCGATCCCTACGTGCGCATGGCAGAGGACCCGGTCCGCATCCTGCGCGCCGTGAAGTTCGCCACGCGCCTCGGCTTCCGCATCGACGAGGAAACCTGGGACGCGATGGCCGAGCACTCCGACGACCTCGCGCGCTCCGCCAAGCCGCGCGTCATGGAAGAGATCCTGCGCCTCTTGCGCTCGGGTACGGCCCTCGGCGCGCTGCGCAGCATGCGCAAGTGCGGCGTCCTGCGCGTGATCCTGCCGGAGCTCGATCGCCACGTTGGCGCGCACGACAGCACCGATCCCGAGGTCCACGACCGCGCCGACTCCGTGTGGCGGCTCCTCGAGGCGCTTGACTCGTACGTGCACGAGAAGCACGCGCCCTCGACCGCCACCTGCATCGCGACCCTGTTCCTGCGCATGATCGAGCGCGACGCCGCGCTCGACCCGCGCACCCACCAAGGCGAGATCGGCGGCCGCGAGCTGCTCGAACTCGCCGCCGAGCGGCTCGACGCCTTCGCGACCGAGTACCGCCTCGCCAAGCGCGACGGCTACAAGGCCGCGCGCGCCATCGCCCTGCAGCGCAACTTCACCCAGACGCCGACCAAGCGTTTCAGCCCGCTGCTCTTCGCGCGTGATCAGGACTTCCCCGAGGCGCTCGAGCTGTTCCGCCTGCGCTGCAGCGCCTGGGGCCAGGGCTGGGACGTGTATGAGGCGTGGCTCGAGCGTGCCGCGGAGGCGCAAGCTGCGCCGACCGAGACGCTCGACCTCGAACGCAAGCGCAAGCAACGCCGCGGACGCCGCCGCGGGGGTCGGCGCGCTGCTTCGGAAGCGGCGCCGGAAACTTCTTCCGACGCGTCCTGATCGCGGACGTCGAAGGGGCACGATTCTGCTTGCGCTCCGGCCTCGCGCCGGGACGCAGGGGTACCTTTTGCTGTCCGAGCAGTCTGGCCCACCCTGTGGGTGCGAACGACGGTAACCCACGGGAAGGGTCGTCGGACGCGCCCGCGCGGGAGGGGCAGGTCGGACGGCAGAGGACACTCGCTTCGTTTGTGGTTTTGATGTTCCTTGGGGCGACCTTCGAGCGATCGAAGGTCGCTCCGCTTGCTTTCCCGTGCCGCGCAAAAGGCCACAATGGTGCCCATGCTCGTCGCCCTCGCACTCGTCATCCCGACCTTCCCCTCGCCGTCGATCGCGGCGTTCCCGGCACGGCCACAGGAGGGTGCTGCGAAGCACGAGCGCAGCGACGCCGATGCGCGCCGCGCCTTTGGGTTCCTGACGGAAGCCGAGCAGGCGGACTGCGTCGAGGAGCTCACGGCCGAGCTCGAGTGGCTCGACACTTTCCAGCTGCGGCTCGTGCGCTACGCACGCACACTCGATGAGCGCGATCCGGGACTGCTGCCCATCGAGCGCGAGACGCCCCACTTCGACCCCAGGGAACACGCGCCCGGACAGCCGATCGCGCGCAAGCTGCTGGCGCCCGACTCGTCCGCAGCGCGCAAGACGCGCGAGCGCATCCTGCGTCGAGTCCCGCAGTCGCCGCTCGTCGCGAGCTACCGCTATGACTGGGTCCAGGGCGACATCGTGCGCAGCGCGAGCGCACCCGACGCCCGGCGCGTGTTCGACAACGCGCTGGCCGGCTTCGCTCCGGACCATGACCTTGCGCTCGCGCTGGTCGAACGCGCACTCGACGACGGCTCGCAGCGCGCGGCGCTCGACGCCTTCGGCCACGCGTACACCGATCGCTCGGGCAACGTGTATCCCGGCCTGACGCTCTACGACGCTTGGGCTTCGGGCGAGGAGATCGAGATGCCCGACGTCGACAGCCTCGGCGTCGTGCACACGCTGCTGGGGATCCGCGACCGCTGGATCGCGCCCGTGCCCGACCGCGAGCACAACGAGCTCTACGCCACGGTCGGAACGCTGTTCCGCTCGGCCCAGCGCCACCGCGGCCTGCGCAGCGCGATCGCCGCCACGTTCCTCGAGAGCTCCCCGAAGCTCCCGGGCTCGTATCCGACCTCGATCGAGCGCTTCCACGGCTTGTGGGATTCCTGCGCCTCGACGCCCGCGGAGGTCGCAAAGCTCCTGCCCGAACCTGAGCGCTGGAGCGAGTTCCTCGTCGAGTGCTCCACGCGCATGAGCGGCGATCCGAAACTTCTCGCGGCGGCCCAGTCCCGGCAGGCCACGCTCGCGGCGGACGCGCTCGCCGTGCGCGCGCTGCTCGTGCGCCTGCTCGAGCAGCGTGGCGCCTTCGAGCGCAAGGAACGGCCCGCGCCTCCGCAGCCGGCAAAGAAGGACTGACTAGCCGCCGTCGAGGGCCTCGGCCTCGGCCGCGTCGAACAGCTCGCAGGGCGGCGTCGCGTCCTCGAGGTCGTTCAAGTAGCCGATCGGCAGCGAGACTTTCTGCGTGCGACCGCTCTTGCCGCGGTGCGCGCGCAGGGCGCCCGGCGGGAACGACTCCGCCTCGTCGATCCCCTCGAGCCCGGCGACGAGCTCGGCGCAGGTCGAGACGCGCTGCAGTCGCTCGCGCAGGTGGCTCGAGTTGCGAAAGCCCTTTGTGTACCAAGCGCACCACTTGCGCACCTGCTGCATCGCCGTGGCCTCGCCGAAGAACTCCACCAGCGCGCGCGCATGCTCGAGCAGGACCGCGCGCACCTCGCCGAGGTTCGGCGGACACTCGGGCTCACGCCCCTCGAAGGCCTGCGCCAACTCGCGGAACAGCCACGGTCGCCCGAGACAGCCACGCCCGACGATCACGCCATCGCAGCCGGTCTGGCGCATCATGCGCAGCGCGTCGAAGCTCTCCCAGATATCCCCGTTGCCGAGTACCGGGATGGAGAGCCGCGACTTCAGGTCGCCGATCGCGCTCCAGTCCGCCTCGCCGGAATACAGCTGGGCTGCCGTGCGAGCGTGCAGGCCGACGGCGCTCACGCCCTCTTCCTGCGCCACGCGCCCCGCCTCGCGGTAGGTGAGCAGCTCGTCGTCGACGCCCTTGCGCATCTTCATCGTCACGGGCACGCCGCGCGCGCTCGACACCATCGCCTTGGCGAGCGCCGCAACGAGCCGCGGCTTGACCGGGATCGCCGCGCCGCCGCCATGGCTCGTCACCTTGCGCACTGGGCAGCCAAGGTTGATGTCGACATGGTGCACGCCGTCGTCGACGAGCCGCGCCACCATCTCGCCCGCATCCTTGGGATCCGACGAGTAGACCTGTACCGAGCGCGGCGACTCGTCCTCGCGCGAGCTCGCGAGCAGCACCGTGCGGCGATTGCCGTTGAGGTAGCCGCGCGCTGTGATCATCTCGCTCACGTACAGGCCCGCGCCGAAGCGCCGGCAGATGGTGCGGAACGGGTAGTTCGTCACCCCCGCCATGGGCGCGAGCACCACCGGCGGCCAGACCCGCAGCGGACCCACCCGCAAGGGCGCGAACTCGCCCGGCCGCGCGAGCGGCACGTCGCGGTTGACCTCCGAGCGCAGCCCGCCCGGCGACGCGCTACTTGCTTCCATCCTGGGGTGCGGCGGCCGCCGCGCGCTTCATCTTCTCGAGCTTGTCCGCGGGCAGCGGCAGCCCTGCCGTGCCGTGCATGTCGAGCTCCTGCAGCGTGGTCTGCACCTGCGCCTGCCCGACCTGCTCGAAGATGGCCTTGGCCGCGCCATTCTCCATGAAGCCGGCGAACTTGAGCCCGCTCGGGGTCTTGAGCGCGTGGTCGCCGTCCTCGTCGAGCGCGAGCTCCCAGCGCACGACCTCGAGCTGGAGCCCTTCGTCGAAGCGCACCACCGGCAACGGGCCGGGCGAGCGCGTCGCCGCGATCGCGAGGAAGGTGGTCGCGCTGTCGCAGTCGATCGCGCCGATCGACTCGCGCGCGTTCTGGATGTCGATGAAGGCACCATCGAGACGGCGCTCGACGCGCCACTGGCCGGCGACCTTCTGGCCGCGGACGACGAGCTCGTGCCCCGTGTTGCGCACCTTGACCTCGAAGCTGTCGAGCAGGCCCTTGGCAAGGCGCTGGCGTGCCTCGACCTCCGTGCCGGTGTTGCCGCCGCTCGGCAGGATGCGCCGGCGCCCGCACAGCGTGATCACGCCATCGAGCTCGCGCACGACCGCAATGCGCTCGGCCGCCACGCGCCCCGTGGCCGCGACGGTCTCGTAGCGGCAGGTGAGCAGCAGCTCGCCCTCGGGGATCTTCGGCGGATCCACCGCGATGGGTGCGCTCGCCTCTGCCTTGCGCTTGGCATGGGAGGCCGCGAGCGACTGCAGGCGCAGGTCGAGATCGGCGCGCGAAAGCAAAGCTCCGCGCAGCACGACCGCATCGACCTGTCCGAGAGCGCCGATGTCCGCCGACGGATCGCCGCGCACGAGCACGAGATCCGCGAGCTTGCCCGGCTCGAGCGTGCCGCGATCGGCGAGTCCGAGCGTCGCCGCCGCGCCGCGCGTCACCGCGTCGAGGCACGTGGCCGCGGGAATCCCCGCTGCCTGCCACTCCATGAGCTCACGCACGAGTCCCGCGCCGGGCTCGAGCCATGGGTGCGGCGCGCCGCTGCCCGGCACGAGACGCACGCCGGTGCGCTGCGCGAGCAACAAAGCAGAGCGCTGCTTGCCCACCGCCACGCTCGCCGCCGCGCGCAACTCGGGCGTCCACGCGTTGCGCCGTCCAAGGAGGTCGGATATCCAGACCGTCTCGTACTGCGGTCCCACCAGAGCGAGCGCTGGAGCCGCCTCGCCCTCATCTTCGACGAGGCGCGCATACCCACGCAGCGCCGGCACGAGCGCGGCACCGCTCGACTGCAGCGCGCGCAGGCCCGGCTCGAGCTCCGCGAGCGCGACCTCGCTCCAGGTGCGATCCGCGGGCAGCAGCGCGTCGAGGAACACGAAGCCGCGCTGTCCACCGGCGAGCGCATCCGCGAGCGCCTGCTTCGGCCGCAGCGGGCCCCACACCGCGAGTCCCTTCTCCGCCGCCATCGCGCACGCGCCGCGCCAAGCCTCTTCGCCGATCCCGCCGTGGACCGCCACGAAGTCGATCTTCTCCTCCCACAGGTGGTGCACGGCCTCCTTGGCCTCGACCTCGCTCGTCACCACCACCGCCGCCGCCGTGGCCGGCGGCTTGCCGTCGAGCACGCCGCCCGCGATCGAGAGCAGCGGCCCCTGCACGCGGTCGCGCTCCGCTCGGTCGCGCGAGCCGAAGATGCGCCCCATCTCATTGCCATGGTCGCGCAGCGTGGTGACGCCCGCGGCGACATAGAGCGTGTCGTGCTCCGGATCGTGGTAGCCAAAGCCGTCGATCAGGCCCGGCACGATGTGTAGGCCGCGCGCGTCGACCGTGCGCGCCTGCGCGGGAATCGACAGGTTGACGCCGACGGCGCGAATGCGATCACCGTCGACGAGGACCGTGGCCTCGAGCGGAGCGGCGCCGGGGACGAGCGTGTGCAGCTTGCCGCCGACGAGGGCGACGAGATCGACGAGGAGCAGGGCTGTCAGCATCACTGGGATGTTCGCAACTGCGCGCCCCGCGGGGAAGGGCTGCGGCTCGACCGCGCGGTAAGCGCCGCGTAGGCTCTGCGCCCATGAATGCCAAGGGCGTGGACAAGGGCCGGCGCGGGATCGTGCGGCTGGCGACGGACGAGCTCTCGAGCGGGCCCTGGGTCTACGGACGCCACGTGGCCCTGCCGCAGGAGGCGATCGAGGACGGCTCGCTGGTCGAGGTCGAGGACGAGAGCGGGCGCTTCCTCGGCCACGCGCTCTTCAACGCGGCCTCCGACATCCGCCTGCGCTGGCTCTCCCGCGGCCGCAAGACGGACCTCGACCGCCCGCGCGAGTTCCTGCTGCGGCGCCTGAAGGATGCCGACTCGCTGCGCCGCCGCGTACTCAAGCTGCCGGACGTCACCAACGTCTACCGCGTGGCCCACGCCGAGGGCGACGACCTGCCGGGACTGATCGTCGACCGCATGAACGACATCCTCGTGTGCGAGCACCACGCGCTCGGCTTCTGGATGCTGCGCGAGGACGTGCAGTGGGCGCTCGAGCAGCTCTACCCCGACTGCCGCGTCGTGCATCGCATCCCGCCGGGCGCCGTCGACGCGGAGAGCTACCCGCGACGCGAGCTCAACGCGGCGATCGAGGCGCACGACGAGACCGTGATCGAGGAACACGGGCTGCGCTACGAGGTGCGTCCGGGCGCGGGCCACAAGACCGGCTGGTTCTGCGACCAGCGCGACAATCGGCTCGCGATGGCGAAGCTCGCAGCGGGCCGCGACGTGCTCGACATCTGCTGCAACGCCGGCGGTTTCGCGCTGCAAGCCGCGCTCCACGGCGCGCGCACGGTGCGCGGCGTCGACATCGACGAGGTCGTGCTCGCGCGCGCGAAGGACGCGGCACGACTCAACAAGCTCGCGGTCGACTTCATTCACTCCGACGCCTTCCCCTACCTGCGCAGCCTGACCGGTGAGACCGGCCGGCCGGGGCTTGTGATCGTCGACCCGCACAAGCTGATCGGCTCGCGCACGGCCTTCGACTCCGGCCTCCAGAAGTACCTCGACCTCAACGCGCTGGCCTTCGGCGTCGCGCGCCCCGGCGCGCTGGTGGCGAGCTTCTCGTGCTCGGGCCTGCTGCAGGAGAATCAGTTCGTGGGGATGCTGTTCCAAGCCGCCCGGCGCGCGGGCCGCGAGCTGCGCCTGCTGGGGGCCATGGGCTCCGGCCCCGACCACCCTCAGCGCCCCGACTTCGCGCGCTCGCGCTACCTGAAGGGCGCGCTGCTGGCCCTCGACTGAGAGCGCTTGGGCGGTCGCCAAGCCGGGTCGCTTGCCCCGTGCAAAGCGCCGCTGGCTTTCCTATGCTTCTCGCCACGTGACGCCCTCGCCCCCGCTTCCCGCGCGGCGAGGGCGCCATCGTCGGCGGCGAACTCGTCCAGAACGCTCTGGAGAGCGCGCCGCACGCCCTCTCGTCCACGACCGCACCTTCCTGCAGGAGCCCGCCCATGAGCCTCGCGATCCTCGCGACCGAAGAGAACTGGCAAGCGTTCGATGACGCTTGGACCACTCTGATCGCCTCCAAGGGCCCGATCGAGGAGCTGTGCTCCGCGATCGAGGTGATCGGCTCCAAGCGCCGCATTTCGCGCTGCTTGCCGACGCTGCGCATCCACGCCGAGTCGCTGGCCGAAAACGATCGCGCCGCGGACGCCGCCGCCATCGTCGGAGCCACTCTGCGCGCCGGCGGGCCCGCGGGCGAGCTCGGCGATCCACTGCTCAAGTACACCGAGGCCGCCTTCGGCAGTGAGCCGTGGTGGGCCGCGTTCCGCGACATGGCGGGCCTGAAGCGCGAGACGCTCGACCTGCGCAAGGCGTGGGTCTACTTCGACGACATGCGCTCCTACCGGCCGGGCGTGGTCGTGTTCCACGCCTCGGGCTGGGGCGTCGGCGAGGTCAAGGAAGTCTCGAACGCGACCATGGAGATCACGGTCCACTTCGCCTCCGCGAGGAAGGACCGCTTCCCGCTGCGCACCGCGGTCGAGATCTTCGAGCGCCTGCCGTCGACGGATCTGCGCGCCCAGCGCCTGCTCGACCCGCAGGGGCTCGAGAGGCGCCTGAAGGAACAGCCGCTCGAGATCCTGAAGGCCGTGCTGATGCGCTACGGCGGCAAGGCCAGCAACATGACCATCCGCAACGCGCTGGCCCAGATCGGCGTCGACGGCACCAAGTGGTCGAACTGGTGGAAGAAGACCCGTCTCGCCGCTGAGAACGACACGATGTACCGCGTGTCGGGCAACGTCGCGAAGTGCGAGGTCGAGCTGCTGCGCCGCGCCACGGATCCGATCGAGGCCATGCGCCGCCAGCTCAAGCAGGCGCGCACCCTGAAGGACGCGCTCTCGCGCGTGCGCGACCTGATCGGGGGCGAGAAGCTCGCCCCGGAGATCCGCAACGCCGCCCTGCAGACCATCGAGGAGCTGGCCAACGACGAGAAGGTCCCGGCGCCGCTCGACCAGCGCCTCGCGGCGTGGATGATGCTGCGCGAGCACCAAAAGGTCGACGGCACGCCGGCGGCGACGCCCGCGCCGCTGCTCGAGCGCCTGAAGGCGGCTACCGAGAAGGCCGCTCCCACCGACCCGCGCGTGCCGCCCGCCCTGTGGGCCTTCCTGCAGAGGATGCCGGGCTCGCGCGAGCAGGAGCGCTCGGTGTCGCTGCTCGCGGAGCTCTTTGGCGAGCGCTGGATCGACGAGGCGTTGACGCACCTCGCCCACGCCGCGCCCGGCATGGCGAAGCCCCTGATCGACGAGCTTCGCAAAGCCAAAAAGGACAAGGAGCTCGCCGCTTGGTACGTGCGCCTGCTCGCGCGCCCGCGCCTGTCGCCGTTCGTGCTGACCGAGCTCGCACGCCTTGCGGAGACCGGCAAGCTCAAGGGCGAGTACCCCACGCCCGTGCAGCGCGCCATGGCGCTGATCGAGCTTTCGGTCTACCTGCAGGAAGAGCGCGTGGGCGACTCGGTCATGGCCCGCGCCCAGCAGAAGCTCACTGAGCTGCTGCTCGGCGGCGAGCCGACCCTCGTCGCAACGATGCTGGAGGGCGCCGACATCCCGGCCCTGCGCTCGGTGCGCGCCATGCTCCAGCGCGGCGTCGATGACCGCATCGACAGCATGGTCACGGACATCGTGCTCGACATGGGCGGCGATGTGTTCCGCTCCGAGCAGCTGCCGTTCTGGATGGAGGAGAAGATCTGGACCACGCGCGCCGGCCTCCAGAAGCGCGAGGCGGAGCTCAACGAGCTCAAGGAGAAGAAGATCCCCGCCAACGCCGAGGCGATCGCCAAGGCGGCTTCCTACGGCGACCTCTCGGAGAATGCCGAGTGGGAGCAGGCCATCGAGGAGCAGCGCCAGCTCACCAGCGCGGCCTCGGAGATGGACAAGGAGCTGCGCATGGCGGCGCTGCTCGAGAACGCCAACATCCCCGACAACACTGTCTGCCCCGGCACGAGCGTCCTCTTCCGAGACGTGCGCGCCGGCACGTCGCACACGGTCACGATCCTCGGTCCCTGGGATGCCAAGGACGACTCGACCATCAGCTACAAGGCCCCGCTCGCCAGCGGCATGCTCGGCAAGACCGCCGGCCAGACGGCGAAGATCGAGCTGCCTGGCGGCACCCAAGACGTCGAGATCCTCTCGGTCGCCCTCGCCAGCCTCGGCTGAGCGCGCTCCGCAGCCGATTTCGGCGATCCCCACCCACCGCCACGCCCACCGCCCCGCAGCGACGCCCCACGGGCGCACGCTGCGGGGCGGTGGGCTTTACCGCGCCGCTTGCAGCCCCGGATTGAACATCACAAGGTCATGATGTAGTGTTCTTAAGTGCTCGCCGCCGCTGACCTCACCGGACTGCTCAAGACGCTCGCCGATCCCACACGGTTGCGCATGCTCGCTCTGTGCGACGGCAGCGAGCTCGCCGTTGGAGAGCTCTCGCGCGCGCTCGGCATGTCGCAGTCGCGCGTCTCGAACCACCTGCGGCTGCTGCGCGAGGCGGGCCTGCTCGCGGAGCGGCGCGTCGGCACGAGCATCTTCGTGCGCGTCGCTCCCGACCTAGGCGGCGACCTCGTGCGGAGCGTCTGGGCCGCACTCAAGAGCCGCCTCGACGAGAGCCCGGAGCACCGCCGCGACCTGCTGCGCCTCGAACGCGTGCTCGGAGAGCGCGAGCGACGCTCCGCGGAGCTCTTCGAGCACCTCGCGGCCGACTGGGACAAGATCGGTATCGACTTCCAGACCGGCCAAGCGCGCCAGCGCGCCGCGGCCTGCCTCCTGCCTAGCGGCCTCGTGATCGCCGACCTCGGCTGCGGCACGGGCTACCTCGCGCGCGGGCTCGCGGGCCTCGCCTCGAAGGTGATCTGCGTCGACCGCTCGCGCGCCATGCTGGCCCAAGCTCGCAAGCGCCTCGCCAAGGAGTGCCCCGAGGCGCGGGTCGAGCTGCGCCGCGGCGAGCTCGACGCACTACCGATCTCGAGCGGCGAGCTCGACGGCGTCGTCGCCGGCATGGTGCTCCACCACCTGCCCGAACTCGCACCCGCGCTGAGCGAGATGCGACGTGTGCTCAAGCCCCACGCGCCGCTCGTCGTGCTCGAGCTCGAGCCGCACTCGGAGGATTGGATGCGGGAGGAGCTCGGCGACTTGCATCTCGGGCTCGATCCCGCGTCGATCGTCTCCGCTCTGCGCCGCACCGGCTTCGAGGAGATCGCGGTCGAGCCCGTCGACGACCACTACACTCCGCGCCGGCCGGGCCCGCAGCCCGCGAGCCCCGCAGCCCTCCAGCTCTACCTCGTGCGCGCGCGCGCGCCCGGGGATTCCCGTTCGAACTAACTTTCGCACCAATCCTTAGAGGACATTCGTTCCACCATGGCTGCCACCACTGCCACCGCACAGGACTTCAAGGTCAAGGACCTCGCGCTCGCCGACTTCGGGCGCAAGGAAATCGAGCTCGCGCAAGTCGAGATGCCCGGTCTCATGGCGCTGCGCCTTGAATACGCCGGCAAGAAGCCGCTGGCGTCAACTGGCCGGGCGGCGCCGTCGATCCGGTTGACG
>SXGT01209588.1_pt1 | contig 19609 bp, 5 predicted proteins | sample 3176221 | NCBI WGS metagenome assembly SXGT01 (sample SAMN11356862, study PRJNA531348) | freshwater metagenome | isolation source: freshwater sample F1-120 | place: China: Fuxian Lake, Yuxi | collected 2017-12-25
CGGCCTGCCGGCCGGGCTGCGCGTCGAGTCCAAGGTCGAGGCGCGCGTCGCCGGCACCCAGGTCAGCGCGGTCGAGGCGCCCGGCGTCGCCGCCACCGATCCACAGCGCCTCGCCGCCGACAGCCTGCTCGAGAGCCGTCTCCGCGCCGGCGGCCTGTTGCGCTGGGAGCTCGGCGGCGTGTGGCTGCAGGCGCTGCAGCTAGACCTGCAGGCGGACCTCTTCGCCGCGCCTGTCCGCTACACGGCGCAGGATGGCAGCGACGACGCCGCCGAGGCCGCCGATCGCAACCTTGCGCGGCTGCGCGCCGATCACCTGCTCGGCGCCGATCGTGGCGCCACCGCCGAGGGCTCGCTGCTGCTGCGCCAGCTGGCGGTGTCGGCCGAGGGCCGCTTCTTCCACGTCAGCGCCGGGCGTCAGGTCTCGCGCTGGGGCCTCGGCCTACTGGCGCAGTCCGGCGACGATGAGCCCTTCCAGTTCGGCCTCAAGCGCCGCGGCGCCGTGGTGGACCGCGCCCAGGTGGCGCTGCTGCCGGCGGGCCTGCCTGGCGACGGCAGCCTGCTCGCCGTAGCGCCCTTGGCCCTGGTGTTCGCCGCCGACCGTGTGGTCGAAGACGACCTCGCCACGCGCGCCGCCGGCGACGACGCGAGGCAGCTGGTGGCGGCGATGGTCCTGCGCTACCCGCAGCTCAAGGTCGGCGCCTATGGCGTGCGCCGCTGGCAGCGCGACGAGCGAGCGCTCGGCCTCAACGTCTGGGTTGGCGACGCCTTCGCGGCTTGGCATGGCAAGGTGATGGGGCTGCGGGCGTCGCTGGCGACCGAGTGGCTGATGATCCGCGGCGACACCAACTACTTCCGCACGCCCAGCTCGCCGGCGCGCCTCGACGTCGAGCAGGCCGGTGGCCTGCTGCGCCTGCGCCTGGAGGGCCGTGACTTCGGCGTCCAGCTCGACGGCGGCTACGCCAGCGGCGACGATCGACCCTTCGACGAGGCGATCACCAATTTCAAGCTGGCGCGCGATATGAGGGTCGGCATCGTGCTGTTCGGTGAGCTCTGGCGACGGCAGAGCGCCAATATCGTCCATAACCTCGGCGATGTGCGCTACACGGGTCAGGCCCCGGCCGGCGCCGAACGCTTCGCCAGCGGCGGCAGCGCGACCGGCGCGCTCTGGCACGCCCAGACGCTGCGGGCGCGGGTCGGCAACCTGACCTTGCTCGGCGGTTTCTTGGTGGCGCAGGGCACGACCAAGCTGGTCGATCCCCACCGGACCGGCCTCGCTGGTGGCTCGCCCAAGGGCCCCCGCGGCGGCGCCGCCAGCGACGAGCTGGGCGTGGAGTTCGACGCCGCGGCGCAGCTCGACCAGCCGCTGCCGGCGGGCTTGGCCTTGCGCGCCCGCATCGACTTTGGCGTCGCCTTCCCAGGCGCAGCGTTCGCCGGCGCCGATGGCAGCGCGGCGGCGGCGGTCGGCGCGGCGATTGGCCAGCTGGCCCTGCGCGGATCGTGGTGAGCGGCGGCGCACGGATCCACGCCGCCCTGGCCGGCCCGCGAGGGACACGGCGAGGGCAGGGCGGTTGGCCTGCAGCGGAGGCGACGATGAAGCAGCTCCTTGGCACGTCAGGGCGTCGCCGCCGGCCTCGGCGCGTCGTGGGCGCCCCGACTCGGCCGGTTGCGCGCTTCGGCGCTGCGGTCTGCGTCAGCGCGATGGCGCTGCTTGGCGGCTGTGTCGCCGAGGACGAGGTCGTGCGCGGGCTGCACCCGACCGAGGTCGCCGACGCCACCTACGGGCCGACCATCACCTTTCAGCCGCTGGCAAAGCCCGAGCCGCTGGTGCCCTTCCCCAACGACCTCGCGATGGCCGTCAGCGCCGATGGCGGCCTTCACGTCTCGATCGCCCGCGATGGCCCGACGAAGTTCGAGCGGCGCTTTCGCCACCACCTCAACGAGGTCGCGGGCTTCTCGGCGATGTCGCCGATCAGCGTCGCCTTCGAGGGTCCGCTCGATCTGGCCACGGTCACCGATGACAGCGTCTTCGTCGTCAACGTCGAGCCGGGCAGCCACCGCTTCGGCGAGATCGTGCCGCTCGACCTCGGCCGCGGCTACTTCCCGCATCAGGCCGAGCCGCACGGCTACTTCCCCTTCGACCCCTTGGCCAGCTTCGACAGCTTCGTCGCGCCGCCCGACAACAAGATCGACACCGACGGCGACGGCGTGCCGGACAAGTGGGTCTACCACTATGAGGTGAGCTCCAACACGCTCGACATTCGGCCGATTTTGCCGCTTCAGGCCGGTGCCCGCTATGCCGTGGTGCTGACCCGCGACATCCAGGGCTACGACGCCAAGGGCCAGCGCGGCCAGATCCGCAGCCCGTTTGATGCCGTCAACCACGACGCCCAGACCGCAGCGCTGCGGCTGGCGCTGCCGGCGTTGGCGGGCCGCGGCGTGGCGGTCGAGGACATCGCCTTCGCGTGGACCTTCTCCACCGGCGACCTCGCCCGAACCTTCCGCGCGCTCCGGGAGGGCCTGTACGGGCGCGGCCAGTTCGCCTGGCTCGAGAAGAAGTTCCCGCCGCGGATCGCGCACATCTACGCGCTCGACATCGACTTCGACGGCCTCGCTGACGGCATGCCCGGCGCCCACCCCGCCAAGAAGGGCTTTCCCTATGCCCCGCGCGACCACGACCGGACGCTGCAGGGCCCGTTCATGGACGGGATCTTCAAGCTGGTCAAGCAGTTCGAGCCCAGCGTCGGCGGCGAGTTCAAGTACACTTCCTACGCCGTGTTCGGCGACATGACGACCGTCAACCTGCGGGCGACGCCGCAGACAGACACCACCGAGCGCAACGTCTGGCAGGTCGACCTCGAGCAAGGGACGGCCATCGCCGAGGAGGAGCGCGTCCCCTTCATGCTGACGGTGCCCAAGACCACCGAGCACCATAAGCCGCCCTTCCCGGTCATCGTCTATGCCCACGCGACGGGCACCAGCCGCATCGAGGCGCTGCTGCTCGCCGACCGCTTCGCCCGCGCCGGCATCGCCACCTTCACCATCGACGCCGTCGGCCACGGCCCGGTGTTGCCCAACGCCCGCGACCAGATCGGCGGCTTCTTCACCGGCGACCAGGACACGGTCAAGGGCCTGGTCCGCACCCTGCTCGGCTCCTTCATCTACGCCGACGTCGACGCCAACCTGCCGGAGTCGCTGACGCTCGATCAGACCTTCGACAAGCTCGAGCAGAACGGCTTTTTGCAGCAGCTGCTGGTCAAGGGCCGCGGCACCGACGACAACGGCGACTGCACGCTCAACGACAGCCCGGGCGAGGCCTACTACGCGCCCAATCCGGTGCGGATGCGCGACTCGATGCGGCAGACGACCCTCGACTACATCGTGGCGGTGCGGATGCTGCGCAGCCTGGGTCGCGCCATCCCGCCGGCGCTCGACGACCCGCGCAGCGCCAGCGAGGCCGACGTGTTGGCCCACATGGTCGAGGGCGACTTCGACGGCGACGGCGTGCTCGACGTCGGCGGACCCGACGTGCCGTACTTCATGATGGGAATCTCCCTCGGCGGCATCCACACGGCGCTGACGGCCCCGCTGGAGCCCTACATCGTCGCCGCGACGCCGGTCGTGGCTGGCGCTGGCCTGGCCGACATCTTCATCCGCACCAAGCTGCACGGCGTCATTGAGAAGCTGATGTGGAAGGCGTCGGGCCCGGTCATCGCCGCCTGTCCGGCGATCGCAGAGCCCAAAGTCGACGCCAAGGGCCTGCCGATCGTGCGCTTGTCTTGGAACGACGACGCCGATCGCTGCCAGCGCGAGACCAAGGCGTCGCGCAAGGGCAAGGACGGCAAGTGCCTGCAGAAGCCCATCGACGCCCCCGTGCCCTTTGGCGAGCTGGCGGTGCGCGAGGGCGCGACGATCCGCATCGTCAACGACAAGACCGGGGCGCATAAGCTCGGCGTCGCCGGCCCTGGCGGCAGATTCGCCCTCGCGCTGGCCGGCGACATCGGTGACACCTACCGCGTGCAGGTCCTCGGCACCGATGGCAAGATCTTGAAAGAGGTCAAGACCATCTCGCCCGTGGAGGGCAACGCCCGCGAGCGCAACACCCCCGAGTTCCGCCGCCTCGTCCAGCTCAACTCGAACATCCTGGAGAGCGCCGACGCCATCACCGCCGCCGAGCGCATGTTCCTGCAGCCCCTCGACGGCGCGCCCACCAACCTGCTGATGATGCTGGCCGTCGGGGACCGCACCGTGCCCTTCGGCGCCGGCCTCGCGCTGTCACGCGCCATCGGACTCTTTGGCCGCGGCACCGACTACGTCGACGACGCGCCCTGGCGTATGTGGACCGATGAGGCGATCCGCCGCGGCGCCGTCGACAACTCCACGCAGAAGCGCATCGACGCCGGCCTCATCACCGAGGCGGAGCGCTACGTGCCGCCGCTGTCGCCCGGCAAGCCCGGCGGCTTCGCCAACTGCCGCGTCGTGCCCACCGAGGACGGCAAGGGCGGCATGTCTGGCCTCTGCCTCGCCAACGTCGGCGGCAAGCACGAGTACATCGCGCAGGTCGACAAGAACGACGTCCACCCGCCCCTGGAGGGCTACCAGCCGAGCTACACCGAGTACCACCGCAACTTGATCGTCAACTACTTCCACTCGCTCGGCCGCAAGGTCGTCGAGGACCCCTGCTGGGCCGACTGGAAGTGCGTCCAAGACAAGGGCCTCGCCGCTGCCTGGGACCTGCCGATGGGCTCGCCCTAGCGCCGCGCGACCGGTCAACGTCGGCACCGGGCGCGCCCTTGGCAGCTCGCCCCATCCACATCCCTTGCCGTTGCGCCCGGTGATGGTCGGCGGGCGACGATCCCCCCTGAGGACACCATGGCTACCTCCCTGACCGGCACCCAAGAGCGCAGCGGCCGCCAAGCCTACATCCTGGGCGGCACGATCTCGCCGTTTATCGGCAAGAACCACCCTGATTTCGTGTGGAAAGGCCACTCGGACTTCGGCAAGCGCGACAACCCCACCCTCGAGCAGACCATTACCGCCGCCGTCCAGGGCGCCCTGACGGCGACCGACGTCCGCGCCGCCGACGTCGACCGCGCCATCATCGGCAACTTCGTCGGCGAGCTCTTCAGCAACCAAGGGCACCTCGGCGCCGCGGTCGCGGCGGCGGATCCCGGCCTGCGCAACAAGCCCATCTGGCGGGTCGAGGGCGCCTGCGCCTCTGGTGGCCTCGCCTTCGCCAGTGCCTTGGACGCCATCGCCGGCGGCGCCGACGTCTGCTTGGTCGTCGGCGCCGAGGTCCAGACCACCGCCAGCGCGCGGCAGGGCGGCGACTACCTCGCCCGCGCCTCCCACTACGCCCGGCAGCGGCCGATCGACGACTTCACCTTCCCAGCCCTCTTCGCCCGCCGCACCAAGGCGGTCCACGAAGCGACCGGGCTCTCGGAGCTCGACCTTGGCCGCGTCTCGGTCAAGGCCTACGCCAACGCCAACCGCAACCCGCTAGCCCACATGCGCGCGGTCCACATGGACCTCGAGACCGCGGCTCACGAAGGCCCGCGCAACGCCAAATTCCTCGGCAACGAGGAGCTCCGCGACTACCTGAAGGTCAGCGACTGCAGCCAAGTCAGCGACGGCGGCGCCGCCCTTGTCCTCGTGAGCGAGGCTGGCCTCCGCAAGCTCGGCCGCAACGTCACTGACGCTACCCGCGTGCTGGCCTGCCAGGTCGCGACCGGCGACCTGTACGTCGACGGCGATCCCCTACGCTTGCCGACCACGGCCGCCGCCGCTGCCCGCGCCTATGCCCAGGCCGGCCTCGGCGCCGACGCCATCGAGGTCGCCGAGGTGCACGACTGCTTCACCATCACCGAGCTGTTGATGATGGAGGCGCTCGGCTTCGCCGGTCCTGGCGAGGCCGCCGCCCAGGTCGCGGCGGGGCGCACGGAGATCGGCGGCGCGCTGCCGATCAACACCGGCGGTGGGCTGGTCGGCTTTGGTCACCCCGTCGGCGCCACGGGCGTCAAGCAGCTGCTCGAGCTGCACCGCCAGCTGCACGGCCAGTGTGGGGCCTACCAGGTGCCGCGCTCGCTCGGCGTTGGTCTCGCCGCAAACATGGGCGGCGACGACAAGACCGCCGTCATCACCATCCTCGCCAGGGGCTAGCGCAGGCGGCGCTCGGCAGCGGCGCTCCTGCATCGCCGGCTCCCCCACGCGCCGAGGCCCGCCCGGAGTCGCCGGATGTATCGAATCTGCAAGGGCATCGACATCGACTTCGCCCATCACGTCCGTGGACACCTCGGGCCGTGCATCCACGTCCACGGCCACACCTGGCGCTTTGAGGTCGTGTTGGCGGCTCGTGAGCTCGACCGCCAGGGCTTCGTCGTCGACTTCAAGGACCTCAAGCGCGGCGTCCTGGAGCCATGCCACGCCCTGCTCGACCACGGCCTGGCGCTCGGCAGCGAGAGCTACGCCGAGGTCGAGCCCGCGCTGCAGGCACTCGGCGAGGGCCTGCTTGCCTCGCGCGCTGACGCCGTCGACGTCGCGCCGACCAAGTGCGCCGACGGGCCCTTGCATGGTGCCGAGAACCGCTGGCCTGGAGGCCTCAAGCTGGCGGTATTTCCCTTTGCGCCAACCGCAGAGCGCTTGGCGGAATGGTTGCACGGGCTGGCCGTGTCACGCCTTGAGGACGAGCGCGTCCACGTCGAGCTTGCGCGCGTCTTTGAGACCCAGCGGCCCGTCGCGAGCTACGCCGAATACAGCGACGGCTAAGACGAGGCGCCGCGCCTAGGACGAGGCGTCCGCGACTGCAACTGCGACCGCGAATGCGACTCGGCTCCGCGACCGGTTGCCACTACGTCAGCGCTGCTACTTCAGCGGGCCCGTGCCGCTGACCGGCGTCGGCTGCGGTCCCTGCACGTCCGCGGCGTCGGTCCGGGAGAGCGCGAGCTTCGGCACCGGGTTGGGGAAGCCGCCGTCGCCCCAGTAGTTGCCCTTGAAGTCGAGGGTGCCCGAGTTTGTCATCACCGTGACCTCGGTGCCGCTGTCCTTCTTGCGGTAATAGATGACCGGCACGCTGAGCGAGCCGTTGTAGCTTAAGCTTGAGCTGCTCTTGTTCACCTTGCCGACCAGCGCAAGCGGTGCGTCGGCCAGGGTGTGGTACCAAGTCACGGATGATGTCGCGCTGAAGCTGTGCAGCGTGGCGCCCGACGCCGAGTCGCGCACGAGCGACCCGGAGCAGTAGCCGTAGGGGTCGTTCTCCTGGTAGCCGAGCTGGTAGCCGAGGATCGGCGAGCCGTCCGGGGACTTCCAGTCCGGGCTTGTCTGGGTGCCCGAGAAGGAGCCGCTGGCGGCAACAGACCAAGCCGACTTCAGCACCGCGCCGCCCTTGCTGACGCCGTTGCCGAACAAGTTGCACTGGGTCAACGACATCGTCGGGTTGCCGCTGGCGTTGTTGTTGACATACAAGCCCTCGTGGTTGTTGAACTTGATGCTGCTGGTCTGGATCTTGCCGCCACAGGCTCCGAGCAGCAGCGCGCCGATGTCGTTGTAGGTCAGGTCGCTCTGGCTGACCGTCACGGTCGCGGTGTCGAAGAGGAGGCCAGCGCCCTTGTTCTTGGTCACCAGCACGTGCGCCACCGTGATCAGCGCGTTGCTGCCCTTGATGGAGAGCCCGGCGCCGCCGTTGTTCTGCAGGGTCCCGCCGTCGATGCTGAAATTCGAGCTTGAGGTCACGGTGATGCCGTTGCCCTGGTGCTCCTTGGAGGTGATCGCGGCCAGCTTGACCGACGTCGCGGCGGTGACCCCCAGCCCATCTCCAGCGGAATTGCGCAGCACGACCGAGGTCAGCGTGTGGGTGCCGGTGCCGAGCTGAACTCCCGTGGCGCTGTGCTCGATGGTGGTGTGGCTGATCGTCGACTTGGAGCTGCTGCCGGTGACCTGCAGCCGTTGCCATTGAGCGGCCTTGCCGCTGCCGCCGAGGGCCGTGACGAGGACGGGGTTGTTGGCGGTGCCGTTGCTGTCGAGGGCGCCGGCGACCGTCAACTCGAAGTCGCCCTTGCCGTCGCCGTTCTGGTCGTGGTTCACAAACAGCACCGTCGTGCCTGGCTCGAGGGTCAGCGACTTGCCGGCGCCGATCACCAAGCTGCCGCTCAGATACACCTCGCCGGCGAAGACAAGGTTGTTCGGTGCGGTCTCGCCGCCGTGGTAGACGCCGCGCGACCAGTTGGCGTCGAACTTGACGCCGACAAAGCCCTCCAGGTTGACCGCCGTCGTCGGCGACATCGCGACCAGCGGCAACACCGCCGGGAAGTCGCCGAGCCAATTCCAGCGCGCGTCGGTGGTCCCCGCGGCCCGAATCACCGTCAGCTCGCGCTTGGCCTTGGGCTCATCGTAGGCGATGGTGGTGATGACCATCGTCGCCGAGTAGGAGCTGCTCGACGAGCTCTTGCTGGCCTGGGCCACCAGCGCCGCGGCCTTGGAGCCGCTGACGCTGGCGAGGCCGTTGCTGGTGGAGCTTGCGCTGATCAACGCGCTGCCCGAGGCGTTGTCCTTGCGCACGGCTCCTGCGCAATAGCCGTAGGGGTCTGTCTCCGAGTAGGACCAGCGCACGAGGTCGATCGTCGTGCCGGCGGGCGACGTCAGCGCCGAGGAGGTGTTGGTGCCGGTGGAGTTGCCGCCGATGTTGGCGCTCGTCGAGGCGTCCTTGATGACACGGGCGCCGACGACCGCATTGCCGTAGATGTTGTTGAGGCGAACCGACAGCGACGGATCGGTGCCGCTGAAGTGGGAGACGCGCACGCCCTCGTAGTTGTTGCCCGTGATCGTGCACTTGGTGATGAGCCCGCTGACGCCGCCGAGCACCTCGGCGCCGACGTAGCCGTTGCCGGTCACCGCGACGCCGTCCAGCTGCAGCGAGGCGCTCGCTGAGGCGCTCTCTGCCCGCACGCCCGACTTGCCGTTCTTGCTGAGCTTGCCGCCGTTCCACACCAGCGCGCCGGAGACGCCGACCACGACGCCCTCTTCGACGTTCTCGACGGCCTCGCTGTTGGTGCCCTCGGGCTGTCCACCGGCGGCGACGACGATGCCGACGCGGTTCTTGCGCACCACCACGTTGGTCAGCGCGACCTTCTTCTTGGCCTCGATGCCGACATCGGCGTACTCGATGACGGCGTGGGCGAAGCTGCTGCCGTCGCCGGCGATGACGATCTTGTCCCAGCCCTTACCGGCCGCCACCGTGGCGCCGTAGTTGGTGAACACCACAGGCTCGCCCGCCGTGCCCTGGACGACGATCTTGCCGTTGACGGTGATGCTGTAGTCTCCCTTGCCGTTGCTGTCCTGATCGACCGAGGCGAACTGCACGCTGGTGCCGGCGGCCACCGTCAGCACCTGACCGACGGGGACGATGACGTTGCCGGTGACGATGATGGTGCCGACCCAGGTCGTCGTGTTGACGTTGCCAAAGACCGTCTGCAGCAGGCTGAGGTCGACCTTGCGGGTCGCGCTCGCGACCTGACCGACGGCGTCGCGCACCTCCATCGTCAAGGTGTAGCTGCCGGCCTTGGCGTACTTGTGCTTGAGCACCTTGACCTTCGACCAGTCGACGTCCCACACGCCGTCGGTGTTCCAGTCCCAGCGCACCTCGAGGTCTTCGGTCTTGGTCTCGGCGTCGGTGCTCAGGGTGCCGTCCACGCTGACCTCCAGCGCTCCAGACACCACGGCCGCGAACGAGGCGGTCGGCACCTGGTTGACCACCGTCAGCACCCGCGCCGCCGAGCTGCCGACCGCGCCCTTGCTGTCCGTAGCCGTGGCGACCACCTGGATCTTGGCGCCCGTCTTGGCGTCGGCGGGGATGGTGGCGATGAAGGTGTAGGGTGCGGTGGTATCGGTGCCCACGGGCTGGCCGTCGAAGAGCAGCGACACCTTGGCGACCGACGCGCCGGCCTTGCCAGTGGCGTCGACGGTGAATTGCACGGACTCGCCTTGGGTGACGTTGATGTTGGCGGCGGGCTTGACGACGACGACGTCCGGCGGGTTGGCGACCGACACCGTCAGGGTGCAGTCGGCCTTGCCCTCGTCGCCGGCGTCGTCGACCACGGTCAGCGTCACCGTGAGGCTGCCTGTCTTGCTGAACTTGCGGACGACCTTGGCCGCGGTGCCCTGCGAGGGCGCGCTGCCGTCGGAGAAGACGAACGTGTACGACTTGAGGGTGCCGTCGGCGTCGCTGGAGGCCGAGGCGTCAAAGGTGCCCTCGGTGTCGACGATGAGGGCCGCCGGGCACACCAAGCTGGCCTTGGGCGGCTGGTTCTGCGCCTTGGCCTGGATCAAGCAAGAGCCCTTGGCGGTCGCGCCCTTGTCGTCGACGATCTCGACAGAGACCTCGTAGGCGCCCGCCTTGACGTAGCTGTGGTTGGCCAGCGCCGAGGTCCCGCTCACCGCCGCACCACCGTCGCCGAATGTCCACGTGTAGCCCTTGATGGTGCCATCGGCGTCGCTCGACTTGCTGGCGTCGAAGGCCGCCGCCTTGCCCACCTCCACCGCGGCCGGGCACGACAGCGCCACCACCGGCGGCTGGTTGGTCGCCGACACGTCGATGGTGCACGACTGCGAGCCCTCGCCGCCCTTGTCGTCGGTGGCCACCACGAGCACCGCTTGCTTGCCAGCCACGTCCAAGACCAGCTCAAGGCTGCTGCAATTGCTCGCCTTGTGGATCAGCTTGTTGTTGACGTAGAGCGCGCAGCCGACGATCTGACCGTCGGCGTCGCTGGTGCCGCTGGTGTCGAGCTTGAGCTTGGCGCCGACGGGGACACTCGCTGGGCACTTGAGGCCGACGACTGGCACCTCGTTCGGCACGATGTTCTCTGCGCCCGGCGTCGCCTTCAGAAAGACCTTGAAGTCCTTGCTGTTGTCGTTGGTGTCGGTCGCCTTGGCGTCACGGGCGATGCTGGCCCCGTTCTCGGCGTCCGGCGCTGCCAGGCCCTCGCCCTGAAACACCGCGTCCTTGAAGTCGCCGTAGCCGACGGCGTCGACGACCTTGGCGCCGTAGCGGAGCTCCAAGCTGTCTGGGCCGTTCTGGTAGTCGGCCTGCGCAGAGACCTGGTCGGCGACGTCGAGGATCGCCTTGGCGGCGTTGGTGGCGGCGACCACGAAGTAGCCGTCGGCCGGGATTTTGCCCTTGAGGTCAATGGCGTTGTAGGCCTTGCCGCCCACGCCGTCGATGCCAACCAGGGTCCAGCCCGTCAACTCGGCGCCGGCGGGCCCTTGGAGCTCGATGAAGGCGTCGGCGTCGGCACCGGCGCCGTCGTAGAGCAGCTCGCTGATGACGATGTTGTGGGGGGCCTCCTTCTGCACGCAGGCGCCAGCCTTGCAGGTCTCGAAGGCGCTGCATGCCTTCGGCGTCGATCCGTCGAGGCAGAGGTCGGCGTCGAATTGGCCGCAGGTCACCATCGCGTCGCCCTGGCAGCTCGTCGTCCCCGTCTTGACGCAGTCGTCGCTGCAGCTGGTCTCGCACTTGCCAGCGACGCACCACTTGCCGACGCCGCAGAGGAATTTGTCCTGGTGCTGGACGGCCTTGCAGCCAGCCTTGCCTTCGCAGCTGTCCAGGGTGCACGGGTCGCCGTCATCGCACGTCTTGGCGGCGCCTTTGCAGAGGTTGCCCTGGCAGGCGTCGCCGACGCTGCAGGCGTCGCCGTCGTCGCATTTGGCGTTGCTCGAGGTGCTGCTGCAGCCCTGCTTGCTGTCGCAGCTGTCGGTGGTGCAGGCGTTGCCGTCGTCGCAGAGCTTCGCCTTGCCCTTGCAGCCACCGTCGGCGCAGGCGTCTGACTCGGTGCAGACGTCGTCGTCGTTGCAGGGCACGCCGGCGGCCTTGCTGCCATCGAAGGCGCACTTGCCGGACTTTCCGTCGCAGCTGTCGACAGTGCACGGGTTGCTGTCGTCGCAGCCGGTCGCTTTGCCAGCGGTGCAGGTGCCGCCGACGCAGGAGTCGCCGACCGTGCAGAGGTTGCCGTCGGCGTCGCAGGGCTTGTTGTTGTTGACCTGGACGCAGCCCGCCTTGCCGTCACAGCTGTCGCTGGTGCAGGGGTTGCCGTCGTTGCAGTCGGTCAAGCTGCCGCCCTTGCAGCTGCCGCTTTTGCAGCCATCGTTCTCGGTGCAGGCGTTGCCGTCGGTGCAGGGCAGCCCCTCTAGCGCGTCGTCGAAGTTGCACTTGCCGCCCTCTTTGATCGAGCACTTGGCGATGACGCAAGCGTCGCCCGACTCGCAGATCTTCGGGCTGCCGGTCTCGCACTGGCCGCTCTTGCAGTTGTCGCCGATCGTGCAGGGGTTGCCATCCTCACAGGCTGTGGCGTCGAGCGGCTTCTGGGTGCAGCCGGCCTTGCTGTCGCAAGTGTCCTCGGTGCATGGGTTCTTGTCGTCGCAGTCGAGCTTGCCGCCGACGATGCACTGGCCGGCCACGCACTTGTCGCCGCTGGTGCAGGCGCTGCCGTCGGCGTCGCAGTCCAGGCCGTCGGCACCCGAGATCGACTTGCACTGCTTGGCCTGTGGATCGCAGGCGTCGATGGTGCAGGGCTTTCCGTCGTCGCAGGCGCCGATGTCGGTCTCGCCGTCGCAGTCGTTGTCGAGCCCGTCGCAGACCTCTTTGCCGATGCCCGGCGTGATGCAAGCCGAGAGGCCGTCTGGACCGCAGGTGCGCTGGCCGACGCAGGTGCCGATGGCATTGCCCTTGTCATCGAGCGCCGCGACCTTGCAGGCCGTCGACAGCTTCTTCTTGACGGACACGACGTTGCAGGTGCAGACCCCGAACCCGGCGCCGCTCCCAGCCTCGGCCGGGCGGACGCATTGCTTGGTGGCGGCGCCCTCGACTGTCTTGACGTCCTTGCAGGCGTAGCCGCTTGGGCAGCCCTCGTCGCCGCTGCAAGCGACGCCGCAGAAGGCGCCGAGCCCGCCCTGGTCGACGCAGGCCGCGTCCTTGTAGCCGAGCGCCTCGCACTCCTTGGACGCCGCGCAGGGGTTGCACAGCGTCGGCACTGGCGGCACGCAGATCGAGATCGGGTCGCCGCCCACGCTGATGGTCGCGCACTGGAAGCCCGGCTCGACGCAGGTGTCGGTGCAGACCTGGGCGCAGATCTTGCCGGTGGCGCTGCTGCCGTTCGGGTGATCGATGCAGACCTGGGCGTCGCATTCGGAATTGGCCTGGCACTCGCAGCCAGCGCCGCCGGGGCACAGCGGTTCGCCACTGTCTTTGCCGACCTCGCCGCCGCCGGCGTCATCGCCGGCTTCGGGCTCGCTGTTGCCGTCGCTGATCGCGGCGTCCTGGTCGCTGGCTGAGGCGTCGGGCCCGCTGTCGGCCGGGTCGACCTGGTCGCCGATGGCGCCGAGATCGATGGAGCCGCCGAGGTCGAATTCGGCGGCGGTGTCCGCGCCGGCCTGGCCCGCACCGTCACTACAAGCGGCGAGGGACCACGTCGCGGCGGCCAGGGCGAGGAGGCGTGCCAAGTGCTTGGCATTGCGAGAGAACACGAGGCGACAAGGGAGGTGCATCGGCGACTCCGGCGGTCCATCCGGCGAGGACATGGCTCGACACAGCGCGGGCGTGAATCCGCCCGCAGCCCGCGGCGAACGACCCAAACCTACCGGGTGCCGCGGGCGCTTACAATGCAAGCCGCGTGTGGCGCGCCGCGCGATCGGGCCAAGGCTCCTCCGGGCGAGCCTTCCCCGCCGGCCCCTCCGCAGAGGTCACTTCGCCTTGGGTTGCAGCTGCACGACACCGACGTTGTCTTGGTTGGACGTCTCCTCGATCAGATCTTGTTCGTCGAGCCGCGCCCCGATGAAGTAGGAGGCGTTCTGGCCCGCCGGCACCGGGACCTGGCGCAAGATGGTCTGGCTGGCGCCGGCGGCGAGCGTCACCTCGGTCTGGTAGAGCAGGGTGTCGTTCTGCGTGATGTTGCCATTGTTGGAGCGCCGAATCACGAAGGCCGCCTTGTTGACCGCGGCCGCGCCGGCGTTGCTGACCACGACCTCGATGTCGACCGTGTCACCGACCGTCGGCGTGGTGGTCGAGGCCTTGACCGACACGACGACCAGGTTTGGCAGCGGCGTGATCGTCAGCGCCACCCAACCCATGTTGTCGGTCTCGATGCCCTCATCGATCTTGGCGTCGTGGTCACCGATCACGGTGAGATAGCGCAAGCTCGGGTTGAGGTTGGTGGGGACCGTCACCTGCCAGGTCTTGTTCTGCGTTGCGCCGGCGAGGATCGTCGGCTGCACCGACGAGGCCACCTCAATGGCGCCGTCGAGGACGCCCGGAGACTTGGCGAAGACCACGCGCGCGTTCCAGCTGCCGGTGGCCTGGCTGCCCAAGTTGCGCCAATTGGTGCTGAAGTTGATCGTCTGGCCTGAGGTCGTCGTCTCGTCGTTGACCTGCGCCGCCTGGAAGAAGAGGTTGGGCTTGCTGTCATTGGCGCCCGCCGTCGAGAAGGTCGCCCCGGCGGTGTTGTTGTTCTCTGCCGACTCCAGGATGGCTCCGCCGCTGTCGACGAAGGCGCCGACGCCGACCTGCGTGCCCGCCGCCGTGTTCGGCAGCTGGAAGTTGATCTGCACCTGGCGGGTCTGTCCGGCGTTGAGGCCGTTTTGGTTGCTCGTCTGGCCGACGTAGATGTCGGCGTCTGGCTCGATGGTCAGGTTGTTGCCCGAGTAGACGGCGCGGATCTGGAAGTTGTCGCTGTTGGCGCCGCCGATGTTGGCGACCGTCATCGACACCTGGACGTTGGTGCCGCTGCTACCGAAGTTGGGGGAGAGCTGCAGCGCCGTGATGACCAGGTCAGGCCGAGCTTGCGCCGTGATCTGCGCCGCGTTGCTGAGGTTGTTGGACTCGCTGGACTCGGCGACCGCCCCACCGCTGTCGACGCGGTAGATGAGGAAGCGGGTCCCGCTGGTGGTGCCCGTCGGCAGCCGCAGCTTAGCGGTGGCGGTCACTTGCTTGCCGGCGCCGATGCCCGAGCGCGCCTGGGACAGCAGCGGCGTGTCGTTGCTGCTGAGCGTGTTGTCATTGGACAGGTACCACGTGCCCTGGAAGTTGCCGGCGTCGGCGAGGCCCGTGTTCTGCTCGATGGCCTGGACGTCGAAGTCGACCCCGACCTGGATCGTCGTGGTCGCGCCGAGCACCTCGGCGTTCGTCGTCTTGAGATCCGGCAGATTGGGCGCAGTCACCTCGAGGTCGACGGCGGAGACGTTGTTGGACTCGCTCGTCTCGGCGACGGCGGTCGTGCGGTCCACGTAGACCAGGAGCTTGTACTTGCCGGGCGCGACCGAGACCGGAATCGTGACCTGGAGTTGGCGGTTGGCGGACGCCCCTGCGGCGAGCGCTGCGCTGTTGACCGAGCCGAGCTGCACGTCACCGCTGCTGACCTGGCCGTCGAGGGACAGGTAGATGCCGTCTTGGAAGCCGGTCGGCGTGTCGTCGCCTTCGTTGGCGTCGGTCCAGCTGACCGTCAGCGCCGCGCCAGCGCCCACCGTGGCGATGCTGAGCTTCTGGGCCTTGGGCAGGAGGTCTGCCGGGGCCAAGATCTTGAGGTCCTTGACCACGACGTTGTTGGCCTCGTTGACCTCCGGGACCTGCGCCGTGGCGTCGGCGACGATCAGCAGCTTGTACTTGCCAGGTGTCGATCCGAAGTTGACCTGCACATCGGCCGTGCGGTTCTGGCCCGGGTTGATGCCGTTCAGGTTGGCGGTCGCCAGCTGCGTGTCTTGGTTGTCGACCTTGTCGTCGAGCGAGCGGTACAGCCGCACCGCGCTGTTGCCGCCGTTGCCGGTGCCAACATTGTCGACCCGCAGCGCCAGCTGGCTGGAGGTCCCCGGCAGCACGGCGACTGGCAGCGTCGCGGACGGCACGTAGTCCGGCAGACCAGTCACAAGCAGGGAGCGCGCCGACGAGTTGTCGCTCTCGAGCGACTCGGGCACCTCCTGCTTGCTGTCTACCACGTAAAACAACCACTTGCCGCCCTGACCGACGGTGGCCGGAATCTTGACCGTGAAGTTCAGGCTGCTCGTCAGGCCGACGCCGATCTCCGCGCGGAGGTTGCTTGCCAGGATGAGGTCTGAGTTGTCGACCACGCCATTGGTGCTGAGATACAGGGTGTCCGTTCGCGTGCCCGAGGTCGCCTGGCCGTTGTTGTTGATCGCCACCTTGATCGCGAGGTCTTGGCCAGCGGTCACGTTGCCAGCGGCCTCGAACGCGGTGATCCGCAGGTTTGCCACCGCGCCGATCTGGATCTTCTTGCTGACGACGTTGTTGATCTCGTTGCCCTCTGCGACCTGCAGCGCGGCGTCGGCGACGACAAAGAGCGTGTAGGTGCCGTTCTGGGCGTTGGGCAGGCCGATGGTCGCGGCGTGGGACTGCGACGCGCCGGCGACCAGAGCGTTGGTCTGGCCTTGGGAGATCTGCTGGTCGCCCACTTCGAGCGTGTCGTTGACCGACCAGTAGGCGCGGATCATCGATCCGCCGGCGATGGCGCCGCCCTGGTTGAGCACCGTGGCCTGGAACTGCATCGGCGTATTCGGGCCGTAGAAGGCCTTGTCGGTGGACCACGTCGTGATCGTCAGGTCGGGCTTGGCCACCACCTCGATGTCGGCGCTGGCGATGTTGTCGCTCGGGTCCTCGGCGATCGCGTCCGCCGCATCGACATGCGCCATCAGCTTGTAGATCGCAGCTTTGGCGGTGCTCGGCAGCACCACGCTGAGGTTGAGGGTCGTCGACTTGCCGGCGCCGAGGCCAGCGTCGAGCTTGACGGTCGCGAGCACTGGGTCTGCCTTGTCGACGGTTAGGTCGCTCGAAAGCAGCACGGCGACGTCGAAGGCGCCGGCGTCGGTCAGGCCGCTGTTCTTGACCTCGACCACGACGCTGATCTTGGCGCCCGCGTCGGCCTTGACGACCTCTGGCTTGACCGACACCGCGACGAGCTGCGCGGCTTCGCTGCAGGCCGGGATGGCGCTGTGGCTGCAGACGCCGGCCGTGCAGGCGTCTTTGGTGCAGGCTTTCTTGTCGTCGCAAGCCGAGATGTCGACGCAGGCGACGCAGCCGGCGATCTTGGTGGCGCTGCAGTCACCCGTCTTGCCGTCGCAGGCGTCGGTGGTGCACTGGTCGCCGTCGTCGCACTTGGCCTTGCCGCCGTCGACGCATTGGCCTTTGGCGCAGCTGTCGCCGAGGTTGCAGGGGTTGGCGCCGGTGCAGGGCTTGCCGTCGTTGATCGGCTGCAGCTCGCAGCTGCCGTTGCTCGGCACGCAGGTCGCCGCCAGACAGCCGGTGTCCTTGGCCGGATCGCAGACGATGACGCTCGCGGCATCGATCTGGCACTTGTTGCCCTGGCAGACCGGCTTGCCGTTGCAGAGGTTGCTGTCGTCCTTGCAGTCGCTGTTGATCTTGCACTCACAGGCGTTGGCGCCGGGCTGGCACTTGCCGCTGCCGTCGCAGGTGTCCTTCTGGGTGCAGGAGTCGCCGTCTTCGCAAGCGCTCCCGACGCTTGGCGTGCTCTGGCAGCCGATCTTGGGATCGCAGGCGTCCTTGGTGCAGGCGTTGTTGTCGTCGCAGGCGCTCGCCGGCTTTTCGGCGCCCATGCAGGCCTTGTCCTTGCAGGCGTCGTTGACGCTGCAGGCGTTGCCGTCGTCGCAGAGCGCGTCGTTGGCGGTCTGCGTGCAGCCGACCTTGGCATCACAGCCGTCGTTGGTGCAGCTGTTGCCGTCGTCGCAGCCCTTGGCCTTGCCGGTGCAGCCGCCGTTGTCGCAGGCATCGCCGGTGGTGCAGGCGTTGCCGTCGTCGCAGGTGGTGCCGTTGTTGGTCGGCTTGCTCTGGCAGGCTCCCCCGACGCAGAGCTCGCTGGTGCACGCGTTGCCGTCGTCGCAGACCTTGGCGGCGCCGGCGGCGCAGAGCCCGGCCTTGCAGGCGTCGGCCTCGGTGCAGGCGTTGCCGTCGTCGCAGGCCCCGCCGTCGAGGTTCGACTTCGTGCAGCCTTGGGCCTTGTCGCAGGCGTCCTTGGTGCAGGGGCTGCCGTCGTCGCAGACCTTGTCCTTGCCGCCACAGCCGCCGCCGAAGCAGATGTCGCCCTCGGTGCACTTGTTGCCGTCATCGCAGGCGCCGCCGTCGTCGGCGGTCGCCGTGCATCCGCTGGCCGGCAGGCAGGCGTCCTTGGTGCAAGGGTTGCCGTCGGAGCAGGCGATCGCCCCGCCGCCGATGCAGCCGCCGTTGACGCAGCCGTCCTTGGCCGCGCTGGTGCCCGTGCAAGCGTTGCCGTCCTCACAGGGCGAGCCCTCGGCCGAAGGCGCGGCGACGCAGCCGATCTTGGCGTCGCAACTGTCGATCGTGCAGGGGTTCTTGTCGTCGCACGGCTTGGCCGCCCCGCTCTTGCAGACGCCGCCCTGGCAGGTGTCGTCGGCCGTGCAGGCGTCGCCGTCGTCGCAGGCGCCGTCTTTGGGCGTCTTGCCGCAGCCGGCCTTCGGGTCGCAGGTGCCGGCGTTGCAGGTGTCGCCGTCGCACGTCACGGCCGCGCCGCCCTTGCAGGCGCCTTGGGCGCAGGTGTCGAGGCTGCTGCAGACATCGCCGTCATCGCAGGCGCCGTCCTTGGGCTTGGTGACGCAGGCGAACTTGCCATCGGGGCCGGCGCCGCAAGCGGCGACGAGGCAGACGCCGCCGGCACAGCTCGCCTCGTCGGTCAGGCCGTTGCAGTCGTTGTCGACGCCGTCGCAGCCCTCGGTGGGTGGCACGGTCGGCTGGCATGGCGCCTCGCAGATCGATTTGCCGCCGGCGGTGGCGCAGACGAAACCCTTGGCGCAATCGCCGTCCGTCTTGCAGGGGCAGCTCAGGCCGCCGGGGCAGGTCGCCACGGCGTCGTCGGTGGCCGAGCCGTCGTCACCGCCGTCCGTCGTGTCGCTGCCGCCAGCGTCGTCGGTGCTGCCGCCAGCGTCGGTGGCGTCAGAGTTGACAGCGTCGTCGGTGCTGCCGCCAGCGTCGGTGGCGTCAGAGTTGACAGCGTCGTCGGTGCTGCCGCCAGCGTCGGTGGCGTCAGAGTTGACAGCGTCGTCGGTGTTGCCGCCAGCGTCGGTGGCGTCAGAGTTGACAGCGTCGTCGGTGTTGCCGCCGGCGTCGTCGGTGTTGCCGCCCGTGTCGTCGGTGTTGCCGCCGGCGTCGTCGGTGTTGCCGCCCGTGTCGTCGGTGCCGCCGCCAGCGTCGTCGGTGCCGCCGCCAGCGTCGAGCCCGCCGTCATTGAGGCCGCTGTCGTCGAGGATGCCGTCGGACGCGCCAACGTCCCCAATGACATCCGTCGGTGCGCCGACCACCGTCTCGTCGGAGCCACAACCCGCCAGGGCGAGGGCTGCGGCAGCGAGCCAGCGGGTCAGGTACTTCGAGTGAAAGGTCGGTCGCATGGCGGAGCTCCTCTTCAACGTGCATGGGAAGTTTCCGGCTTCCTGCCGCGATTGCAAGTTCTGAGCGTGCCCAGGATCCACCGCCCCCCTGTACCCGAGCCTCTGGCCGGGCGCCGAGGGCCTGTTCAACCCGCCGGACGCCGGTTCCGGGGGGCGACTTGGCGTCCGACGTCCACTTTGAGGCGCGCGGTGAGCATTCCGCACGCCC
>SXGT01729716.1_pt1 | contig 19604 bp, 18 predicted proteins | sample 3176221 | NCBI WGS metagenome assembly SXGT01 (sample SAMN11356862, study PRJNA531348) | freshwater metagenome | isolation source: freshwater sample F1-120 | place: China: Fuxian Lake, Yuxi | collected 2017-12-25
CCGACGAGGTCCGCCAGCTGGCGGAGCGCGTCTCATCGGCCACGAAGGAGATCGCGGCGCTGATCGAGGGAGTGCAGCGCGGCCCGGACGCCTCTGTCCACGCCGTTGGCGAAGGCGCCGCGGAGATGCGCTCCAGCGGCGCCGCGGCGGAGGAGGCGGGCGGGACGCTCTCCCGCATCCTGGGCGCGGTAAACGCCGTCGCCAGCCAGATCATGGACATCAGCACCTATGCGGGTGACCTGAAGGTCGCGAGCACCGATATGTCACAGCGCATCAGCGAGGTGGGGAACGTCGCGGCCGAGAACCGCGAGGCAGCACAGAGCATGGGCGAACAGGCCGGCTCCGCGTCCAACTCGATCACCTCGATCGCCGCGCTGGCTGAGGAGAACAGCGCGGCGACGGAGCAAGTTTCCGCCGCCGCGGAGGAGATGAGCGCGCAGGTGGAGCGCTCTCCGCCTCCACCGCTGAGCTCGGACAGATGGCGGACACGCTGCGCGAGCAGATCGCGGAGTTCCGCCTGCGGGACGAAGCGCGTGGCTCGGTCGTGGCGCTCGACCGCCGCGACGCCTCGGTCAGCCGGGGGCGTGCGGCCTAGCCGAGGGTCAACACCGGGAGTCAGTAGGGGGAGGCCCGCCGTGCGGCGGGCCTCTCTGTGTCTTCCAGGGGACTGGTGGGCTAGCAGTCCTGCCGGGCGAAGACTCGGGCGGCGAGGGCGAGTGGGGCGGCGGTCCACGCAAGGAGCGCGCCAGCCAGCAGGCCCGTTGTCGTAGCGACGCCCATCTCGTTCACGAGGTACGACCCGAGCGGGCCGAGTACTCGGAGGTCGGGTTCCAGGCCCACGATCGCGAGGATCCGCGCGCCCTCGACCGGGTTCGCCAGTACCGCGAGCAGCAGGGTACGGCCCGATGATGAGACGGAGAGCGCCACCCCGATCGCGGCGAAGTCGTAGAACAGCACGAGCACGAACCAGAGCACGATCGCCAGGGCGAGGGCCTTCATCCGGCCGTCGCTCAGCACGGAGATCAGCATCCCCAGGCTCAACATCGTCGCGGCGAGGCCAGCTGAGAGCAGCGTGAACAGGAAGTAGTCGCTTATCCCAGCCAGCGGGTTCACCAGCGCCAGGATGACGCCGGCGGCGCCGAATCCCAGGGCGATCGCTGCCCAGACCGCGAGCACGAGGCCGGCGTACTTCGCGACCAGCAGCTCAGTGGTGGAGATCGGCTGCGAGAGAAGCGAGGCAAGCGTGCCACGCTCTCGTTCACCCGCGACCGAACCGGCTCCGAGCGACAACGCCAGCAGCGGCACCAGCAGGAGACAGAGGTTGACGAGCCCGGCCGTGGTGCGCGTGAACCCCTGGCCCGTCGCGTCGCCGCCTCGGTCCTGCGCGAGCGCGAGCGCGAGCGCCGTGAGGGCGAACGTCCCGCCGAAGCCGGCGAGCCAGCGGCTGCGGGCCGCGTCGCGCAGCTCCTTGCGGACCACCGCACCCATCGCGCTCATAGCGGCATCCCTCGTTCTTCGGAAGCGGCCTCGCCCGCGCCCACTTCTTCGACGCGCAGGTCGAGGATCGACATCCCCGCTTCGACGACGGCCTCCACCACGCGCGCCTTGCGTGCGGCGGCGGTGGTGACGACAAGCCAGTCGCCGGAGCGGTCCACCGGGTCGCCCGGGAAGAGCCGCGTGATCAGCGGGATCGCCTCGGGGCTGTGGCCGTTCAGCCGCAGGTACAGGCGTGACTGCGGCGCACCCAGTCCGCCAAGAGAGGACGCCGGGCCCAGCGACTGTACCTGGCCATGGTTGAGGACGAGGACGCGGTCGGCGATGTAGGGGACGTCTTCCAGCCAGTGCGTCGAGAGGAGCACGGCCGTCCCGCGGGCCCGCTGCTCCTGTACCAGGTGGCGCAGCTCCAGCCGTGCCGAGATGTCGAGGCCCGTTCCCGGTTCGTCCAGGACGAGGAGCGGCGGGTCGGCGAGGAGCGCCATCGCCAGCGCGAGCCGCTGGCGCATGCCACCGGAGAGCGCGGCGACGCTCTTCTCCGCGTGTTCGGCGAGGCCCACGGCCTCCACGCCCGTACGTGCCCGCTCGTGCGGCACACCTTTCATGTCCGCGTACAGGACGGCGGTCTCACGGACGGTGAGGTCCGCGTGCAACGCCGGGTGCTGGGGGAGATAGCCCATCAGTCGCCGCGCGGCCTTCGGCTGGCGGGCGACGTCGATCCCGTTGACATTCACGCTGCCGGTATGTCGGACGAGTCCGGCGACCGATTTGATCAGAGTGCTCTTCCCCGCGCCGTTCGACCCAATCAGCGCCATCACCTCGCCGGCTTCGAGGTCGAACGTGACGGAGTCGAGCGCGACGGCTTTGCCGTATCGCTTGCCGACATCCGTCAGGCGGAGCATGGCTACCATCGCGTGGCCCGCTTCCCGGCCATCCACCACCAGGCGGCGAGCGGGAGCCCGGCCAGCAGGAGCGCGCCCGCGAAGCCGGCGGCCCGCGGCGTCCCGGAGCGGGGGGCATCGAGGCGCAGCGATGGCCGGATCAAGGGGTGCGAGTCAACGACCGACGGGGCAGGGCGGAAGGCGGGGAACCAGCGCGCCGCGAGGTCGAGGGCCATGCGTGCGGGTGTGAAGGAGTAGGCACGGACCCATTCGTTCCGCCGTGCCAGATCGTCGAACGCGCCGTCATAGTGGAACGGGATGTCTCCCACGCCGTCGCCGTCCGCGTCGTAGCCCTGGTAGTCGTCCCAGTAGTTGCCGCGTCCGTCGAGTGCCCAGGTGTTGTGGTGTTCGACACTGCCGCCGGTCGTCGCCACCTGCTCCAGGTTGCCGACGAAGGTGTTCCCGGTGAACGTCACCCGGGTCGTGCTCGCCAGTTCGAGGGCCGTGTCGTTGAAGCCGACGAGGTTGTGCGTCAGGGTCACTGTCGCGCCCGGCGCATGCGGGGCCCCCTCCAGCGTGATGCCGAGGCGGTTGTGGTGGACCAGATTGTCGGTCATCACGACGTCGTCCACGTCCTTAAACAGCAACCCGTAGCCGGAGGCCGCTGAGCGGTTGTAAGCAAACTCGTTCCCGCGAAACGTGATGTCGCGCGAGAACATGATCGCCGCACCGGCCACGCTTTCCCGGAACACGTTGTCGATGAACGTGTTGTGGTCAGCGTACATGTAGTGGATGCCGTAGCGCGCGTCGGTCACACGGTTTCCCTCGACGCGGTTGTGGTTCGCGAAGCCGAGGAAGATGCCGTCCTTCGCACCGGTGACCGTGTTCCCCTCGATCGTCGTGCCATCGGTGTGCCATACGTATAGCGCATGGCCCCGGCGCTCGGAGCCGAACTCGGGGATGCTCGACACCTCGTTGCGGAGGATGCGGTGTCCCTTGCTGTCTTCCATGACAATGCCGTAGAGAGTGTCGCGGACGCGGTTCGCTTCGATGGTCGCGCGGTCTCCCAGTATCCGGACGCCGGCCGGTTCCGTGACCACGTCTCGGCCTGATCCCTGGATGGTGAATCCTCTGACGGTCACGTCGTCCGCCGTTACCAGCACCACGTCGCCGTCTTGGCCCGCGTCGATGATGGCTTGCCCGCCGCTGATCAGCGTGAGTGGCTTGTCGACGACGACCCGCTCACGGTAGGTGCCCGCAGGGACGGTGATGGTGTCTCCGGGGGCCGCCCGCGCGATCATCGCGGTGATGGAGCCGGCCGGCGCGGCGGCGCTGGCGGACCGCACCATCATCGAAGACGTTAGCAGAGCCACCAGCACGACCAACGCCGCGCTGAGACGCGTCCATATGCGGGTGGCGACGCCCTGGGTCATGCCGCCGTCCGCTGTCCTGTTGCATTCGGCGCCGGTGAGGGAGGGACGGCGCCCGTGTTGCGCCAGCTCGCCACCAGGAAGCGGATGACCGGCGGCCCGAGGGACAGGACGAATGCGGCGCCCAGGATCAGCCAGAACCCCTCGACGAGCATCGCCTCGTTCCGGAAGTTCAACACCTGCGTCGTACCGACTACCTTCGGTGTGAAATCGCCAGGACGGATCGGCGCGTCTGCCTGCAGATCATGTCCGGTCCGGTAGAGCCACATCTGGAGGTCCACCGGGAAGCCGATTGCCATCGCCCACACGCCCAGGATCAGCCCGAGCCGCAGCAGCCGAGTTCGCGCGAGCACGGCGCCCAGGACCAGGGCGCTCACTAGCAGGCCGACGGCATATGGGAAGAGGCGCAACTCGAATACCTCCTCCGGGTTGATCGCGCCGATGCCCACGTAATGATTGAGCGCGTTCACCTCGGCGAGGTCGCCCTCCATCCGGTCGCCGTACGCCGTCAGCGACAACCCCTGCGGGTACTGCGGGGCCTGCATGTCCATATGCCACATGGGCAGACGCGAACCGACAAAGACCATTACCGCTGCCAGCAGCGCGCAGGCGGCCCAGAGACGGTCAACCCGTCCGAAGACCGACGTCAACTGCCCGGGCCGGTTCGATGGCATGTCAGCCTTTCCTCTCGACCGTGTTCAGGATATCCGTCCATGACAGTGTCGCCTTCGCGGCCGGCACGGCGGCTGTCGCCTCCGAGGCGGAGGTGAATGCCGCCACGCCGTACGCCATCGGCGTCTTGATCGAAGGCGCGATCACGTAAGTTGCGGCCCCGGATTCCAGCCATTCCTGGCTGCGGTAGTCATGGACCCAGAACCGCGAGTCCGCGGGCGGCCCCTCACGCCGGTACCCATTCACCATGCAGCCGATGTCATCGAAATGGCGCTCGGCGCCGGCGGGCGTCCGCCAGGCGGATGCGAACCGCGCGTCGTCGATCGACATCGTGCAGTAGAAGCAGCGTTCCTGGCCGTAGCGGATGACGGGGGCCGCGTTGGGGTCCGATGTTTTCGTCCCGCAACCAGCGCCGAGCGCCGCCATCCCGGCCACGGCGGCGACTCCGCCTGACCGGGCCAGGAACTGTCGGCGTGTGAGCATCTCGAACCTCCAACTCGAGCGGGCGAGGCGGGAGGGACGCCTCGCCCGCCCTGTTGGCTAGGACGTCACCATGAGCCAGCCCTGCATCTCCAGGTGGAGCGCGGAGCAGAACTCGGTGCAGTAGAAGGCGAACGCCCCCGCCTCGCTGGCGATGAAGTCGACTGTGGTGACCTCACCGGGGTCCAGGCTGCAGTTGATGTTGTAGCGCGGGATGGCGAAGCCGTGCGTCGCGTCCGGGGTCGTCTCCGTGTTCGTGAGGTGCATGATCACCCGGTCGCCCTTCTTCACGACCAGGTTGTCCGGCTTGAAGTTGCTGCGCTTCACGGACGCCCAGACCTCGACGGTGGTGCCCTTCCGCTCCACTCGCTCCTTGCCGAGCTCGATGGCGTTCGGGTCCTTCTCCATCGTGAGCGGGTTGGTGCCCACCGGGTACACCTCCCACGCCTTGATGCGGTCGGCGCGGATCGCCTGCACGTAGTGAGGCTCGCCCATACCGATCGGGGTGTCCGAGAGGATGTTCATCTTCTCGCCGGTCAGGTCGACCAGCTGGAAGTTCTGCGGCTTCAACGTGCCCACCGTCGGGAAGCGGTCGATCGACCACTTGTTCAGCGCGACAAGGTACTTGCCCTGCGGCTTGACGGTGTCGCCCTCCATCGCCACGAGGTGGCCGATGTTGTACTGGACCGAGACCTTGTCGACGAGCTTGAGCGCCTTGTCGCCCTTGAAGTACGGCTCACCGAGCGACCACTTCGCGACAGCGCTCTCGACGAAGAGGCTCGTGTAGCCGTAGCCGTTCTCGTCGAACTGAGTGTGCAGCGGGCCTCCGCCGACCTCAACCTGCCCGGAGACCACCGAGTCGAACTTGAGGATGGGTACGCCGTAGCGGTCCTTGCCTGAGAAGTCCTTCGCCGCGATGGCCTTCTGGACCTTGTCCCAGCCGTAGACCGTGACGTGCGGGTCGAGCTTGCCGGCGACGACCAGGTAGGCGCCGTTCGGCGAGACATCCACGCCGTGCGGGCTGCGGGGTTCTGGCGCCAGGTAGAGGACGCCTTCCGCCGCCGCCGTCTCCAGCGTGACCACACGCATCCCGTTGATGGTCATGGTCTTGCCGGCCGCGACCAGCTCCACTGCCTTCTTCCAGTTGATGACGTGCATGAAGTCGTAGTCGCCCTTGGAGGCGCCGGTCTCGATGGCCGGTTTGCCTTCCATGTTCCCACCAGCCGCCATCTCCGAGTTGTACGAGTTCAGGAAGACCCAGCCATGGCTGACGAGTTTCCCGGAGTCGGAGAGGTCCTGCGTGTACGGCGGCAGTTCCACCTGGAAACTGCGGGCCATATCGAAGCGACCCTTCTTGTCGACGGCGAGGAAGGTCGAGTACCCACGGAACGCGTCCGGGAACCGGTCAAGCGCTCCGTCCGCTTTGCTCATGTCAACGAGCGTCGGCGTCTTCGTGGAGATGTGGACGTACTCGGTGTCCTGCGTGACGAACACGCCGCCGTGCGAGGACTGGAGGTTCGGGACGTCCAGAATCTGCTTCGTCTTGAAGTCGCGCAGGTCGATCATCGCGATCCGGCCATTGGCGCGGTCGTTGATGTAGCAGTACCGGCCGTCGTATTCGCCCTTGGTCTCGCTGAAGGCCGGGTGGTGGGTGTCGCCCCAGGTCAGCATGCCGCTCGCCGGGTTGCTCGTGCCGGCCTTGATCACCGGGCTGGACGAGTCGGAGCCGTACCCGTGGCCCTGCCATGGCTCCGGCGTGAACACGCCGATGATCTTCAGCAGGCGTAGCGAGGGCACGCCAATGACGAACACCTGGCCGGAGTGGCCGCCGGATGAGAACAGGAAGAACTCGTCACCGTGCTGGTTCCCTGGCGCCACGAACGTCTTCACGGCGCGTGTGACGTCGTCCGGGCTGAGCTTGCGCGCGTCAGCGACCTTCTGCGCCTGGCCCGCAAGGCCGGTCGCCCCCTGGCTGGCAGCCTCTTCTTCCTTGCCCCCGGGGAGGTTCTTCCCGATGACCCCACCGACCGCGAGGGCTGCCGCCCCCACGGCTCCGTTCTGGATGAGTTCTCGTCTGGTCAGTGGCATCCGAAGCCTTCTTTCCTCATCCGCTGAGGTGCCATCGCCACAAGCGGCCTTACTTGACTGTGATGGTCCCGACCATGTCGGGGAGGTGGAAATCGCACTGGAACTTGATCGTCCCGCTCTTCGTGAACGTCGCCGTGAACTTGTCGGTGGTGCCGGCCTCGATGATCGGCTTGCTCGAGAAGTCCTTGCCTTCGGCGGCGGTGCTGATGATGTGCATGTTGTGGATGGCGGCGCCCGCGTTCTTCACTTCAAAGGTGACGGCGCCCTCTTCGACGGTGATGTCCTTCGGCTCGAAGGTGTTGTCCTTCATCGTGATAGCGACGGTCTGCGCCTTCCCCTTGCTCGACGACGCCTTCATTCCAGAGCCGCCGTCGCCGTTCTCCTTCGAGTCGCCGCCTGAACTGCAGGCGGCCAACAGCACCGCCGAGGCCAGCAATCCGGCGGTGGCGAGCGTCCGGCCCCAGAACTTCATGCGCATGTCCATTCGTCCTTCCTGTGCCGGCGCGGCCGGCGAGGTGTCTCTGACCTGGGCATATCCGCCCGTTGTTTTCGTCCCTCCTGATGCTCGCTGCGCACTCCGTCAGCGATCAGTGCCGGGGGGCACTTGGCTGGGGGACCTTAGTCACTATTGTGTAGTGCTGCACTACACAATCGCATGGTGGTATCGTCCTTTCGTATCGTCAAGTCACTGACTTAACATTCGGAGCAATGTATGCAGATTGCGCTGGAGCGCCGAGGTGACTACTCCGTCCGCGCGGTGATCGACCTCGCTCGGCACTTCGGAGAGGGGCGGCGGAAGGCGCGGGAGATCGCCACGGTCATGGACATCCCCGTCCGCTACCTCCCGCAACTGCTTGCCCCGCTCGTGCGTGGCGGTCTGCTGGTCGCCACAGCGGGGCCTGAAGGGGGGTACACGCTCGCCCGCAACCCCGCCTCGATCACCGTGCTGGAGGTCATCGAGGCCGCCGAGGGGCCGCTGGAGTCGCCTCGCTGTGTCCTGCGTGGCGGTCCGTGCGACTGGGACGAAACCTGTCCACTTCATGAGACGTGGGGGCGCGCGCGCGATGCGCTTGCGGCCGAACTGGGGCATACCACGCTCGCAGCATTAGCCGCCGCGGATGAGGCGATCCAGAACCGGCCCGTCCGCCCTCGTCAGTCTGCCCACATCGAGCCAGTGGCACGACTCGGCATGCGCGACAGCAACATGAAGGTGCGTGCCAGCAGGCGATCCGCTCGCTCGTAGTCCGGGGGATCCGATGGCACGGGACGCGCGACCAGCTTCCGTACCGACATCCGCTCCCGACATCGGCGCCGACAGTCACATTCGGTTCGTCTATACGGCCTTGCTGTTCGCGACACTGGGCGCCTTCACGCTCTGGGCCGTCCGCTCACCGCCTTCGGAGGCGTGAGCAGAGGCAATCATGGGGGGTAGCCGCGGAGCCGAGTACGGCGACGACCGCGAGTCCGGCGAGCCCCTGCGTTTTATTGATCCTGTTCTTCCTCACGTTGCCCGGGTGGGCGGGCGGGTTACATGAGGGAGAACGAGACGGGACGCGGCGCGTTCGGTGCGGCCTGCTAGGAAACAGGAGGGGCGTCCATTTCGGACGCCCCTCCTGTTGAGTGCGAGTGGTCGATGTTAGGCCGCGGGGCCACGCCCCGGCCGGCCGCCGGGGCCGCCCGGCCCGCGGTGCGGACGCCCGGTGGCTCCGGTGGCCTCGTGGAGCGCCTTCATGGCCGCCTGCGCGGCGTCCCCACCCTGGGCGAACTGGGCCTTCAGCTCGTCAGCCTTCGCCTGGGTGATCTTGCCGCTGGTGACGGCCTGGGTGAGCAGTCGGGCGAACATCTCCTGAGCCTGGGCCGCGTGCTGAGACTCGAATTCCGCGCGGACCTTCTCTTGCGCCACCTTCAGGGCGTCGACGGAGATGCCCAGTTGCTTCGCCAGCGCCTCGTCATGCTGGGCCTTCAGGGCTTCCATGGTGGCCTGGTCCGGTCGCGTGCCCGGGGTGAACGCCGGCGTCGGCAAGGACTCGCGCACGGCCTGCTCCGCCGCCGTCAACGTGGCGACATCGACGCCCAGCGCCTTCGCCAGCGCCTCGTTGCCGGCGCCACGGACGCCGCCGTGGCCGGGGCCGCCGGTCCCCTTCGGACCCTTGTGCTCGCCGCCCGCGGGGGCGAGGGACTGCTGTGCGGCCAAGAGTTTCTCGACCGTGATGCCGAGGTTCTGCGCGAGCGCCGCCTCGAATGCCGCGCGGTTCGCGGTGCGGGCGGCCTCGTCCGGGCGCTGGCCCGGAGTTGGTTTAGGGGCGGCGGCACGCGCCGCATTCATCGCCCGCGCGAGCGCCTCCGGTGTGACGCCGAGGGCGGCGGCGAGGGCTTCACCGCGCTGTCCGCCGTGCGCGGGCGCCGTCGCGGGGGTCGTCGTGCCGCCAGACTGCTGCGCCGACGCCACGAATGGCACCGCCGCCGAGCCGACGACCGCGATGGCCGCGAGGCTGGTCAGGAACCTGGTCTTACCGATCATCTTCAAAGACTCCATCCGAGCTGCTTGTGGGAGCTGCTCTTGATGTCCTGAGACTACGGGGCAAGGCTTTGTGAACCCTGTGGCGAAGATTTTTGATTCTTTGGACTCTGTGGCTGGTGCTAGCCTCTGAGCAGCACTGGCCACAAGCGATCGACGGGAGCCATCATGACCCCGGCTGTGGAGGCGGCGAAGGCCGCTGGCGTCGCGTTCGAACTGCTCGCGTATGAGCATGATCCGCGCTCCGCCGCGTATGGGGTGGAGGCGGCCGAGGCGCTGGGGCTTCCGCCTGAGGCGGTCTTTCAGACGCTGGTGGCGAAGGTGGACGGCCGGCTGGTGGTCGGCGTCGTCCCTGTGACGGCACACCTCGACCTGAAGGCGCTGGCCGTTGCGACCGGCGGTCGAAAAGCGGAGATGGCGCCGCCCGCCGAAGCGGAGCGCGCGACCGGCTACGTGGTCGGCGGCAGCAGTCCGCTGGGGCAGGAGACGGTGCATGTGAGCGCGGGGCGGCGAGGGCTGGAGATCGCGCTCGCACCCGCTGACCTCGTGCGGTTGGCGGGAGCGACGGTCGCGGCGATCGCTCGGGACTAGGTTCCGCGGCGTTGCTGCTCGCGCACGAAGTGCATGAGCGGGATGAACGACAGCAGGATCACCACGCCGATCAGCACGTACTCAAACTTCGCGGCCGCCTCGCCGATGAAGTAGCCCGCAAGGGTCATCGATATTACCCAGAGGACTCCGCCGGTCACGTTGTAGGCGGTGAACTTCGCATACGGCATCCCCACGGCCCCGGCCACGGACGGGACGAAGGAGCGGATGATTGCCATGAACCGGGAGATCGTGATCGCCTTCCCGCCGTGCCGGTCGAAGAAGGTGCGAGCTTCCTCCATATATCGACGTTTGAAGAAGCGCGCGTCCTCGCGGGCGAAGAGCAGCGGGCCCGCGCGGCGTCCGATGGTGTAGCCCGCGGCATCACCGGTGATCGCGGCGACGATCAGCAGCGGGATGAGGATCTTCAGGTCAAGGTGGCCGCGCTGAGCGACCACGCCGGCAGCGATCAGAAGCGAGTCACCGGGGAGCAGGAAGCCGACAAACAGGCCGCTTTCCGCGAACACAATGGCGACGAGGATGGTGTAGCCGCCCCACTCGATCAGCCGTTCGAGGTCCATGTCGCCGCCTTGCGCCCGCGGGCACTATCGCAGATGGACGTGGGTTATGCCTCGACGGGGCGAAGCAGCCCGGTAGTGACGTCGTAGACGAAGCCGAGTACCTGGTAATCCGGTGGAAAGTACGGGCATGATCGCAGGGTCGCGATGTCATCCCGCACGCTGGAGGCGACATCCTCGAACGGGAGAAAGTCGATGCTGGGACGGACGCCGGTCGCGGCCTCAACACGCGTCTGGAGTTCATCGTTCGTGACGCCGAGCAGGCCACAGTCCGTGTGGTGGATCACGACGCACCAGCGGGTGCCCAGCGCGGTCGATGAGAGCACGAGCGAGCGGATCGCGTCATCAGACGCTCGTCCGCCGGCGTTCCTGATGACATGTGAGTCGCCCAGCTGGAGTCCCATGATGCACTTTGCCGTGTATCGTGAGTCCATGCATGTGAGGATGGCGATTTGGCGCAGGGGACGGACACGCAGAGCTCCTGCCGAAAACTCGTCGGCGTAACGGGCGTTGTTCGCGAGCAATTCATCCTGGAGCGTCATCGTTCAATCGTCGCCGGGAGGGGGCCGAGTGTCGAGTGCGGACGGCGGGCGACCGGGTCAGAGTACCTGTGTCAGAAAGTGCCGCGTGCGCTCCTCGCTTGGAGTGCCCATCACCTGTTCGGGCGGGCCCTCCTCGACGATCTTTCCCTGGTCGAAAAGCAACATGCGGTCAGCGACCTCCCGCGCGAACCCCATCTCGTGGGTTGCGATGACGAGCGTCATGCCTTCGTGCGCCAGTTCGCGGACGACTTCGAGCACTTCGCGGGTCATCTCCGGGTCAAGGGCGGAGGTGGGTTCATCGAACAGCATCGCTTTTGGCGACATCGCGAGGGACGACGCCGCCCAGACGGCGAAGCAACGCCTCCACCTGAAGCAGGGCGGCACCCAGTCGCTCCCATGGCTCGAGCGTGCGCGGCATCCCATCCCCCGTCCGCGTCGCCATGGTACGGGCAGTCGGCGAGCAGGGTCAGTTGGCCAAACGCAACGCAAACCAACCGGCCGTATGCTCCGCATGCTTGCGAAGCGTCGGGGTGTCCGGGGCGTGTTTCCCAGACGCACCTAGGAGGCGTCTGTTATGGCACGAATCGGTGAAGCGAGCCAGATCGTCGGTGGCGCACGCCGTCGGATCCTGCGGTTGTTGATCCTCGGCACCGTGACCGTGGCGGTCGCTGGTAGCACCGGCTGGTACTTTCTCGGCCGGGATACCACCGAGACGCCTCCGCCGATCGAGACCGCACAGGCGACGCGTGGCACCCTCGCCACAACGATGACGCTCCCCGGCACCGCATCGTCCACGGCCTCTGTTTCGCTGACGTTCCCCGTCGCGGGCAAAGTCGCCGAGGTGAACGTGGTCATCGGCCAGGCCGTGAAGGCCGGCGAACAGCTCGCTAAGGTGGACGATACCGACGCACGACAAGCGCTGCAGACCGCCCAGACGAACCTTGACCTTGCCCGGCTCAGGCTCGCGCAGTTGCAGGCCCCGGCGAAGCCGGAGGACGCGCAGACGGCACGGCAGGCCGTTGTCTCTGCTGAGGCTGGAGTGCAGAACGCCCAGATCACCATCGAGCGGCTGAAGCGACCGCCCACCACGGCGGACATCTCGGCGGCCGCCGCGGCGGTCCTCCAGATGCAGACGTCGCTCGACGCGGCGCAGCGGTCAGTCGAGACGACTTTCAGCACCCTCCGCTCGGCCCAGAATACCTACTGCGCTCAGATGGGCGGACTGCTCTCGGCCGCGCCCTGCGCTCCCGGCGCGTTCCCGCTGGTGCCCGATGTCATCACGCAGATGCAGTCGGTCCTTGGCCCGCCGTACCTCCTGTCATCGTCGCAGGCGAACATGGCGACAACGATCCTCTCCGCGAATGCGTCGTACGCGAATGCCCTGCAGAACGTGACGGCCTCGAAGTCTTCGGTAGAACAGGCGAAGTTGAAGCGTGCCCAGCTCGATGAGGCTCCGGACAACCTCGACCTCTACGCTGCGGAGCTCGCGCTGAACAACGCACGCGAGTCCTACAAGTCGGCGGTCGCCCGCGAGGCCGCGCTGCAGCGAGGTCCGGATCTCCTCGACGTCCAGGCACAGCAGCTGTCCATCCGGACGCAGGAAATCGCGGTGACGACGGCGCAGCAGAAGGTCACGGACACGGTGCTGCGCGCGCCATTCGCCGGCACGGTTGGTGCCGTGCCGTTGATCGTCGGGCAGCAGGTGGGGACCGCGACGGCGGCCGTCACGCTGACCGACACCGGGACGATCCAGGTCAAGATGACACTGTCGGAGTCGGACCTGCCACAGGTGCGTTCCGGCCAGCTGGGCGTTGCGACCTTCGATGCACTGGCGGGACAGACGTTCGTCGTGCGGGTGATCGGCGTCAGCCCAATCCCGACGGTGACCCAGGGCGTGGTGACCTACGCGGCACAGGCGGCGATTCTTCGCGGTCCCGAACTGGTCGAGCTGCAGGCTGACCTGCAGAAGCTTGCGGCGGCCCTCTCGTCAGGCAGCGCACGTAAGGGCGCGATCCAGATCCCGGGTTTGCCCGGCGCCGGTGCGACGGCCAGTGCGACGCCTGGCGCGGAGGCTTCGGCGACGGCGGCATCGACCGCGGCCGCCAAGGGGGCCGGACTTCCGAACGGGGGACAGCGGCCGCAGGGGGCCGGAGCCGGCGGGGCCGGTGCGGCCGGTGGTGCCCAACGTCCGCAGGGGGCCACCGCGCAGCGACTGCCTAACGAAGGGATGAGCAGCTCGGTGATCCTCGTGCAGTCGGTGAGCGAGAACGTGCTGCTGGTACCGTCCGGCGCCGTGCGGCGAGAGAACCAGCAGTTCGTGGTGCTGGTGCCGGACGGAAATAGCGGTTCGCAGTCGAAGCCGGTCGTGACCGGTGGGACCGACGGCACGCAGACCGTCATCACGAGCGGGTTGAACGAGGGCGACACCGTGATCACCAAGGCGATCCGCGGGACGGCGACCGCGACCGGCACGGCACCTCGCGGGCAGGCCAACCCACCGCCCGGCGGGGGCATGCCGGGTGGCGGAAACGTCATCCGGTGATCCGTCTCGATGACATCGAGAAGGTGTACCCAACAGACGCGGGCGAGGTCCGTGCGCTGGACGGCGTCTCGTTGAATGTCGAGGCGGGCGAGTTCATCGCGATCATGGGGGCCAGCGGCTCGGGGAAGAGCACGATGATGAACATCATCGGCCTGCTGGATGACCCCACCGCGGGTCGCTATCTCCTCGACGGCGCCGATGTCTCAAAACTCGACGACGATACCCGTTCGAAGTTGCGGGGCCGGCTGTTCGGCTTCGTGTTCCAGTCCTACAACCTGGTGCCTCGTATGACGGCCATCGAGCAGGTGGAGTTGCCGCTGCTGTACCAGCGCCGGCCGAACCGGCGTCAGATGGCCATGGAGGCGCTGGAGCGTGTGGGGCTGGCTGACCGCGCAAACCACCATCCGAACCAGTTGTCCGGGGGCCAACAGCAGCGGGTCGCGATCGCTCGCTCGCTCGTCGTCCATCCCAACGTGATCCTCGCGGACGAACCCACCGGTGCGCTGGACACGAAGACCAGTGAAGAGGTGATGGGGATTTTCGCGGACCTCGCTCGGGAGCAGGCGATCACCGTGGTCGTGGTGACGCACGAGCAGAACATCGCCGACTTCACGAACCGGACGGTCCGGATGCGGGATGGCCGTATCCTCTCGGACGAGCCGCGGCCACACCCGGCGGTGGCGATTGAGGCTGCCTCCGGCGAGCCCGCGGCATCCCCGGTGAGCGAGGTGGCACGATGAGCATCTTCGACTCCATCCGCACCGCGCTCCGCGCGATCGCCGCGAACCGGCTCCGCAGCGGGCTGACGGCGCTTGGTCTGGTGATCGGCGTCGCATCCGTCATCGTGCTGATCGCCGTCGGGCAGGGGGCCCAGCAGGGCGTGCAGGACCGTATTCGAGGGCTGGGCTCTGATCTCATCTTCGTGAAGCCGGCGCCGCAGACCGATCGTTCGACGGGGGCACGCGGGGCGCGGGACAGCGGCATCACCCTGACAGCCGCCGACGCGGACGCCATCGCCAGCGCGAAGATTCCCGGCGTGATAGGCGTTGCGCCGCAGCTCTCGTTCAACGCCCAGGCGATCGCTTTGAGCCAGAATCTGGGTGTGACTGTCATCGGTACTACGCCGGCCTATGCGGAGGTGCGCGACTCCAAGGTGGCACAGGGCAACTTCATCGGCTTGGACGATGTCGACCGCCGTGCGCTGACGGTCGTCCTCGGTTCAGCCGTCGCGGCGTCGTTGTTTCCGGACGGCGATGCCATCGGGCAGCAGGTACGCCTCGCCCTCGGGTCGCAGGGCTTCAATTTCCGCGTGATCGGGGTGATGGAGACACGTGGCGGTACGGGAGAGCAGGACAACTACGTGTTCGTCCCGGTGCCGTCCCTCTCGGCACGGTTCCAGTTCCTCCGCAATCCACGGGGCGACATCTCCGTGAACCAGATCAATATCCGGACAGCGCCCGATGCGAAACAGGACCCGATCGAGGTGGAGATCACTGATGTCCTGGCTCAACGTCATCAGGTCGTGACGCCCGACTTCACGGTGCAGAGCCAGAACGACCTGGTCGGCGCCGCCGCTGAGGTCAGCCGGACGCTCTCGATCCTCCTCGGGAGCATCGCCGGGATTTCGCTCATCGTTGGCGGCATCGGGACCATGAACATCATGCTGGTCTCCGTGACGGAACGGACGCGGGAGATCGGTATTCGTCGCGCCGTCGGGGCACGAGGGATAGACGTCATGCGCCAGTTTGTGACGGAGGCGATTGCCCTGAGCCTGGTGGGCGGGCTGATCGGTATCGGTATCGGCGTGGGGGTAGCCGTCGGGATCAACGGACGTGATATCTCGGGGACGGCGATGCAGACGGCGATCCAGACGTGGAGCATCGCTCTGGCCTTTGGGGTGGCGCTGTTGGTCGGCCTGATCAGCGGCTCATATCCGGCATTCCGCGCCTCCCGGCTCGATCCAATCCTCGCGCTCCGCAGCGAATAACCGCACCCGTCGCGACGCGCGGATACGATGCGCGCGGGGGCGGGAGCCAGCGTGCGAAATCTCCGAAGTCTGCGCGAACTCTGGGGGGCTCATGCCATCGAGGCATGCGGTCTGCTGGTGGTCCTGGGGTTCGCCGCGTGGTTGCGGTTTATCGCCCTAGGCGAGGAAGGTCTCGGCAACCTCTTCTATGCCTCGACGGTCCGTTCGATGGGACAGTCATGGCACCACTTCTGGTATGCCGCGTACGACCCTGCCGCGACGCTGACGGTGGACAAGCCGCCGGTCGCGCTCTGGCTTCAGGTGGTGGCGACTCGCCTGACGGGGTTTGACGCGTATGGCCTGATCGGCCCGATGGCTCTCGCGGGGACGGTCGCTGTGTCGCTCACCTGGGGTGCGGCGCGGCGGAGCGGTGGACGCATCGTGGCGCTGGTGGCCGCGCTCGCGCTTGCCGTGTTCCCGGAATCGGTCGCAACCTCGCGCGATTCGACGATGGATGCGCTCGTGGCGGCGCTGCTGGCCGGCGCCGCGTGGCTGCTGGTCGTCGCGGTTGAGTCGCAACGTCCTCGCCTGTTGCTCGCCTGGGCAGTCGTAATGGGCGTCCTGTTCAACGTGAAGTTCTTCGAGGGGTTCCTCGTGATGCCGGCCGTCGTGTTGTACGTCACGGTGCGCTGGCAGCGTGACGTTCTGGCGCGCTGGCGTGTGGTCGCGGGCGCGGTGGCCGTCCTCGTCATGGTGAGCGTCGCCTGGGTCGCCGCGGTCGAGGTCACGCCGGCGGAGCATCGTCCGCGCATCATGAATGATCGGTCGAACAGCGCGGTTGGCCTTGTCCTCCGTTACAACGGTATCGAGCGGGTCCTTCCGGGTGAGGTCACGATCTTCGCGCCCATCCCCGGCGCGTCTGCCGATACCAACGCGCAGCTCCGTGCGTCCGCGCTCGCATTCGGCGTCGGTGACGCCGGCCCCGGTCGCCTGCTCACCGGCTCCAACGGCCCGCTGCTCGGCGCGACGGTGATCCTGGCCCTGGTCGGCATCGGGCTCACAGCGCGTGAGCCGAGGCGGTTTGTGCGGGGGCCGGCCATCTTCTGGGCGGCGTGGGGCGTGACGGGCGTCGTGCTGTTTTCGATGTCGAACCGCGCGGCAGCACAGTACACGGAGGCGTACGCCCCCGCGCTTGCTGTCCTAGTGGGGTTCGCTGCCGCGGAGGCATCACGGCTGCGAGGTGGCCGAGGCGCCGTTGTGACGGTGGCGGTAGTGCTCGGTGTGGCGGGGTACGCGCGCTGGGCCGTCCGGGCACACCCGCCGCTCACTCATGCCACGACCATCGCCGTGGTGCTGACTGGCCTTGCCGTCGCGCTCGCGTTGCTCGCGTGGTCGAGCCGTCGTGCCGCCGCCTATCGCGTGCTTGCGTTCGTCGCGGTGCTTGCCGTCCCCGCCGCGGCATCGATCTGGATCGCGACGGAGGCGCCGTCCGGCGGTCAGATCACACGACCGAACCCGCTCGTCTACGCCTCGAAACGCCCGCCGGCCATCACCAGCCGCAGCGTGCCCGTCGAGGCGATCCTCGCGGCGTTCCCCGATCAGGGGACGAAGTACCGCTTCGGCATCGACGGCGTGAACAATGCCGGCGAGGCCGTGTCGTACAGCGACGTGTCCGTGCTCCCCGTGTGGAACGAGTACCAGCGTGAGGCGATGCTGCCTACCGGCGAACTGAGTGCGCTCCTCGTGGCCGGGGAGGTGCCTGCCGTGATCCTCGGCCAGGGGCGCACCCGGAGCGGCCTGATCGGCCGTGACGTGCTGGACGCCGTCCAGAGCCACTGCCGGCTGGATCCGCGCACACGTGTTGGGCCCGAGTGGGCGGTCTGGCGCTGCACGCCGTAGACGCGGTTACGAGGGCTACCGCGACTTGAGGAAGTCGAGGATGCCCCACGCCAGCCCCTGCGCGATGGCATCGCGAGCGCGGTCATCTTTCAGTAGCGCCACGTCCTCGGTGTTGGAGATGAACAACAGTTCCACCAAGACGCCAGGCATCAGCGTGGGCACCTTCGCCTGCGGGTTGCCGCCCAGCGTGGTCTGGCCCGCCGGCGACAGGACGTACAGCCCTACACACCGGCCGTCACGGCCTCGCCAGCAGGAGGAGTCGATGATTCCGCGGTCGCGGACACCGTAGCCCGCATGCTGGGCGCTTTCGATCATCCGGTCCTGCACCGTGCGAGCGAGCTGCTGATTTTCCGTGGCGAACTCACGGCGGCTCTCCCAGTAGACCTCGATGCCACGGTCAACAGCGTTCGGCGATCCGTTCGAGTGGATCGAGATAAACACGTCGGAGCGGACCTCGTTCGCCAGACGGACGCGCTCGGCGAGCGAGGCGCTGGTCCCGGCGTTGCCGGTGGCGGTGACGCCGGCCGGGTGGTTCGTGTCCCGGCGAGTGAGGATGACCTCGACGCCCTCTTGGCGGAGGAAGCGCTCGACGCGCAGGGCGAAGTCGACGTTGGAGTCTTTTTCGACCACGCCGTACGCCGCCGCGCCCGACTCGTCACCGCCGTGTCCGGGGTCCAGCGTCACGACGTACTTGCCGTCGGTGGCGGCAGCGCGCGCGGCCGTCGCCTGGCCCGCAGGGCTGGTGGTGTCCACCGTGCCCGGCGCCGCGTTCACCTCAGCGGGTGGGGTGCCGGTGCTGGCTGGGACGGGGAGGGCGGCCTGGCCGTCCGCGCCACAGCCCGCGATTGCCAGCACGAAAGCCGCGCTGAGTCCTGCGATCAGCCGTAGACGCATCGGTCGCTCCGGTTGCCTTGGTGGTGGGAAGGCGTACGGATAGTAACCGAACCGCCTCACGGGAGGCACCAAGGTGGCTACAACATCATCACGGAGCGGGCGACGCTGCCCGTCTTCATGTCCTCGAAGGCCTCATTCACCTCGGCCAGCGGGCGGCGCTTCGAGACGAGGTCGTCCAGGTTCAGTTTGCCATCCATGTACATGTCCACGTAGAGCGGGATGTCATGCTGGAGCGTGGCGGAACCGAAGAATGAGCCGATCAGCCGCTTCTCTCGCAGGAACGCAATCCCCGGGACCGTCACGTCCTGCCCCACGACACCCACCACCACCGCTGTGCCGCCGGCGCGCACGATGTTGAATGCCTGCGTCACCGTCGCGCCGAGGCCGATCGCCTCGAAGGCGTAGTCGACGTAGCCGCCGCCGATCTTCTGTGCCTGGGCGACCACGTCCTCCTTTGCCGCATTGATGAAGTGCGTCGCACCGAACTTCGCGGCCAGGTCGGCCTTCGAGTCCACGGTGTCGATGGCGATGATCTTCTTGGCCCCCGCGAGACGCGCGCCTTGCACGACGTTTAGCCCCACGCCGCCGAGGCCGATCACCGCGACAGTGGAGCCCGCTTCGACCTTCGCGGTGCGGATCGCCGCACCGACGCCCGTGGTGACACCACAGCCGACGAGGCAGACGGTCTCCAGTGGGGCGTCCTCGCGGATCTTCACCACGCCTCGTTCCGGCATCACCGTGTACTCGGAATAGCCAGCGACGCCGATGCCCTGCTGGATCGGCTTGCCGTCTTGCGTCAGGCGGGGGGCCGTGCCGGTGACGGCTCGCTCCGGGTAGTCCGGGCGTTCGCACAGCTGGCCTTCGCCGCGCAGGCAGAAGAAACACTGCCCGCAGTTCGGGCGGAACGCGACAACGACGTGGTCGCCCGCTTTCACGCTGGTGACGCCCGGCCCGACCTCCTCCACGATCCCACCGACCTCGTGCCCGAGGATGACCGGGATGGGGAGCGCGCCGGCTTTCGCGCGGTTGATC
>SXGT01808649.1_pt1 | contig 19603 bp, 17 predicted proteins | sample 3176221 | NCBI WGS metagenome assembly SXGT01 (sample SAMN11356862, study PRJNA531348) | freshwater metagenome | isolation source: freshwater sample F1-120 | place: China: Fuxian Lake, Yuxi | collected 2017-12-25
AACGTGCCGCCGCAAGGCGGCCGCCAGCATCCGGAGCAGCAGTACATCCAGATGGACACCAGCAACATCTTGTTCATTTGCGGCGGCACGTTCGTGGGGATCGACAAGATCATCGGCAAGCGATTGGGCAAGCGCACGATTGGATTCGGCCAACAAAGCGGTATGCGGGGCGAGGAAGACATTTCGAAGCTCTTGCCGCAGGTCAACAGTGACGACGTGTTGGCTTTTGGGCTGATCCCGGAGTTGGTGGGGCGTTTACCGGTCGTGTCGTCTTTGACGCCGCTGGACCACAACGCTCTTGTCCGCGTGCTCACGGAACCGAAGAACGCGTTGATCAAACAGTATCAGCGCCTGTTTCAGATGGAGAACGCCGAGCTGTTGTTCAGTGACGAATCGCTCAAAGCGATCGCCACCAAGGCGCAGGAGAAAGACACCGGTGCCCGCGGATTGCGGTCGATCATCGAAGAGGTGATGCTCGACATCATGTACGACCTGCCCGAACGCGGCCCCGGTAACCGGTACACGATCACCAAAGATGTGGTCGAAGGCAAGCAGAGTCTGTTTCCAATCGTAGAACCCAAGACCAAGAGTGCATGATCAAGTGACGGTGAGCCTAGAGCCCCTCTCGCAATGGGAAAGGGAGCAAGGCAACAAACCAATAGCGCGTCACGTTCAAACCCACTGAGCCGTCATTGGCCGTTGGGTGTCGAGTTTCGCGCTGCTTCCAAAGCGGGCTGGGAATGTCGGTCGGACATTTCCAGCCCGCTGTCGTTTGGTTGCCCGATTCGGCTTGTCAGCCGTGGTAGTCAATGACAACTACCCAGTACCTGCCCACGATTCCACGCTCGCTCATGTCGTCGTCCACAACATCAGAGAATAGAAATTTGGATCCCCGCAGCTTTCTGAGTACAATCCGATGTTGAGCCGCTCAAAGGTCCACGAGGCAAACACGATGGCGACCGAAGTATCTCTTGACGACGAATTGCTCGAGAAAGCACGAAAGCTCGGCAAGTACCGCACCAAGAAGGCGGCGGCTGCCGCGGCATTGAAGGAGTTCGTTAGCCGCCGCGAGGAAAGATTAAAGATTCTCGACCTATTCGGCACGGTCGACTTCGACCCGACCTACGACTACAAGCGAGAACGAAGTCGCAAGAAATGATCGTGGTTGTGGACACACCGGTGTGGTCGCTCGCCCTGCGTCGGCGACCAGCTACATTAACCGCCAAAGAACAGACGACGGTAGCGAGGCTGGCGACATTCTTGGAGGGAGACGAGGTAATTGTCCTGGGCGTGGTTCGGCAAGAGTTGTTGTCCGGGATTCAGAACGATGCTCATTTTGAACGCGTCCGCCAGCATTTTCGCGGCTGGAGCGATCAGCCGGTCATCATCGACGATAGGAGACTGCCGCGCGCTTTGCAAATGATTGCCGGAAGGCAGGCATCGCCGGGTCACTTGTTGACTTCTTAATCTGCGCCGTCTCAGTTCGACTGGGTGCTCGCATTTTTACCTTGGATGAAGATTTCGTCCGTTACGCCACGGTACTGCCTATTCGCCTGCTTTGACCCTCCGCCATGATCCTGCCCTATAACACCGACGCGCCGATTTATCACTTTCCGTACGTCACGATCGGGTTGATCGCGGTGAATACGTTGGTGTTTGTCGCAACCGCGCAAATGGAGCCGGACCAGGTTGAGCCGTGGATTCTGATCTTCGGCGATGGCTTGCACCCGCTTCAATGGCTGACCACGAACTTTCTGCACGCCGGCTTTTGGCACCTGCTGGGCAATATGTTTTACCTTTGGGGATTCGGGCTGGTGGTCGAAGGCAAGCTCGGTTGGTGGCGAATGTTGGTCGTGTATCTCGTGATCGGGATCGTCTACGGCGCCCTGATTCAAACCATGATGCTCGGTTCGGAGGGTGGCGCAGTGGGCGCGTCGGGAGTGATTTTCGGCCTGATGGCGATCTCGCTCGTTTGGGCGCCCAGAAACGAGATGAGCTGTTTCATGTGGTTAATTACTCCCACGACTGTGGACGTGTCCATCGTGTTCTTTTCGACCTCCTACCTGGCCTGGCAATTATTCGTGGCCTGGCTGACCGGGTTCGGCATGTCGAGCGAAATGTTGCATCTGACCGGCGCGGGATTGGGGGCCGTGGTGGGTGTGGCGTTGCTCAAGTTCGGCATCGTCGATTGCGAAGGTTGGGACTTGTTCGCCGTTTGGAAGGGAACTGAGGGCAGCACGATTGAAAACGATCGCAGCCAGCGCAAGCTTCCCGAGAAAGCCGCGCCCCCCGATGAACCAAAACCTGCCGGAACAATTCAGTTACCCATGTTTGGCGCGGACGTGAAGAACCGCCTGCTTGGTGGAGACGTCCCTGGCGCGGCAAGTGTTTATGCCACGCACCGAAAATCGCATCCGGAATGGACGATGGAAGAACCGGACCTGATGGCGCTCATGCGGACCTTGCACGAGCAGAAATTGTGGGCCGCGTCGATTCCGCCGATGGTCGATTACATCCGGCAATTTCCCGAGCGCTCGGTCCGTATACGGCTCAAGCTGGCACAAATCCTGATCGCGTCGGAACGGCGGCCGATGAAGGCGATTGAGGTATTGTCGAAAGTCTCGCCGGAAGCACTATCGGCCGATCTGCAAGCGACTCGGCAAAAGCTGCTTTCGCGAGCGGAGCAAATGAAATCCGAATGCGAGATTGAAGTCGCCGACGGCGAGGATTGGTGAGAAAGGTGTCTTGGTCTGATATACTAGCAGGGATGGACCGCGAGGAGAATTGGCATGACGCTTCAAGTCACCGATGAGCAGTTGAAATCTCTGCAAACAACCGGCGGCCCCCTGCACCGTCACGACCCAGCGACACAGACCGGCTACGTGTTGGTTCGTGAGGACGTGTTCCGGAAATGCGCCACGGACAACGAGTTCAATCCTCGCGACCTCTACCCGCTGGTGAACGAGTTAATGGCGGAAGATGACAAACATGACCCGTGGCTAGAGAGCTACCAAAAGTATTGACCGGGAGCACATCGCGTGTTGCGCCGAGACGACGTCGTAATCGTGCAATTTCCGTTCCTTGATGGGACCGGCGGAAAGAAGCGTCCTGCGCTGGTTGTTCAGTCTGACAAGAAGAATCGCCGGTTGGACCATTCCATGGTCGCGATGATCACGGGCAACATCACGCGGACAGAGTCTGTCTTAACGCAGTTGCTGATTGATCCGTCCGAAAGTGAGGGAATATCGTCCGGACTTTCCGGACAATCAGCCGTCAAGTACGAACATTTGTTGACGATCAATCAGCGCGACATCCACGCGACGATTGGCCACCTCCCGGCGACTTTATTGACAAAGATAGACGCATGTCTTAAGGCAGCCTTTGACCTCAAATAGACGCTGAGTCATCGGGTTCCTCTCGTCGCTCTTTCAGTCACGGCCGCCGAGATAGTGGTAAACAGGGATGGAGGATTTCTGTCGTGCGAACTGTCCACTTAGCCGTGAGGACTAGCATCATACTGGCGTGGGCCAGCGTTAGCTTCGCGGTCGATCCCTACGCCGGCAATGATCCTTATTGGATCCTGCTGCACGAGCCGGCTGTGGTTGAGGAGTTGAAGCTGAGTTCGCGGCAGCGGAAGGAATATCGGAAGCTGACCGACGGGCTTGATCTGCGGTTCTTTCCGCTGCGCAACAAGCCTCGTGATGAGGCCGTCAAGGGATTGGCCGAGATCACGGCGGACGCTCAGAAAGCACTCAACACACTGCTTGATCCGACGCAACGCAAACGGCTGAGCGAAATCTTGTTTCAGAAACTGGGTGCGAGCATGCTGCTGCGCGATGAGGTTGAGGCCCAAATGCGCTACACCAACACGCAGCGAACCCAGGTCATGGAGATCATCGACGCAACGCAACTCGCCGTCGCGGCACTGCAGAAAGCGGTCAGCGACGGGCAGCCCCGCGAGCCGCTCGATAAGAAGTTTTCGGAATTGAAGACCGAGGAACAGAAGAAACTGCTGCAACTGCTCACGCCCGAGCAGCAGACGCTTTGGAAAAAGCTGGTCGGATCGCCGTTTGCGCTGTCCAAGCTCGGCCGGCCGGCGATCAAGGCGCCCCAGCTGGTGGACACGGGCGAGTGGATTAATTCGCCGCCCCTGCGACTTGACGCGCTTCACGGCAAGGTGGTGGTCGTGCACTTCTACGCCTGCGACTGCATCAACTGCATCCACAATTATCCCTCGTATCGTGCGTGGCACGACCACTTTAGGGATCAAGATGTTGTGCTCATTGGCATCCAAACGCCGGAGACGTCCGCCGAACGCGACGTGGCCCAGGTCCGGAAAAAGGCGGCCGAAGAGAAACTGGTGTTTCCCATTCTGATGGACGGCAAGAGCGAGAACTGGAACGCCTGGGGCAACTCGATGTGGCCCGCGGTGTACGTGCTCGACCAGCGCGGATACCTGCGGCACTTCTGGCCCGGCGAGTTGAAATGGCAAGGCAACGACGGCGAAAAGTTCATCCGCGAGCGGATCGAAGCGTTGCTTGCCGAGCCGGGCCCGCAGTAATTGCACTTCACCCGTGGCTCACCGGCGCCCGGTGTCCAGGGTCGTTGGGTGATTTGCTCTCGCAGCGTTCGAGCGGCGTAACCGTTCACGGGCCGGGGACTGGCTCATTTTCCCGGCGAATTCGCGCAAGGTGCATCGTTCTGTCAGAAGGTTGTCCTACGTGGTTCCCGGGAAAATGTGCCTGTCCCCCTCTCTTGGCCCGTGAACGGTTACTCAAGCGGCTTGCACGAATCTTTTCCCGGGACCTACAATTCAAAACCTGAACAAACTCTTTGCGGGAGAACGATGATGAACACCAAACGTCTGATCATGGCGATTCTCGTCGGCTTTGTGTTTGTCTTTGCGACCGATTTTGTAATTCATGGTGTCTGGATGAAGCCAGACTATGCCGCCACGAAAGATCTTTGGCGCACCGAGTCTGAGATGCAGGCCCGGTTTCCTTGGATGCTTGGCGGGCAATTTCTGGCCGGCGCGATGTTCGTGATTCTGTGGGCGTTCGGTTTCGCCGAGCGTGGCAGCCTTCGCTGCGCCGCCATGTACGGGCTGATGATGGGATTCTTCAGCCAGGCTCAGACGTTGATCATGTACGTCGTCTCGCCGTTGCCGCCGGAGCTTGCCGTCAAGTGGTTCCTGTGCGGCCTGGCGCAAGGTGTGCTGCTGGGGGTCATCACCGCGTTGGTCTACAAGCCCGCGGCTTCCGCCGGAAAATAGCGCGGACGATCCCGTCAATCCTTGGGAATGCCAGCTCCGTCTGTTTCCCCATCCGGCAACCGGCTCAGCAAGCGATCAACACCGCGAAACACCGCCACGGATCGCGGGTCGTTGTGATCCGCGCCTTCCATTGTAACGAACTCCTTGGGCTGATTGGCGGCGTCGAACAGTTGGCGGCCGAGCTCATAGGGCACGATCGAATCGGCGTCGCCGTGAAATTGCAGTAGCGGGCCGTGGTAGCCGGCGATCTTGGCCAGAGAATCGTAGCGGTTGCGCATCAACGTCCGCACGGGCAGCCAGGGATAGTGGTAGGCAGCCACGGCGGGCATGCTGGTGAACGTGCTTTCCAGAATCAAAGCACGAGCGCCGTCCTGGGCCAGGTCAATCGTCACGGCGCCGCCGAGCGATTCTCCCCAGAGAACGATATCGGTTTTCTTGACAGCGGCGCGTTTGGCAAGCCAATCTCGCGCCGCGCGGGCGTCTTGGAGGATGCCGGCCTCATGCGGAGAGCCTTCGCTGCGGCCATAGCCGCGATAGCTCCAGAGCAGCGCAGACACCCGCAACGCGCGAAACACGTCGAGCAAATCACGTCGCCAGGCGATGCTGCCGCCATTGCCGTGACAGAACAGGACGACTGCGTGCGGCTGCTCGACTTGTAAAAACCAGCCATGCAACTTCGTGCCGTCGTTCGACGTGAACCAGGCATCCTCGACGCCGGCTTTGAGTGACCAATCGCCGTCCGGGAAGCGCGATGGAAAGTACACCAGCGAGTTTTCAAGCAGGGTGAACACAAGCAGAATTCCCAGATAGACGATGAGCCCAAGTCGAATAAATCGCCAAATCATCCATCCGGCGCGTTTGGGAGTCGAGCATGGATTCGGCTCCGTCATTTGAGCATCGCCGCGAAGCCGACTTGTTCGAAATGGTAGTCGCCGCCGAGAGCTTCGCCAATTCAATCATCACCAGTTGCCTGGAAACCAGCAGCCGATCGATGCGCTCCGAGAAGTCGATCGCTCGAATGTGGGTTTTATTGTGCGAATTCAACAGCGCGAGGAAGTAATGCGTGTCGGCGAAGACATGCTCTCGCGGCTCTCCAGTGTTCTACCACACAGCATTCGACAAAAACAGCCAACGCATCAACAGTTTCGTGCCAGCTTCAACAGCACCTCCACGCCACGTTCCAATGTGCGTTGACTTGCGGCGTAACTGATGCGGACATGCGTGTCGCGCGCGCTAAAAATACTTCCGGGAATGATGAGCAGTTGGTTTTCGATGGCTTTAGCGACAAACTCGCTGGCCGTGCCCCACGGGGATTTCGGGAAAATGTAAAACGCCCCGCCCGGCTTTTCGATTTCATAATCGTCCTTGAGCGATTCGAAGACGAAGTCGCGCTTGCGGCGGTAGTCGTCCAAATACGGCGTCATGTCGAAATCCATGGCCGCAGCGCTGGCCCATTGAAACGGGTGGGGCGCGCACACGAACGTGTATTGCTGCAACTTGATCATGGTTTGAATGATCTCTCGAGGGCCGTGCACAAAGCCCACGCGCCAGCCGGTGATGCCGTACGTCTTCGAAAAACCGTCAATGACGAGGGTCCGTTCGTTGAACCGGGCAGGCGAGACGAACGGCTCGTCATACTGGAAACAGCTGTAGATCTCATCGCTTACCAGCGCGATGTTTCGGTCGGCAGCAAGCTGCGCGATCGCCTGAATGTCGTCGGCGCTTGCAGTCACGCCCGTGGGATTCGCCGGACTGTTGAATAAGATCGCCTTGGTGCGCGGCGTGATCGCGTCGGCCAACTTGTTCAGATCGATGCGAAACTCGGGATAGGTATCGATCAGCACAACTCTGCCGCCAGCCAGTCCCACGAGCGATGTGTACATCACAAAGTACGGATCGAACACGATCACTTCGTCGCCAGGATTCACGAGCGTCATCATGGCCAGCACCAGTCCGCCGCTGGTGCCGCTGGTGATGAATACCTGCCGGTCGGCGTGGCCGTACCTGGCATCCATCTGGGCTTGTAATTTGTCGAGAAGCACCGGCATGCCCTGCGTCAACGCGTACCCATTCTTGTTGGAGCGAATCGCCTCGATCGCCGCGTTCTGAATAGGCTCGGGCACAGCAAAGTCGGGTTGGCCAATCGAAAGGTTGATCGGGTCGGTCATCGTGGCGGCCAGGTCGAAAACCTTGCGGATGCCCGAGCTGTCGAAGAACCTGGTGCGGTCGGCAATCCAGGAGTGCATAGGAGAAAGTCAGGGTCAGGAGTCAGGAGGCAGCAAGCGGTTCAAGGTAGCCGTTGAGTACGCCGGCTCGCAAGCATGCGATTATTATGGACAGGGCCGTTTGGGGCAAACGCCTTGCGCCGGTGACGAAAGGCCGCCTCAAGGCGAAACTCCAACGAAACCGAATCCCGACCCCTTGGGCGCGCCACGGCACCCACGGCCATCATGAAACGAGCTTGCGGAGCGGTTGATTGGTTGCGTCGAGCAACGTCATCAGCCGCACAACGGTGAGGAGCGCATCCAGCAGCGGAGGACCGTCCGTTGTGCGAAACCAAATGCGACCCTGCTGGTCGCCGGCCAGGGTGGCGCCATTTCTGGCAAATTGATGAAACGCCGCTTCCCGGGTGGTGCCTTCCACAAAATCAATGGAGTTCTCCGTTTCGTCGAAGGGACACCTCGCCAAAACAGCCACGAGCTTGTCGGGCAGGATGGCCAAACCGCGATCGTCGATGATCGTGCAAGCTTCACCGATGCCGTCGACCCAGATACCGACGTCGGCGGCATCCGCAATCACCTGTCGGGCAACCATCTTTTCGCGCCGCTGGCGGATGGTCGGGCGAGGACTCGTCGGCTTACCGGGTGCCGGTCGCGATAAGGGCAACGGTTCGGGAGCGATCAATTGGCACTGCTCGGAGAGCAGCTCCCGCAGTCGACATTCCAGGGGTCGACATGCCGAGTCGAAAACGATGCGCAAACCACGTTGCAAGACGAGAGTGCCTGGTTGGATTAATTTGCCGTGCTCGGTTTCGATCAATCGCCGCTGGGAAGCACCCGCGGCGCGCACCGGTCGCGATTGGCCCATATCGAAGGACGCTTTCACCTCGTCCAAGCTACCGTGCAATGACCAGGGCGCCCCGGCGTGACCAAAGAAGCTCACGCTGGCCGTGTGTGTCTCCGACGGCGCATTTCCAACCAGCAATCCGCCCTCCGCGGCAATCTGCCGAATCGAGGCGACCACGGCGCCGGAAGCTGAATCTCCCTGCTCGATCACATCACAACCGGCCCAGCGAGCAGCTTCCGCGGCGGCGAAAAGCAATTCCGCGGCGAGGGGCCGGCCGTCACCTGCGACAACCACCTTTGGCCGCGAACCTGGCTCTCGCGACTCGCCCACCGAGCCATCGTGCTGCCGGACAAGCCGGCCAGCAAATGCGGCTACGGCTCGATGGACCAGCCCGGCCGTCAACTCGTTCTGGCAGACGCCCGAAATCCCTTCGGTGGTCCAGAGGTTGTTGGAACGCATTGGAGCCGACGCTCCTTTCATGCGTCGGAGCTGGCGCTCCTCATTTTGCGTCTTGCCCGGGTGAGGGTGGGGCCTACGGAGTTCATGGGCACGCCCACGTCGGAACTGATCTGCTGATAGCTCTTGCCTTCGAGATGGTACATCCGCACGACTTCGGCCTCGGTGCCGTTGAGTTCTTCCAGCAGGCGTTCGATTTCGTCGCGGTCGTTGGATCGTGCTTCGGCGTCTTCCTCGTCGACGACCTCCGCGGAGCCGCTCAAACCGTTCGTTGTAAGCCGCGCTGGCGACTTCTGCTTCAGAAGCTCCGGCACCACCACTCTTCGGGCAATCACCGTGAGATAGGTCGCCAGACTACTCTCGGCGCGGAAGTTTCTCAGTACGGCCAGGTCGTCCTTGACAATTGCCAAGAAAACCGCCGCCACCAGGTCTTCGCGATCTTCGACCGTCAGGCGGATCGATCGGCTGGAGGAGGAGTGGTTGACCACGTGGATCACCAGCCCAAGGAAGCGGTCCACGAAGTCTTCCCAGGCGCGCGGTTTGCGCGCCAGGCAGCGTTGGAGCAAAGAGCGATCAATATCTGATAATGCCACGACGTGCAATCCTCGTCATCGGCGTGCGTCGACCGGTAATCCATGCCGGACGTCAGAGCTGAACCGCCCCCTTGGCGAGTCCGAAGGCCCTGATCAAATCAATTTTAGGTGGAAATCTCGCGCCAAGCAAGACGGAAGTAGCTTCCCGCACGGCCGATCCGTGTTTTACATTCGGCAACCTGGTAGGGCCGGCTTTGCCGGCCGTGGATGGGAAAGTCACGCGAATCGGGCCGGCACAGCCGGCCCTACAGCGGATAACTGATTGGCCCTGTAGCTTCCCGCGAGCGGTTTTGGGACGGGGTTCAGCCTGCAAGAGCAGTGCGATCACCGAAAGCTCAGCCTCTGACCCTGAACTTGAACCTGCCAACCCTGTTTTCCCATCGCTGACGCAACCCGTTGGGTGATACCTTTTTGGACATAATCTGTCTCAGTTTCCGGGGCCCCCAAGTGGCGATTGACACTGGTTGTGGCCAGTACTAAAATTCGCGCGATCAACGGCAGAGGCCGTACCAACTTACTTCCAATCTCGTCACCCCTTGAGACTCGGTCCGGTAGCGGATTCGAATACAGGAGATACTCGTCCATGACTCACGTCGTTTGTGAGCCCTGCTTTGGCTGCAAGTACACGGATTGCGTCGTCTTCTGCCCGGTGGAGTGCTTCTATGAAGGTGAGAAGATCCTTTATATCCACCCCGACGAGTGCATTGACTGCGAGGCCTGCGTGCCCGAGTGCCCCGTCGAGGCCATCTTCCTCGAAGACAACGTGCCGGCCGAGTGGAAGGATTTTATTGCCCTCAACGCCGAAATGGCCACGCAGTGCCCGGTCATTACCGAGAAAAAAGAACCGCTGGCTGGCGCGGGAGAGTAGGAGAGTTGGCCAGACCGGAAACGCCTCGCTGCATCTGTGGTTCCCGCGGTTTAAGCGGTCTGAGTCATGGATGGACCTGGCCGCGTTTACTTCGCCGTTTGTTCGTAGATCGGCAGGTGGCGGTAGTAGACTTCCAGCGACAGCAAATTGAGGGTCGTCACATACATCCGGCCACCTAACACGCCCCAACGATCTGGCACCGGCAATCGCGGGTTCCAGCTTCCTGCGAAAGTACCGGTTTGAATTTGCTGATTCACCAGTGCCGGATGCAGTCGCGCGTTCCACTGTTTCCAGTAGTCCCCCTTCATGTGGAACATGAGCTGCGTGGCGTAGTACCAATAATAGCTATCGCGCGTCGGCTGTTGGGCGGTGCCCATCAGCGGCGGGTTTTTCAGCAGGAAATCGCAACCACTTTTCAGTCGCGCGTCGCTGCGCGTCCAACCTGTGTAGAGGCGCATCAACAATCCCATGGACGAAGTCGCGGGGGTGGGCCGACGCCCATGGTCGGCGAATCGACCGGGCGCGGTTTGCAGCGGAGCAAACGGGTTATAGCTGTACTGTGTCTGGCCATTCGGCGATGTCTGGGAGCTGTCGAGCCATATCTCCACGCGTTGATACGTTTCCTTGGGCACCTTGAGGCCAGCCAATTCACCGCTTTTGAGCGCCATCAGTTGCCAGCCGCTGACGGAGGTGTCCGCCTCGCGGCCTGGCACGTAGCGCCAACCGCCGCGCTGTTTGTCTTGGGCGTTGACGATAAAGTCGATGGCCTTTTGGGCCGGCTCGCGCAGGTTGGCGTCGCCGGTCATGCCAAAGGCTTCGCACAAGGCGATCGTGGCGATGCCGTGGCTGTAGAGCCAGACGCTCTTGTTCGACTCGGCATCCATTGGCAGATACAGATCGCCATCGGCTTTTTGGTTTTTCACAAGGAACTGAAGCGCCTGGCGAATCTGTTCGGCGTAGCTGTCATCGTAGTGGTCGTAGCCAGCTCCTAAAAACGCCAGCAGCGCCAATCCGGTCGCCGCGGTATCGCTGCGAAGCTGAGACGTTTCTCGTTCATAGCCTTTTCGGCCGGCGCCATAGTTGTGCAGGCTCCAGCTTCCGTCGGGGGATTGATGCCGAACGAGGAAGGTGAGTCCCAACTCCACGGCTTCTTCGGTGCGCTCGAGCGGCTGTCCATACTCGCCGGATGGATCGAGTTTGCGGCCTCGGCGTCGGCTGTATGCCGCGGCAGACTCGCGCGCTCGTCCATCGACCGCCAAGGGACCACCTGCGGTGCGACTCAGAAATCGCGCCGCGCCGGAGTGAACAATGTCGCTATCGCGGCGAGCCTGGCGACTCATCGAGCCGACGTTGGGTGTGGCTGTCAGCCCCAGTCCGCCGGGCCCATCCAGCGCGGCTACCTGAATCGGACGCGCGCCGGAACTTCGTGCCACGATGGCGCCCACACCCGGCTGAGCGGGCGGAAGTGATCCACCCGGCTCGCTACTCCCCGCGGATCCGCCGGCTTCCGACGCCGGCACTTCGACGGCAGCGATTGAGCCCGCGGGAAGACCGGCGACATTCGATTTTCGCGGGATTCCCGTGGCACCAAGGGGGACAAGGGGGGAAGCAGGTTCATGGTCCGGCAAGGCACCTCGTTTTGCCAGTCCCACGCCCGGTGCGCCACCCACTACCGACGACTCGACCGGAAGTTCGCCAGCGTCAACGCCAACGGATTGAGCGGTCGCGTGGCCCGGAACTCCCGCGGCACTTTTTACGGCAGTGTCACCGGTGGCTTCCAACCCGGCGCCTGGCACGGGGACGCCACTCGCGGGGCCGGCAGACATTTGCGGAGCATCCGCCTTCACTTCGACCATGGCTACTTTTCCGACGGCTCGGCCTGGCTGCACGGGGCCCCCGTTTGCCAGCGGACCGGGAGCAATTTCCGAAGCGGCGGCCGCGCGGGCGATCATTGCGCTGTTGACGGGTGCGGCGCTGCCACCGACGACCGGTTCGCCGACCGCGCCGGCAACGGGCATTTGGCCACCGGCGGAAGACCTGACCGTGGTGTTGACGTTGCTCTCGATGGGCGCAACCGGCGATCCACCGCCATCGCCGGCCGGTGCTTGCGGCGATTCAGCGACCTTCGCCGCGCCAATCGCGGCGAGCGGTGCGCCGCCGGAAGGCCGCCGCGAAAACCGTTGCGCCTGGTTGTCGAGCCGAACCTCCGGTGCGCCACCTCCCGCGGGGCGTGCGGCACCGACTCTTGCCACAGTCTGCGTGGGACCAACGTCAAAATCGCTGCGGCCCACCGCGGCGGAGATTTTTCCCGCTGGGACGGATGCGTCGGCACGGATCACAGCGGCACTGCTGCTGGCTTCAATATTGCCAGGGCGGATCACGCCGGCGACATTCCCCATTTCGAGATCCTGAGCGGAGAGAGTCGCTTGGGGAACGTTTGCGCCGGCGACCGACTTTGCCACAAGCGCAGGCAGACTCGGAAGAAGGGCGGGACCAGGAGGGCCGCTCTGCGAAGCTTCTGCCCTGCGTGCCGATGCCGAGGGCACTGTCGCCGGATGAGGCGTAGAAGACTCTCCCTGCTCGAAATTTGCGTCGCTGCCAATCCCCGCGACTCCGGCCGAGCCTTTGCTCAGCGCGCTACGAGTGGGGGTTGCTTCGAACTGTCTTTCGACCGCGACGGCCACGGCGGGACTTTCCATGTTCATCGGTGAGGCTGGTGTCTCGGCGACCGCGGTCGATCGGTTCGGTATTGCGGAAGGCACGGTGATGGGCCGCAGACTCAAAGCGTCTGCCTGCTGTGCCCGAGCGAGCGACAAAGCTGCGATCACCGCGGGCGTCGCGCTCGGTTCGGTGGCCGCGGCCGGAACGGCGGACGCCCCAGGCGCCTGGGCTTCGCTCCGCGCGACTTGGGTTTCCGACGGAGCAGGAGAGCTGCTTGGGGCGTCGGCCTGGTCGGCAAATTGTGGCGCATCATTGGTTTGCGGGTCCGCAATTTTCGCTTCGACGGATGCTTTCTGTTGGGTCTGAATTGGCGCACTGGCACTTTGCGGCGAATCGCCAGGTGGTTGTCGCGGAGCGTCAAGCTGCACAGGTCTCGGCGCGGTCGACACTTTTGGTTCCGAGGCTAACTGCATCGCAACATTCGGTGTCGTGGACTGTCGCTCGACTTGGACGGAATTCGAAGTCGGCTGGCTGGGAGTTGCCGCAGGACTGACCGCCACCGGCTGAGGCAATTCGGCCTCCACCTTGGACGTTACTCGTGGCTCGTTCAGAGCGCGATTGAGAGCGGGTGCACTCGAAGCGTCGGTCGGTGTCGGTTCTGGCGCCGCTCGTCGGGTGATCTCAGTCACCTGACGTTGCATTGGCGCGGGCCTGAGCTCGGATTGCTCGCCTGGCTTTGAGATTTCCGGATGGGATTCCGAAGTGCGTTCTACCGGCCGGGTCGCCGGCTCCATCGCAACCGATTGCTCGGTTGGGGGAAGTTCTTGTTGCGGCGCGGCGATCGATTCGTTTGGCCATGGTTCGGATTTGGCGGCTTGTTTGCTCAACCGCGACTGCTCGTCGGAACGGCGCGGCGCGGCTTCGGTCAGCTCCGCCTTCTCCAACGGACTTGGTTCGACTTCCGGAATTGCGCCCGGCTCCGGCGTGGGCTGGCTCTCCAGGGGAATCTCGGCTTGTGCTGTTTGCTGCTCAATTTGAATGGCGCTATTTTCCTCGGGCGCCTCCGTCTCGACCGGTTTCTCGTGCTCCTGCAACTCTTCCGGCTCGTGATAGTCGGGAAGGGTAACCGGTTGCTCGTAGACCGTGACCTCGGCCTCGGCAAGTTGTTCTTCAAGGTCGGCGAACCGCTGATTGTACAAGACGACAACGACGATCAGATGCACGATCAAACTCAGCACGGCTGCCAACTGCATCGCGCGGCGAACGCGGCGGCTGTGCAGTTTTGTGACCACCCAAATCAGCAGGCCCGTTGTCACGACGAGCGTGGTCAAGCGAAACCAACCGTTGAAAAACCATCTCGGATCGTTGAATCGTGAGACGGCGATGATGGCGCCCGCCACAAAACCCGCCAACACCACGAGCGCCACATTGACCGGCCACAGTTCGTCGTCGAACGTGTGGTAATCGCTGGTGGGCACCCGATGTACGACGCGGCGGATTGCTGGCATCTTGAACTCCGTCGAATCGAACGCGGAACTGGGAACCAAAAAGACCCTACTTCCAACCTTAAGCTCAGACCCAGGTTAATGCTACTGTGCGTGCTTGCCTTCCGCGGTGGTCACCCGATAATCCTTGATGTTGGCCTTGTTGCACGAATTCATCACGGCGACAACGTGCTCCCACTGGCAACGCTTGTCGGCGCGGATGATCACCGACTGCCGGCCGGGATTATTGGCGGCGACTTGCTTCAACTGCCGATCAAGCTCGAGCAGACTGACCGTCTTTCCACCGACGAAGTACAGACCGGCACGGTCGACGTTGACAAAGTACTCTTTGGGCCTGGCAACCAGGGGCCTGGCTTCACTGGCCTGCGGCAGCACGACTTTGAGCTCGCGCTCCTCGTCGGCGAACTTGCTGGCAACGAGGAAGAACAGCAGCAACTGAAACACCACGTCGATCATCGGTGTCAGATCAATGAGCCCCGCGGCCCGGCCCTTTTCGATTTTGACGCTCATGTTCCGGGTCTCGTTTGAACCGTCTGGTCAAGCGGTTGGACGATGGGAAGATTGACGAGGCAGGTTGTCGTATCGTCCTATCGAGTTGCTACTCCGCTGCGATTGCCGCCGGCTTCTCCTCGGACTTGTTTTCCGGCCCCCCCGCCAACTGCTGGCGGCTGACGCGCAACTTGCCCTCGTACCGCTCCAACTGCGGCAGCAAGTTGTAAATGAGTTCGTCGATCTCGCGGAACAGCGTTTGAATCTTGCCTTCCAATAGGTGCGAGATGCACACCGCGGGAATGGCGACGCACAAGCCGGCGAACGTCGTTACCAGCGCTACATACACACCTGCGGCAAGATGCTGCGCCTTGTTGGCGCCGTCCGGCAAGTGGGCCGTCGTATAAAATGCCATAATCATGCCTTGCACGGTGCCGAGCAGGCCCAACAGCGGCGCCGCCGTGGCAGCCAGATTGAGCGGGCGTATGTTCGTATACAGCCTGGCCGCCTCACGCTCGTTGGCTTGGGTCACTGCCGCCTCCACTTCCGCGTGGGGACGACCAATCTTGAGCAGCATCGCGCGAACGACATTGGCCGATGTCGAAGGAAACTGCTGACATAGCCGATAAGCCTTGCGCGGATCAAAACCGGTCTGGGCGCCGGCCAAATTGCCGAAACCTTCCACGAGACCCTGCGGAATAACCTTGGCCCGCCGCAGCGCGATTATCCGCTCAATGCCACACGTGACCACCACCAGCGAGAACCCGTAGATCGGATACATGAACACGCCACCCACCGCGGGTGAAGCCATGCGCAAAATGCTCATGCCTCCTTCCGGTTCCGAGAGGGGAGCGTCCGCTGGCGGCGCCGCGTCGGCGTCCGGCGCGTCGGTCTGCATGGCGTCGTCGAACTTCTTGGCGCCGGCGTCCTGCGAGGCGGCGGCGGCAACCAGCCAGGCCGTCATCACCAGGCCCATAAGAACTCGAAAGCTTGCCGGCGCATTCGACCGGCCACGCAGGAACGTGCGGCACATGATGAGCTTCTCCGCGTTGTAAAAAGGTGGGAGCCGGGTGGGGATCGCCGGCTTGGGTTGTGGGCTTGTTGTCCAGGAGTCAGGGGTTGGGAGTCAGGAGTCGTGCGCCAGGCGCGCCAGGTGATGCAGTGCTAAGGACTTCTGACTTTCGATCCTCGAGGGCTTCTTCCTAGTGCTTTGTCGATCACGATTCTACGAGTGCGAGACATCGGCAGCGATTTCGCCTTGCAGCACTTACGGAGGTCTGGCACTCGTAAGTTCAAAATGGTCACAGCACTAGATTCCCAGCGCCTCGAGCCGGCTCTTTGCCAGGCCCGCCTGGTCGCTGGTGGGATATTTCTCGATCACTTCCTGATACGATTTCCTGGCTTGCTCCAGCATGGGGGCTTTCCTGGAAGCGTCTTGTCCCGCCAGCATCTCGAAGCACCGCGCTGCCTCGTAGGCCGAGCTCGCTTGCCACTTCTTGATCGGATCGGGGGATTGCGGATAGCCATATCCGTAAGCCACCTTGAAGAAACTTCGCACGGCTTCCTTGTAATCTTTTTTCTCGAACTGGATTTCGCCCATCATGAATCGGGCGCGCGCGGCGACTTCGCGTTCCGTGGCGGCGGTTACCTGGTCGTATAACTTGAAGGCCTCATCAGTCTTGCCGAGGTTTTGCCATGCCCAAGCCTGCTCGTACATCAATTCGGGCTGGTAGGGCGAGTCGGGAAACTGTTGAACGCCTTGTTCGAGCAGCTTCAGACTTTCAGCCCACTTCTTGAGTTGGGCCGCCGACTGACCGGCATGCAGATACACCAGCGCCTGAAAGTCTTTGTTTGCCGGCAACCTGGCCAGCGATTTCTGGTAGGCCGTAAGGGCCGTCTCAAACTTATTCTGCTTGAACAAACTTTCAGCCGACATGAAAAGACCATCGGCCGACAAGGCGCCGTCGCGGAACGTCTGCAGCTGATAGTCGAAGGACTGGCCCGCTTTTTCGTACTCCCCCTGCTGATAGTAGGCCCAGGCCAGCTTGTGCACCGTCTTCTCCAGCAGGTCGTCGCCTTGCGCGCCCGCCTTGGTTGCCTTGTTCATCGCCGCAAAGTACGAGGCGGCGGCATTCGCATAGTCTTTGGCGGCGTACTGCGATTCGCCCACATGATATAAACTTTCCGGCACGAGAGGGCTGTCGGGCTTTTCCGTGGCGAGCCGGCCAAATAGAGCCACCGCTTCGGCTTCCTTGTTGTCCGACTTAAGCGCCCAGCCCAACTCATAGATCACCTTGTCCAGACTGGCATACTGCGGATTGTCTTTCAGAATCTCGTTGAAGATTCGTGCCGCTTCGCCATACTTTTGCTGGCCCGCTTCGCACAATCCGAGCACGTACATCGCATCGGCCTTCTCCGCCGCCGACGGCTTCGACGACAGAAATGCCGCAACGTCCTCGGCGGCGCCCGAAAATTCTTTGGTTTGCTGCCGGGCAATGGCACGCGCGTAGCGTGCCCGCGGAACCAGCGAATTTCCCGGTTGTTGTTCGATCAGCCTGGTCATCGACTGAATCGCCGCCGGATAATTGGCCTGGCCGATGTGGGTCCAACCGAGCGAGTACAGCGCGTTGGGAGCCAGCGCGCTGTCCGGCCATTTTTCGATCACGTGCTGGTACTCGCCGGCGGCCGTGGCAAAGTCGTTTTGCGAGTACGCGATGTCGCCAAGGCGGTAGTGGGCACGATCCAGCAGCTTGCTATCGGGAAATTCGGCGATCACTTTGGCCGCCGTGACTTTGGCCTCGGCCAGCTTGCCGCTTTGCCGGTAGGCGCTGGCGAGGTTGAGCATCGTCTCGTCCGCCTGCCGCCATTTCGGCGCCGCGGCCAATGCAGCGGCCAGCGATTGCACGGCGGCATCGAACTGCTTTTGTTCGAGCTGCGCGCTGCCGATCAAGTACTGCGCCTCGGCGACCGCATCCGGCGATTGAAGCGTCGCCAACAGCGGCGTCAGCGCCGACACGGTTTCGGCGAACTTCTGCTGCATGAACTGTGCGAGTCCCAGACGAATCTTCCAAGTCTCCACGTCCGCATGATTCGGATATTTTTCGATCAACTGCAAAACCAGCTTCTCCGCGTCAGCGTACCTGGTCAATTGCAGGCTTGCTTCGGCCGCGACGAACATCACATCCGGCGCCAGTGGGTCGGCGGAGCGGCTTTTCAAGAACTCGTCCGCGTAATCGAGCGCCGCTTGCGACTGGCCTTGACCCAAAGCGCTAAAACCGGCCATGTACAGCGCCTGCGCCGCGAGCACACATTGCGGATGGTCCTTCGCAACGGCGGCATACAGCTCGGTTGCCTCGCGGCGCTTGTCCGGCATGTCGTACAGCGCGTCGGCCCTGTCCATCTGCAGATGGACGGCAAATGCGCTCCGGCCAACCTGGGGAAGCAGCTTGTCGACGACCGCCAGGGCCTCGGCCGGCTTTTGCTCTTTGAGATATGCCTTGGCAAGCCAATGGCCGGCTTCCATCGCCGCTTCCCCTCCAGCGGCGACAACTTGTTGAAGCCACTTTTGCGCTTCAGGCAAATTCCCGGCTAGATAGCAGCAATTGCCGGCCGCCATGGTGGCGGTGGCCAGATACTGCGACTGCGGATACTTTTGCACGACCGTCGCATAAAGCGCCGCCGCTTCCGCGTACTTTTTCTGCTCGTACTGGCTCGCCGCCTGGCGCACGATCGCGTAATCGGCAAGCTTGAAATCCGGCGTCGCGGCCGACAACGCAAACCATTTCTCCGCATCCGTAAACTGCTTCTGCGCGAAGAGCGTTTCCGCCCGGCGCATCAGCACTTCAGGCTTCAGTGCATGAGCCGGGAAATCCTTCAGAAACCGATCGTACGTCGCGCCCGCCTCGGCTGGCTTACTTAGTTCCTCCAGCGTTACGCCAAGCGCGTAGAGCGTATCGGGAAGTAACGGACTCTCCGGGTACTTTTCAATCAACTGCGAATAGAAGGGAACAGCTTCCGCTTTCTTGCCGCGCGCGTAGAGCGATTCAGCATGATAGTAAAGCGCCTGCGGTACTAGTGTACCCTGGGGATACTGACTCACGAGCTTAGCAAAGGTTTCTGCCGCCTGATCGTAAGCCTCGCTCTTGCCGGCTTGGGCAATGTTGAACCGGGCAATACCCAGGTTGAGATAGCTCTGCTCGGTGATCTCGCTCACCGGATAATCGCTGATCGCTTTGGAAAACGACGCGACCGCTTCGTCAAGCTGCTTGAGTTGCAGCTGGCAAACGCCCAGGTAGTGCCGCGCCTTGCCAGCCAGCGGATCCTTGCCGAAATTCTCGAGGAACCTGGTCCATTCGTCCGCGGCAAGATCGTAGACTTCGCGGTTCTGCAACGCGACCGCCTCTCGGTACTGCCGAATCGCGGCAGCGGTTGATCTGGGCTTCTCATCGGGCGTGTCCTGGCCGGGCGCCGCACTCGACAATATCAGAAGCAGCAATCCCAGCCCCAGCGCACGCTTTTCCCACGATGACATCAGAGCCATCCGCAATACCTCTACTCTTATGGGAGGCCGGGTTCCCACCGGCGTTTTTTTGCCATGATTCGGCAATCGATTCATTATTTCAGGGTGGCTCTGAGTTTACAACCAACCGGGACCTCGGAACGCTTGTAGGGCCGGCTGTGCCGGCCGGATTCG
>SXGT01509222.1_pt1 | contig 19602 bp, 15 predicted proteins | sample 3176221 | NCBI WGS metagenome assembly SXGT01 (sample SAMN11356862, study PRJNA531348) | freshwater metagenome | isolation source: freshwater sample F1-120 | place: China: Fuxian Lake, Yuxi | collected 2017-12-25
CGGCCAGCGCCGCCGCTCGACCGGCGGTCGCCGCGTCGGCGACAGCGATCACCGCCAGCGTCGGCGTCGCCGCCACGGCGCTGCGAGCCGCGGCCCGGGCTGCGCGGACCACCGCCACGAACCACAGCGCATTGCCCGCGATCGGCAAGCGCGCCAGGAGGGGCGCGTCGCGGCGCCAGAACATGCGGTACGGCGCGCCGAACATCGACGGCACGAACGCGACCAGCAGGACCGCCACGATCATGGTCGTGCTGGGCACGGCCTGGACGCCGTCGAACCAGCCGGCGCGCCGCGCCACCTCGGCGCCCAGAGCCAGGCCGACCACCGCCGTGGCGATCCACGCCGGCGCCCGTCCGCGGCGGCGCTCCTCGAGATCGCCCCACGCCAGCAACTCCTTCCCCGACAGGCCCCCCGCGGTCTTCCTGAGCGAGGCCGCAGCGGCCGAGTCGAAAGGCGAGTCCGCGCTCACGTGGCCTCGCGATCCGCGATGGTGCGGACGTACATCTCTTCGAGCGCGCCCACGCCGGCGGCGTACAGCTCGGCCAGGGCGGCCCCGGCCAGATCGTTGACGACCTTGCCCTGGTCCATCACCACGATGCGGTGGCAGAGCCGCTCGGCGACGCCGAGGAGGTGGGTCGACATCACCACCGCCGCGCCCCGATCGGCGGCCGCGACCAGCGCCCCGCGCGCGCGCCGGGCGGCATGCGGATCGAGACCATTGAGGGTCTCGTCGAGCAGCACCACGGCCGGGCGCGCGACCAGCGACGCGGCCAGGCCGACCCGCTGGCGCATCCCGAACGACAGCTCGCGGCAAGGCCGCTGGGCCACGCCGCCCAGCCCCAGCTCCTGGAGCAGCTGCGCCTGCGCCGCCCGATCGCGATCGCCGCGGGCCTCGGCGATCATGGCCACGTGCTCGGCGACGGTGAAGAACTCGTAGAGCGACGGCGGCTGATCGGCGAACCCGACCTTCTGCTTGGCAGCCAGCGGATCGGCGGAAAGCTCGACGCCATCGATGCGGATCTCGCCCTTGCTCGGCATCACCGCGCCGGCGATGGCGAGCAACGCCGTGCTCTTGCCGGCGCCGGTGGGGCCGAGCAGGCCGATGATCTCGCCGGCCGCGGCCGACAGCGAGAGCGCATCGACCGCGAGCCTGCGGCCGTAGTGGACGCTCAGTTCCTTGACGTCGAGAGCCGGCACGTTCGGTCGTCCCATTCGTAGAGCACACGGTACATCACGGTGGCGTCGCCGCCGGCCGGGACCAGCACTCCCAGGCCGATCTGCTGCGCCCCCTCCTTGGCCACCCGGCCGCCCGTGGAGTGATAGGCCAGGGTCCAGCATTGGCCCCGGTACAGGTGCTCGCGCACCAGCACGTCGGCGGCGCCGGGGCCATCGTTGTGGAGGGTGATGGTCACCTCCTCGACCAGGCGCATGGCGTCGTGATCGATCGCGTAGTCGGTGCGCCGGCGCTCGCCGGTCACCGCCGGTGATCGTCCGACGGCGACCGTGGTGTAGAGCTCGGCGTCGGCGGCGGGCGGCAAGAGCCGGCCCTCGCCACGCCACACCAGCGCGCCGCCCGAGCCGACCGTGAACACCCGCACCGGCCCCGACGGCAAGGGGCCGTCGGCGACGCGAGCGAGATCGACGAGAAGGGTCTCGTCGACCGCGCTGGGCCAGCGCTGGACGCCGTAGCGCTCGTCGACCTGCGGCCGCATGGTCGCCGAGTCGAGGCGCGTCCCCACCGGATCGTAGACCAGCGTGGGCGAGAGCGTCAGCGCCTCGCCTCGCAGCGCCAGGTCGAGGCGCTGCCCGCCGGTGCGCACGGCGTACGTCCCGGGCACCTCGACCGCGCGCTGCTCGAACGCCGCCGCGGTAGGCGGCGCCGCCGGGCGGTTGCGATCGATGACCGAGAAGCGGGCGCGCTGCCAGCGCCGGCCGGTGCGGTTGGTGAGGCCAAGCGCGCCGTGGAGCCGGCCCCGCCCGCGATCGTCGATGAGCGTGTAGCTGGCCTGCCAGGTCACGCGATCGGTGAGGTAGCTGAGGGTGAAGCGGGCCGCGCCGGCGCGAGCCGCGACCACGTCGGCGACGATGGCGCGGCCGGTGCCGGTAGTGGGATCGTCGCCGATCGCGGTCCAGCCGCGTACCTCGACGTCGGGCGAGCCCAGGACCAGGTCGGCGACGTCGAGCCCGATCGGACGCGGAAGCCGCACGCGGCCCTCCCCGGCCGCCACCTCGACCACCACGTCCTCCTCCACGAACGCGCCATCGCGGTAGAGCGTCACCCGCGCGTCGACCGCCTCGGCCGTCCCGCCGCGCACGCGCTGCGCGCCCCCGCACGCGGCCAGCACCATCATCGCCAGCGCCGGCCGCATCCCATCACCAGGTGTAGACGACGGTGTAGGTCAGCGTCTTCGACTCGCCCGCCTTCAGCCTCAGCTTCCACTCGTGGGCCGTGCCGCCGGCCCGCTGCCCCTTCTCGTCCTCCTCGTCGATCCGCCAGTTGCTCCAGCGGTACATGTATTCGCGCACGACCACGTCGGAGGCGCTCTTGCTCTTGTTCTCGACCTTGACCTCGATCTTCTCGCGCAGCGCGCGCCCGCCCGGATCGACTCGGCAGTCGACCTGGCGCCGCTCGCCGGAGATCTCGGGCGCGACGCCGGCCCGCACTCGCAGCGCGCCGGTGGCGGCGTTCACGCGCAGCTGGTCCTCGCCGATGATGGTCAGGCCGCCAGCGGCACCGCGGCGGAACACGCGCACGGTGCCCTCGGGCAGCTTGACGCCGCGCGCGTCGAGCTCGAGCATCTGCTCGGTGCGCACGCCGCTGGCCGGCGGCATGTAGCCGTAGCAGTCCTGCAGCGGATACGCCGACGATTGATCGGTGCCGGCCTCGAAGACGCTGACCCGGCGCGCTTTGACGCCGGCGCGCTTCGCGGCCAGCTCGACCTGAAGGGCGGCGCCTGCGGGGAGATCGACCGGCCGCGCGATCTTGAACGACACCGGCGGCCGTGGCGCACCGGCCACGAAGCCGCCAGCGGCCGGCGCCGCCGGAGCCTCGCTGACCAGGGTGAGCTCGGTGCCCGGCAGATCGAGCCCGGTGTCGTTGCGCACCGTGGCCCAGGCCGTGAAGTCGAGCGCGTCTCCGTCGCCGAGCACGGCGGTGTACTCGGGCGCCCACGACAGGCCGTAGGTCCGGTAGCTGACGTCGATGGTGTGCTTGCCCGGCTTCTTCGCCGACAGCTTCCATTCCAGCGTGGGCTCGCGATCGAACGCGGCTGCGCCCAGCTTGATGTCGACGACGTGCTCACCGCGGCGGATGATCTCCAGGTTCTTGCCGGCGGTCTCGACCACCAGCGCGTCGAGCGACACCGCGCGCAGCACGCCGCTGACCTCGCCCTGGGCCAGCACCACCGTCACCGGCTTGCCGACCTGACGCGACAGCAACGCCTCGGGCGTGGCCAGGTTGGTCGAGAAGCGTTGCTCGACGACGCTGGTGCCGGTCGGATCGGTGACGCTGTGGACCTCGACGGTCGCAGCGTCCATGCCGGCGGCGACGCCGGGAAAGCGCACCAGCCCGTCAGCGCCGATCTCGACGTCGCGGCGATGGCTGACGAACGCGCCGCCACCGCCGCCATACGTGGTCCCGCCCCCACGCCAGATCGAGATCGAGGTGCGCGTGTCGCGCCGCTCGGCCAGCGCCCGACCACCGGCGGCGATCGCGACCGCCGCGCTCAAGCCGACCATCACCGCGGTCCGCCGCACGTGCGTTTGGTTCGCCGTCATGCGCGCTTAGCATAGCAGCAAGCACGCGCGCGGAAGTCCGGGCTTCGACGGACCACCTGCGCCGCATCGCGCGGCGCACGCGTGATCTTCCGCGGACACTGCGTCGCGCGCTTGCTGAGCGGTCCGGACGCTTCGCGTCCTCAGATGGGGACGATCGCGTCCCCCATACCCCCACTCGCGTTCGCGTCGTCCGGACGAGCTGCTCGATCGACGGTCCTCGCGGGGCGCGTTGGCCGTCCTGCTCGGATATAGTCCTGCCGTGGCGACGACACCTGGCACGGCGTGGCGCGGACTTGCGCCCTACGGCGAGGGCGACCGCGACGAGCTGGGCGGCCGCGATCGCGACCGCGACGAGGTCGTCCGCATGATCACCGCCGACGGCTTCCGCGCTGGCCTGCTGCACGGCGAAGCGGGCGTGGGCAAGACGTCGCTAATCAACGCCGTCCTGCCCCAGCTCCGCGAGCAGGGCGTGATCGTGGTGCAATGCGCCGACATCCACGCGCCCGCCGAGTCGCTGGCCGCCGGTCTCGCCGCCACGGGCGCCCGCGCCACCGCTGGCGAGGCGCCCAGCGCGTTCGTGGCCCGCATCCTTGGCAACGCCGCGCCGGGCCAGCTTCACCTCTTTGTTCTCGACGATCTCGATCGCGCTCTGGCGGGCCCCAACAACCTCGGCGACGAGCGGATCGCCCAGGAGCTGGCCGAGATGTTCGCGCGTTCGATGGCGCGCTCGGCCGGCCGCGCCCGCTTCCTCTACGTGGCGCCCAGCGAGCGCGCCCACCTGTTCGGGCACCTCGAGAAGCGCACCGGCTCGCTGTTCCCGCCCAACTGCCGCCACGAGCTGGGCCGGCTCCCGCCCGCCGACGCCGCCGCCGTGCTGGGCGATCTGCTCTCGGCCGCCGGGGTGTCCAATGATCGCGGCCTCGCCGATGCGGTCGTCGGTGGCCTCGGCCGCGGCGGCGCGGTCCTGCCCGCCGATCTCCAGATCGCGCTGCTTGGCATGCGCGAGCTGCGCATCGCCTCGACCGCCCAGCTCATCAAGGCCGGCGGTGGCGCCGAGCTCGAGCGTCACTGGATCGAGGGCGCGGCGCGGGCCAGCGGCGACGAGCGCCGGGGCCTGCGCGCGCTGGCCGAGCTGGCCGTCACCCCGCACGGCGGCCTGTCCATCGCCCGCACCGCCGCCGAGATCGGCGCGCCGCTGTCGGCGTCGGCCGACGAGATCGAGCACGTGATGGCCGCCTTCGCGCAGCGTGGCGCGGTGGTCCGCGCCGGCGAGAACCTCGAGCGCTGGCGCCTGGCCCACGAGATCCTGGTGCCGCGCGTGCGAGAGCTGGCGGCGCCGGCCCGCGCCTCGGCCCGCCTTGCCCACGAGCTGCTCGGCGCCAAGGCCGCGGCCGGCGAACGGCTGTCGCCGCGCGAGCTGTGGAACGTGCGCAGCGAGGGCGTCGCCGCCACCAGCGACGACGAGCGACGCGTGCTGGCGGAGACGCTGCGCTTCTACAAGATGGTGGCGATCGGCGCCGCCGCCTTGCCGGTCCTGATCCTCTTCCTGCTCTGGTTCATGCAGCGCGGCAGCTACTACCTCGACGTCGCCGCCCGGCCCGGCGGCGATCGTGTGGTGGTCAAGGCCGGCCGCGCCGGGCTGTCCGGCTTCGACTGGATGCCGAGCTCGCCCGGGTTCGGCGACATCGTCGTCGACACCGGCCTGTCGCGCGCCATGGTCGATCCCAGGGTCTGGTCGTCGGTGCGAAGCCAGGACGTCGGCGGCGACATGGACGCGTGGGCGACGTCGCTCGACAAGGTGATGGAGCCGCGGCTGGCCGCGCTCATCGCCTACGCCACCGCCGGCGACAAGAAGGCGCTCGAGGCGCTGCACAAGCGCGCCACCGCGCCCGACGACCTCGCCGAGGTGCTGGTCGCGCTCAAGCCGATCGCCCGCGGCGACGCCGCCGAGGTCGAGATGATCGAGGGAGCCCTGGCCATGAAGGGCGCGCCCGCGGTGCAGCAGGCCGCGGTCGCCGTCGCCGGCGCCGCCGCCAACCGCAACCCCGAGGCCTATCGCGACACGCTGGTGCGCGCGCTCACCACCGACGACGCCGAGCTGCGCCGCATCGCCTTCACCGCCGTGCGCCAGCTCGGCAGCGAGCGATCCAAGCCGCTCTACGCCGCGGCGCTCTCCCGCGATCCGAGCGCCGCCATCCGCCGCGAGCTCCTGCTCGAGGTCTCCGGCGACGAGCCCGATTCGGCGCCGCCCACCGCCGACGCGGCGATCCAGGTGCTGGCCGACGGCGACGCCAGCGCCACCCTGCGCGATCGCGCCAAGGCCCAGCTCGGCCGCGCCTTCGCCACCGACGCCCAGGCCGCGTCGGTCGCCGCCGCTGCCCTGGTCGCCGACGAGGACGCGCCCACCGACTCGCGCGTCTTCGCCATCCGCATCATCCTCGAGGACGGCGACATCGGCCTCGGCGGCGAGCCCAAGATCGTCGAACCGGTACGCGCCGCGATCGCGTCGAAGACCGAGGTCGTACGTGCCGCCGCCCTGCCGCTCTACGCGAGGGTCGCGCCGTCGGGCGCGGTCGACGACATTACCCGGATCAGCGGCGAACGCCTGGGCCGGGCCATGAAGGTCGCGGTGTCACTGGCCTGGGGCGAGCTGGCCCGCGCCAAGATCCCGGCCGCCAGCGCGGCGCTCGACAAGCTGATCAAGGACGAGTCGTTCGAGGTCCGGGCGGCCGCGGCCGAGGCCTCGGGTTACCTGGGCCGGCCGGCGCAGGAAGCGCTCATCAAGATGATCAAGCTCGAGCGCATCGAGGTCGCGATCGGCGCCGCCCGCGGGCTGGCCCGCACCGCCGACGCCGGCGCCTCGCCCAACGTCGCCGTCGACGGCGTCGCCCAGCTATGGAAGCGCAAGGGGCGCTCGCGGCGCGAAGCCGCCACCGTGTACGCCCAGATGGCCAAGAAGCGGCCGGCGCTGGTGATGAACTACCTGGTCGCGGCCGCGCGCACGCCGGAGGATCCGTCGCTGCACCCGATCGGCGCCGAGGGCCTGTGCCACGCAGCGAACCAGGGCAACCCCGAGGCCCGGCGCCAGCTGCTCAAGGTCACCGAGGACCCGTCGGTCGAGGTCCGGCGCATGGTGATCGCCTGCGCCGCCGACGGTCCTGACGCCGGCAAGACCGGGGTGCCGGTGGCCACCCGCCTGGTCAAAGACCCCGACGGGCAGATCCGCGCCTCCGCGGCCCGCGTGCTGGCCCTGTCGACGGCCAAGGGCGGCAAGGTCTCGGCCGGCGTCGGCGACGCGCTGCTCGCGCTGCTGGAGGATCCCGAGCGCGAGGTCCGGCTCATCGCCATCCGTGCCATCGGCGGCCTCGGCGCCGAAGCGCCCAAGGGCTCGGCGGCGGTCATGGCCCGCGCCTTCGAGCGCGCCGACGAGGGCGAAAAGATCCTCCTGCTCCGCGCCGGCCGTGCCGCCGGCGCCGACGATCTGGTCGCCATGGCCATCGCCGACGGCTCGCCGCTGGTACGGATCGAGGCGGTCGACAGCGCGCTCGCCACCAACGTGCGGACGTCGCCGACGGTATCGGCCGCCCTCGCCGACGCCGATCCCCAGGTGCGCCGCGCCGTGCTCGAGCGCCTCGCCACCGAGAAGGACAAGCTCGAGCCGGCGGCCCTCGAACGCGCCCTCGCCCTCGCCGTCCGTGATCCCGATCCCGGTCTGCGTCAGCTGGCGCTGACGACGGTGGCGCGGGTCGCGCCCAAGGACGCCGTCGCCGAGCGGCTCGGCCGGGCGCTAGCCTCGCGGGCCGAGCGCGAACGTGCACAGGCCGCCGCCGCCGCCATCGGCCTCGTCGAGCGCGACGCCCAGCTCGCGGTCAAGCTGCTCACCCCGCTGCTCGACGATCCGTCGCATGACGTGCGCGTCGCCATGCTGGCCTCGCTGGGCTCGGCGTATGCCGCGGTCAACTCGCCCGAGCAGCTCTCCAACCTCCTGTCGCGGTCCGAGGGTCACGCGATGAAGCGCCTCGCCGCCGCCGCCGCCTTCGTGATGCTGGCCCGCACCGACGCCGGCCGCACAGCCGCCGAGGCCGCGCTCAAGCGCATCGGCGAGCGCGGGCCAACCATGGCCCGCCGCACCGCCCGGCTGGCCAGCGGCCTCATCGCCGCCAAAGCCGACGGCATCGCCTTCCTCGAGCAGCTGGTCCCGTAGCGGGCCGCCGAGGCGTCGTGCCGCGCCCGCGCACCTTCGATCTCGACACCGCGACCGACCGGGCGGTGCGAGTGTTCTGGCAGCGCGGCTACGCCGCCACCACGGTGCGGCAGCTGTGCGCGGCCATGAAGATCAAGCCCGGCAGCTTCTACGCGGCGTTCGGCTCCAAGCAGCGCTGCTTCCAGCGCGCGCTGGAGCGATACGCCTCGACCCAGGCGGTGCCCCGCGAGCCGTCGCCCGACGCTATCCGCCGCTGGTTCGATTCCATCGTCGATCCGGCGCGGACACCCAGTGGCTGCCTGCTCGTCGACTCGGCGGTCGAAGGTCCGCTCCTCGACCGGACCTCGCGCAAGGCGGTGGGCGCCGCGCTGGCGTCGGTCGAGCTGTTCTTCGTACGCTGCCTCGCCGGCCGCGGTGACGCCGCCCGCGACGACGCCGCCCTGGTCGCCGCGGCGGTGACCGCGATCCACGTCATGGCCCGCGCAGGCGCGCCGCCCGCGGCCATGCGCGCCGTGGCCGATCGGACCCTGCTCGCTGTCGGGTTAACTGGGCCGCCCTGAGCGCAACCGAGCCGCCCTGAGCGAGGCCGCCCGCCTCCACGAGGGCCGGTGGAGACCTCGGGCTCGCCGGCCGTCGGCGCCGCGAGCGCGGGGTCCCTCGTCCGCTCAAACAGTCCTCGCGGTACGAGACGCACAGCGCTTTGCCCTCGACCCTGGACACCACGCAGTCACGTGCCCGGGCGGGGCCGCTGCGGAACTCGCGGCCGAGGGATCCCCGCGCTCACGCCACCTCGGCCGGCGTGACGTCCGACCGACCGAGACCCGGACGCTCTCGTGAGACCCGAAATTTCGGACGCCCGCGAGTCGTGACCGACGCGTATTGCGCCCTTCGACTCGGCCGAAGACGGCCTCGCTCAGGGCGTCCGGTTCTCGCTCAGGGCGTCCGGTTCTCGCTCAGGGCGTCCGGTTCTCGCTCAGGGCGCCCGGGGCGTCGCGTGCACGCGGGTCGTGCGGCGTCACGACGGCCCGGGCAACGTGCGTGCGAGGATCCCTCGGCCGCGAGTTCCGCAGCGGCCCCGCGGGGGCACGTGACAGCGTGGTGGTTGGTGTGCAGGCGAAACGCTGTGCGTCTCGTACCGCGAGGACTGTTTGAGCGGACGAGGGACCTCGCACGCACGGCCGCCCGAGGCCGTCGCGTCCGAGGTCTCCACCAGCCCTCGGGCGCCGATTCACGAAGTGCGCCCTTCGACTCGGCCGACGACGGCCTCGCTCAGGGCGAGGTCACGAGCGGGTGCCGGCGGTGACGATGACGTTGGTGGTGATGCCGCCACGCACCGCGAAGCGGCCGGTCACCGTGATGCGGCGCGGCGCGACGGCGGCGACCACGTCGTCACAGATCCGGTTGGTCACGGCCTCGTGGACCGCGCCCGCGTCGCGGAAGCTCCACAGGGCCAGCGTCAAGGACTTGAGCTCGACGCACAGCTGGTCGGGCACGTACTCGATCTGGATGGTGGCGAAGTCGGGCTGACCCGTCATCGGGCACAAGCACGTGAACTCGGGGCACTCGAACTGGATCGTGTAGTCCCGGTCCGTTTTCGGGTTCGGGAAGGTTTCCAGGGTCTTCGACGGCCGCGTGGACATGGCGCTACCTAACACGGGCCCGAAAAGGACACGGGCCCCTTTCGGGGCCCGTGTTGCTCTTTCTTGATGGCGAGTCCCTTGAGGACTCACGGCGTTGGAGGTGCCCTAGGGCCGCTCCTCCTCAGAGCGACGACTGTTACATGGCATGTTGTTCATTTCCTCCCCTGGCGTATAGCCAGAGCCCGGCAGTCGGCCCGCAGGCAGCCTGCGGCTCCCGCAGCCGGGCCTTCGTAGTGGGCGCATCGGCCCGTCTCGAAGCCCACCTGACGCGTCGCCAACCGGCTGCGCGTGGTGCTCTCGGCGACATGGTCGCAACCTGATCTTAGGGCATGACCACGGATCGCGCCAGTATCATCCCGTCCCCCGAGCGAAAATCGACGATCAGAACGTGAAGATCTGGTCGGCCTTGGGCATCACCGGGCTCTTGGGCGTCGGCTGATCCGCCTTCTTGATGATCGGGAGGGGCGGTTCAATGGCATAGCGCGCGGCGGCAGAGGTCATCGGCGTCACCGACGGCCGTACCGGCTGGGGAGCCGGCGACGAGCCGAGGGTGGATGACTTGGGCGGGCTGGGCGCGATCGACGGCCGGGGCGCCGGCGCCGGCCGAGGGGGCGCGACGGGCCGCTCGGGCCGCTCGACTCGCTCGAGCGTGACCGTCGAGCCGCCATCCGGAACCGCACCCTCGCCCAAGAAGTCGCCAACCCTGCTCTCGACGAACTGGCTCATCGAGATGCCGTTGGTCTCGCAGAACGACTTGAGGCGCTCGTACGTCGTGCGGCTGACACTGATGCTCCGCCGAGTTTGCTTCTTCGCCATGATGTTTCCTTACGCTACCGGTAGGGTACCGTCAAGACCGACCTACTAGGCCTGGTACCCCGTCCACACACAAGGAATTACCACCCGGCTCTGACAACCAAGTGATTCCGCGGACCAAGATCGCGACCCGGGCCCAGAGCTCAACGCCCGAGCCAGTCGACTGGTGTGCGCAACACCTCGACCAGCGCCGCCTCGCGCGGTCCCGGCGGCGACACGTCGTGATCCCAGCGCACCAGCGGCGGTAACGACATCAAGATCGATTCGATGCGCCCGCCGGTCTTGAGCCCGAACGTTGTGCCGCGATCGTAGACCAGGTTGAACTCGACGTAGCGACCACGGCGCAGAAGCTGCCAGCGTCGCTCGTCGTCGCCGTAGGCCTCGTCGCGCCGCTGCTCGACGATCGGCACGTACGCGGGGACGAAGGCGTCGCCGCACGCGCCGGCCATGGCGAAGGCGGCCTCGAGGTCGGCCGTGGTGGCCCGCTCGTGGCCGGGCGCGTGCCCGACGTAGTCGTAGAAGATGCCGCCCACGCCGCGGGTCTCGGCGCGGTGCTTGATGAAGAAGTACTCGTCGCACCACCGCTTGAAGCGCGGGTAGTCGCCGACCGGTGTGTGGGCGTCGCACGCCGCTGCCAGCGTGCGGTGGAAGTGTTCGGCGTCCTCCCGCCACAGGTAGTACGGAGTCAGATCGGCGCCGCCGCCGAACCAGGCGGCGTCGCCCTTCTCGAGGAACCGGAAGTTGGCGTGGGTGGTGGGCACCATCGGCGAGCGCGGATGCAGCACCAGCGACACGCCCGTAGCGCGGAAGCGCCGGCCCCAGCCGGGCAGCTGGGCCGCGAAGTCCTCGGGGAGCTCGCCGTCGACGTCGGACCAGTTGACGCCGGCCTTCTCGAAGACGCGGCCGCCTTCGAGCACGCGGCTCACGCCGCCGCCGCCGCCGGGGCGCGACCAGCGGTCCGTGGAGAAGCGCGCCTCACCGTCGGCGGCCTCGATGGCGGCGCAGATGGCGCCTTGCAGCTCGCTCCAGCGCGACGCGGCGCGCTCGTACAGGCCGGACACGGTGCCCATGCTACCATCGACGAGCTTCTCCTCGCCTGACCGGGATCTTCGACCAGTGTGGGCTGCGATCCGACTCGTCCGCGCATCGATCGTGTTCGGGACGATCTTCCTCAGCTACCTGTGGGGGATGTCCTGGGCCCGGCTATGGCCGACGCGCTACGACACCACCGATCGCTGGCGCAAGAAGCACCGCAAGAACGCGCGCCGCATGTACCGCGGCTTCGTCAGCCTGCGCGGCGTCTACATCAAGCTCGGCCAGATCCTGTCGATCATGGGCACCTTCCTGCCGCGCTCGTACACCGAGGAGCTCGAGGGCCTGCAGGACGAGGTGCCGGCGCACTCGTACGCGACCATGGCCAAGGCGTTCGAGCGCGCCGTCGGCAAGAAGCCGACCGACGTGTTCGTGCGCTTCGAGCAGAAGCCCATCGCGGCCGCCTCGCTGGGTCAGGTCCACGAGGCCCGCAACGCCGCCGGTGAGCGACTGGCGGTCAAGATCCTCTACCCCAACGTCGCCGAGATCATCCGCGTCGACCTGCGCGTGCTGGGCTGGGCGCTCAAGGTCTACCGGACGTTCGTGCCGGTGCAGCAGATCGAGAAGGTCCACGAGCAGCTCCGCGACATGCTCGAGCGCGAGACCGACCTCGTCAACGAGGCCCGCTGCATCGAGCGCATGGGCAAGAACTTCGAGAACGATCCCGACGTGCTGTTCCCGGTGGTCTACCCCGAGTGGAGCACCAAGACCGTCCTGACCATGAGCTTCATGGACGGGGTGAAGATCAGCAAGAAGGACGCGCTGGCCGGGCTCGGCCTCGATCCCTACGCCGTCGCCACCAAGCTCACCCAGGTCTTCTACAAGCAGCTCTTCATCGACAAGTTCTTCCACGCCGATCCGCACCCCGGAAACTTCTTCGTGCAGAAGGGGCCCGAGGGCCAGCCCCGCATCGTCGTGCTCGACCTCGGCTCGGCCAGCGAGCTGCGCGACACCCTGGCCGACGGCATGCTCGACATCCTGCAGGGCCTGATGACCAAGAACGACGACCTGGTCGTGAAGGGCATCGAGACCATGGGCTTCGTCGCCGAGGGCGGCGACCGCGAGCTGCTCGAGCGGACGGTGCGCAAGTACTTCGAGAAGCTGCTCAACCTCAACATCACCGATTTCTCCAGGATCAGCCCCGACGTGGCCCAGCAGTTCGCCGGTGCCGAGATGCGCCGCGACGAGCTGCATGAGCTGATGAAGTCGATCGCCTATCCCGACGGCTGGTTCTACGTCGAGCGGGCCTCGGTCATCATGTTCGGCCTGTCGTCCCAGCTCGCGCCCAAGCTCAACACCGTGCAGGTCGGCTTCCCCTACGTGATGCGCTTCCTGGCCGAGCGGTTGGCCCAGCGCAACGCGGCGGCGCGGCTCACCGCGTCGTGACGCTCAGGGCTGGGTGAGCAACGGGTAGACCATGCGCACGGCGCGCTGCCCGCCCGGGTACGCGCCGAACTCACCGACAACGCGATGGAAACCGCCGGTCCGGTACATCCTCTGCCCGATGAAGTTGTCGTCTGCGACGCACAGGCGCAGCTCGCGCAGGCGCCCGGCGCGGGCGGTCGCCGCCGCCACCGCGACCGAATGATCGAGGAGCTGGCGGCCGAGGCCACGCGACTGCCACGCTGGCTCCACGGCGATGGCGAGCAGATCGGCGACGTTGTCGTCGCCGCCGAAGAACCCGATGACGGTGAACCCACGGCGCTCACCGTCGGGCTCGGCGATCCAGGCGCTGACGTTGTCCTGGGTCAGCCAGGCCCCGAGGATGTCTCGGTAATCACCGAGGTCCGCGAACGCCCGTGCGCCCAGCTCCACGATCCACGCGAGATCCGCCGAGCCAGGTGCCTCGGATCCCCGTGCTCCGTGCAACGACGCGCGCCGGATCAAGGGCCAGCCTCGGCTCGAGGTCAGCCGACCTGTGCGCTGCCCGACTTGCCCATGTGCCCGATCTTGGCGGGCAATGCCGCAGCGCGTTCCTGCTTGAGCGCGGACGACGACAGCGGCGCTGTCGCGGCGACGGCATCCTGGGTGCGACCAGCGCCAGTCGAGGCCGCGATCTCACGCAGCGTGTAGCGGCCAGGGGAGGTCCGGGCGAAACGCGATGCGTCACCCCTGCGCTTGATGTCGAGCGAGAGGTCACGCGCGACCACGGTATCCGGGGTCTTGGACTTGCTGGGCAAGCGCACGCCAGCGCGCTGGACGATCTCACGCACCGACATGGGCACTGCCGTCTCTCGCAAGATTTCCTCAACCACGGCTAGCGTGCTCATCTCGATTGCCTCCCCCGGCGGGACGTCATGCCGCTCTTTTCAACCCGAACAACGGGCACGGCGATGGCCAGTTCCCCCGTGGCCTTTTGGTGACAGTTTCTCGTCGACGCCCTCGATGTCGCGACCCCGCGCCACGAACCACCGAGGGACCTCATCCTAGCCAAGTCGTCGTCGCGAACCAGTCTTGACATCAACGATTTTTCTTCACTCGCGGCGGCCGAAAATGACCGGCGCGTCGCGGTTGCATTTTTCCTCCGGAGTCTTCCAATCGAGGCCGCGGGACGGACCCGCGGGAGGAAGAGGAACATGTACGCCGTCATCATCGCCGCGGTCCTAGCGCTGACCAGCTTCTCGATCAAGTCCAATCCCAAGGCGCCCGACGCCGCGGCCGTCCTCGAGCACGCCGTCGAGGACGCCGACTTCGTAGTCCATCTCGATGTCACCGCCACGGTCGGCGCCAATTACGCCGTCCTGGCCAAGCTGCCCGAAGACGCGCTCATCAAGCAGGTGCCCGAGCTGCGCGAAAAGATCTCCCAGGCGGTGATGCAGGTGGAGTCCGGCCGCTCGATGGCGAAGGGCATGATCGGCTTCGATCCGATCAGCGACCTCAGCTCGGTGACCGCGTTCGTCAAGGTGAAGGTCGGCGCGCCGCAGCCCGAGGTCCTGGTCGTCGCCCGGGGCACCTTCCCGGCCGACCTGCCCGGCACGCTGGCCAAGACCATGGGCGGCAAGGTCGGCACCGTCGACGGACGCTCGACGGTGATGTTGCCCGACGGCTCGATGATGGGCACGACCAGGGGCGGCGTGCTGCTGATCGGCAAGGCCGAATGGGTGGCCGCGCGCGTGACCGACGGCTGGAAAGCGCCGGCGCGGACCCGCGGCTCGGCGTGGGCGCGCATCGCGACGGCGCTCGACGGCAAGCCGTTCTTCCTGGTGGCGTCGAAGCCGTCGGCGGCGCTGGTCGCCGAGGCGACCAAGGACCTCGGCGACAACTTCGGCCGCGACCTGCTCGCCAACCACACCGTCGGCATCTTCGCCGCGTCCTCGACCGGCGTGGCCTGGATGTACGAGGCCAAGGATGCCGCGTTCGCCCGGCGCATGGAGACCGCATCGAAGGGCTTGATCGACCTGATGCGCGCCAGCCACCTGGCGCCGCGCGGGATGGCCCAGCTCGCCGTCTCGGCGCTGCCCAGCTACGCCAGGATGTCGAAGGAGATCGACGCCGTGATCGCCGCCAAGGACACGATCATGAGCGCGGTGTGGGACATGACCGGCGACGGCAAGTTCGCGGCGACGGTGAAGCTCGACGGCAACCTGGTCAGCGTCACCGCCAAGGGCAAGAAGCTCAGCGACGTCGTGCCGGCCAGCGCCGTGGTGGGCCTGGGCGTGATCGGGTTCCTGAGCGTGAGCGACAAGAAGGACGGTGCCACGGCGGTCAAGCCGGCCACGGTCAAGCCGGTGCCGCCACGGACGGGCGGCGGGCTGAAGGCTCCAGTCAAGCCGTGACGATCAGGCCACGAGCTCGCGGATCCTCGTCAGATCCTCGAACTCGTGGCTGTCGTGGGTCGGGCCGGCCAGCAGCTCGTCGTTGTCCTCGACCGTGATCTCGATGATCATGTCGTCGTCGATCACGGGGATGTCGTCGGCGCGACCTTCCCGGCGCTGACCGACGCGGCGTTCCCACTGGAACACGCGGGTGTCGGGCTTGTTGCTGCGGCGGTCAGGGCCGCGGCGGTCGCGGCGGAGCAGCGCCTTGATCTCGGCGATGGTCGGCGGTAACGGCTCGAGGGCCAGGGCCTGGCCGGCGCAGCCGTAGCAGGTCGGGTACCAAGCGCCGTGGAGCTCGGTCGAGCGCAGGAGCCGGCGGCGGCGCTCGTTGCACATCACGCAGCGGGCGCCGAGGCCGACCGGCCGGGCGTCGACCCAGCGGGCGTAGCAGCCCCAGCATCGGCCGCGCCGGAGCTCCTGGACCCGGGCACCGCAGACGTCGCACTGGTGTGTCGTGGGCATCGACATCGACATCGTCCATCGGTGGTACGGCCCGTTCCGCCGCCGGGCAAGTTTTCCGCCCCCGCAACCATCCGGTGATACGCTCCGCTGCCGTGCCGTCGACGCGAGCGTTGATCCACGCACCGTGGTCGGCCTCCAAGGTCTCGGCGGCGTTGCGGTGTCCGAGGCTCTTCCACTTCCGCTACGTGGAGAAGCTGCGGGAGCCCGACGTCATGCCCGAGGCGCGCATCGGCAAGGCGGTGCACGCGGCGCTCGAGGCGGCGCTGCAGGGCACGGCGACGGCCGAGGCGGCGGCGGTGGCGCGGGCGGCGCTCACCGACGAGGCCGAGCAGCGCCGCTTCGACGCGCTGGCCACCGGCGTCGACCCGTTCCTGGCCCGCATCGGGCGCTTCCGGCGCGGGCGCCGCATCCAGCGCCAGCTCGTCGAGTACTCGCTGGCGGTGCGCGAAGACCTGAGCGCGACCCAGTTCTACGCCGGCGACGCCTACTACCGAGGCGTCCTCGACACCGGCTACCTCTACGACGAGGACAACCTCGCCATCGTCGACCACAAGACCGGCGTACGCATGGCGCCGGCGATCATGCGCGATCAGCTCGAGGGCTACCTCGTGCTCGCCGCCTCCGCGTTCCGCCAGGTCCGCCGCTTCTGGCTGGGCATCCACTGGGTTGCCGAGCGCGCCGTCGAGTGGGCCGAGCCCGTCGACGCCACCCAGGTCACCAACCGCCTCATCCCCACCGTCCTCGACAACATCGAGGCCGCCGCCCTCGCCGTCGACGACGGCCCTCGCACCAACCCCGGCCCCTGGTGCGATCGGTGCAGCTACCGAACCCACTGCCCCGCCTCCCACCAGCAGCGCTGGGAGCCCGTCTACGACGAGTACGAAGACGAGGACTGACCACTACCAGTCGAGGAGCGTCGCGGCGGCGATCGACGCATTCTTCATGCCGCGTCTACGCGGCGTCGGGTGACCCGGTCATGGCGCGCGACGCACCACGGCCCGAAGACTCAACGCACCCAGGCGCTTGTGACCCTTGCACTCACTCGCCGAGATCCTGGGCGAAGCGGGCGGTGACGTTGGCGGCGTTGCCCCAGTGCGACTTCTTCCATTCCTTGTTGTAGGTGCGGAGGAGCCAGAGGGGATCGAGGACGAGGCGGGTGCCGACCTGGGCGGAGGGGTCACCGGCGATGTTCTTCATCTCGGCGGCGTCACGGCCGAGATCGAAGACCTTGGTGCCGGAGCCGCCGTTGATGCGGACCTTCCAGTGGCCGATGCGGGCGCCGTGCGAGTCCTCGTACATCGAGGAGAGCGACATACGCGGGTAGCCGCCGCCGACGCCCCACGAGACCGGCAGGAGCGATTCGCCCTGCCACTCTGCGTCCATCTGCACGCCCAGCGCGTCGGCGATGGTGGGCACCACATCGATGAGCTCGCTGCCCTCGCTCACCTTGCCCGGCTTGACCATCGGCGGGTAGCGAACCAGGAGCGGGACGTGCACCAGCATGTCGCGGCTCGACGCGCCGTGACCGACGCGCCCGTCCTCCCATTGCTCGTCGCCGTGATCGGCCGTGATGATGAGCATGGTCTTGTCCCAGATGCCGGCCTCCTCGAGCTTGGCCACCAGCTTGCCGAGCACCTCGTCCTGGTAGCTGACGTTCGAGTCGTAGATGGCGCGCACGTGCTCGATCTCGCGATCGGTGAGCTTCATCGCGCCCGACGCCGCCTTGCCGGCGTCGCCGCCGGAGAACACGTCGGCGAAGCGGCCGGTGTAGCCCGGGTCGTACTTCGACAGCCACGGCTCCTTGGCCCGCCACGACACGTGGGTGTCGACGGTGCCCAGGTACAGGAACCACGGCTCCTGCTTGCCGCCGACGAACTTCAGGCCCTTCTCGAGGATGTCATCGGCGCGCAGGCCGAGCTCGTCGTGGATGTGGTTCGAGTACGCGTCCCACGCCGTGCCGAAGCCCCAGCGCTTGGGCTCGACGTACCCGTTGGCGGTCGCCCCCGCGGTGAACTTGCCCGCCGCCTTGGCGACCTCGTCGATGGTCGTCCACTTGAGGTCGAGCTTCTCCGACGAACCGATCATCGAGTGCTTGATCGGATACAGGGACGACCACAACGACGCGTGCGAGACCCGCGACTCGTTGCCCTGCACGTAGTGCTGCATGAACACCGCCGAGGTCTCGGCCAGCTTCTCGAAGGTCGGCACCTCCGGCCGCGCCGAGGAGTCCCACGGCTTCACGCGATCGGCGCGCAGCGAGTCCATCACGAACAGGACGACGTACTTGGGCGGCTCGCCGCGCTCGGCCTTGGGCTCCTCGCCCGGCACCACCAGCGCGGCCTTGCCCAGGCGGGCCTCCTTGCAGCCGGCCACGGTCAGCTCGATGCGCGCGGCCTTGCCGGCGAGCGACGCCAGATCCACGGCCGAGCCGAGTCCGGTCAGCTTGCCGTCGGCGCCCGCGCCGTCCTCGGCCGTCGCCCGCACCGCCACCTCGCAGGCACCGTCGCCGATGTCGGCGGTCACCCGCCCGCGCTCGGGCACCATCGCGTACCAGGCCATGCCGCCACCTTCGGGCAGCCGCAGCTCCTTCTTGGCCGGATCGTAGAAGTGGGCCGCGCCCTCGCCGGGCGTATTGCCGCCGACCTGGATCCACTCCACCGCCAGCCCCGAGCCTCCGGAGAAGAAGAGGAGCTCGTTCTCGCCCTCCTCGAGCTGCCCGGCCGGCGGCGCCAGCTCGACGGTCTGCCAGCCCTCGGTGAGCTGGGCGTTGACGTCTTTGTTGCCGTTGACGCGCACGCTGAAGGCCTGCGCCGCGGTCGCGTGCACGCGCACCCGCACCACCGGGTTGCCGCGCAGCTCGTCGGCCGTCAGCGGCACGTCGACGCGCCCCGACTTGCCGGTCAGCCGCGCCACCTTCACGTCGCCCTCGGTCTGACGCAGCTCCCAGGTCTTCTGCCGGAGCTTCTCGAGGTTGCCGAAGCGCGTGTACTTGGCGAAGCCCGCCGATCCGCCCGGCAGCACCAGGCCGCCGCCGCGCAGCAGGTGCCCCGAGAGCCGGTTGTCGATCAGCGAGAACACCGCGCGCTCGGGTCCGCGGGAGGGCGCCTGGACCGGCTGCTTGACGGCGTCACTGCCACTGCCGGCCGAGCCCGGCTCGGCGCCCTTGGCGTTGGGGTCCTTGTTGCCCTTCTTGCCGCAGCCACCGAGAGCGAGCGCGAACACGATCGCGGCGATCACGCGGTGTGTGGAGGTCATCGAGAACATCGAGAAACCCTATGCATGGGGTGGTGCGTGCGCAACAAAACGCGTGCGCGTGTACGCGCAACGCGCAAACGACGCGGTGTATTGCACGCGGTCGGAGCACGCGCCAGTGACGGGTGACGGGATGCGGGTGACGGGTGACGGGATGCGGGTGACGGGTGACGGGTGACGGGTGACGGGTCCCGAGGGCGGAGTCCAGCCCATACCCGGCCGCCCTGAGCGAGTCCGAGCGTGGGCGAGGACGAGTCGAAGGGCCGCATTCCGGAGAAGGTTCGGGTGCGAGTATTCGGAATGCCGCCCTCGGGGGCAGGTGGCGCGGGGCGCCTCCGCGGCTCCGCGCGCACGGCCCATGCCTGGCGCGCGACGGGCGGTGGTTGATCAACCCGCCGCCGCACAGGTGCGCGAGGCGTATGCAGTCTGCCAATCGTTGATCTCTGCGCTCGCTCCGCTCGTGCGCGTGATCAAGAAGTTCGATCGAGATCTGGGGGATCAGCTCCAGCGGGCCGGTAGCAGTACGTTGCTCAATACAGGCGAG
>SXGT01928088.1_pt1 | contig 19596 bp, 9 predicted proteins | sample 3176221 | NCBI WGS metagenome assembly SXGT01 (sample SAMN11356862, study PRJNA531348) | freshwater metagenome | isolation source: freshwater sample F1-120 | place: China: Fuxian Lake, Yuxi | collected 2017-12-25
ACCTCAGTCGCCCGCTGGAGTCGATCCGCATCCTGGTCGACAACCGCCTTGCCGCCGGCCTCATTGATGCCCTGGGCGACGCTCACCGCGAGCTGGTCGATGTGCATGTTGCACGGTGTGACCATGCTCCAGGTGGAGGCGACACCGACCTGTGACTTCTTGAAGTCCGCCTTCTTGAAGCCCGTGGCGTAGAGCATCCCGCGGCTCGGGGCGCGTTCAATGCCATCGACAACGATGGATGAGAAAGCGCGGGTGTTGGAGGTTGATTTGCTGGGTTTCGCTTTCGACACCGAGTTTACAGATGTTTTTTTACGCATGCTATGGGGGTGAGTTTGCAGGAGGAGCTTTGCTGGAAGATGTTAAAACTATCGTTTGGTATGCCTCTCCATGAAGACATAGAATCTCCTCTGGTCGTTCGATTGATTGTTCCTCGAGATGTATCAGCCGTGGGCCGGGTTAGTTCGTAAAGTATTCCCGCGGGTCAGTCACATTGCCTGTGATGGCGCTTGCTGCAACCGTGGCTGGCGACGCCAGGAACACTTGCGATTCCTTATGGCCCATGCGGCCGGGGAAATTGCGGTTCGTTGCGCTGATGCACTTGAGGCCGGCTTGATTCATTCGTCCAAAAGTATCCACCGGGCCACCCAGGCAAGCCGAGCAGCCTGCATTTTCTGTCATGCGCACGCCGGCATCTTCGAGAATCTGCCAGATGGTCTTGTCACCCCAACGGGTGGACTGGAGATCCCGGACGATCTCCGGAGTTGCAGGGACGCCAAAAGTATCAATGACGACACGCCTGCCTCGAAGAACTCGCGCAAACTCGACAAAGTCACTTGTTTTGCCGCCCGTGCATGACCCAACGTAGGCGCGATCGAGTTTGATGTTGCTGAGTTCCTTTGCTTTCTTGCGCTGGCCGGGGTCGGGATGGCACGCGACGGTAGGCTCCAACAAGTCGAGATTCAAGGTGAGGTCATAGACAAAGCTTTGATTCTTGTCGGCGAACACAGGATCGTACTTCTGAATCGTGCCGTTTAGTCGAGTTCGGGCTTCCACGTATTCCGCTGTGCGTGCGTCGAATTCAAAGATCGCGTTTTTGCCACCGGCTTCGATGGCCATGTTCGCGATGGTCATCCGGTCATCCATCGAGAGGCTGGCTATTCCCGGGCCGTCGAATTGCATCGCGCGGTAGGTCGCGCCGTCGAAGCCGATTTCGCCGATGACGTGAAGGATGATGTCCTTTGCCATGACGCCTGGCTGAAGCTTGCCTTCAAGGCGAAAGCGCATCGTTTCCGGAACCTTGATCAACAGCCTGCCGGTACCCATGACGAAGCCCGCGTCCGTATTGCCGATGCCTGTGGCGAACTGATTGAAGGCACCCGCCATGCACGTGTGAGAATCGGTGCCGAAAAGCACTTCGCCGGGGCGGGTGTGCCCCTTGGCGGGAAGCGCCGTGTGGCAGACCCCGGCATAGTTGGAACCATACTGGCGCTTCATGTTGCCTTTCGAGGCATCGAAGACCCAATGGCCCTTCGGATCATCGATAACGTCGTAAAAGTATGGCAAGCCCTGCTCACAAGCGAAGTCGCGGAGAATGTCCACATTGCGGTTCGAAAGCGAATCGGCAGTGAAGATGTAATGGTCGGGAATGATGACCACCCGGTTTTTGTCCCAAACCTTGGCCGTTTTACCGAACTCACGCTTGAAGACACCAATAGTCCCTGGACCGCACACATCGTGAGTCATCAGGACATCCGCTTTCGCCCAAATGTTGTCGCCAGCCTGGACGGATGTTTTGCCAGCGGCACGGGCGAGAAGTTTCTCAGTCAATGTCATAAAGTCTGCGAAAAACTAATGAGCCTCGGCTCCAATGCAACTTAGGAACCGCGTCTCTATAAAATACTCAACTCAACTCCAAAAACGAGTTTCGTAACCAAACTAAACGAGGCTGCAAACAAAAAAACCTGGCTTCCAAGTCAGGGGGTGACCGGGAAGCCCGGGGAATGTTCAGAATCAGTACAACTGGGGCTTACGAGGAACATCCAGAATTAGCTGTACAACACCAATTCCGAAATCAATACGGGCCTTCAAAGAACATCCATTTGCGCCCTAAAAAATCAGCCAAGACACCGTAAACCCGAGCGCAATAGACCACGCCTCGATACGACTGTCAACAGAGGTTTCCTCTGTGTTCAGCAGATATCAGCTTTGCTGTTGGGTTTTGTAAGAAATTTCTCTGAATGAAAACTTTTTCAAAATTCCGCCATGGTTGCCCGGCGCTCCGTGGATCCACCAGTCGCAGTCGTCCTGTTTATCGGAAGAAGCGGCCAGGCATCGCTCATGACTTCTGACACGCCCCCCCCCAAGAATCTAATCTGGTTTACAGTCCTATGACAACCAACGGAGCTGACCCCTCAAACGTTCTTGAAACAGCTTGCGGAGGCGAAGGTGCCTAGTAACCTGCTGGCTGCTAAGTTGTGGCTATGAAATTTCTGCCAACAAAGGACGAGTTCGCATTGAAGTTGATCAATTATCCGATGCTGAACTCTGTCCTGTGTCTTCTGCTGTACGAGAGGATGTTCCGACTGGCCTTCTTCGCCGCGCTTTTATTCTTCCCCTTGGTCCTCTTATCGATCCTCAAGGTATGGCGGACGACCCCGGCGGGATTCACTCCGGAAGTGAAGGTCAGTGGGATCGACTTTGTCCAGGCATGGACGTTGAGGCGGACTGCGGAAAAGGAGGCCGCACAAGGCCGGTTTGAAGATGCCCTCTACTCATGGCGGATCGCCGCCGCTAACAACCCGGGTGATCCAGATCTGATCAGGGGTTGTTTGCGTCATCTGGGGTCGCGCGACGATGCGAGAAAATACGCTCAGACAGCACTCGGGTATTCATCCTGGTTGCTCCGGTTGACATCGACGAACACCGCGGACCTCGAACTGGCCGTGAAGGTGTTCCAAACTTACCGGCTGGACGACGCAACAGTTTACATTCTGACACCGATCGAAGACCAGCTCACCACCGCTGCTCAAAACGCGTACCTCAAGGCCATCTTCAATCGCGGCGAGATCAGCCGGTTCGCCAGCCGATGGAGTAAGCGTAAGCCGGAATCGGAGAATGATCCGGAGCTCCTGCTTTACCACGCTGCTTATCTGGCAGCTTGGGGACCGCACGAAACCGCGCCGGACGGAAAGCAGGCGCTCGACAAATCAAAGCAGGATCCCGCTCTACGAGATCTCGCTCACCGTCTTCAGTTGCGCGTCAGTGAGCGGTTGCTCCAACTGGACACTTATAGGGAATCCCTGGCTTATCTTCAGGAACGCCGGCTCGATACCCTCACGGATCACGTTGGGAACTGGCAGTTACAGGCCATGCTCGGTGGCAAGACTGAAGCCATCCGTCTCCTTCAGGACCATGTCCAGCCACCCGTTTCGGGCGAAGAGGCGGTGACGCTGGCCAAGGCGTACTTTGATTTCGGTTTTCCCGATACCGCAAGGGATCTCATGAAGCGTTACTCGACCGAATTCGTGGAGTCCGAAGCGATCTGGTTGAGCTACTCAAACCTGCTCATCGACCAGAAGCGTTGGGATGATCTGTTTGAGGTGGCGCTCCAGCTCCGGCATGAGGCGCATCCTCTCCGGGACCGGCTGCACGGTTACAGTTACTACATTGAGGGCGTGGCTCAGGCCCGGCGTGACCGTCGAGACGATGCGCGGGCTGCCTTCAAGAAGCTTGTCCAGGCGCATATTCGCAACAAGCTGTGGGAATTGAGCGCTGCGGAAACCGCCGAGAATTTGGGATTCGCCGATATTGCGCAGGAACTGCTCTTGGATATTCAAAAGGATGTGCCCAACACGCCCGAGTACTGGATGCTGCTGGCCAAGACCGCATACGAAACCAAGGAGCCAGGCGTCCTCGTCACTGCCATGTCGAGCGCGTACAAACTTCGCCCGGATGATTTCACAGTCGTCAACAATTTCGCGGCATCGCTGCTCTCCACACGCCAGCGTCCCGAGCAGGCCCTTCAACTTACTGCACGGGTGCTTGAGAAAAGTCCTGGCCTGGCAGCAGCCAGGATCAATCATGCCTGCGCGCTCATCCAAAACCAAAAGAATGACGAAGCGACAAAATTACTGGCCACTGTGGATGCCACCAGCCTGAAGGGGGCAGATCTCACTTCCTATCACATGGCTGCTTTTGAACTTCATTTGAACCAAGGCCAATTCGTGGAAGCCAGACGACACAGCGAAAAGATCGAGCTTCAGCACCTTTTTTCAACCGAACGACAGTGGTTGGAGAAGGCCCGAAAGGATCTTCCCATCCCTGCTCCCGAGCCGAAGAAGGGCTGACATCATTCGCTCGTCGGCCTCCGCATCGCAAGCGCCCGCTCAATGTCGCTCGTTTGCGCCTGGTCCAGAAACTGAACAAAGCGCCACAGAGGCTCCATTTCCTCCATCCCTCTCACATGTGCGCGATGATGTTGTCGCCGAAAGCCGAGCACTTGATCTCGGTCGCACCATCCATCTGCCGGGCGAAATCGTAGGTGACTTTCTTGGAGGCAATGGCGCCGTTGAGTCCTTTGAGAATGGCTTCAGCCGCTTCGGTCCATCCGAGGTGCCTGAGCATCATTTCGCCAGAGAGTACAACAGAGCCGGGATTCACGACGTCTTTGTTGGCATACTTCGGCGCGGTGCCATGCGTGGCCTCGAAGATCGCATGGCCGGTGATGTAGTTGATGTTGCCGCCCGGCGCGATTCCGATGCCACCCACCTGCGCCGCCAGCGCGTCGCTGAGGTAATCGCCGTTCAAGTTCAACGTGGCGATGACGTCGAAGTCTGTGGGGCGCGTGAGAATCTGCTGAAGCGTAATATCGGCGATGCTGTCCTTGATAACGATGCCTGCTCCGGGTTTGCCCTCGGGAATCTTGCACCACGGTCCGCCGTCGATCTCGACTGCGCCAAAGTATTCCTTCGCGACCTTGTAGCCCCAGTCACGGAAGGCGCCTTCCGTGGACTTCATGATGTTGGCCGTGTGGACAAGCGTCACTGACTTGCGGTTGAACTTTATCGCATAGCCGATCGCGCTATGGATAAGTCTCACGCTGCCAGAGTAGCTTACAGGCTTGATGCCAATGCCAACTTGAACATCGCAAGGAAAGTTGGTCGCGCCAACGGCCTTCCAAAACTCCTCGGCGGCGGGTTTGGTGCCGAAGCGGATCTTCCTGAAGTCCTTTGGAGAATTCGCGGAAAGGAAGTCGAGAACGTTCTGCGCCTCGGGCGTGCCGGCGGCGTATTCGATACCTGCGTAGATATCTTCAGTGTTCTCTCGGAAGATCGTCATGTCCACCTTCTCCGGATGCTTCACCGGACTCGGCACGCCGGAGAAGTACTGCACCGGACGCAGGCAGACGTAGAGATCGAGCATCTGACGGAGGGCGACATTCAACGAGCGGATGCCACCACCGACGGGCGTGGTCAGCGGCCCTTTGATGCCGACCAGGAACTCTTTGAACGCCTCCACGGTGTCGTCCGGAAGCCAGTTGTTGAAACGGGTGAACGCAGCTTCTCCCGCGAACACCTCCATCCAGGCAACCTTCCGCTTGCCGGCGTATGCCTTGGCGATTGCTGCGTCCATGACGCGGACAGCCGCCGCCCAGATATCCGGGCCTGTACCGTCACCTCGAATGAAAGGGATGATCGGCTGATCTGGAACCTGCAGCTTGCCGGCTTGAATGGTGATTTTGCTCCCGGCGGGAACGGTGCATGTGGTGTAGGCCATGATGGGTTTTAGTAGTGTTAAATAATTTTGCGGTGGATTTATCCGCTCACCAATGCAGCGGCAAGCGAATTGCCCGCAGCCTCCTCAGTAAAGTAGGTTCTGAAATTGCCTTCAATCATTGCAAACCCTTCTTGAGAATAGAGGCTTTGCAAGATCAGCCAACGGCTGCAATGGCTACGGACGAAGCTCCAGCTTGAAGAAGTGAGGCATCGCTGGATTCATTGGAGGAATGTTGAAGCTTGATTCAGCGGTGACCGCCCGGATCCATTCCGAGTAGGGGGACCATCCTCCCGCATCGACACTTGCGAGCACTCGGTAACTTCGGCCCGCCACCGAACGCAAGCCCAGCCGCAAACCGCCGGTGGGAAGCGGCACAATTGATTCCAGTTCGAGAACTGAACCGGGTTGGGTCGGGTCGGTGCCCGCGGCGAATTCCCCGTAATCGCTCGCGCCATCGCCATCAGAATCCATGTCTCGATAGCGTTTTGGAGAAACTTCCTTAAAGAAACTTTGCTCCCATAAATCGGAAATGCCGTTCTGGTTTTGGTCGGGAAAAGTGTAGATTCCTTCGAACAACAGCCTCGCATTCGCTGTGAGTGTATTCGTCTGCGATGGAGGCGTGATGTAATAGGGAACCTCCCTGAAGCCGATCACGTATTCGCCGGCTGGCGCGTTGGTCAGGAGCAAACCGAAGCCTTGTCCTTCCTGAAAGGCTGGCCCTTTGAGCGTGAAACCCGACTGCGAAAGGTTGTTTGTGATCTGGATGGTTCCGCGCAGAACATTGGTGACCGTGATCGACACATCATCGATCAACCAGCCCGGCCTCTGCACAGCTTCAAAGGCGAATAATTCGTAGTTCCATCCGATCCGAACGACCCTGCCGAGGTAGAGGCTCAAATCTATCTCCTGCTGCTCCCAGCCATCGGATGCGCCCTCGTACACTTTCAAAGTCGTCCAACTGGCACCGTTGTCTGTCGAGATGAAAAGACTGCCAGATTCGATGTCCAGAAAATCAACCTTCGGCGTGAAATCATAGCTCTGGGCAAATCTCAGGGTGGCCTTGTTGCCGCCCTGCAACTCGACGGGAGGACTGACCAGATCCGTATTCGCCAGGTCTATCGCGCCTCCGTCGAGATTGCTGCCCCAGGCGTTGGGGGAGCTGGGGGCTTGTGACTCTCGGCCGTTGGCGGGCGTTCCCACTCGCCATTGAACATCGGCTGGCTCAGCGAATACATCGATGTCGCCGTCCCTGACCAGCCAGTCGTTGCCCGGCTGGTCGAAGTGATCGACAAACGGTACCGGCCAGGGCTTGAGCGTGCGAAAGGTGTGGAATTTTCCACTATTGTCATCCACGGAGGTGTTGCCTGCGGCGTCGCGGCTGACGACCTGATAGTAATAGACCCGGTCCGGCATCAGTCCGAGGAGCCGGACGGAATGTTCCAGTTCCGGTTCGCCGACGTATGCCGTGCGGCCCAGGAAGGTCGATTCACCAAACTGCACCAGCGAGTCGGACTTTTCGGTGGTGATCCACGAGATGACCGCCTCCTCGTATTCCGGATCGAGTCGAAGCTCTGAAATTTTCGGGGCACGGGTATCAACGTAGGCTGTCGCCTGAACGATGATGTTGGCGGAGACATCAAAATATTCCGCGCGGACTGCATCCCCTGTCGCCACGCGCAACTTGCCTGGAACCGGAGCGTTAGTCTGGTTCACCAATGTGCCAAACCCGCGGAACAACCCGCGCTGCACGGTCTCGGTCAGCGTGATTGACACTCCGCCGGGCGCTGATTCGCTCGAAAGAGTTGTTTGGACCGTGCCGCTCCCGGCGAGATCCGAATCAGCAACCTCAATGGTGACCAGGCTGGGAATGGTGAACTCACTGCTGTCCAGCGCCACGGAACCGACGCCGCCGATGCCGGGAGCCAGAAATGCCAGAATGTTCCTGAGCAGATTCGCCCGATTATTGGGCGGCGGTGTGTCTTCAGGAACCGCATCCAGCGGAAAACCAAGGAAGACAACCCTGCCGGTACTGTCCTGTCCCGTGCGTGGATATCTCAAGCCCGCGATTCCTCCCGATGTCGTGTCGAAAAGAATCGGTGCCGCATTTGGAGTGATGTTGAAGGTGTCTGACCAATCCGGACTCAGGCCGAGCAAGTCGAGGACATCACTATTATAGCCCGAGTAGTCCAGGGCCACTGACATCCCGCCGGTTACAGGATCACTTGCTGGTCCACGAGCCTCAGCGACGCCAGCGTCGGTGTTAATAGACTCAACGTGCAGGATGTTGGTGCGGAAAGCCGAATTTTCTCCCAATCTTGTCAGCAGTTCCATGGACGAAATGAAGAGGGCGCCGCCTGAATTCACGTAAGACTGAAGCACGGTCTGTTGTTGTGGCGACAAGGTGTCATCTGCCCGGACGAAGCTGTCGTTGAGACGCCACATCACCACCCGATAGGGGCGCAGATCGTTGGTGCCGGGAGATCCACGCTTGTCCAGATTCCAAACCTGATAGCTGACACCCGTGCGGTCCAGCGCGTCCGTGTATGCCGTGAGCGGCACATCGGTTCCGCCAAACACCGGGCTGGCGGGATGATACGCGTCGATCAAAAGGATCGTCTCGGCAGCGACCGGGGTGAAAGTGAACAGGTTGCCATCATTGTTGGCGATGGAGTTGTTACCGGCCCGGTCCGTCGAGGAGACGAGAAAGCGGTAGGTAGTTCCCGCTTCGAGATGTTCCAGCACAACCTGGTGTTCTTTCACAAAACCCGCGTGACTTGCTGACAATTTCAAATCATCGCTCGTGCCATAGCGCACCAGCGAATCCGAGAGTTCGTCCGTGGCCCACGTGATGACCGCTCTGCCGAACGTGTTCGTTGAGATGACGCTCGTGATGTGCGGCGGTAACAAATCCGCCTCTGCCCGCGCCGTGCGGACCTGATTGCCATCCTCGTACGCCGCATGGATTTCGTCGCCGTGAGCGATTTGAAGCCGGCCATCCGTGGCTGCCGGGCCGGTGACTGTCATGACCGCTCCTGTGAATACACCGTTTGTTCCAGAAGGTTGAAGTGTGAGAAGCTCACCGTTCGGTTCAGTGTTGCTCTTGAGCAGGACTTGCGCGTTGGGCCGGCCCGCCTGGTCCAGATCAATGACTTTCAACTGGACTGTTGATGACGTTCCATAAGTGGACCGATCCATGATCACAACGCCCACTCCCGGCAGAGGAAGTTCGCCCGAAATCACCAGCGCGAAATCCTGATCCACCTTTATCGTGTCGCGGCGCGCATCTTCGGCAACACTGCGCGCACGCACGCGAACCACATATTCACCTGGAACAGGCAGAGTGAGGTGAACACCTTCAACGTTGTTGACCAAATCGAAGGCAGGCGCACCCGCCACGGATTCGCCATTTTGAAATTGATTGCCGTGATACACCATTCCATCCGGCGCCATCACCTCCAGATCCAGATTGTTGACCAACGAAGGAATTGCCGCCGGCATTCCCGGGACATCGGTGTAAGTCATCGTGACTTTCAACGGCTTCCCCACGCTGCCGACCACGAAGCGATGCTCGAACCGCTCGCCGGAAGCGAGCAGATGCGTCTGATCGATGAACTCGTAACGGCGGGTCGAACCGATGAGCTGAGTAAGATCCACGCGTCCCCAACCCTCGTCCATGTTTGGCGCGGAGTCCGTGCCACCCGCGCTCCTGTTCAAATCCGCGGCTGAATTGATCAACGCGGCTTTGACAAGGGCAGGCGAGGGTGTGGCGTTGGTGTGCGTCTCGCGGAAGAATTGCACAAACACCGCCGACGCACCCGAGACATGCGGACCGGCCTGGCTCGTTCCTCCTTGATACTGGTAGTTCGAAGAGATGGGTGCCCACGCGTTTTGCGCGGTTGCCGCGGATGATTGAAGCGATGCGATCCAGGTTCCCGGAGCAACCACGTCCGGTTTGATTCGACCGTCTTCGGTCGGCCCCCGACTGGAGAAGTCCGCCATCGCCTCCTGACCATTGCCGTACGTCACAAACTCGAAGCGATTATTCTCCGAAGCACCCGTGGCAATGACATTCTTGGCCACGGCGGGGCTGCTGATGGTGGTCGAGCCGGGACCGGCGTTACCCGCGGAAAATTCCAGGATATATGGCTGGTCGCCTGGTGTCTGGTCGTCTGCGTCCCGCACCAGCGCATCAAATTCCGCAGCGTCAAGATCGTATCGGCCCTGGGTGTCTTCCCCCCAACTGTTGGAACCGATAATGGCCCCGGCGCGAACGGCGTCCCGGGTCAAGGTTTGGAAATTCGGTGGCGCTTCAAAACCGCCAGTGCCGTTAAAGATCCTTTGGACCACGACATGCGCTTTCGGCGCGACACCCAAACCGTAGAAGGAGCCAAGTTTATCTGACTCTCCGAGGAATGCGTCGCCGGCGATGATCCCCGCCACATGGGTTCCGTGACCGTGCTCATCCACCGCGCTTTGAAGCTGCCCGTAGGAAAAGAAAGCGTCCACCCGCCCTTTGAGGTCCGGATGCATCGAATCAGGCTCCCCATTCTGAAGTCCGCTGTCCGCAACAGAAACGCTCGTGCCCCGGCCATCAAACCCAAGGGCCTGCGAAACAGTGAAGTGATTTGTGGCACTGGATTGAATTTCCGTCCCGGGCGCCTTGGGATTTATGGAGCTTGTGACCTTGCGAGTGCCGTGAGTTGTTTCTCCACCGCCCACAATTTTGGAAGACACCTCGTCAAAGAGCTTCTTCTTCCCCGCCGGTTCGATCCAGAGCACTGCGGCAGACCGGGCCAGAAGGGCCAGTTGCTTTCCAGTGGTTCTGCCTTCCAAAACGGTGCCAAAGCGCGACGGTGACTCGCGAGAAAGGGAATGAAGCATCCGACGGACAAGCACGGCCTCCAGTGGATTGGAAGCGGGCGATAGCAGGAGACGGACAGGCAACTGTTCGCCGTCCGCATTTGCGTTTTCTGCCTGCTGCAAAGCCGCATGAACCTTATGGTCCGGACGGTATTCTCCAACCCAGTGAACAAACGGAAGCTTCCGAAGGACGGAAAGTTTTGACAGGTGCAAACTGGCCACAAATGCGTCATCGGGCACTGAGCGCGCGAGAGTGGTGCCTGCCGCTGCCAGCGTTTCCTTCCACGGCGACTGAACCGGGCCATCGAACTGGATCAAGTAAAGGCCCGAGACTGGTGTTTCGGAGGCAGATTGAGGCCCGACTCCGGCGTGCTTCGCTCGCTCCGTCTGGATGGTTTCGTTGCGCAGACGGATCACCTTCGCATCCCCTGCGAACGCATCAATGGCGGAAAAAGCCAGGAGCACCACCCATGGCATTCGTGCGAACCCAGGCGATAGGAAGCACTTCACCCCGGCAAGGTACCGGTGCGTGAGGGCTCGCTCAAGCTTCCACATGATGCAGAAGCCATTAGCAATACCCGTTCCCTGATGGCGTTGTGGGACAGAGCGTGCCGGACAAAATTTCAAAAAATCGTTAAGGTCGGACAGTATTTGTCCGATCTTGACTGGTAGGCTGAGGAGAAAATTAGAGAACGCCTATGAAAGATAATCAGATCGAACTGAGCTTCAATTCCACCTCACCCCGGCAGCGCAATTCGCGTCGCCAGCGCCGTCTTCGCCGAGCGCACTGGTGGTTTGAACAAATGCGGCAGCTCGTCAACCAGGCGATGGATTGCCGACCGGCTCCGATGCCGTGTCCTGAACAGATCTTCCTACCTCTGGCTCGTTGCCAGCCAATAATGAGCAATCCCCCACCTAAGCACGAATTGAATTGATCGAAGTAGGAGTCAGGCTTGGCAGATTACTGCTTTGGCTGAGGGACTGGCAGGGTGTTCTGTCCAGGGACGCGATTGGTGCTCTTGTTGGTGCTCGCTCCCGTCGGCTGGTTTGTCTGCTTGATGGCATTGAGCCCGGTGGTTGCCTTGCTGGCTGGACTTTGAGGAGTGGCAGGATTCCTTGGTGTCACCAGTGCCGACGAGACCGGGGAAGGGGACTTTGCCGGCTCGGAAGCCTTTGAGGCGGGTGAAGCAGGCGAAGTCGCTGGGGTTGCATTTGTCGGTGCGGACTGCTGTTTGCGTCCCCCCAACGCGGTTCCGATTCCTTGGAGAAGCGTAGCCGCAGAGCCAGGTCTCTGCGCGGGGACGGCCTCGGGTGAGTTGACATTCGGAGCGTCCGGGGCTTTCCCACTGAGCAGGTTTCCAACTCCTTGCACGATGCCGGCTGCTTTTCCACCGAGTTTTGGGATGATGGACGTGACCGAACGGGTCACCAATCCGGCAACCATGAGTTTGTCCGTCTGGGTCTTTGGATTGCCAAGTGTGCCGGTCAATTTTACGAATTGCGCCAGCGGGACGTAAGCGGTGTTGGTCGGGGCGTTTGACGGCAGGAGATTGGATTTTTCGGCCAGGCTTCGCCGAAGTGAGAGTGTGACTGGCAGATCGAGAGGCGAGTTGGTCAGGACGTCCGAGATTGGGATATTCCCGCGAGACTCTGCGTGGAATGCGCTGCTCAACACGCTGAAATTCTCAAGGTTGATCTGTCCCTGACCGAGGTTCACACGCGCATCCACCCAGTTGAGCGGAGACTGAAGCAGGTCGCTGAGATTGAGAACGAAGGCGATAGGTTCGATCAGACGCCTGGTCTTCGGAGTTACAACCTCGTAATTCATGTTGGTGATGTTCAGCGCCATTTCGCCGGTGAGGTTCTTTCTGAGGTTCACGCCGGTTATTCCTGCTCCTTTAATCAAAGCCTTGGCGTTCAAGTCGCCTTTGAGTCTTCCGGGATTGGCCGGCGAGAAAGTGTTGGCCATCGGTTCGATGGGGACTTTGTCCGCTTGGAAGGAGATGTCATACACGTAACCCGGTTGAGAAAGGTTTAACGCCGCGGATGCTTTCACCGGAGCGCCGTTCAGCGTCATCTGGAGCGGATTCACCAGGAGTTGGCCGTTTTGGAGTTTCGCGTTTGCGACGAAGTTTGTGACGGCAATCTCGTGCAGGAAAAGGCGATCGATTTTCACCCCGGCCGTCAGCTCAGAAAACGGCAGGAGGACGGCTGGAGGTTCGGACTGCCCTTGGTTTGATATGGTCGCAGGTGCGGGCGCAGTGGTGTTGGTCGAGCTGGCGAACATGTCATAATAGGCTGTCAGGTCGAGCGCTTGAGCATTGATTCTGATCTCGCCCGGAGCCGGTTTGAGTTTGCTCAGGTCGAGTTTGGCCTGGATCTGGATCTCGTTGGTGGCGCGTTTGGTTGGTGTGAGTGCAAGTGTGAATTGTCGGAGGTCGAACACTTCCTCACGCAGAGCACCGTCCATCTCGATGCGGGCGCTGACCGGCGGGCGTCGTTCGGTCAGCTGCGGTGGCTGGATCAGGAAGTTGTTGAAGTTGAGTTCGGCTTTGATCGATGAACTGAAGCTCGGGTTGTGATTGAGTGAACCAGTGCCATTGAGCGTCAGGGACACCAGCCTGTTATCGCCGAGCGAGTGCTTGAGGAATGGCAGGAGGCCGTCCTGGTTCAGTTCAAGAATCTTGAAAGTGGCTTCGGTGACGGCGTTCGTCAGATTGACTTTCCCGGTAAAATCGACACTGCCGCCCGGACGAAAACCGTGCTGGATCTTTGCCGAGGCGCTGTGGATCTGGAGGTTGTTCTGTCCGAGGTCGAGGTTGTAATCAATGGCAGCCTGGAAGTGAGTGAAGTCACACGCGCCATAAACTCCAGTGAAGTCATTGACGGCGAAAACACCTGTCGAGGAGTGATTGTTCTCTTTGAACGTGTAATTGGAGGAGATCTTCGCCGAGCCGCTTGTGGCTGAAGCGCCGGAAATCGGAAACTGCTTGAGCAGCCCCACCAGACTTACCTCGGCACCGAACTGGGCGTTGCCTATGGCCGTCTGGAGATCATAATTGCCTGTAACGTTGGCGGACACCAAGGAAGCCCCGCCCTCCTCGATCACAATTCTTGCGGCGCGTATGTCGGCGGTTCGGAAATCGGTGAGGAATGTTTCTGTTTCAAGCCTGGCGCGGGCGAATTGAAGGCGGTTGGTTCCAAACTCAGCCTTGACGTTGCGGAAATCTGCCGCGGATCTTGCCGTCAACTGCTTGGCATCTTGTTGCGCGAGGATGTTGATCTGGATATCGGCCAAGCCGCTCACTGGAATGCCGATCAGTGAACGCCATTCAGAAAGGTCGATTTGATTGAGAGCCACTCGGAGGTTGGATTCACTAAAGCCACGAGCCCGTGGCCCCCAATTGATGTTCATTGGTTTGTCGAGTGATGCGGTGAGCATGTCCTTCTGTTCGCGGCGGCCGGCAAGATTCAGCTTTTGGAGAACGGCGGCTTCTTCAGCCAGATCGATTTGAAGCTGGTAATCCAGATCGAGTTCGACTGGTGGTGTCGTATGCCCGTTGCGAGTCATGCCCAGTTGCCTGCCTTCGATCTTCCCTGTGGCGACTACCACCCTCCAATCGCGCGAGAGGTCGATGATTCCGGATGCATTGACGAGAGATTTTCCAAAATCAACTGCGTGGGCTGCACCGAGAAGGTTTAACACCTGACGATCAATCTGCTGAATATCAACCTTGAGCCGGGCGGTCGCTTTCACGACATCGAAGGGGCCGTTGATGGCCAGGCGCCCCAGAGGCTGGCCTCCTCGTTCGAAGCGAAGATTAAACTGTCGAAGTTCAGTGGGAGAAAGGTCCACCTGCAAGATTGCAGCCAAGCCCAGGAACTCGCCGAACAAGCCTTCGGTGCGGGACAAATCCATCCGGCCATTTCCTTTGGCTGTTTGAGGCCGCAATTGTGGGTCGAGAGTAAATTCAAACGAGCTCGAAACCTTGGCTTCCAGAAGGCCGTTCGTGGCGGATGACGACTGTGTGGCGCGAAGAACTGTGCCCAAGGAAATTCTTCCAGACTGCCCATTTTCCAAGCGGTCGAGCGTGAATTCCAGGTTGCTCACTTCCCTGGTTTCTGATGCACTAGCTTTGTCTTTGCGTGCAAGAAGAACGCGCCCGTTTTTGAGGCTCACATTGCGGATGTTCAATCGAGGGGCAGGCTGGCCTTTTCGATCTGGACTGGGTCTGGACGGTCTGTCGGATAGCGACGAGAGGTTGCTCCTGCCATCCGGCCCTTCGATAATGCGAATGTCGGGTGATAGCAGAGTTACTTCGCTGACATCGATTTTGCCGCCCAGGATCGAGAACAAACTGTAGCGGGCTCGAACCTCCTCGACCGTGAGCAACGGCTCAGAACCAGTGGTCTTCAATGTGAACTTGCGCAGCACGACCTGGGAAAACGGACTGATGGAGCTATCGCCAATGGTGATCTGCGCTCCGAGCGTGTCCGCCAGGCGAGGCAGCACCACATTCTTTAGGAAGAAACTGCTGCTCGCGACGAAGTATGTGACGATCAGTCCTGCAACGACTGTAACAGCTGCGATGGCGAACCGTCGTGGCCACGGTGAACGAGGCTCTAATTCTTCCAAATCTATTTTGGTGGACATGAAAAAGCTTTCTATTGTCAGGCTGACTTTCGGCCTTCGAGAGCGGCGACATAGTCCGCAATTCCTCGGATGGGCGGAAACTCTGGCGAATACTTCAGTTCGGTTCGGGCAAGGGTGAGGTCTGCTTCAGTGCGAGGCTGGTAAAAACCATAAGGGTTCTCAAAATACTCGGGTGCGAGGTCGGTGCCGAGATTTCGGTTAAGCTCATCGATCACTTCATTAAAGGAAAAAGCACGGCCAGAACCGCAATTATACACGCGGCTTTGCGGTGCCGACAATGCATCGATGGTCATGTTCACGGCATCCTTCACATGGACAAAATCGCGCCTCTGCCCGCCCGAGTGGAAGACGCGCGGTCTCTTGCCCGCTTTGATTTGAAGGTAGAGTTGATAAATCATGCTGGCCGCCGCCTTCTTGTGAGCCTCGTGCATGCCATAGACGTTGAAGTATCGCACGCCCACAATCTTCCACGCGGGTTGTCGTCGCGCGTAGATTCGGGCGAGATTGTCCAGTTGAACCTTGGAAAAGGCATAGACATTGGCGGGCGCCGGCGGCTGATCCTCCTGCATGACGTTTGATCCAAGGCCGTAAACAGACGCCGAGGAGGCATAAATCACAGGTATGAGGCTCGGCGCGGCGAAATCCAGGAGGCGGCGAAAGCTCTCAACGTTGTTGTGAGTTTGAAGGAACTGATCGTGAACGGTGGTGTCCGTAATCGAGGCTTCATGAAATATCGCGTCGAAGGAGAGGTTGCGAAATTGCGCGTTCCAATCCAATCGCGACAGATCGGCCGCTACAAACTCGCCCTTGAAACCGATAAGGTTTCTAAAATCTCCTGAGCGGAAGTCGTCAATGACCACAATGTGCGCGTTTGGATGCCTATGCTGCAACTCCAACACAAGATTCGATCCAATAAAACCCGCTCCACCCGTCACTAAAATACTCCGCATAACAGCGGAAAATAGTCGTGGAGTTCCAAAGCGCAAGAGTCAACTGCCAGCCCAAATCCACACCACGGCGAAAGAAGGGGCGGGAGCGGCTTGGCAAGTTCGAGGAAGGAATTCAGGCCAGAACATCTGATCCGCATCAGATGGGTCAGCGCTGCCAGAGGTGGGCCCAGCCATCTCCTTGTGCCAGCCGGGGCAAGGTTGCGAATTCGATCGTCAAAACGGCTTCAGCATCCACACCATACGGACCTTGCATCACTTTCTCACCAGATGGGCCGACAACCAGCGAACAGCCAATGCACTTCCGGCCTGACCACGGGCCGGCATTGAGCCAGCCGACGTTGCTGACACCAACAATCCATAGGCCAAAATCACGCGCTACAGGCGAGTAGTTGTCCATCCAAAGCTGGCCGTAGGGTTCCTTGACGTTGTCGTGGTCGGACGGGACAGCCCATGCGGACGGCGACAGGATGATCTCCGCTCCCATGTAACCAAGGGCGCGGGCAATCACCTGCCCTCTGGCAAACCCATCCGCGCAGATCATCAGCCCAATTCGGCCGAAGGGTGTTTCTACAACCTGCAAGCGATCTCCAAGCGCGTAGAGGTCATGCGCGAGTTCGAGTTCGTTCAGCTTGCGATGGTGAAGCAGGATCGAGCCGCCGGGAGCAATCAGGACTGCCGAGTTGAAAATCTTTTCTCCAGCTCGCTCGATGAAGCCTGAACAGACGTGAACACCGGCTTCCATCGCCGCCTCACGAAGGGCGACAATGGACGCACCGTCAGGTAATGAATCGGCTTCAGTTCGCGCCAATGGATGCGTCCAGCCGAGTGTCATGGCTTCCGGCAAGACGACGATTTGTGCTCCAGCACTGGCCGCTTGGAGGATCAAATCGCGCGCGTGCCGGAGGTTCTCGCGCTTTGCACCTCCAACCACGTGCATTTGAATGAGCGCCAGCTTAGGCATGAGTCGCGGATGTTTGCGGTTTGGTCGCGGGCTGGCGAATTAGCAGCAGACCTAGACAGGTGAGAAGCCCGTTCAAGATCAGCAGCTCGAACCCCAGCTGATAGCCGCCAAACCAGTCTGCCGTCCGCCCATTGATCCAGAAACATGCGAGAGGTGATGCGGTGCAGATCACTGGAACCAAAGAGCTGCGAACCTTTTGCCTGGTGAAGAGGCCGAAGGCGAAAAGGCCGAGCAAGGGGCCATAAGTGTAAGTGGCCAGGGTCAGCACTGCGGTGATCACGGAGTCGTTGTTCAAGTATCGGAACGCAAGGATGACGGCAAGCAACAGCACGGCAAAGCAAAGGTGAGTGACATGCCGGAGTCTCGTCTTCGACACATCCGTCAGATCTGTCCGGGAGTCGATGCGGGCAAAATCGATGCAGAACGAGGTTGTCAAAGTTGTAAGCACGGAATCGGCGCTGGAAAAGGTGGCGGCGGTCAGGCCCACGAGGAAGACGATGGCCGCGAACGGTCCAAGATGTTCGAGTGCCAGCGTGGGGAAAAGAGCGTCCGCCTTTCCTGGAATGGTGATGCCTTTGGCACGGGCGTACTCGTACAACAGCACACCCAGCGACAGGAACAGAATGTTCACGGCGACCATGACCGCGGCGAACGAATAGATGTTCTTCTTCGCCTCCGGCAACGAGCGGCAGCTCAGATTTTTCTGCATGCTATTTTGATCCAGGCCGGTCATCACGATGGCGATGAAGGCTCCACTGAGAATTTGCTTCCAGAAGAAATTCTTGCTCTGCCAGTCCCATACAAAAACCTGGGACAGATCGCTCTGCCTGATTGTCTGAAAAAGGCCTCCAGGCCCGAGATCGAGGGCGCGCGCGATGGCCAGGATTGAGAGCACAACGCCAACGAGAAGGAAGGTTGATTGAAAAACATCGGTCCACACCAGCGTTTTGATGCCGCCGCGGTAAGTGTAAATGAGCATCAGCGCGATCGAGCCGGCAACGGATACCGAGAATGGAATGTGCCAGCGGTCGAAAATGAAAAGCTGAAGCACACTTGCCGCCAGGTAAAGGCGGGCTCCTGCCCCTGCAAGGCGGGAGATGAGAAAGAAGAACGAACCGGTAACCTGCGCCGTACCGCCGAATCGATTCCCGAGATAACTGTAGATTGATGTAAGCCGGAGGCGATAGTAAAGCGGCAGGAGCAGTTCAGCGATGACCACGTAGCCGAGGACGTAACCCAGTACGATTTGAAGGTAGGAGAATTTGGAAGTTCCGACCTGCCCCGGCACCGAGATGAAAGTGACACCTGAAAGCGAATCGCCCAGCAAGCCAAACGCCACCGCGTACCAGGGAGAGCGACGGTTGCCTAGGAAGTATCCTTCGCTATTTGCACTTCGTCCGGTCTTCCATGCGATGCCAAGCAGCGCCGCAAAGTACACGGCGATGCAGAGCAGCATCAGGACGGGCGACATGCGCGTTTTTTAGGCGGTGATGAAGCGTGGTAGTGCAGGGTCCACGCTGTCCAAGGCGGCGGAGACCAGCCTCGGAATTTTCCCGTCGAGGTGCGACAGCAACTCGTCGCAATCGGCCTGTCGCAGTTGAAGCGGACCGGCTGCGGAATGCACAAATCCATTCATCGTTTGCGTGGCGAAGTGGATCATCCCCTGGCGCAACGGCAGGGAGTAAAGGGCGAGCGTTAGCCCGAACACGACCGGATGCCAGCCCTTCGCTTCGCCCGCACGAACTGCGGCCAGATACCGCTGGACGATCCGCTGATCCCAGAGCGGCTCCAGACGGCGCAACCGCCCCCTCCCGACATGCTGGCTGGCGCGGGAGAACGGGATGAGCGCCGCGTCTTTTGAAAGGCTGACATCCAAAGCGATCAATTCGCTGGCTTCAGACCTCGACGAATGGTGGAACGCGCGACGAATGGCTGGCAAGTCGCGAGGGACCAGAGCTTGATCGCAATAGCCCTGAATGAACTGACGGAGTTCGGGAAGATTGCGAATTGGACTGAAGGTGCCTTGCGGGACGATTTGCTCCCAGCTCGCGAGGTCGGGTGCTCCGAGTCGGGCAGCGAGCGAGGCGACATCGCCCCTGATCGCAATCAGTTGGCTTGGCTCATTAGGCGTTGTGTTTTGCATGCCGACCCTCCGCCAGCATCCCTACCAGCATGTGGACGAAGTTCATGGGGTGAAATGTTACACATAAAACGATGAGTGGCGCCAGAGAGATTCCATGAAATTCGCGGAAGCCCAGTGCGTATGCATGAAGGGGATTCAAAGGGAGGGACGCTTGCGAGAGACGAAGCGCATGGCTTTGGCGAGATTGTTTTCCCCCATGTCAGCGTGGAAGTCGGTGATGGTTTTGTATTTTGGGTTGGGCTGTCGTTGACGC
>SXGT01222037.1_pt1 | contig 19595 bp, 14 predicted proteins | sample 3176221 | NCBI WGS metagenome assembly SXGT01 (sample SAMN11356862, study PRJNA531348) | freshwater metagenome | isolation source: freshwater sample F1-120 | place: China: Fuxian Lake, Yuxi | collected 2017-12-25
AGCAAGTACTGGCAGATACAGAAAGCTACGGCCCTATAGGTCTGGTAGAGGATCCTTCTGGCACGCGTTGGCTGACAACCCATGACGGTCGGTTATATAGGCACGGCAGCGGTCGGTTTGATTTAGTTGCCAGTTTGAACGCGGTTCTCGGAGGCGGGCTCTGTGTGGATCGGGCGGGACGTTTGTGGATCGGTACCTATGGTATGGGGGTGTTCTGCTACGACGCGACACGCACCAGGATTTTTCGGAAGATACACGGGTTGCCCAGCGACAAGATCAACTGCCTCGAGGTTGGAGCAGACGGCATCCTGTGGATCGGTACCGACCATGGTTTAGTGGAGTATCGCGGGGAAGGGTTTCTTCCCATAGAGGGAATCGACAGGAGAGATGTCCCTGTTTCAATGCTGGTTGACCGCAACGGGCGGTTGTGGATTGGCACCCGAAATGGGCGTCTTTATGCCCACCTTGATGGAAAGGCTGAACAGTTTCTACTGCAGTCGCAAGTAGGGGGACAAAGGGTCAGCAGCCTCACTGAGGACTCGGCAGACAGGATCTGGTTCGGGTGCAGGTACGGCAAAGGTTTCGGATACTGGGAGGGGGGCCAGATCACCTACCATCCGCCGGAAGAAGCGGTGACCGGCAGGTATCCTGCCTGGGTTGGGGCGATGGCGGTTGATTCCCATGGCGAGGTCTGGATTGGCTCTTCGGCGCCGGCGATGTGGGATGGACTGTGCCGATTCAGCCAGGCGCGTTTTTCGAGGGTGGAGGGGATCTCTGGGAGTGCCATCCTCGCTATGCATCAGGACCGGGAAGGGCAGATGTGGATAGGCACCAACGAAGGATTGGTCCGCTTTGACGGCAATACCTTCACCACCTTTTCCCAGCAGGACGGGTTGTCCTGCGAATTGGTAACAGCGCTGTTGCAGGACCAAGGTGGGGTGTTGTGGATCGGCACCGAAGGTGGAGGGGTCTGCTGTTACGATGGCCAGGTATTCCAGGTAATCCAGTTCCCTGGGGAACCGGCGTGTAATGTGATACATGCAATCCGCCAGGACCACCGAGGACGCCTCTGGTTTGCCACCGAAGGCGGCGTGGTGCAGCACGTACCGCGGCGAGTGCCGCCGGTAATCCACCTGTCCCACGCTGTTGCCGACAGGACTTATGAGGCACCCGAGGAGATTCAGTTTCCGCTGACCACGACCCGGATCAGCTTCTGTTTTCGCGGCATCAGTCCGCTGGAGCCCTCTGTTTACCTGGTGTACCGCTACAAACTCCAGGGTTATGACAGCAACTGGCACCAGACCCGCGAACGGCAGGTCGACTATGCTCAGCTACGGCCTGGTGAGTACCAGTTCCTGGTACAGGCTGTCGACCGGGATCTCAACTATTCAACGGTCGCACAGACCAAGGTGGTGGTCACCGAAGACCCCCATATCGAAGCCCTGAACGACGCATTGCGCGCAGAAACAGCGCGCGGAAATTTTATTGGTGAGAGCGCCGCCCTACACGAGGTCAAAAAGCAGCTCCAGGAAGTGGCTGCAACGGAACTCACGGTGTTGATCTTGGGGGAGACGGGTACCGGGAAGGGGCTGGCCGCGCAGGTGTTGCACAGTTTCAGCGCACGCCGCGACGGCCCATTCATCCACGTCAACTGCGGGGCGCTACAGGAAGGTCTGGTGGATAGCGAATTGTTCGGGCATGAAAAAGGCTCGTTTACCGGGGCCATTTCGCGCAAGATGGGCAAATTCGAACTGGCCAATGGCGGGACGATCTTCCTGGACGAGATCGGTGACCTACCCCTTGAGGCCCAGACACGTCTGCTGCGGGTTCTGCAGGAGCACTGTATAGAGCGCGTGGGGGGGACCCAGACCATCCCCATTGATGTGCGGGTAGTCGCCGCAACCAACCGGGACCTGGAGGCAGCGCGGCGGGCAGAAAGCTTCCGACCTGACTTGTATTACCGGCTCAATGTTTTCCCGGTGCGCTTGCCACCGCTGAGGGAGCGCAAGGAAGACATTCCTCAACTATCCCGCACCTTTGTCACCCGATTTGCTGCCCATCTCCATCAGAAGCATGCTCCCCTGGTCACCGAGGGGAGTATGCAGTTGCTGTTGGCCTACGATTGGCCAGGCAATGTCCGGGAACTGGAGCATATCCTGCAACGCGCGGTGATCCTGGCCAATTTGGGCGGTCGGACAACGATCTTGCCTGAACACTTAGGTATGGAGCCTCTGGGGAACCGGGAGGAGAGGGCGCCTAAAGAAGAACAGGATTTCGCGGTGTTGCCCCTGGAGGAATACGAGCGGCGCTATCTGGTGCAGGTCCTGGACCTTACCTCTGGTGTGATCCACGGGCCTCAAGGTGCTGCCTCGCTGCTCAAAATGAAACCTACCACGCTGCGCAGCCGACTCGAAAAGCTGGGAATCAAGAGGCGAAGGTCCGAGGATGGAGCAGGAGAGGATTAAATTTCCCTTGCGATATTTCGTAATCGCCACCCTACTTACGAAATACCGTAAGCAGGGTCTATAGAGCTGTACAGTAATAAGTTATCCAAAAGAGGGAGCTGTATCGGGGAAAATATTACGATATTTCGCAGTATAGGGCCTGCCTAAGGGGGGACGCAAAATGCACCCCGCTGGCTCTTAACTATTGCTTTTACAACCACCTGGGCGCTAATAGGCCCTGGTGGTTTTTTTATGGCACGGTATTTGTAACGATTAAAGGCTGTTAGCTGAGATTCTGGCGCCTCAATTCACTTCTATGCCCGGGAGGGATAAATGAAAGAATCGATGAGGTCCGTCGCCAATGTATTCGTGCGGAACGCTGCAGGTTGTGTTGCCAGTCTACTGGCGGTGGCGGTGGCGCTGCTGGGGCGATCTGATGCAATGGCAATGCCTGCGGTTTTGTCTGACAGAGAGACTTTGGGGGTAGGTCAGAGCGATACAGGAACACAGATCAGTTATCTCCAGGTGGGGATGGGCAACGGAGAAAACGCGGACTGGTGGCCGCCGAGGCCAGAATAACCACGAAGAAGATGTAGGAAGTGGTCTAAGAGGATTGCTGTGAGGAACGCTCTCACCACCCAATTACAGATATGGCGGCAGCGCCTTCACCGCATCGCGCAGGAGCGATCGCGGCGGGAGCGGCGGATCCTCGTGGTGTGCCACGGCTATAGTCTGGCGCATACGATTCGGCCGCTGGTAATCGCGCGTGTGTTGCGCGAACGGGGGTACCCGGTGGCATTTGGTGGTTGCGGTCCACACCTGGAGCGAGTGCGCCGCGAAGGCTTTGTAGTCCACCACGTCGAGACCCTGCCACAGGAGCGGATGGATCAGCACGTTTCCCGAGGGCAATATGGCTACTACGACCAGGAGTGGATCGAGCGCTGCGTGGGTTCTGAACGATCCTTGATCCGGCAGGTCAGACCAGCGCTGGTAATCCACGACCTGAAGCCCACCCTCACCCTCAGTGCTCGCCTCGAGGGAATAGACGAAGTGCGCATCACCCAGGCCTATAACCAGCCAGGGTACCCCATGCCTGTGCATCTCCCGGATAGGTTTTCAATGGAGGTAGGGCCTTTTGCCGAGTACCTGGCCAACCATGCCTGCCAAGTCCGGGTACAGCGAAGCCTCCAACTGATGGCCGATGTGCCTCAGTTTCACCCACCCGGAAACGGGGCTCCTGGTTTCTACTATGTGGGGCCCCTGCTCGACCAGCCAGCCGAGCCCCACTCGATACCGATCCTCGACAGCGGGTGGGATCTCTCGCTGCCGCTGGTCTATTTGAGCTGCGGCAGCAGCGGCCGTTTTCCCGAATACCTGGAGAAACTGCTCGCTGCCTTCGCAGATAAGCCGTACCGGTTGCTGGTAACCACCGCAGGCCGCTGGAAAGGCGAGGCGCCAGCGACCAATATCCGGGTGGTGGACTTTATACCGGGGGAATGGGTGCTGCGCCGGGCCCAGGTCCTGGTGGGGGTAGTCGGGATCGGCACCATCTATCAGGCCCTGTCCTGCGGAGTACCGGTAATCGGTGCCCCGGAACATCTGGATCAGGAGTACCATCTGCGGCGCGTCGCTGCTCTCGGGTTAGGTTTGAAACTGAAGCGCCGGGAATTCGATGCCAAGACCATTGTCGAGGCGGTGGCCAAGGTGATGGCCAACTACACCAGTTATCAGCAGCGCTGTGCCCCTTTTGTCCGGCATCTGGCGGCCTGGACGGGAGGGGATCGGGCTGCGGATCTGATTGACAGTCATTTCCACGCCGCTGCCCAGACGTACCGTATCGAACCCCCCTTTCTGGTCGAGGAGGAGGAGTTCGCGCGGTGTCTCGAGGCCTCGGCGCCTGCTTCGCTTCCACCACCCCAGTTGCGTGCTCAACTCCGAAGCGGCCTCCGCCGGGGTATGCCACACCTCGTGCAGGGTGGAAAAGTATTCCTCGACCGTCTGGATTCCTGGAACTGGCTGTACGACCGGGATCCGCGCTTTTTCGGTGCCGACTACCGGGCACTGGAGGAGAAGCGGAAGCGGGCCTTTGTGTTCCGCGACGGCAAGCTGCGCCACCGCACCGAGGGGGGTCGGTACCGGGCGACCTACACCTACCGGCTCCACTCACACGAGCAGTTGGCCGGCAGAAGGGTGAAACTGTTTCTGCCCTACCCCATACCCCGTCCGGGCCAACAGGAGCAGATATCGCTGGTGAGTTGGGCGCCGGCAGCGCTAAAACATCACTGGGCGCCTCAGCTGGGTTTTTTCTACGGCTATACCTTCGTTCCAGCGGGCGAGGGGCCCTGGGAATTCAGCTACACCTGTGATCTGGTGGTGCGCGAACAAGGGCGTGAGCGGCTCGGGAACGGCGAGGAAATCAGCCCGGGTGAGCGGCGGCGGTACCTCGAACTCGAACCTGGATTGCTCCAGGAACCCCAGGTCGCCCGGTTTCGCCAGGAGCACCGGCCAGTTGGCAGCGATATGGATAGGGCCAGAGCCATCTACGAGGCCCTGGCCGGCAGCAAACGTTTCAAAAAGACCAAGGATCGGACCCACAACCTCACGTACAGCACGGTGGCCGTATTGCAGGACACCGGGGGACACTGTATCACGCTCAGCCAGGCGCTGGTGGCGCTGTGTCGCGCCGAGGGCATCCCCGCGCGCGAGGTGGCGGGAGCGCTCCTGGGATATCCGGTCGGTGTGGGACGCTACCACACGAAAACCTGGGGTGAGCAGATTTTCGGTCACACCTGGGCCGAGATCTACCTTGCCGGAAAGGGCTGGATACCGGTGGAGTTTCACAGTATTGCCATCTCCGAACAGGCGATGACCGCCGATAATGTCGACGACCCGGTGCTGCGGGCACTGATCCGAGAGAATACGCCGCGTTACCGGGACTACTACTTCGGCAACCTCGACCACCAGCGACTGATCTGCTCTAACTCAGTGAAACGTATTCCGCAATGCCTGGTCGAGGAAGGCTCCGAACCCCTGAGGAGCCGCAAGCGATGGCAGGTATTGGAGGAGTTGTCTTTCTCGTGTGCCCTTGAGGTAGAGGAGCGTCCATGGAATTAAGCGTGATCATCCCCACCCACAACCAGTCCGAGCGGTTGCGTCTGGTGTTGTCCAGCCTGCAGCGGCAGACCCTGAACTCCGATCTCTTCGAGGTTTTGGTGGTGGATGACGGCTGCACGGACGGCACGGCCCTGATGGCAGCGGGGATGGCAATGACCAACCTACGGGTGCTGAGCCAGCGTCCCAACCAGGGGCGCAACCGGGCCCGCAACCTCGGGGCCGCCCAGGCCAAGGGCGAATTGCTCGTTTTCCTCGACGGCGACGCACTGCCCGCACCGGAGCTGCTCGAGTGTTACCTCGAGGCCAGCCGCCTTCAGGGCAGCCGGGCGGTGTTTTGCGGTTTTCAGCGCTGCCTGCCGGACCTGGAATACCTGCAGGACCCACAGACCGGCACCGTGGTCAACGACGAGGTGCCCAGTGTGCTCCAGGACTTCCTGTCCAGCCAGGGGGTAGCGCTGCGGGTCACTGAGCAGATGGTCGCCGGGGACTTCGCCGCGATCCACGCGCGCTCATGTGAAGGCGGGTATCCCTTTCCGGAGTCCAAGCGGCGCCAGGACCAGGTGCGGGCACTGCTGGCGCACCGGCCCGATTCGGCGGTGGCGTGGCTGGGCTTCATCCCGCACAATGGCGCGGTGCCGCGGGCGCTCCTGGCGGCCAGCGGCGGGTTTGACGAACAGATCCCCTTCAGCGAAGGGTGGGAACTGGCCTACCGACTTCAGCACCAACTCGGAGCCCAGATCCATTTCCTGGACAAGGCGGTTTCCTACCACCTGTACCACTATCATCCCTTTGAAGAGCCGCAGGAGGCCGGCAGGGAATCCCAGCGACGTTACGACGCCATCGAGTACATGGTCGCCAAACACCGCGATGAGCGCGTCCGCTTGCTCTACTGCTGGTTCGCATCCCTGTGGCCGGACCCCTTTATCCCGATGGAGGCGCTGGTTGAGGACCTGCTGCACTTTGATCACCTCTATCGCGAATTGTCCATGTCCCAGTGGGATGAATACCAAATCGTCCTCCAATACCATCCCGCGCAACTGCTCTCGCAGTTGCCAACTGAAGAGGTACTCCATGCCAACTGAATCGGCAGCAAAAGCAGAGCGCAAGCTCGTCGACCATCTGCGTCAATGTGAGGATCAGGGTGACCGGCCGGCCCTGGCCGAGGCCTGTTATGTGCTGGCATTGCATTACCAGGAATCTGGGGCACTCGAAAGGGCCGAGGCCCTGTGCCGCAGATCCCTGGTCCTCAACGAAGCATTGCGGAACCGCGCCGGTGCGGCCCGCGCCTACCTCCAGCTGGGGCTGTTGCGGGAGCGCCGCGGCGATTTGGGGCAGGCGCACTTCTTCGTCGGCGAGGCCCAGACGCTCTATGCCGCCGTCGGCGATGGTGCTGGCGAGGCGGCAGCCTGCGGACAACTGGGTTTCCTCAAACACTGCGAAGGAGAACTGCGGGACGCAGAGAGGCTTTACCGCAAGGCACTCGCCCTCGGTGAGCAGTGTGCAGCATCCGGATTGCAGGCCGAGCAATGGGCCAATCTGGGGAATGTAGCCCTTTCCCATCGGGAGTGGGCCAGGGCCCAGGAGTGTTTCCTCCGGGCACGGGAGCTGTACCTGGCTGCCGGCGACCAGCGCGGGGCCGATAACCACCACTACCGGATGGGGACCTGGTGGTTGGGGAAACGGGAACTCGAACAGGCACGCCATGCTTTTGAACAAGGCATGGACGCCCAGCGCCGGCACCAATGGACCCTGGGCGTAGCGATGAGTTGCGAGGGGTTGGGGCAGGTGCATCAGCTTCTGGGCCACGAGACCACCGCCGCTGAACTCTTTCGCCAGGCGGCGGTGTTATTCGAACAGACAGGACACCTCAGCCGCCTGGCGCTGTGTTGCGACCGTCTGGGTGAGCTGCTGCTGCGGGGGGAAAACTGGGAGGGCGCCTGCCGCGAACTGGCGCGGGCCCTGGAACTGTACGAAGAAATGAGCAACAAGGAAGACATCGCCCGTACCGCCATCAGCCTGGGGGATGCCTGGTTCAGCGCCTATCCCGATCAGGTGGACCGGGCAGAGACGCTCTATCTGCAGGGGTTGGAGGAGCACCGCAACCTGCCCGATTTGCGGGGACGCGGGCGGGCTTATATCGGGCTGGGCAACGTGGCGTTGCGCCGCGGCGAGGCCAGCCAGGCCATCGCCATGTGGACGGCTGCCCAGGAGTTGTTTAATCGGTTGGGGAACAGCGAACAGAGCCGCAAGATCGAGAACGCGCTGAGGCAAGTCAGCGTGTCGGGGAGATTGAGAAGTGCCACCTACCGGATTGGCTGAGATCAGCGCGGAGCTCTGCGCTACCGTGCCGGTAGGGTTCCCCAGGGCTGGCGTCGATCTGTTGTTGGCCCTGAACGCCCAGCTCAGGGATGCAAACGGCGCCCTGTTGGTCTGCGCCGTCTATGCAGTTGAACAAAGAAAAAGGGGGCCGGTGGTGTATTTTCTTGCACTCCAGCCGGGAAACCATTGGGAAGCCGTTGGTGCTGCCGAGGAGAGGGATGCCATTGCGCATGCCTGGCAGCAGCAGGCGGTGATCCATCACCGCAGTTTGGGGGGGAGCTGTAGAAAGGGGCAGGCACACATGGAACGGTGGTTGAGTCCGTTGACACAATCGGTGATGCAGGTGCCGTTTTCCCACGGGGTGTTGGCAGTGGCCAGTGCTGAGCCCGAGGTCTTTAGGCCCACCGAGGCCGAGGCGGTGGGGCAGCTGGCTTCGGTGCTGTCAACTTTGTTCCGCCGGCTGGTAGAGTTGGAAACCCAGGAAGAGCAACTCAGCCAGGCCCAGCAGCTGGCGCTGATCGGGCAGCTGGCGGCCGGGGCCGTACACGAACTCAACAATGCCCTGATGGTAATTATGGGGCAATGCGAGTTGCTGCTGGCCGACGGGTCGGAGGGGGAGACACGCGAGAGCATCCAGACTATCTCCAGGGCCGCGGCCAATACCTAATCCCTGGCCAGCCTGCTGCTGGGGGTGGCCCGCAGCCAGGGATCGGTCAAGAGGCAGACCGACCTCAACCAGCTGGTCCGCGAGGTGGCGCTGCTCTTACGGCGGCAGCTGGCGCACAAACAGGTGCAATTGATCGAGGACCTGCAGGACGGACTGCCGGCGGTCGAGGCCAACGGCGGCCAGCTGCAGCAATTGCTGATCAATCTGGTCCACAACGGCCGGGACGCGATCCTGGCCGGCAACAACACAGGACGGGTCTGGATCCGGACACGGGTGCAGGGCGACGGGGTGGTCCTGGAGGTGGAGGACGAGGGGGCCGGCATCCCGGAGGGCATCCGCGAACGGGTGTTCGAGCCCTTTTTCACCACCAAGGAGAAAGGGGCCGGCACGGGCCTGGGGTTGAGTGTGTGCCGGGCCATCGCCCAGGAACACGGCGGTCGCCTGAGGTTGGGGGCGTCGGCGGTTGGGACGCGGATGATCCTGGAACTGCCGTGCTGAAGGGCTGACCCCCATAGCTCCGGGGCACGGACGGGCCGGCTGCGCTTGCAGCCGGCCCTTTCTTTTGCGGTCAGACTTGTCCAGGGTGGGGTTTGTATGCACATTTTCAAGGGTTTGGGCACCGAGGGGGCGAGGCGAGGAGCGCCCCGGGAGATGGCAGGGCACGGCGACCATCGGGTGGTGGTGTTGATGGGGGTCTGCGGCAGCGGCAAGACCACCATCGGCAGACTGCTCGGGCAACAGACTGGATGGCCTTTCTATGACGGCGACGATTTTCACCCCCGTGCCAATGTCGAAAAGATGGCCCGCGGCGAGGCCCTCGGTGACGCCGACCGGCAGCCCTGGCTCGACCTTTTGGCCCGGAATATCGACCAATGGTTGTCCGCTGGCAGCGCCATCCTCGCCTGCTCGGCACTCAAGGAGACCTACCGGCGGACCCTGGAGGGCGGGCGCCCGGAGGTGTGCGTCGTCTATCTGAAGGGGTCCAAGGAGTTGATTCACCAGCGCCTGGCCGCCCGGGTACATCGCTATATGCCCCCCACCTTGCTCGACAGCCAGTTTGCCGCCCTCGAGGAGCCACTGGACGCGCTGGTGGTGGAGGTGCTGACCACCCCAGAGGCGGCAGCGGCCCAGATCCGCGATTTCCTGGGGGTTTGAGCCCATGCGGATCTGCAAACAGAAAGAGGAAATGTGGCCGGCGATATCGCACTAGTCCAGGAGATCCGCCGGCTCACCGCCTACCTGAACCAGGTGTTGCAGGAACAGGAAGGCGCTGCGCCCACCGAAATGGTCGAGAACATCCTCGAACTGGCCCGGGCGCGGCGCGGCGGGGACCAGCGGGCCGACCGCGAATTGCGGGCGCTGGTTGCCGAACTCGACACCAGGCGGGCCGGAGTGGTTTTGCGGGCCATCAGTGTGCTTTTCGACCTGATGAACATGGCCGAGGACCGGCACCGGGTGCGCGTATTGCACGATCGCGAGCGGCGCAGCGGCACCCAGCCGCGTCCCGAATCCATCGGGGCCGCCCTCGAACACCTGCAGCGGGAAGGCTATACCCCGGCGCAGATCAAGGGGTTTCTGCACAACCTTGACATAGAACCCGTGTTCACCGCCCACCCCACCGAAGCCAAGCGGCGCTCGGTGCGCACCAAGCTCAAAGTCATCCAGCGCTGCCTTGCCGATCTGGACCAGTTCGACCTGCTGCCGCGGAAACAGGCAGAACTCGAACGCGCCATCTACGGCGAACTGGTGGGGCTCTGGCAGACCGATCCCCACCGGCCGGAGCGGCCCACGGTGATGGAGGAGGCCGGCCGCGCCATCTTTCTGATCGGCACCCTGTGGGACGTGGTACCCCGCCTCTATCAGGACCTCGAGGATTCCCTGCGCCGTTATTTTCCCGGGCACGAATTCGAACACCGCCGCTTCCTCCACTTTGGATCGTGGATCGGCGGCGACCGGGACGGCAATCCCAACGTCACCGCGCAGGTGACGGCGCAAACCCTGGAACTGCTGCGCCGGACCGCGCTGGACTTCCACCGCAGCGAATGCCGCAAGGTCTACCAGCAGCTGAGTATCTCCGAGCGGCGGGTGGAGGTGAGCCTCCAGCTGCGCCAGGCCCTGGCCGAGGGCCTTCAGCGCTGGCCGCAGGTGGAGGCGCGGCTGGAGCGGGTCTCGGTGCACGAGCTGTACCGCCGTTGGCTGCGGCTCATCGAATGGCGCCTGGACCAGAGCTTGGCGGCCGCCTCCTTCGAAGAGTTGCCCGCAGGGGCGTACCGGCGGGCGGCGGACCTGGAGGCAGATGTCGAACTGCTGGCGCAGAGCCTGCAGACCCACAGGGCGGGAGTGGTGGTCGACACCTGGGTGCGGGAGTGGATCTACCGCATCCGCGCCTTTGGCCTGCACCTGGCCAGGCTAGACATCCGGCAGGAGTCCAGTCACTACGAGCAGGTGGCCGGCGAACTGCTGGCCCGGCTGGGCCTCTGCGCCGATTACCTGGGCTGCCCGGAGCAAGAGCGGCAGGAGGTGCTGCTGCGGGCCATGGGCCACCGAGTTTCCTTCTCCGGCCTGGAGCTGAGCGAGGCCGCCGCAGAGACCGTCGAGTTGTTCCGCCTGCTGACCCGCACCGTACAGCTCTACGGGCACGAGGTGCTCGGCGGGCATGTGATCAGCCTGACCCATCATCCCAGCGACGTGCTGGAGGTGCTCTGGCTCCTGGAGTCCGCGGCCGGCGAGTCAGGGGCATCCGAGACCTTGGGCCTGGGGCAGACGGGCATCGTGCCGCTCTTCGAGACCATCGACGACCTGCGGCGCTCGGGCGGGGTGCTGGAGGCGATGCTGACCAACCCGGCCTATGCGCGGATGCTGCGCGAGCGGGGCGGGGTGCAGACGGCGATGATCGGCTACTCGGACAGCACCAAGGACGGGGGGTACCTCACCGCTACCTGGGCGCTCTACCAGGCCCAGACCGCCCTGCACGAGGTAGCGGCGCACCACGGGGTGCGGCTGATCTTTTTCCACGGCCGCGGTGGTGCCCTGGGCCGGGGCGGCGGCCCGGCGGCCCGCAGCATCCTCTCCCTGCCCCCCCATACGGTGGGCGGGGCCATTCGGATGACCGAGCAGGGCGAGGTGTTGGCCGCCCGCTACGACGACCCGGATATCGCCTTCCGCCACCTGGAGCAGATCACCGCCGCGGCCTTCCTAGTCGAAGCGCGCGTGACCCAGGCCCCTTCCGGCGAGTGGCTCGGAGCGGTGGAGTGGTTGGCCAACCGCGCCTTCCGGGCCTACCGCGAACTGGTCGAGCAGCCGGCCTTTGTCGACTATTTCCAGCAGACCACCCCCATCGACGAAATCGAGCGGCTACCCATCGCCTCGCGGCCGGCCCGGCGCGGCGGGCGGCGGTCGCTGAAGGACCTGCGCGCCATCCCCTGGGTTTTTGCCTGGACCCAGAGCCGGGTGCTCATTCCCGCCTGGTACGGAATGGGGATTGCCCTCGAGGAGTACGCCCGCCTGCACGAACACGCCTGGCAGACCCTGGGCCGTATGTACCGGGAGTGGGATTTTTTTCGCGGCACCGCCGACAACGCCATCCTGGCCCTGGCCAAGGCCGATATGGGCATCGCCCGCTGTTACGCCCAACTTATGGAGGAACCCGAGGCCAGGGAGGGTATCTGGAAGCGGTTGAGCGAGGAACACGAACGCTGTTGTCTAGCCGTGCAGAAGATGACCGGCAAGGCCTCGTTGCTGGCCGAGGTGCCCTGGCTCCAGCGCTCAATCCAGGAGCGGGATCCACATGTGGACCCGCTCAACCTGATCCAGGTGGAGTTGCTGCGCCGCCTGCGCCACAGCCAGGGAGACCCCGAGGACCTGCGCGACCTGTTGCGCCTCAGTATCCAGGGCATTTCGGCGGGGATGAGGACCACGGGCTGAGCGGCTGGCCGTTCGTATGTCTCAGGGAAAGATGCAGATGAAGAGGGAAGGAGTCATCGCGGCGATCGGCCTCACCTTGGGGGCCGGGATCTTCCTCGCCCTTTGGGCAAAGGGAGCGGCTGGGCCGGCGGTATGGGGCGTGCGCGGCGAGTTTCTGCTCTTTGGCCTCACCCTGCTCGGGGTAGCCCTGCTGCACCACCACACCCTCGCCGTGGCCCTGGTGGGCGTGGGGTCCATCCTGCTCTTCAAGTTCGTGTTCGTCGAGAGCTTTCACCTGGTCGAGCATCTGCACCACGAGTGGGAGATCCTGCTCAACCTGTTGGGCCTGCTCCTGGGGTTTGCCCTGCTGGCCAAACACTTTGAAGAGTCGAGAGTCCCCGATATCCTGCCCCGCTTCCTGCCCGACGACTGGAAGGGCGGTTTTGTGCTGCTGGTGCTGGTATTCGTGCTCTCGTCCTTCCTCGACAATATCGCTGCGGCGATGATCGGCGGCACGATGGCCATGGTGGTTTTCCGGGGCAAGGTGGGCATCGGGTACCTGGCGGCGATCGTGGCGGCCAGCAACGGCGGCGGTTCGGGCAGTGTGGTGGGGGACACCACCACGACGATGATGTGGATAGACGGGGTGGCGGCCATCGATGTGACCCACGCCTACGCGGCAGCGCTGCCGGCCCTGGTGGTATCGGGCATCATCGCCGCCTTCCAGCAGCAGCGCTACCAGCCCATTCAGCGCGAGGAACAGGGACAGCATCAGCTCGACTGGCGCAAGCTCCTCGTGGTGGCGCTGATCCTGGCGGGGGCGATCAGCACCAATTTTCTGCTCGATTTCCCGGCCGTGGGGGTATGGGTGGCCATCCTGCTTGGGGCCACCTTTACCAAGACCTCGTGGCAGGAGTTGCCCGGGGCGCTGGTGGGCAGCCTCTTCCTGCTCTCGCTGGTGCTCTGCGCCTCGATGATGCCGGTGGAGGAGTTGCCCCTGGCCTCGTGGCAGACCGCCTTTGGCCTGGGTTTTGTCTCTGCGGTCTTCGACAATATCCCGCTCACCAAACTGGCCCTGGAGCAGGGCGGGTACGACTGGGGGGTGTTGGCCTACGCGGTGGGGTACGGCGGGTCGATGATCTGGTTCGGGTCCTCCGCCGGGGTGGCCCTCTCCAATATGTACCCCCAGGCCAAGTCGGTAGGAGCCTGGCTCAAGGAGGGATGGCACGTGGCTTTGGCGTATGTGGTCGGCTTCTTCATCATGCTCTACACCGTGGGCTGGGAGCCGCACGCCCCCCACAAGGAAGAGGCCCCGGTAGCAGTCGGGGCGGCCGGGGCGGTCGATGCGCGCTGAGCCGCTCCGGGTTTTTTTGCTCGACGCTGCGGACCTGGAAGAGATCCGGCGGGCGCTTGGAGAGGGGGCCGAGCTGCTGGAGCCGGCGGACCAGCGCCTGCTGCAGGAGGCCAGTGAGGTGGTAGAAAATGGCATCCTGAGCCTGGAGCTGGGGTTTCCGGCGATGTGCGGGACGGTGCAGACCCTGGCTTTGGCGTATTACTTCAGCGACCACGAGCCCTTTGCCGAAGGGGCCGCCCTTTTGCTGCGCCTCGCCTTTCTCGACGAAAATGCCAGCTTTGGGCCGGCAGCAGCGGATGCGGCGGTGGTGGCCCAGCGCCTGCCCCTCAGCTGGCTGGTCGATGCCGTGGGGCTGATCGGGGCCTCGCCGGCCTGGACCCAGGACGATCAGCAGGGCCTGGAGCAGTGGGCCAGCCGGTACCTGGACTGGCTGCTCAACAGCACCATAGGCCAGGATGCCGCCCGGGCCCCCGATCACCTGGGCACCTGGGTGGATTTGCAGTGTGCCGCGCTGGGGCTCTTCACCGGCAGGGCCGCCCTAACCCATGAGGTGCTGGCCGGGCGGGTTCCCCAACGCCTGGCGTCACAGCTGGACGTGATGGGCCGCCAGCCCCACGAACTGAAGTACCCCGACGCGCTCAGCGCCTGCCTGGCGAATCTGGTGAGCCAATTCGACTTGGCCGACTTGGGGCGCCACGTCGGGGTAGAGCTGTGGCAATGGCAGGGGGAGGGCGGGCGCAGTCTGCGACGGGCCTGTTCGTGGCTGGTCCTGCAGGGGATCGAGAACCGCTGGCCCCATCCGCAGGACAGTTTTTTTGATCCCTCCTGCTGGGTGCCCCTGCTGCGGCGGGCGGCCCGGTGCTGGGCTGACTCGGGTCTGGAGACGCGGCTGCGGACCCTGCCAGACGTGGACTGGGCGGCCGACCGCACCAACCTGCTCTATCCGCCCAAAGCCTGAAACCGAGGGGCCCCGCCCGGGGCTCCAATCCACCGCGCCGAAAAAGGAGGGAGTGATGCTGGACGAAAAGCAGATCGCAGCCTACCGGAAGGAAGGGTACCTTGGGGTTGACGGGGTGCTGAGCGCCGCTGAGGTGGAAGAGCTGCGGCGGGTGACCGACGAGTTTGTAGAGCGGTCGCGGCAGGTGTCGCAGCACGACGATATCTTCGACCTGGAACCGGGCCACAGTCCGCAACAACCCAAGTTGCGCCGCATAAAGAATCCAGCGGCTCACCATCCGGTATACGACCGGGCACTGCGCCACCGCGGCATCCTCGACCTCGTCTCCCAGCTCATCGGCCCGGCCATCCGCTTCAACGGCCAGAAACTCAATCTCAAATCGGCGGAGTTTGGCAGTCCGGTGGAATGGCACCAGGACTGGGCCTTCTACCCGCACACCAACGATGATCTGCTGGCCGTGGGTATTGCTCTCGACGACATGACCCTGGAGAACGGCTGCCTGCTGGTGATCCCCGGCAGCCATCGCGGCCCCATCCTCGACCACCACCAGGACGGGCGTTTTGTGGGCGCTGTCACCCAGGCGGAGTTCGACGACGCGGCGGCCGTGCCGGTGCAGCTGCGCGCCGGCGGCATCTCCATCCACCACGCCCGCGCCCTGCACGGTTCTTTGCCCAATACCTCGACCCGGCCCCGCCGGCTGCTGCTCTTCCAGTACTGCGCCGGTGATGCCTGGCCGGTGATGGGCACCTCCCAGGATTCCTGGGAACAGACCCTGCTGTGCGGCGAGCTGACCTATGAGCCGCGGGTGACCTCGGTGCCGGTGCGGCTGCCCTTGCCGCCTGCCCTGCGCCAGGGTTCCATTTACGAGACCCAGACTCTGCTGGAGAAATCCACCTTCAAAAAAGCCAGGGAGAAGGTGGGGGTCTGAGCATGGTCGTCGACCTGATGCGCGCCCGCATCGACGCTTTCCTCGCCGGTTCCCCTCATGCGGTGGTGGGGGCCTCTGCGGATCGGGCCAAGTATGGCAACAAGGTGCTGCGGGTCTATATACAGCGCGGCAGACCCGTGTACCCGGTGAACCCCCGGGCAGGGCAGATCGAGGGGCTGGATGCGTTTGCCTCGTTGGCGGCGTTGCCGACAAGACCCCACGGGTTATCCATCGTCACCCCACCGGTGGTGAGTGAGCAGGTGGTCGAGGAGGCCGCCCGGCTGGGCATCCAGCACCTGTGGATGCAGCCGGGGGCCGAGAGCGACCGGGCGGTGGCGCGCGCCGCCGAGCTGGGCCTGCAATTGGTCGCCGGAGGCCCCTGCATCCTGTTGGTGCTGGGTTATCGCGAACAGGAATGAGCGACTTGGCGACCTATGTCCTGCGCATCAGCTGCCCCGACGAAAAAGGGCTGATCTACCGCGTCACCCAGATTCTCTTTGAGCGCCAGCTGAACATCGTCGGCAACGACGAGTTCGTCGACACCCAGCGCCGGCATTTCTTCATGCGCGCCGAGTTCGCCGGCATCTGTGACCTGAACCAGTTGCGGGCCGAACTGCAGCAGGCCTTGCCCGCCGCCCATATCGAGCTGGACCAGCCGCGCCGGCGGGCAGTGGTGGTGCTCGCCACCAGCGAATCCCATTGCCTGGGGGATCTGCTGCTGCGCCACGCGTACGGCGAGTTGCAGGCCGAGATCAGGGCAGTGATCAGCAACCGCGCCGACTTGGAGTCCCTGGCCCGCCGTTTCGAGCTGCCCTTCCACTGGATCCCCAGCGAAGGGCTCAGCCGGGAGCAACACGAGGCGGCCCTGGTGCAGGTGATCCAGGGTTATGCCCCCGAGTACCTGGTGCTGGCCAAGTACATGCGTATTCTCACACCCGCTTTTGTCGCCCGCCACCCCAGCCGCATCATCAATATTCACCACTCCTTCCTGCCGGCCTTTGTGGGCGCCAACCCCTACCGCCAGGCCTTTTCCCGGGGGGTGAAGATCATCGGCGCCACCGCCCACTTCGTCGACGAGCAGCTTGACCAGGGCCCGATCATCGCCCAGAGTGTCATCCCGGTGGCCCACACCCACAGCGCCAGCGACATGGCCCAGGCGGGCCGCGACGTGGAGAAGGTGGTGCTGGCGCGGGCGCTCAAGCTGGTCTTCGAGGACCGGGTCTTCGTCAGCGGTAACCGCACCATCATCTTCGACTAGCTGGCGATGGGCGTCGGCGAGTGGCCCATTCCGGGCTTTCTCAAGGCGCGTCCTGCCCCCTCGCTCGCTCTGGCTCCGCTACCCGGCCCCCCGCCACGCGGACTTCCCTTCCCGACCACTCCCCGAGAAAGCCCTTCAGGGCCATCTCTCCGCCGCTTCAGCAGGGGCTCTTAACTCAAGGTCACTAGGTCCTCGAAGTACTTCCCGCAATCGCACAGGGTCACGGGTACCTGGCAGCGGTCCTCCAATTCGTCGATCAACTGCCGCACTGGTGCGGTGAGGTCTGCCTTGGAACGGGCGCCAGTCACGGCGGGGTCGAGGTGGTCGCAGAAGGTGAGGGCGAGCTGGGTGGGGCCGTTGAGCATCACGGCCTCCTCCAGGTGGGGCCAGGAGATGCCGGCGGCCTTGCGGCGGCGGCGGCCGGTGTTGACCCCGTATTCGGCGATGCCGCGTGCGTCCTCCTCGGCGGTCTCCAGCTGCAGGGGCAGGGGGCCGGCGCCCACCCGGCTGGGCAGGGCCTTGACCACCAGAACCACCTCGCCGATGTGCTGCCAGTTGAGGCCCACGTCGTCGGCCAGGGCGGCGGTGGTGCAGTTGTCCGAGGTGCAGCAGGGGTAATCGCGGCTCAGGGCCAGGGAGAGCTGGGTGCCCTGGCTGCCTTCGACGACCACGTACTGGCCGGCGGCGCAGGCCTGGTTGAGTTCGCGGGCCACGTCGGAGGTGTACTGGGCCAGCGCGGGGACCTGCCCAGCCTGGCTGGCCCGGCGCAGGGCGAATTCGGCGCGGGCCACGCCGGTGCCGCTGCCCACGCTGCCGACCAATTCGCGCAGGTGGGGGTCGTTGGCCTCGCGCTGGCGGTACTCGGGCAGGATGAGCGGGCAGCGGAAATCCACCCGGCTCCGTCCGCGCAGCTGGTACTGCCCATCGAGGGCTTCGAGCTCGGCCCACAGGATCTCGGGGTCCACGGCCACTCCGCTTCCCACCCGGATCTGGGTCTGGGGGTGGAGGAAGCCGCAGGGGAGCTGGCGGGTGCGGATAGGGTCGCGGTCGCCGAAGAAGATGCTGTGCCCGGCGTTGGTGCCGGTGCCGGCCCTGGCGCAGTAGGCGGCCTGGTGGCGCAGGGCCAGGTGGGCGGCGATCTTGCCTTTGCCCGAATCACCCCAGAAGGCGTCGACAACGATGGTGGCGCTCATGTGAAACCTCCTCGTTTAGAGAGGCGTCGGGGAGTGACCCACTTCAGCGAAAAGTTTTCGGGGTCATCTCCCCTTCGCTATCCTGTTTCACTACTGAAATTACGAGGTCTTCATCATAAGTAAAATTGATCTATATTATTCGTTGCATGAGAAAAGATGATGGAGGAGCGATGGATTTCTACCAGTTGCGCAGCTTCTGCGAGATCGCCAGACAGGGCAGTTTCACCCGCGCGGCGGACAAACTCTTCCTCACCCAGCCGGCCCTCAGCCTGCAGGTGAAAGCGCTGGAGGAGGAGTTGGGGGAGGGCCTCTTCGAAAGGGTGCCCAATCACCTGCGGCTGACGGTGGCGGGGGAGTTGCTCTACGGCCACGCCCAGGCGGTGCTGGCGCGCCTGGAGATGGCGCGGGGGGAGATCAGCGCCCTGCGCCAGGAGTTGCGGGGCCGGCTAGTACTGGCCACTAGCGACACCAACTGCACCTATGTGTTGCCCGGGGTGCTGCAGGATTTCAGGGAAAAACACCCGCGGGTGGAGATCGAGATCCGCAACAAGATGTCGCCAGAGGTGGCCCGCCTGGTGCTCGACCACGAGGTGGACCTGGGACTGGCCACCCTGCCGGTGCGGCACCGGGACTTGCTAGGCGAGGAGTTGTTCGCCCGCCAGGAGGTGGCCATCTGCCCGCCTGGTCACCCCCTGGCCAAGAAGAAACGTGCCAGCCTCAAGGAGGTGGTCGCCTATCCGCTGCTGGCCCTGGAGCAGGGCAGTACCAGCCGGCGTTTCCTGGAGGAGGTCTGCCGCCGGGCGCAGGTGGAACTGCGCCCGGCCATGGACCTGGGCAGCATCGAGGTGCTCAAGCGCTTTGTCGAGATCGGCATGGGCTTGGCGCTGGTGCCGCGGGTAGCGGTGGACGAGGAGGTGGAGGCCGGGCGTTTACAGGTGGTCGAGGTGCGCGGGCTGCCGCGGCGGGCCGTCGGCCTGGTCGAACACCGGGGACGGCAACGCTCGCCGGTGGTGGCGGCCTTCGTGGAATTGCTTAAAAAGCGGATAGGGCGGGTATAAGCCCCTGGCCCGTGGGGACCAGGGGCCGGGGATCAGGTCTTTTTGATGGCGTGGCCGCCGAACTGGTTGCGCATGGCGGCCAGCAGGCGGTCGGCGTAGGATTCGCTGTCGCGCGAGCGGAGCCGGGTGATGAGGGAGAGGGTGATGACCGGGGCCGCCACGTCCAACTCGATGGCCTCGGCCACGGTCCAGCGGCCCTCGCCCGAGTCGGAGACGTAGGGGGCGATATCCTTGAGGTCCTGGTCGTGGGCTAGGGCGTCGACGGTCAGGTCCAAGAGCCAGGAGCGCACCACCGAGCCGTGCTGCCAGATCTGCGAGATCTGGTGCAGGTCGAGCCCAAAGGCCTCTTTCTTCTTCATGATGGCAAACCCCTCAGCATAGGCCTGCATCATCCCGTAC
>SXGT01622899.1_pt1 | contig 19593 bp, 22 predicted proteins | sample 3176221 | NCBI WGS metagenome assembly SXGT01 (sample SAMN11356862, study PRJNA531348) | freshwater metagenome | isolation source: freshwater sample F1-120 | place: China: Fuxian Lake, Yuxi | collected 2017-12-25
CATCAGGCCGGGCATCTCGTGCTCGGCAATCGTGATCTCTTTGCGACCCCACTCGGCGAGCGAGAGGTCGGCAACGCGGTAATCGCTGCTGGTTAGAGGTGCTGCAATGGTGCTGCTCATGTCTTGCTCCTTTTGTGACGCAGATTATAGTTCGCAGCCGTACGCGAAGCGGTTGATCACACGAAATCGTTTGTATCACTGGCTTTACAACCCGTGACGTCAACTGGAACAGTGAGCGGTTTCCCCTCCCACACGCGTCTTCCTGCCCAACGAGACTGTTCCAGCGACGCTAAAGCACGAGCACGAGGTGCTCAAGCGCAACGTCGTGCCCATCAACATGCGCCCCGAATGGGTCGACGTCTCGCCGCACAAACCCGAGCCGGCCATACAGGCTCCAACTCGGATCCTCATTCTCGACCACCTCGAGATAGACGGCTCTCACGCCACGTTCGCGGCCCCAATCGAGAGCGGTCGTCACGAGTTGGCGTCCCACGCCACGCCCACGGTGAGCGGGATCGAGCCAGACACCCCATAGCGTCGCGCGATGGCGCCGGCGCTGTCCAAACTCGCGCGCGACACCCGCCATGCCAACCGGGATCCCCTCGTGCAATGCGAGCATGACTAAGGCGTCACCTTCGCCCGTGCTCGAGGCTGCTCGGGCATCCCAAACATCGTCCGTGTCGGCAGCAACTTCCGCAAAGGTCTCAAGAAATGCGCCGGGCGCGTTCGCCAGCGCGGCAAGGCGCACCTCGCGCAGCAGGCGACCCTCGTCCGCCAGAATGCAGCGAACGTCGATCACATGCGGTCCGGAGCATTGACGCCGATTAGTCCGAGCCCGCGCGTGAGCGCCTCACCGGTTGCGCGAACAGTCGAGAGACGGAACGCACGCGTGCCGGCATCCTCGTGCAGCACGTGGAGGTCGTGATGAAACGCGTGGAAATCGGCGGCAAGTTCGTGGACCCAGGAGACAATGCGATGAGGCGCACGAAGATCTGCAGCCGTCGCTGCAATATCCGGCCACTCCGCAAGTCGGCGCACGAGCGTCCGCTCGGGCCCTTCGGGCACGTGCGTGGGACCGACGCCAGCAACCTCGAGTCCTTCTTCCGCTGCCTTCCGCAAAATCGACTGGCAGCGAGCATGCGCGTACTGGACGTAGAAGACGGGGTTCTTGCTGCTGGTCTCGACCGCGAGGTCGAGATCGATATCGAGCATCTGGTCGTGCGAGCGCTCGACGAGAAAATAGCGAGCAGCATCGACACCAATTGCCTCGGTGAGCTCGTCGAGGATAATGACGTTGCCGCGCCGCTTGCCCATTCGTTCGCCACTGACTGTCACGAGCTGGTAGATCAGCACTTCGACAGCCTCGGCGTCGAGCCCCAGGCAAACCGCGCCGGCCTTGAGGCGCTGGATGTAGCCGTGATGATCGGCGCCGAGCACATAGATCGCTCGGGTTGCACCGCGCTTGAACTTGAGATCGATGTAGGCAAGATCGGCCGCAAAATAGGTCGTCTCGCCATCTGCTTTCAGCAGCACGCGATCCTTGTCATCACCGAACGTGGTGGTGCGAAGCCACGTGGCGTCGTCCTGCTCAAAGACGTGACCCTCGCTGCGGGCGCGGTCGATCGCAGCCGTCACGGCACCGCTCGAATGGAGTGTCTGCTCGCTCGTCCAAAGGTCGAAGGTGACACGCATCCGCTCGAGTCCGCTGCGGATGCGCTCGATCATCACTGCAACGCCTTGCGTCGTCCAGTCGTCGAGAGGCGCGTCGTCTGGCAGATCGAGCGCGTTCGCCACCTCAACGATCTCGGCACCGGGGTAGCCGCCCTCGGGAATCTCCTCACCGAGCCGGCGTGCACGAACCGACTGACCAAACAGATTGATCTGATTGCCCGCGTCGTTGAAGTAGTACTCCCGCGTCACCGTCTGCCCGGCAAAGTCCAGGAGTCGCGAGACGCAATCTCCGTAGGCGGCATTGCGCGCAGAGCCGATCGTCAGATCGCCCGTGGGGTTGGCAGAGACGAACTCAACCAGCGTCTCAACACCAGCAACCGGAGCGTGGCGCCCGAAGTCGCTCCCCGCCGTCAGCATCGCGGTCAGGGCACCGCGATACCAATCATCAGAAAGCCGCAGATTCAGGAATCCTGGTCCTGCGACCTCGACGGACGCGATTGCGGGAAATCCTTCGACGATCGTGGCGAGCTCTTGTGCGATCTCTCGTGGAGGCTTGTCAAGCAGCGGGGCAAGCCGCATCGCAACACTCGTCGCGTAATCGCCATGCTCGGGGTTACCCGGCCGTTCGAGTCCGATCTGGGGCACGTCACCCCCCGTCAGGCCAACGACCGCGGAGGTGAGGGCGGCGTGCAGGTCGGCGACGGGATCGATCACACGCGAATCGTGGCAAAGCACTGCCGCCGCGGCGCTGGTGCTATCGGTGGTACGGCAACCCGCGACGGATCGTGAGCGCTCGGTACAGTTGCTCGACCGCGACCACACGTGCCATCTGGTGTGGCAGAGTCGCTCGTCCAAACGCCAGTTGGTGCTGGCTCGCCGCGAGGATGCGGGGGTCGATCCCTTCCGCACCTCCCACGACGAAGGCCGTCCGCTGAGGAGCGCGCTCTTCCAGCTCGCCCACTAACTCGGCCAGTCGCTCGCTCGTGATCTGCTCGCCATTGCGATCGAATGAGACCACTGTCCAGCCCTCCGTCGCCGCTGCAATGCGATCCCCCTCGCGTTGACGTATCTCGGCTGCCGTACCGCGCGCGAGCGGCTCGTCCTTGACGACCACGACCTCAAACTTCACGAGCTTCCCGATCCGTGACTCGTAATCGGCCGCAGCTTCCGCGAGACCTCCACGAGCACGTCCGACGACCACGAGCCGAAGCGAGGCTATGCCTCCAGGTGGTCGTCGCCGACCTCGGGCAGGTCACGAATGCTCTCGCGGGCCGACCACTTGTCGTAGTTGTCGTGGATCGCATCCAACAGTTCGCCCATGAACTGCGGCGAGAGGTTAATGCGACTGACGACCACGCCCGGAATCTCCGGTCCGTCGAACTCGTGATCGACACGCGCAAACGTAATCGTGAACTCATAATCCGAATGCGACACGTTCGCAAAGTTGGCGTAGTGTCCCGCCATCTCTTCGGGCGTGAAGTGGATGTTTAGCTGTCGTTCGGGCTGCTCATTCTGGTCCATGGTCGCAGTCTACTCCGGCTGTGCAGCGCGACATCTCGCCTATCGTGTGAAAAGATGCGCGTCGTCGTTCTTTCCGATATCCATGGCAATCTACAGGCGATCGAAGCCGTTCTGGAAGCAGAGGGCGATCGCTTCGATGCTCTCTGGTGTTTAGGTGACACGGTCGGCTACGGCGCGCGCCCGAATGAGTGTCTTGATCTGATCCGCGCGCGCGCAGACGTAGTACTAGCTGGCAACCACGACCTTGCCGTTTTGGGTAAGGTCAACGTCGCACGCTTCGGTGGTGACGCTGGACGTGTAGCCCGCTGGACGCGCGAGGTCTTGGGCGCCGAGCAAGAGACTTGGCTGGCGACACTCGAACCGATCGACAGCATCGGCGCCGTGACGCTCGCCCACGGCTCACCTCGTGACCCGATCTGGGAATACGTGATCGACGGTCCTGGCGCCTCGATTGCCCTTGCGCATGCACCCACTGCCAAAGTCGTGCTGGTTGGCCATACGCACGTTCCGATGTCGGCCCGAAGTGTCGGAGATCGTGTGACCGGCGGCCATGCGCTGCCCGGCCGCGAGGAGATCCTCGGCGACGACGTCCGTTTGTTTGCGAACCCTGGCTCCGTCGGACAACCGCGCGATGGAGATAGTCGAGCGTCGTATCTCGTGCTCGACATCGATGACGACGTACCTGTTCGCGTCGAGTTTCGTCGCGTGGTCTACGACACTGCAACGGCGGCCAAGGAGATCACGGACGCCGGCCTACCACCACAGTTCGCCGATCGCCTGCTGTTTGGCATGTAGCCAGCGACGATCACGCCAACCCCACCCGCATGCCTAGGAGGACATGACAAGTGCGCACTTGTCATGTCCGGCATGGAGTGCGCGAGTTACCGGAGGAGCGATTCGCCCGTCATCTGTGCGGGGACGGGCACGTCGAGCAAGGTGAGCAACGTCGGCGCAAGATCCGCGAGCCGCCCCGTTGCTGCGAGCCCACGATCCAAGCCGACGAGGATCAACGGCACGGGGTTCGACGTATGAGCCGTGTGAGGCTTGCCGGAGGACTCGAGCATCTGTTCTGCGTTGCCGTGATCGGCGGTGATCAGCGCGATCCCACCAGTAGCGCGCACCGCGTCGACAACGTGTCCGAGTTGCCGATCGACCTCCTCGACTGCACGCACGACGGCAGGGATGTCACCCGTGTGCCCAACCATGTCGGGATTGGCAAAGTTGACAATCACGAATCGCGTCACGCCATCTCGAATGCCTGCGATCGCAGCCGCGGCCACGCCAGCAGCACTCATCTCGGGCTTAAGGTCGTACGTTGCAACATCGCGGGGCGAGGGAATCATGCTGCGCGTCTCTCCCGTGTGTTCGATCTCGCGACCGCCATTTAAAAAGTACGTCACGTGCGCATACTTCTCGGTTTCGGCGACGTGCAGCTGCGTAACGCCGGCCGTTTCGAGCGCGTCGGCCAAGACGTTGTCGGGCCGCTCCTCAGGGAACGCGATCTCTCCTGGCTGACCATCCCAGTACGCGGTCATCGCCGTCAGTCGCGCAGAACCGTGCTGACCACGATCGAAGGCGGCAAACCGATCGTCCGCCAGAGCCATGCAGATCTGTCGCGCTCGATCGGGGCGAAAGTTGAGGAAGATAATTTCGTCGTCATGCTCGATGCGATCGGTTCCATCGCCGATCACTGTCGGCTCGACGAATTCGTCAGAGATGCCAGCGTCATACGAAGCAGCGATCGCTCCCTGGACGGACGCACTGTGCGTTCCGGCACCCTCTGCGTATAGATGCCAAGTTCGCTCGGTGCGTTCCCAGCGCTGATCGCGATCCATCGCGTGAATCCGGCCGCAGACGTCGACGATGCGGGCAGGTCCACCCTCCCACTCGCTTTCCAGCTCGGTCAAGAGGCCGAGTGCCTGCTCCGGCGAGACGTCACGCCCGTCGGTAATCGCGTGCACCGCGACATTGGGCACCCCGATCGACGTTGCCAGTCGCACCAGGCCGCGCAGATGGTCGACGTGGCTATGCACGCCTCCATCAGAAACCAGACCAACGATGTGGAGCGTGCCCGAGCCAGCCCGTGCCCGCTCGCAGGCCGCCACCAAAGCGGGCACATTTCGAAAATTGTCAGCCGCTGCGTCAGAGACCCGCACCAGATCCTGAGCAACAACGCGACCGGCGCCGATTGCAAGATGCCCAACCTCCGAATTGCCCATCTGCCCCTCAGGGAGTCCTACCTCGCGTCCGGAGGCAATCAACTGACCACGTGGGCAGTCCACCCAAAGCTGATCGAAGACGGGGGTGTCGGCGAGCTCGACTGCGTTGCCGGGCCCTGGTGGCGCAATGCCCCAGCCATCGAGGATGACGAGGACAACGGGCGTGGTCACGGCCGTGCGGCCGCCGCAATCGCCAGCAGGCTAAGCGCGTCAAGTGCAGCTCCACCCACGAGCGCGCCATCGACGTCGGGTAGCGCCATCAGCTCTGCTGCGGTTTCTGGCTTGACAGATCCGCCGTACAAAATCCGCATCGAGTCGGCTGTGTCACCTGCAAGCGAGCGGAGCTCTTCGCGAATCCAGGCATGGGCCTCCTGCGCGATCTCGGGCCTCGCCGACTTGCCGGTTCCAATTGCCCAGATTGGTTCGTAGGCTACGACCACGTCGCCGAGGCGATCCTTGGGCACGCCGGAGAGGCCCTCGCGAACCTGCACATCGAGGATCGCCTTCGTGCTGCCCGAATCGCGTTCGAACTCTGACTCGCCAACGCACAAGACCGGGGTGAGGCCCGCCACCAGTGCAGCCGGCACCTTGCGCGCCAGCGCCTGATCCGTCTCGGCGCAATCGGCACGACGCTCGGAATGTCCCAGCAACACGCCGCTTGCGCCGGCGTCCACCAACATGCCCATCGAGACTTCGCCCGTGTGCGCGCCATTTTCGTTCTCGTGACCGGTCTGACCGAAGACCCCAACCCCCGTGCCTTGCAGGACGGTCGCGACAACGTCGATGGACGTAAACGGCGGGCAAATCGCCAAGTCGACCCCATCAGCCTGCGCGAGGTTCTCGGCGAGAGTCTCAGCAAATGCACGTGCCTCGGCACGCGTCTTGAACATCTTCCAGTTGCCGGCAACCAATGGGCGACGACTCATGATGAAACCTCCTGGATAGCGGCGACACCGGGCAGGACGCGACCCTCGAGCAACTCGAGACTGGCACCCCCACCGGTCGAGACGTGAGTGACCTGATCGGAAAAACCAAACTGGGTAATCGCAGCGACGCTATCGCCGCCACCAACGACTGTCGTTCCAGCACAGTCAGCCACTGCGGCGGCAACGGCACGGGTTGCAGTGGCGAACGGTGCCATCTCGAACGCACCCATCGGTCCGTTCCACAACACCGTCTTGGCGTTACGAATGCGCTCGACGTAGACGGCTGTTGCGTCGGGTCCAATATCCAACCCCATCCAGCCGACAGGTACCTCATCCGCGGGCGTCACCTGGGTAGCCGCCTCGGCGCTAAAGCTATCCGCTGCCAGTACGTCACTCGGCAGCAGAAGCTCGCACCCCGTCGCCTCGGCCTTTGCCTTTGCGCGCATCGCAATCGCCTGACCGTCGGCGTCTTCGTGAAGCGAAGACCCGACCTGTCCGCCCTCCGCCACGACGAACGTAAAAGCCATCGCGCCACCAATCAGCACCGTGTCTGCAACCTCGACCAATCGCTCGAGCACCGCGATCTTGTCGGCAACCTTGACGCCACCCACGATCGCCACAAACGGATGCTGGGGCTCTTCGAGCAGCGACGTGAGCACGGAGACCTCTCGCTCCATCAACAGCCCTGCGTAGGCGGGTAGAAGATGGGCGACACCCTCGGTCGACGCGTGAGCACGGTGAGCGGCTCCAAACGCATCGTTGACGTAGACGTCGGCCAGCTCTGCCAACTGGGCAGCAAAAGCGGGATCGTTCGCCTCTTCTTCGGCATGAAACCGCAGGTTCTCGAGCAGCAGCACGTCGCCATCGGCTAGCTCGGCAACCGCCGTCTGCGCAGAAACACTCACGCAGTCGTCCGCAAAGGCGACAGGTGCGGCAATCAGCGTCGAGAGATGCAACGCGACCGGCGCCAATGTATAGGCCGGGTTGCGCTCTCCTTTGGGACGCCCGAGGTGGGACATCAGAATCACTCGGGCGCCACCGTCGCGCAGGGCCGTTAGCGTCGGGAGCGCGGCACGGATGCGCGTGTCGTCGCCAACCGAGCCGTCCGGGTTGATCGGGACATTGAGGTCGACGCGTACGAGCACGCGTCGACCCCGAACATCACCCAGTTCTGCGAGGCCGCGACGCGCCACCTCAGACTCGTTGAAGCAGATCGACGACGCGGTTCGAATAGCCGAACTCGTTGTCGTACCAGCTGATCACCTTCGCCATCTTGCCGTTGGCCATCGTCAACTTCGAGTCGAAGACGGACGAGTACGACGAGCCGATCACGTCGCTCGAGACAATCGGGTCCTCGGTGTACTCGAGAATGCCGGCGAGCGCGCCCTTATCGGCCTTCGCCTTGATCGCGCTGTTGATCTCTTCGACGGACGCCTCACGACCCAATTCGAGAACGAGGTCGACCACGGATCCGTCGGGCACCGGAACGCGCATGGCGATGCCGTCGAGTCGGCCCTTGAGCTCCGGTACAACCAGGCCGAGGGCCTTGGCGGCACCGGTCGAGGTCGGAATCACGTTGACGGCCGCTGCACGTGCGCGACGAAGGTCTGCGTGCGGGAGATCGAGGATCGACTGGTCGTTCGTATATGCGTGCGTCGTCGTCATGAAGCCACGCTCGATGCCGAACTCGTCGAGCAGGATCTTGGCAACCGGAGCAAGACAGTTCGTGGTACACGAGGCGTTCGAGATGATGTGATGCGTCGCCGGGTCGTAGGCCGCATCGTTGACGCCGAGCACGAGCGTGATGTCGGGATCCGTAGCGGGTGCCGAAATGATCACCTTGCTAGCACCGGCGGTCAGGTGCTTGCTGGCGCCCTCACGGCTCGTAAAGAAGCCCGTCGACTCGAGCACGATTGGGACATCGAGCTCTTTCCAAGGCAGTGCGGCTGGGTCGCGCTCGGCGAGTACCCGGATCTCCTTGCCATCGATCGCAATGCCGTCAGCGGTGACCTCGACGGTGTGCGCGAAGCGACCAAGCACGGAGTCGTAACGCAGCAGATGAGCCAGGGTCTTGGGGTCGGTCAAATCGTTGATCGCGACGATCTCAATATCGGCAGAGCGGGCATAGGCCGCGCGCAAGACGTTACGGCCGATGCGGCCGAAGCCGTTGATGGCAACACGAGTCATGGAGAGTCCTCCTTGAAGGGACGATGCGGGGTTGAGCAAGACGCAGTACTTAGATCCTAGGCGTGAGGGCGGCGGGGTTCCACCGATCAGCCATGCGCCTCTGCCTCTGCAATCAGCCGCCTGAGACGAGCAGCAAGGGTCGGCCGAGCCACGTTGGCCACGAGCGAAAGCTCGGCGAGTGTCAACTCGGGGTGATCGAGGCGGAGCTGGGCGGTACCGCGCAGCACAACCGGCAGCGACGAGAGCACGCCCGCTTCGTGCAGCGTTGCGATCGCCTGCAATTGGCTACGAGCGGCCAGCACCTGGCGGCTGAGGTTTGCCGTGTCGAAGTTAGCCCGTCGGTTCGCATCCGCCCGGGCGCTGCGAACGACATCATCCTCGGCCACATCGAGGGCCGCGGACTCCGCGCCAATCACGGTCAAGAGATCCTGCACGGCGCCCCGCTGTCGCGTCATCACCTCAGCCCAGCGCGGGCGTTCGCGAACGCGCAGCGGAATCTCCATGCTGGCGGCACACTTCGCGAGCACGTTGGCAAAAACGAGGTCGTGCGTTCGCAACTCGAGCAGTGGTGCGCGGCCTGGCGGCGAAACTGTGCCCCCAACAGCGAAGGCTCCCCGCAGTGCCGTCACCCGACAGCACGATCGCTGGAGCAAGCCCTCGTCGACGAACGGCTGAGGGCGACCGTCGGCATCGATCACTCCCGCTCGCTGGAGCGCGGCCGTGCTGGCAGCATTCTCCGACAGCACCAGCAAGACCCGCTGGGACGCGCCGAGCCGCTCTGGCGTATAGGCGCGCACACCACACGTTGCACCCTCTTCGCGCAGGATCACAAGCAGCAGCCGACCGACGGCGTGATTCCCGACGTCCACCTCTCCATGCATATGACCGCCGCCTGTGAGGTGGAGTGATCCGGCACCGCGTAGAGCTGCGGCGAGAAAGGTCGAGCGACAGCAGGCGCGTTCGATCGGGAGATGCGCGACTTCTTCGCGCACGTCGCTGGAGAAGGTCATCGACTCGGCAGCGGGCGGCGTGCCTGAGTGAGCAATGCTCGGCCGAGCCGCACCGGGTCGTGCTGGTGCCCTTTGGTAATACGCGCAACGACGACGTCAACTCCGATCGCCCTCAACGCCTGGCGGTCGAAATCGACCGGAATCAGTCCAGGCGCAGACACGCGACGTGTCACGGGCACGAGAGCCGTATCGACAATCCCCGCGCCAAGATGGCGCTCCAGGCGCTCGATATGGGTTGCGGCGTCGTATCCGATCGTCTCGTTTGGCTCCTGCAAGAGGTTGGCGACGTAGATTCGCCGCGCCGAGGATTGCCGAACTGCAGCGGCCAAGGCCGGCACCAGCAACGGTGGAATGGTCGAGGTAAACAGCGACCCCGGGCCGAGCACGATCAGATCCGCCTGCAGCAAGGCCTTGATCGCATCGGGATGAGCAACAGGGCTCTCGGGCTGAAGCCGAAGCCGACGCACTGCCCGGCGTTCCGACGCCACGGCCGTCTCGCCGGCCACGACGCGCCCATCTTCCATCTCGGCAACCAGTACCGCCTTCTCTCGTGTGGCGGGGAGCACGCTGCCAGAGATCGCGAGCACGTGCGAAGAGAGCGCGACAGCGGCATCGAACGACCCTGCGACCTCCGTCAGCGCGGCGAGCACGAGATTGCCTAACGAGTGCCCCTCGAGATCACCACGATCGAAGCGGTGTTGGAAGACCTCAGCCAGTACAGACTCGTCGTCGGCGAGCGCGACGAGGCAGTTGCGAACATCGCCAGGCGGCGGCATGCCCAGGTCTCGCCGCAAACGCCCAGACGAGCCACCATCGTCGGTCAGGGTGACAATTGCGGTGGGCTCTGCGCCCGCCAACTTGAGTCCGCGAAGCACGGCAGCGAGTCCTGTGCCGCCACCGAGACAGACAATTCTCGGATTAGCGCGCACGCGTTGCCTCCAGCTCGAGCAGGGCACGCTTGCGCCCCTGCCCGAGCGAACCGTACTCCCCGATGAGACCGTCAGAGCGAATCACACGATGGTACGGCACCACGAGGCTAAGCACACCTCGACCACAGGCAGTGCCCGCCGCTCGGGCGGCTCTCGGTCGCCCCGCGAGCAGTGCCAACTCGGCATAGGAGACCGTTTCACCCCGCGGAATCATCCGTAGTTGACGCACGGTCTCGGACTCAAACGGCGTCAACCCAGCCCAGCGGATGGCGGCCTCACAGTCGACGTCGAGGAAGTCGTCAAGCGCTCCATGCAGGTACGCGACGAGCCGTGCAGCGAGCCGTGACGCTGCCGCCGGCGCCGTGCCCTGAGGCTCCCCGACCCGCGCCTCTCCCGGCTCGATGTGCTCGATCAGCTCGTCGCCGTCGTAGCGCAGGAGCCCTTTTCCCCACTGCCCCGCGTCGTAGACCAGCGTGGTCACTGTGCCACGCCGCCGCGCGTCACCGGATGCCTGCCACCACGCTCGCGATTCGGCACCGGACCGCCAACGCGATGCAGGCTGTTATGGATCGCCTGCGCTGTCTTGGCTGGGAGCCCAGGCACCTCGGCCAGCGACTCGGGCGTTGCGGCCATCACCGCGTCGATGGTGCCAAAGTGCTGGAGGATCGCCTTGCGTCGCGATGGGCCAACGCCGGGAAGCGTTTCCAGGATCGACAACGTCGCCTGCGCCCCGCGCTTACGTCGATGGTGCTTCAGCGCGAAGCGGTGTGCCTCGTCGCGAACTTGTCGCAGCAAGAGGAGGCCGGGCGATGCGTTGTCGAGAATAATCGGCACCGACTGGCCCGGCACGAAAACCTCCTCGATGCGCTTGGCCAGACCGATCACGCTGACACGCGGCGCCTCGACGGAGGCCATGGCAACCGTGGCGGCATTCAGTTGCCCCTTGCCACCATCGATCACAACAAGATCCGGCGACTGCGAGAAGGAGGCGTCCTCCTCCGTGTCGTTGAGGCGCGCAAACCGGCGGGTAATGGCTTCTGCCATTGAGGCGTAATCGTCGAGTTTGCCGTGTCGGATAGAAAATGAGCGATAGAGGTCGTTGCGGGCGACGCCGGCCTCGAAGACAACCATTGAGGCGAACTGGTGGTCGCCGCCGAGCGTGGAGACGTCGTAGCACTCGATGCGTTGTGGGAGTGACTCCAAACCGAGCACGTCGCGCAACTCTTCAAGTGCGTCGGCACCGCGCGTCCGGCTGCGCTCGTCGTTCAGGCGCAAGCCTTCAAGCGAAAGACGCGCGTTGCGCTGGGCCAACTCGAGCAGACGTCGCCGCTCTCCGCGCTGAGGCATTCTCACTTCGACGTTGGCACGACGGCGTTCGATCAGGAGGGCTTCGATTTCGTCGAGACGTTCGAGGCCAAGCGGCACAACCACCAGCGGCGGCACAACCGCACCCACGTGGTAGCGCTCGGCAATCGCCGACTCGATCAGATCATCGAGCGTCGCGCCCTGTGCGTTCTCAAAAATCAGCTCGACGCGCTCGGTCAGCCGTCCGGCTCGCTGCGGCCAAATCTGCACGACTGCGAGGTCTTCACCGGCCGCAATACCGAAAATGTCCGCATCGCCGTCGTGGGCGCGGTCGACCAACTGCCGTTCGGCGAGCATTGTCACGGCCGCCAACCGGTTGCGCGCTCGCGCGGCATCCTCGTAGCGCTGTTCCGACGACGCGCGCTCCATGTCCTGCTCGAGCGCGGCGGTGATGGTCGTGGTGTCGCCGTTGAGGAATTGGATCACCTGATCGATCATCTTGCCGTATTCCTCTTTCGAGATCTTCCCGACGCAGGGAGCCGTGCAGCGACCAATGTGAAAGTCCAGGCAGGGCGACCCGGAGCGGCGTCCCGGAGTCGGACCCTCACACGGCCGAAAGGCGAACACGCGATTGAGCACCTCCAGCGTCTCGCGGACCATCCGTACATTCGTATACGGACCAAACAGCCGCGCGTTTCGTCGGCTGCCGCGCCGCGTAAACAGCACACGCGGAAAGTCCTCATCCGTCGTGACAGCGATCATCGGATACGACTTGTCGTCGCGCAGACGGACGTTAAACGCCGGCTTCAAATCCTTGATCAACGTCTGCTCGAGCAACAGCGCCTCGGTCTCTGTGCCTGTGACGGTCACCTCGACGTCGGCGACCCGCATCACCATCTCGGCGGTTCGTCGCTCCATGCTGCGCTCGGGTCGCGTATACGAACTGACCCGCTTGCGTAGCGCCTTGGCCTTGCCGACGTACAGCACGTCGCCGACTTGATCCCGATAGACGTAGACGCCTGGCTCGTTCGGCAATTGCCGGGCGCGTTCGCGGATGAGTTCGACGCCGAGGGCCACTCTCCAATCGTAGTCGGGCCACGGGAGGTACTAGCCCTCGTCGACGCGAACCGCACCAGCCTCGCCATCGGCGAGTGTCACGCCACGCGCTGAGGACCACGCCTCCGGAGCAATCACCACAGTCTGCCGCGCCAACGGGATCCAAAACGTCAGGCGAGGCAGTTGCACGTGTGCAGTCACGACCGCTCCGCGTTCGCTGAGCGTCAGCGTACTGTCCTCGCCCAGCCCGATCTGCGTCGCAACAAGTGCCTGCGACGCAGCGCCAGGACGAACGGCTGCCTGGAGCGCCGCGGCGTCGGCAAACCGCTGCGCTCGCTCCGCATTCGTGCGCACACCAACGAACATCACGGCGACGGCTGCCAATACGAGCGCGGGCAGAATCGCCGCCAACAGTCCGACCGTCACTTGGCCGCGCCGCATCATCGGACCAACCGTGGCACGGTCGTCGTCAGGTCCTTCAGCGGCGCTGCAACGGTAATCACGAGTCGCTGCGGCTCGACAACGACGATCTTCGCCCGCCCTCGAAGAGCAGCCTGGACCGGCTCACCCGCCGCATCGGCTGCCAGTGCGAGTTGCGCGGCCGACTCAAGTCGCGCCGTCGCCGCCACACGGCCCACAACCACAGCAAATGCCGCGACCAGCACCACCAGCACCGGCGTCAGAATCAGCACCTCGACAATCGCCTGACCGGATCGATGCCGAATCATCGAACGACGCTCACACTGCGCGCCCGGGTCTTCAGCTCGAGCGCCACCGCCGTGCGCACCCAGGGAGGCACGGCAGCAAGTGCAGCTCTGTTCGCATCGCGACCCCGATAGGTCGCCTGCGTACCCGCGACCGTGGCGACCGTCACTTCGGCATCAATCCAAGCCGCCGAGGCAGACATCCAGGCCGCACCCACAACAACCACGAGGAGCAGCGTGACCAAAGCAACCTCAACGCTGGACTGGCCCCGTCTCATACCAACGACGATGCCAAACCCTGTGCGCGCGAATGTGGCGCGTGCACGAGCACCATCTGCGCGGACTCACGCTCACCCCGATCGTCCTCGGGCCTAGTACCAGCCAGCTGTGTCCTGATACACGCGCCACATCACAAAAGCGCAACCGCCGATGATCGCAAAAAACACCAGCGTGGTCAGGAGCGTCCACGACAACAAGAAGGACCCAAGGACCACCAAGAGCAACAACGCGCCCGCTCCGTAAAACAGCACCTTCTGTCGCCGATCAAGATAGGACAGCCGCGTGCGGTTGTTCCGCCAGAGCGTGTACAGGAAGTAGGCGAAGGCCGCCAAAATCAGGACACGAACGGCAATCAGCAGAATTTCGATGACGGGACCTGCAAGCACCTGCAGCACCGTAATTACCGCAGCGATCAGTCCAACGACGATCCAGTTGACGGCAGAGCGCGACATGACGTAGAGGGTACCCGGCGGCTACCCGAGTATGCCACTCACCAAGAACGCTCGTGCGCTGAGACCCGCCGCCAAGAGCGCAGCAATGCTGAAGATAAGGATGTTGCGCCGCGGGTCTCGACCCCGCGCCGAATACGCGAAGATCACCAACGCCACCGGCAGCAACCCGTACACGTAGTGCAACTGTTGCGCCACCCGCAAGTTCTGACTGAGCAGCAGCAGTCCGATGATGGCCTGTCCAACAATGACCGTCTGAGAAGCTGCCAAAACTTGGGCGTAGACCTTATTGGCAGGCAGCCACTGCCTCCAGACGAGGAAACCCCACACGGCGGCAATCAGATTGATCGAGATAATCAAGATCCCGAGCCAAAGATGGATTGTCGTTACCACGTTGCAAGTATGCGCGATGTACCCACGTCGCTCCTAATTGGCGAGGCCAACCTCGTTCAGCGTCTTAAACTGGCTGAAGACAGGCGTTGTCTTATCTCCACGCGTGATGGGCCAGTCGGGCGCTCGATAGATTGCGATCCGAGCGCCCTCACTACAGTCCCCCGTCGGAAGACAAGAGAGCGTGCCTGACAACCCTGCGTAACCACGGACACCCAAGAGCGCGCTGCGTAGTGCCTTGCGACTGAACTTGAGGGCACCACCTGGCAGTTCCACTGCAGTCCGCCGGATCGCGTCAAGCACTAATCCTGTGGCGTCAAACCCACTCGGCCCGAAAACCCCTTGAGGGTCGTTGCCGGTCAACTGATGATAGGCAGGCAAGTACCAATCGCGATAAAACGAATCTTTTTGGACTTCAGAAAAATCCGGTCCACTAGCGAATATGCCTGTAGCGCGGTCTCCGAGCGCTTCAATGAAGTCATCCGTTTGACATGACTCAGCCACTACGATCGTGGTATCCGCAAGCTCGGGTGTGTTCCGAATAGCGGCGGCAACCAGGCCGCAGTCGGGAGTTTGGAGAGAAATGAAGATTGCGCCAGGTGGCTGGTTCTTTAATGCGAGAGCCACAGAGTCGCGCGAATCGGCTGGGGCCAGCTCGAAGCGCTTCTGCACGATGCCACCTAGCTTCGCAAACGAGTCCGCGAACGTGTCTGCCAGCTCCTGCGAATAGGCGTCGTCTCGCTTAGACACCGTCATGGCAGTCGCAATCTCTTGACGGGTGAAGATAAAATCGGCGACGATCGAGCCCTGAATGGCATCGTTGAATGCCGTTCGGAAGTACGTTCGCTGATGTGTCTCGGGGTCTGTCAGTCCGGGCGCTGTGTTGGAGGGTGAGATCAGGACGACATTCTGGTCCGAAAAGAGCCCATCCGCACTCCCAAAAGCCGTGCTCGAACACGTCGGACCGATTACTGCAAGAATCCCCTGCTCCAACAACATGCGCCTCGCTCCAATGCGCCCCGATACAGAACTACAGTCGTCCTTCTCGACGACCAGTGCGACGCCGTGTCCCAGCAGTTGTCCGTGATTTTGATCAAAGACCCCATCGAGGTAATCGAGGGCGAGTCGGACACTCGCTAGTACATCGCGTCCGCTCGCAAAGTCGAGCGCAAGAAACGCTCCGAGATAGATCGGCTGACCGATCCCGACCTCAACGCAGTCGGAATCGGCTTTCGCACAGCCCTCTGCGACGGGCTCTTGTTGGGTGCTTCCACAGGCAGCCAAGACACAGCAAAGCGCAACCAAAGCCAGCCCCGTCCACAGCCTCACCGGTTCACCAACCACGACAGATATTCACCATTCGTAATCTCGGCCGCAAGCTGGACTATCGGCGCGGTAGAAACGACGAACGGACCGGCAAACGGCGCACTAATGGCAAGGACTGCCGTCAAGTCGAAGCCAACGATCAAGACGATGCCGGCAGCGACCATTGCGTACCGTGGGCCGTTGCGTAGAGCCACGATCAGCGCTCCGAGAATCAGAGCCATACCAGTCACCACGCTGAGTACGAACAACGGTAGTGGCAGTGTGACCGTTGCAATTGAGAGGCGTTGACGGCGCGATTCTGTGATCGTGGCAAGCGACGTCTGCATCGCGTCAGTCGTCACGGACGGCGCATATGGACGAGGCCCATACGAGAAAACAAGCCGCGACAGGCTCGACAACTCACTCGCAGCTCGCGATCTCCCGGCAGGATCATTTTCGAGCATCGTCCACTCGGACTGCTCAACGGCACCGAGGTAGCGTACCAGCGATGCCTGCACGAGACCTGTGTCAGCTGGCGGCAGCGAAGCACTCGCGTAAGCGAGCCCGCTCGCCCCGGCCATTTCGATACCAACGAGGTTCTGTGCCTGCCGCAACGTGGAGTACTCGCTATTGATCAGGAACCCGGTCAGAATCGCAAAGAGACTGCCCAGCACAGTCATGTACGCGGCGGCAGTCATGCCAGCTCCTTCTCGACGCTGCGGACGAATCGCGACTACAAGGAATGCAAGCGAGCTGCCAGCAAATAGCAGCGCTCCAATCACGCAAAGCGCGAGTAACTCAAAGCCGGACAAGCCGGTCAGCTAGGTCATTCGCTATCCGCCTTGTGCTCTGACAGTGCGTCCTGCCAGTGTTTGCGCACGACGTCCGCCTCGGAAGTTGTGAGAGCTACCCCACCCACGTCTCCTGCAACACGAAGGCCTTGAGGAGATAGGAGATAGTCGATGAACGCCAGTTCGGTGGGATCATCGAAAATCTCGTCCAGATTGACGTAGACGTAGAGTTCGCGTGATAGCGGATACTCACCCGCACTGATTGCGTGGTTGGAAGGAGCCGTACAACCGTCTCCAAAATCGACCTCCACCATGCTCAAACTATCGGTCCATCCTTTGGCGGTCGCGAGCCCTGCAAAGCCGAGAGTGCCCGGCTGGTTGAGGACGCCGCTGCGAATCGATTGCTCTGCCGGCATCGCGACGTAGTCGGGGCGCAATGCCGGACTCAAGTCACGTGTCTTTGCAATTGGTGCGATTGCGAGGTCGATCAAGCTCTGGCGTGTGCCTGAAGACGCGCCGGGGCCAAGCACGGACAGCGGCAGCGACGGAAGGCCAGTGCCGGCATCTGACATGACAGTGCCCGCAGCATCCCAATTGTCAACACCGACCGACTCTGGACCCATCAGAGCATAGATTTGATCCTGCGTAAGGCAGGTCACGGTCGAGTCTGCTCTGCTCACCAACAGAGCCACAGCGTCGTGCGCGACAAGCAAGCGTGTGTAGGCAATATCAGAGGCCGCGCAACCATCAATTTCACGATCATTGAATGGACGAGAGCTGCCTGCGATCGGTACCAGCGCGTCGCAAAACAGCACCGCGCCGTTGGCTGAACCAGTCATACCGATGTCCAACGCGACCAGCGGAGACTGCGCAGCAAACTCAGCGCTGACCTTCGAAATCATGGGCAGCAATGTCGTAGACCCAGCAATCCGAACTGTCCCGTCTAACGGAGCACTACCACCACAATTGGCCGCAACTGCAGCAATGACGAAGGCCACCGCTACCACTGCACCGCGGTGCCGTATAGATGCAGGCTTCACATTCACAGAGCAATCCTTACAAATTCTCGTGTACCCGGATCGAATTGGGAGACCATGCAACGTCTCGAGTGTGGTGATTTCGAACCGCCAACCGTCTTCGTATACTGATGACCATGCCTATCGTCGGAGACTCCGCCCCTACCTTCACTCTCAAGAACGACATGGGGAAGGACATCGCTCTTGCGGCCCTTGCGGGACGCCGCGTTGTTCTCTACTTCTATCCAAAGGACGACACCCCAGGATGTACGACGCAAGCCTGTGCTCTGCGTGATAGCTGGGCCGAGGTCGAGGCGCTCGAAGTGACGCTGTTTGGCATCTCGCCCGATTCGCCGTCCAGCCATGCCAAGTTTCGTGCCAAGCACGACCTGCCCTATCCCCTGCTCGCTGATGACGGACACGCCGTTGCCGAGGCCTATGGCGTCTGGGTCGAGAAGTCGATGTACGGCAAGAAGTACATGGGCGTCGAGCGCTCGACGTTCATCATCGGCCCCGATGGAAAGCTCGAGCACGTGCTGCACAAGGTCAAGCCGGGCGAACATCTTGATCTGATCGTCAAGGCGCTCAACGGCTGAGATGACGATCGCGGCCCCGATCGACGGCCCGCTCTCTGGGGTTCGTGTCCTGGACCTCTCACGGGTCTTGGCCGGGCCGTACTGCGCAATGATCTTGGCCGATCTTGGCGCCGAGATCATCAAGGTCGAGCGCCCCGATGGCGGGGACATCACACGCGCCTGGGGGCCACCGTGGGCAGGCGGAGAGGCCACCTATTACATGTCGACGAACCGCGGTAAGCGTTCGATCACTGTCGACTTTCGCGATCCAGAGGGCATCGCGGTGACGCGCCGTCTCGCCGCCACCTGTGACGTCGTGATCGAGAACTTCATCCCCGGCGGCGCCGATCGGCTCGGACTTGGCTTTGAAGATCTTCGCGCCGACAATCCAAAGCTCGTCTACTGCTCGATCAGTGGCTATCCCCACGACAGCCCAGAGGCCGCCCTGGCGGGGTTCGACTTCGCGATCCAAGCCGAAGGCGGGATCATGAGCGTCACGGGATCGGAGGATGGTCCGCCGATGAAAGTCGGCGTCGCGATTGCCGACCTGACCTCCGGCATGTTCGCGACCAACGGGATCTTGGCTGCGCTCTACGCGGTTCGGGGTGGCGCGGAAGGCCAACGCGTGCAGGTTTCGCTGCTCGATGCCCAACTGGCCTGGTTGGCCAATCGGGGAGCCGAAGCGTCGATCGCCGGGATCACTCCCGAGCGGCTGGGCAACGCCCATCCGTCGATCGTCCCTTACGAGACGTTTCCCACCACGTCGGCGCACATCGTCGTCGCTGTCGGCACTGACGGACAATTTCGCTCGTTCTGCGACGTGATCGGCTTGACGGGGCTCGGGACAGATGCCCGCTTCGCGACGAACCCGAGTCGCGTCGAGCACCGCGACGTGCTCGTGCCACTGCTGGCGGACGCAACGCGTACGTGGGACGCCGATGCTCTGCTCGCTGCCCTCGCCGAACGGGACGTTCCAAGTGGACCGGTGCGCACTATCACCGAGGCGATCGCCAGCGCTCCCTACGCACTTCAACCGCACGAACACCCAACCGCAGGAACGATCCATACCCTGCGCTCGCCGATCGCCTTCAACGGTGACCACCTGACCTCGCCCATGCATCCACCACTGCTTGGCGAGCACACGCGAGAAATTCTGCTCGAGTCCGGCTTCTCTGAGGCCGAAGTAGACGCGGCACAAGCCGGTCCCTGCGCCGCGTCCTGGCGATCGACTTTGCTTTGGGGTCTGACCCCAAAGCAAAG
>SXGT01317095.1_pt1 | contig 19592 bp, 16 predicted proteins | sample 3176221 | NCBI WGS metagenome assembly SXGT01 (sample SAMN11356862, study PRJNA531348) | freshwater metagenome | isolation source: freshwater sample F1-120 | place: China: Fuxian Lake, Yuxi | collected 2017-12-25
CGAACGGGATGCGAGGCGCACGACGATCCTCGCGCGCCGTGGCCTCCGCGTCGTTCGCCTCGAGAACGCACGACTGAACCGGGAGACCCTGCGAGAGGCGATTCTCCCGTTCACATGCCCCCTCTCCCTTCAGGGAGAGGGGGACGGGGGGTGAGGTCTGCGTGGGCGCCCCAACGCCTCCACGGAACCGTCGCTCCAACGAATGCCTTATCCGAACGGCATTGGCGCTAGGGGCGCCCGGCCGAAGTTCGGCAGGGTTCGCGGCCGTCGGGCCACGTCCTCGTCCTCGTCACCGTCCTCGTCCTCCTGCGCGTGCGCGTGCGCGGTCAGCGGCACGCGCGGGTGGGGGTGGGGGGGCGGGGGCGGGAGCAGGAGGGGGCGGGGGCGGGAGCAGGAGGGGGAGCGCGCGAGGGCTTCCGTCTTCAGGCCGGGTGCCCCCGGTGAACGTTTTCCTCGCCGGGGCGAATGTGTCCTACGATGGGCTCCCCACCACGATCGGCGCCCGGGGAGGCGAAGCAGACCCTCCCGGCCTCGTGGCGGCAGCTCTAGGAAGGACACCGAGGAATGGCGAAATACCTGGTCACCGGCGGCGCGGGGTTCATCGGATCGTCGATCGCGGAGGAGCTGCTCGCGAAGGGGGAGAAGGTGCGCATCCTCGACGACCTCTCCACGGGTCGGCGCTCGAACGTGGAGTCGCTGAAGGGCGACTTCGAGTTCATCGAGGGCACCATCTGCGACCCGGCGACGGCCGCGCGCGCCGTGAAGGGCGTCGAGGTCGTGTTCCACCAGGCCGCGATCCCGTCGGTCGTGCGATCGGTGGAGGATCCGGTGACGAGCATGGCGGCGAACGTGCAGGGCATGACCGTGCTGCTCGACGCCGCGCGGCACGCGAAGGTGCGGCGGCTCCTGTTCGCGGCGAGCTCGGCGGCCTACGGCGACACGCCGACGCTGCCCAAGATCGAGACGATGCCGCCCGATCCGCTGTCGCCGTACGCCGTGTCGAAGCTGTGCGGCGAGCACCTCCTGAAGGTCTTCGCGTCGCTCTACGGCCTCGAGACGTTGAGCCTACGGTACTTCAACGTGTTCGGGCCGCGGCAGGATCCGGCGAGCCACTACGCGGCGGTGATCCCGAAGTTCATCACGTGCGCCATCCGCAAGGAGCGGCCCACGGTGTTCGGGGACGGTGGCCAGACGCGCGACTTCTGCTTCATCGAGAACACCGTGTCGGCGAACCTCCTCGGCGCGTCGTGCGCCAGCAAGCTCTCGGGTCAGGTCGTCAACATCGCGTGCGGCGACCGCATCTCCCTGAACCAGCTCCTGGAGATCATCGGCGGGCTCGCGGGCGAGCCGCTCCGGGCGGAGTACACCGAGGGCCGCGCGGGCGACGTCCGCGACTCGCTCGCCGACATCGGCGCCGCGAGGCGGCTCATCGGTTACGAGCCGCGGGTGGACGTCCACCAGGGGCTGAAGAAGACGTTCGAGGCCTTCAAGACCTTCACGAGGTAGCGATGGCGACCCCTCCCGGCGCTGGCGCGCGGCCCGTGTTCGCGGACGACGAGCACCTCGCGTCGTACTACCTGCTCCGCCGCCTCGACGAGGGCCTCGGCGACAAGGTCGCGATCCTGTACGGGGCCCGGCGGTACACGTACGCCGAGGTCGCCGACCGGGCGCGGCGCTTCGCGGAGCTCCTGCTCCGCGCCGACATCCGCCGCGGCGAGCGCGTCCTGCTCGTGCTGCCGGACACGCCCCCGTTCGCGTGGGCCTTCTTCGGGACGCTGCTCCGCGGCGCGGTCGTGGCGATGGGCAACCCCGAGGCGCCGTCCTCGAACATCGAGTACCTCGTGCGGTACACGCGCGCGACGGCCATCGTCACGGTGCCGAAGGTGGCCGATCGGCTCGAGCTCGCGGCGGCCGGCCTCGACGAGCTGCGCCGCGTGTGGATCGTGCCGGAGACGGCGACCGGCGAGGATCCGGAGGCCCCCCTGGGCCGCTCTCCGCTCGGCGTCACGGGGGACCGCATGGCACGCTCGGCGCTCGCCGAGGCCCTGACCTCGACGCCCCCCCTGTCGCGCAAGATCGCCATCCACCGCGACGAGCCCGCCATGTGGCTCTTCACGAGCGGTTCGACCGGCGAGCCGAAGGCGAACATCCACACGCACCGGGACTACATGTTCAACACGGAGGTCTACGCGAAGGGCACCGTGGGGTACGCACAGGGCGACGTCACGGTCAGCGTGCCCCGGCTGTTCTTCGGCTACGCCACCGGGACGAACCTGATGTTCCCCTTCGCCGTCGGCGCCACGACCGGCCTCTTCAGCGAGCGCCCGACCCCCGAGTCCGTGTCGCAGGCGATCGCGACGTACCGGGCGACGGTCGTGACGAACGTGCCGACGATGCTCGGCAAGCTGCTCGACCACGACGAGACCGAGCGCGCGGCGGGTGAGCCGGGGCTCGATCTCGCGAGCGTGCGCTTCAGCCTCTCCGCGGGCGAGGCGCTGCCGGGGCCGCTCCTCGATCGCTGGCTCGCGCGGTTCGCGAGCGACGTGTACGACGGCATCGGCTCGGCGGAGATGTTCCACATCTACGCCTCCAACCGTCCGGGAGACGTGAAGGTCGGCTCGCTCGGGAAGGTCGTCGAGGGGTACGAGCTCCGCGTCCTGCCCGAGGACGCGGACGGCCCCGGCGCCACACCCTGCGCGCCCGGGGAGATCGGCGTCCTCTGGGTGAAGGGCGACAGCGTGAGCCAGGGCTACTTCCTGGATCGCGACCGGAGCTTCAAGGTCTTCCACGGCCACTGGTGCAGGACGGGAGACCTGTTCCGCATGGACGAGGAGGGGTACCTCTACTTCGCCGGCCGGGCCGACGACCTGCTGAAGGTCGGCGGCCAGTGGGTCGCCCCCGTCGAGGTGGAGGAGTGCTTGATGCGGCACGACGCCGTGCGGCTCGCCGCGGTCGTCGGCGTCGAGGAGGACGGGCTCGTGAAGGCGCACGCCTACGTCGAGCTCAAGACCGGCATCGCGCGCCCGCACGCGGAGCTCGAGCGGGAGCTCCAGGATTTCGTCCGGGAACGGCTCGCGAAGTACAAGTACCCGCGCGCGATCACGTTCGTGGACGAGCTGCCGAAGAACGATCGTGGAAAGGTCGACAAGAAGGCCCTGAGGGCCCGGACGTGAGCCCCGCCGGGCTCCGCTTCGCGGAGCTCACGACCGCGGAGGCTCGCGCCCTCGCGGCGTCTCCCCGCGCGACGATCCTGATCCCGGTCGGGAGCACCGAGCCGCACGGTCCGCACCTGCCGCTGTCGACGGACGTCCTCATCAGCGAGGAGGCGTGCCGCCGGGCCGCGGAGACGCTGCGCGCCGCGGGGACCCCGTGCGCGATGGCACCCACGGTGCCGTACGGGGTGACGGACTACGCGGAGGGGTTCGCCGGCGCGATCGGCGTGCCGCGCGAGGCCCTCGTGGCGTTCCTCCGCGCGATCGTCGGGCGGTTCCTGGCGGACGGCTTCGCGCACGCGTGTCTCGTGAACAACCACCTCGAACCGGCGCACGACGAGGCCGTGAGGGCGAGCGTCGCGGAGCTCGATCCGCGCACGGCCTCGGTCGCGTGCCCTCTCACGAGGCGGTGGGGGCGCACGCTCTCGGCGGAGTTCAAGAGCGGGGCGTGCCACGCCGGGCGATACGAGACGTCGCTGGTCCTCGGTGCGGCGCCGGAGCTCGTGCGTGCATCCTACACGGATCTGGCCGCGCTGGACGTGAGTCTCTCCGCGGCGATCCTCGCCGGGAAGCGCACGTTCCGTGAGATCGGCATGCCGGACGCGTACACGGGTGCCCCCGCGGAGGCGACGGCCGCGGAGGGCGGCGAGCTGTACGAGCGGCTCGCGGCGATGGTCGTCACGACCGTGACCGAGGCGCTGGGGTGAGACGGTGAGACTCCCCTGTGCGTCCGTCCTCGGCGCAGTGCTCTTCGCGGTGGCGTGCACGCCCGCCGATCTCCTCGTCGAGCTGCCGCCCCCGCCGCCCCCGCCGCCGCCCGCGCAGCGCAGGCCACCGCCTCCCCCCGTCACCGACCTCGCGGGGGTCGAGGAGGCGGCGCTCGATCGCTCGGTGTCCCCCTGCGAGGACTTCTACGGATACGCGTGCGGCGGGTGGCACAAGGCGCTCGGCGGCAAGACCCGCGCGCCGCGGCTCGAGAAGCTCCTCGAGGATCGAACCGCCGATCTCGTGGCGACGACGCTGGAGGCCTTCGATCAGCAGTCGACCCTGCCGGCGCAGCAGCGGCTCGGCGCGTGGTTCGTCCAGTGCAAGCAGCTGGCCACGCGCGGTGGCGCGCAGCTGGGACCGCTGTACGGGCAGCTCGGCATCAAGGCGCGCGTGAAGACGGGCGACGGCGACGCCCTCGCGGGCGCGCTGGCGCGGCTCCACGTCGGCGGCGTGCTCGTGGGCTTCTCGCTGGACGTGGCGGCCGATCCGCGCGATCCCGCGAAGGCCATCCTGGAGATCGCGCCAGGAGACCTCCCCGCCGTCACGTCGGACGAGGAGGAGGGCCACACCCTCCACGAGGCGGAGCGTCTCCTCGCCGCGAGCGGCGTCCCCGACGAGACGGCGCAGGAGGACGCGCGCGCGCTCCTGAAGGTCGCACGGGCCGCGGGCCAGGCGGAGGTGAGCGCCGCGGTCGTCCTCCCGCAGAAGAAGCTCGCCGAGCTAAGCCCGGTGCTCGCGTGGAAGAGGTACCTCGAGGCGCGGGGGCTCGACGGCGACGTCGCGGTGCTGGTGCGCGATCCGGCGCGGGTGCAGGCCGAGCTCGGGGCGCTCGCGAGGCTCGACGAGCGCGAGTTCCTCGCGGTGCTGCAGGTGCGCGCGCTCCGCCGGTACGCGGTCGCGCTCGGCCCGAAGCTCCGCGCCGCGCACCTGGACGAGGAGCGCGCGAGCGGGGCACGGATCTGCGCGGATCTCGCGATCGAGCTCCAGGGTGAGGCCCTCGGCGCCGCGCTCGGGCGGGCGCTCGAGAGCGGGGGCGCCGTGGAGGCCGCGACACCCCTCACCCAGATCCTCCTGAACAGCGCGGGCGACGAGATCGGACGGTGGCCATGGCTCGATGACGTGAGCCGCGACGCGGCGCGGAAGGCGCTCGCCCCCTGGTCGGTCCGCCTCGGCGCGCCCGCGCGCGCCGCCGACGCCCCGCCGCTTGCGCCCTCGAGGGGCGCCAGAGACGGGTCCCTCGCAGCGGTGATGCGCGGCGCGTTCGGGGCTCGCGATCGCGCGCTCTCCGCCATGGCGAAGCGCGGCAAGGCCCCTGACCCGACGCCAGGCGTCTTCGGGAGCGGACTGCTCTCGGACCCGGCGCGGGGAGAGATCCTCATCCCGACCACGATGCTCCATGTACCCTTCGCGGGCGCCGAGGTCCCGCTCCCGGCGATGTACGGCGGGCTCGGGACGCTCCTTTCGCGTGAGCTCCTCGCCGGCGCTCTCCCCGACCTCCGCTCGCCCACCACGCGCGGCCGCGAGGCGAGCGTCGTCGCGTGCCTCGACGGGGACGCGGCCGGGTGGGCGAAGGACGCGGCGGTGCGCCAGCCTTCCGGGGCGACGGCGCTCCTGGATATCCTCGCGCTGCGGATGGCGTTCCGCGCCATGGAGGCCGAGCTGTCGCGCCCAGGTCAAGAGTCGCTTCGCTCCGCCCAGCTCGCCGAGCGCCGCTTCTTCCTCGCGTGGGCGCAGAGCGCATGCGGCGCCGCGCGCACGGACGGAGACGCGCGCGCACGGGTCGACTTCGCCGTGTCGCGGACACCCGAGGTCGCGCAGGCGTACGGGTGCGAGGCGAGGGCGCGGAGCGCGTGCGGCATGTAGCCCCACGGCTCAACGCCCCGGGCGGAGCCGCTCGCAGGCCTTCTTCCGGCGATTCACGAGATCGGTCGGGCCGAGCATCGCGCGATCGACCGGAGCATCCTCGCTCCAGACGACGCACACGCTCAGCTCCTTGTCGCCCGTCAGGCGGAAGGCGCCCGGCACGGGCACGGCGTTACCGCACGCCAGCTTCGGAACGGGGGCGAGGGGGAACTGCGCGCCGTCCTCGTCGAACACGACGAGATCCCAGGAGGCCACGAGCGACGGCGGGCACGAGACCAGCGCCTTGAAGCGATCGTGCGGGCCGAAGACGCCGGCCTCGCCTTGCGCGCCCTCGCGGACGACCGTGATGGAGACGGTGGAGCCCTTGGTGCGATCGACCCGCGGCTCGTCGGGGCGGGTCTTGACGTAGACGAGGAGCGCGGCGGCGAGGGCGAGGCCACCGCCGAGCCAGGGGACGAGAGGCGGGGGGCGGACGGCCGTCGGCTGTCGGTCGTCGGCTGTCCGCGGTCCACCGCCCGCCTTCAGCGGTGGGAGGGGAGCGGCCACGGCGCCCGCCTTCAGCGGCGGGAGGGGAGCGGCCACGCCTGCCTCGATGTCCTCCAGGCACGCGCGACAGGACGCACACCCCGCGAGGTGCTTCCGCACCCGGCCCTCCTCTTCGCCCAGCTCACCGAGCGCGAGCCGCTCGAGCGCGAGCCACGACACGGGCGCATCGCACCTCGACTCCTCAGCCACGGCTCACCTCCTCCCCGTTCGCCACCAGGCTCCGCGCGCGCGCCTTCACCTCTTCGAGCTTCTTCCCGACCGTCTTCCGGCTGAGCCCGATCTGCTCCGCGATCTCCTCCTGCGTCATGTCGTCGAAGAAGTGCGCGACCAGGATCTCCCCCTCGATCTCGTCGAGCTCGACCACCAGCCGCGCCAGCGCGTCGAGGCCGAGCACGCGATCGTCGAGCGCGATCCTCGCGCACCGCGCCTGGCCTCGGAGAGTGGCGTCATGCTCGCCGAGCAGCCGGCCTCGGTTCTTCTCGTCACGAAGGAGGGTGAGGCAGCGGTGGGTCACGGCTCGGTAGAGGAACGGGAGGTCGTGGGGCGTGGTCGGGTCTTCGAGGAGATCGAGGAACAGACCCTGGACGACGTCACGCGCATCCTCGCGGCTCAACAGGAGCCGCTCGGCCTTGCGCAAGAGCGCGCGACCGTGGCGTTCGTAGGCGTCCATTTCGGGGAAGATACGCGGGGATCAACGGCAGGTGCCAGCGAGGACGTCGATCACGAGCTTGTCCGTCGTGTTCGGGCAGGGGGCCGTCTGAAGCGGCGTCGCCTTCGCACCGTCGCACACGCCCGAGGCGCAGTCCGTGCCGTCCGCGCACGGCGCGCCCGTCGCACCCGTGCGGAGCTGCGCGTTGCAGAGGAACGGCGACGCGAGGAGCATGCAGCGCGGCGCCCCGCACTTCTGACCGGCGCCCGTGCACGCGGTCGCCCCACACCCGGCCCCGTCGCACACGGTCCCGCCTGGGCAGCACTCGGAGCACACCGGCGGGCCGACGAGGGCGGTGTTCCTCGGGTCGCCGCAGCAGATCCCGCTCCTGCACTCCGCGCCGGATCCGCACGCCGAGCCGATCGGCAGATCCCGGAGCTCGACCTTCGCGCCCTCGGCGCACTTGTCCTTCGACACAAGCCGCATCTCGGCGATCACCGCCCGCCCGGTCCCGGCCTTCCGGATCGAGAAGCGCGCGTGGCGGTACGCCTTCGGCGCGGTGATGAGCGTCTGCCACTGGCGCCAGCGCACCTCCGGGACGGGGTACGTCCAGTCGACCTTCCCGTCGCCGTTGAAGTCGATCTCGATCGACACCTGGGCGCGCGCCTCCACGTCGGCGACCATCGTGAAGGCCAGGCACTTCGGCGACGACTTCAGCGTCTGGCCGATGACCGTCGGCGTCTCCAGCATCGACACGCCGCCGTCGTCCTCGTGCCACGTCGGCACGCGCGAGATGCGACCCGCGTCGATGTCCCAGGCGCAGAGCTTGTCGTCGCCGCACCAGGTGCGGAACGTGGGATCGTTCAGGAGATCTTCCTCGCACGCGGCGAGCGAGAGACCGAGACCCGCGAGCACGAGCACGGATCTCGCGGCGCGGCGGATGGGTGTGGGGGCGGGGTTCATCGGGGCTCCTCGAAGCGGACGCGCATGCCAAGCTGGGCGGAGAAACCGCCCACGTTCAGTGTATCTCCCAGCAGGTTGTCGATCACCGGCGCGAGCTCGTAGCCGCCCTGCGCGGTGAAGGCCACGTGGTGCGGCAGGTTGAAGCGGAGGCCCGCCGCGCCCGACAGGACCCACCCGACGTGGAGCCTCGCCCCGTCGATCGCGGGCTGGCCCGGCGGCGTGGACCGGAAGGTCACGCGCCCGAAGCCGGGCCCGCCACCTCCCTGGCCGTACACGGTCAACCACGAGCCCGCGACGTCCGCCTCGGCGCGGACGAAGGCGGTGGCGGCATAGCTCGACCACGAGGTCGTGTCGTTGCCGCTGCCCACGCGGCGCTTCCAGGTGTCGTTCGTGAGGGTGTTGGCCACGAGTCCCGCCGTCACGTTGCGCGTGAGCGATCGCGTGACCCCGAGCGAGACGCGGAGCGACGGCGGATCGAGGAAGGGCCTGTTGGCCTCGTAGCCGAACTCGCGGAGGCGATCGGTGTAGGGGCCACGCGTGTAGAAGTTCGTCCCGAGGCCGCCCTCGATGCCCCAGTGCTCGATCTCGTCCAGCTCGCCCTTCCTCCGCGCAGGGACGTCCTTCACGGGTGTGCACGACGTGACGTCGAGGACGTGCGGCTCGCTCTCGCCGAGGGTCACGTTGCACGTGGAGATCAAGCTCCCCCGCCGCACGACGGCCTCGTAGGCACCGGCGACAAGGGCGAGGCCCACCTTGTGGCCGGACGCCTTCTGCACGTCGGCCACCGCGGACGCGCTCGGCTTGTGGAAGACGATCACGCGCGCGTCGAGCGCCGCGGGGAGCTCGAGGCGCGACTTCATGCGTGCAGGGTACGTGAGCGCGAGATCCCCCTTGCCACGGAGGTCGGTCTCGAGCGTGGCGTGCTGGCTGCCCACCTGGGTCCGGGAGGTGGAGGCGAGCGTGCGCTTGTACGCGTAGCGGTAGGCCTCGTCGAGCGACACCCTCCCGTCTCCGTCGGTGTCCCCCGCGCCGCGCAGCCCGGTGACGAGGTGGTGCGTGAAGTACGATCCCTTGAGCTCCTCGGACTCTTGCGACAGCTCCTGCGCCGTGGACGAGGACATCACGACCATGCCGTGCTGGCCGAGCTGCGCGACGGAGTTGAACGAGAAGTCGGCCGCCGGCTCTGCACCCTTCACGCGCGCGAACGCGCCGCTCTGGCACGCGTCGAGCACCACGAGGGTGAGCGCCGAGGGCAGCGTCATGAGCCGCTCGCGGAGCGCGCTCACCGGCAGCTCCTCCGCGCCGAGGTTGATCGCGTTCGCCCGCGCGTGACCCGAGTAGTAGAAGAAGAAGACCGCGTCCTCGCCGCGCTCCTTGTGGGCGCGGAGCTTCGCGGCCACGAGGTCCACCTCGCGCGCGACGTCGGCCGCGCGCGGCGCGGTGAGCGTCTTGAAGTCGGTCGCCCCGAAGCGCCCGAGCTCGGTGAGCACGGCGGACACGCGCCGCGCGTCCTCCTCGGCCCACCGGAGGGTCTCCTGCCCGGGCCCGCCCGCGTTGGCGCCGACGATGATGGCGTACGCGGCGGGCGCCGGCGTGGACGGGACGTCGTCGGCGAGCGCAGGCGTGGACGCGAGGAGGGGGAGCGCCGCGGGGAGCGCGCGGCGGGTGAGTCTGCGAAGGAAGGTGCGGGACATGCTGGACATCGAAGCGGTTCCGTCGTGCGGTTTCTCCATTAACGCGCAGGGCTGCGTTCGTGGGAACCTCGGCGGGTGTTTTTCTGGGGTCACACACCGGGTCCCCGGCGCGACAGGCGGACGGTGAAGCACGCCGCCTGGCTCCCGGCCCTCGTGCTCGTGCTCGCGGGCTGCCCGAAGGGCCGCGGGAGCACGCCGGACCGGGATCCCCGCGCACCCACCCCTCGAGCCCAGTCCTCCTCCGCGCCCGACGCGTCCTCCGACGCGGGGGCGGACGCCTCGGCGCCCGACGTCACGGCCAGCCCACCCGACGCGGGGCTGCCCCCCCTCGGCGCGCCGTCGTACTTCGACCACATGACCTTCGCCGACGGCACGGAGGCCTTCTACACCGTGCCGCTCGGCGCGACCGAGCCGCGGCCGATCCTCGTAGGCGTCCACGGAGCGGGCGATCGCGCCGACTGGAGCTGCTCCGAGTGGCACGCGACGACCGGCGGGTTCCCGTTCGTCGTGTGCCCGCGCGGCGTGCCCGCAGGCGGCGGGTTTCACTCGTGGGGCAGCGTCGAGCAGATCGCGACGCGCGCGGATCGCGCCGTCGCGAGGATCCGGGAGCTCTTCGGCAAGCACGTCGCGGAGGGGCCGCTCGTGTACGGCGGCTGGTCGCAGGGCGGGACGCTCGCGGCGCACGTCCTCGCCTCGCGCCCGGACGTCTACGCGGCCGCGGTGCTGGTGGAGGTCGGGCACACGGCGCTCTCGGCGGAGGCCGTGCTCGCGCTGTCGAAGAGGGGCGGCGTGGCGCGCATCCTGGTGGCCTGCTCGAGCGGTCCGTGCGTCACCTTCTCGCGGGACATCATGCGGAGGTCCCCCCGGGCCGGCGTGCGCGTCGACGAGGCCTTCGCGGGGATGCGCGGACACTGGTTCGACGAGCCCATGTTCCGCGCGATCGACGCGAAGCTGCCCTGGCTCGTGGAGGGAGACGCGCGCTGGACCGGGCTCGGGGGCGCGATCGAGGCGCGACACCGGGCCGCGGAGTAGCGGATGGGCGTTGTCGATCGCGCTCTCTGGCTGTAGCTTCGGTGCATGCGGCCCGTCCTCCTCGTCGCGATCCTGGGCGCGTGGCTCGGCGCGTGTGGCGGCGCGAGCGGCACCCGGCCCATGGCCGCCAACGCCTCCAGCGCCGAGGTCGCCGGCTGCCAGCACCTCGGCCAGATCAAGAACAACATCATGCCTCCGGGACAGCCGGACCGCCTGCGCATGATGAACTCCGGCGAGCGGACGACCATGCTTCGCGAGAAGGCGAACGGGCAGGGTGCCACGCACATCGTCCTCGAGGCCAGCGGCTCGGACCCCAACAACATGGGGAGCGCGCAGATGTACAAGTGCGCGCCGGGCGCCGGTCCCCCCGACGCGGGGCCGGACGGCGCCTGACCATGCTCGAGCGCATCGCCCTCCACCAGACCCGTCTGCGCACGCCGGGCCTCGGCCTGGAGGGCAAGGGCGTCGCCCTCGGCGCGAAGGGCCTCGTTCTCCTCCCCTCCATCGATCGCCTCGTCGCCTGGTTCTCCGTCTACACCCGCGAGCACTCGCTCGAGGATCTCATGCCCAGCCTGGAGATCCAGCTCGTACGCTCCAAGCTCGGCACGCGCGAGATCACGCTGGGCTTCGCGGCCGAGTCCAGCGATCGCATGGATCGCCTCGCCGAGACGGCGCGCCTCGTCGGCGGCTTCACGTTCACCGGCACGAGCCGCCACTTCGTCCAGTACCGCGACGCGGGGGCGCCCTTCGGGTATGACGCCACGCAGCTCATCTCGACCGACGCCGGGCTGGTGCTCTATCACGACAAGTTCACGCAGGTGTACGAGCTCGAGAAAGCCGTCGACCTCCGCGCGCTCCTCCTGCGCCTCATGCCGCACGTCGATCCTGGGACGCTCGCGGAGGGCGGCCCCCGCTTCATCGTCGCCGAGCAGGGCCTGGGGCCTGCGCTGATCCATTACCTCGTCCGCTCGCGCGTCGACGGCGAGGTCGCCGTCGGCGAGTGGCCACCCGAGAGCGCGTTCGACGAGGGCCCGATCCGGCGCACGATCGTGCGGCTCGCCGACCTGCCGCCTCGCATGCGGCCACTCATGGCCACCACGCCGGGCATCACGAGCTTCCTCCCGGCGGGCCCGGGCGTCGCGGTCCAGATGGGGTACCGGCACCCGGTCGCGCTCCGGGCGTGTCCCGTGTTCGATCCGAACGGCCTCGTCCTCATCCGCGGTGGCGGGAGCGATCCGTGGACGCTCGAGCGCACGCCCCAGATGGGCGACCTCCGCGCGTTCGCGCGCGTGGAGCTACGCGGCGAGGAGGCCCCCGAAGAGCTCACGGCGATCGGCGCGCACCGCCCCGCCGAGGTGCGCGTCCCGCTCCGCGTCGTGCCTTCCGTCGCCGCGTGGCGCAACGTCACCGCGACGTGGGTGACGCTCGAGCAGCTCACCCTCCTGCGCCGGATCGCGTACGCCCTCCCCAACCAGACGATCGCGCGCACCCAGATCGCCGTGACGCCGCGCGGCGCGTTCCTGCGCTGCCCCGCGGGGATCGAGGCGATCCCGCTCGGCACGTTCTTCGTCGAGATCCACCCGAACCTCTTCATCCCGGCCGGATACGACGTCATCCCGGCCGTCGCGCCCGAGGTCCTCTACCGCGCGCTCGGCGCGGCGAGCTCCCAGGTGCTCTTCATCGATCCGCTCGCGTCCGCCTACGCGGTCGACGACGCCGCCTTCGCGCCGCTCGAGACGATGATCCTCGAGTCGGCGTCCTGGGAGCCGCTGGTCGGCCAGGCCATCGAGCTCGCGCTCGCGGAGCACCTCGTAGACCTCAAGCTCGAAGGCCTCGGCGCGTTCCCGATGGGCGCCGCCGAGGTGCCGCCCGCGGCGACGGGCCAGACGGTGCCGCCGCCCCAGCTCCCCGTCGCGCCGGCCGGCCAGAAGTAGCGATGGCGGTCGACGTCGGCGCGGTGATGGATCGTCTCTACCGGGACTTCATGGCGCCCCTCGTCAAGGGTGGTGTGATGAAGCCGGGTCGCCCCATCGGCGGCAAGACGGCGCTCCTGATGACCCACGATCGGCCGTTCACCGACCCCGATCTCGTGAGCCACGTCAACCTCGGCCGCACCCGGGCGGCCCGCAAGCTCTGCCCGGTCGATCGACTCGAGAACCCGACGAACGAGGAGTGGGCCCTGTCGGCGGTGCTCCACGATCTCGTGCAGAGCACGCACCCCGGCTTCGACAGCGTGCTCCGGCGCAGCGCGCCCGGCCGGCTCCTCTCGATCGTGGAGAAGACGCTCCCGTTCGTCGCGCCCGTCCAGTCGGTGGGCGAGGCACTGTCGCGCCACACCTGGTTCCGCCGCATGTTCGCTGTGACGCGGACGGACACGAAGCTGTCCTGGTGGACGGGCTCGCAGACGTTCCTCGGCGAGGATCCTCCAGGCCGCCTGACCGCCTGGCCAGAGATCCGTCGCGTCCACGAGGACAAGATACCGCGCCCCCTCATGGAGCTGCCAGCCGCCGGCGGCGTCGTGGATGGGTACCGCTTCGGGGCGGCGGTCGCGCAGTTCCTCCAGCGCACGCCGCTCACCGATCTCGCGACCGCAGGGCGGACGAGCCCGATGTTCGCGTGGACGCCGGAGACCCTGTCGCTCGTCTCGACGCGCGCGGGCCGCACGCTCGCGCTCCGCTCCATGGCCCGCGAGAAGCCGCTCGCCATGGACGCGGGGCTCGGGCGCGCGACGCGCTGGCTCTTCATGCGCAAGGCATGGAGGGCGCTCGGGATCGCGCTCGACCTCATGGGAGAGCGGATCCTCGGCGAGGCCACGGCGCGACTGTCCCACGCGGCCGACGAGCCGGAGCCCCTGGTCCTCGGGGGGACCGCCGAGAGCGACGCCGCGTTCGCGCGGGGCGCCGGCGCGCTCGCGGCGCAGCGCTACATCGCCACGAGCGGCGACTGCTTCACGGAGAACGAGCGGCGGAACCTCCTCACCCTCCTCGGCCCGCTCGCGGAGACGCCCGCCGCGAAACAGATCGAGCAGCTCCTCGAGACCTGAACAGGAACGGACCCCCCCATGACCCAGAAGAACAAGGCGAAGATCCTCGTGGTATGCGGCACCCGCCCGGAGGCCATCAAGCTCGCGATCCTCGCGCGCGAGATGCGCGACCACCCCGACGTCGAGGGCAAGCTCTGCGCGACCGCGCAGCACCGGCAGATGCTCGACCAGGTGCTCTCGCTCTTCGAGCTCCGGCCCGACTTCGACCTCGACGTCATGCGACCCGGCCAGCAGCTGCCCGACCTCACGGCCCGCCTCCTCACGGAGATGACGGGCGCCCTGAAGAGCTTCCGCCCGGACGTGGTCGTGGTCCAGGGCGACACCACGACGGCCTTCGTCGCGGCCCTCGCGGCGTTCTACGAGAAGATCCCGGTCGCGCACGTGGAGGCGGGCCTCCGCACGTACGATCGATACTCGCCGTGGCCGGAGGAGATGAACCGGTCGCTCGTCGGGCGCCTCACGGACTACCACTTCCCGCCCACCGAGCGCTCGAAGAAGGCCCTCCTCGAGGAGCGCGTGGATCCGTCGCACATCTGGGTCACGGGCAACACCGTCGTCGACGCGCTCCTCTACATGGAGGAGAAGGTCCGCGCCGATCCCCCGATCAAGAGCGCGCTCGACGCGCGTTTCTCGTTCCTCTCCCCGGAGCGCCGCCTCATCCTGGTCACGGGTCACCGCCGCGAGAGCTTCGGCGCGCCCTTCCGCGACATGTGCTCCGCGCTCGTCGACATCGCGAAGGCGCGACCGGACGTCGAGATCCTCTACCCCGTCCACCTGAACCCGAACGTGCAGGAGCCCGTGAACGCCATCATGAAGGGACAGGAGCGCGTCCACCTCATCGAGCCCGTCGAGTACCAGCCGTTCGTGTACCTCATGGCGCGCTCCACGCTCATCATCACCGACTCCGGCGGCGTGCAGGACGAGGCGCCTTCCCTCGGCAAGCCAGTCCTCGTCACGCGACGCGACACGGAGCGGCCGGAGGCCGTCGATGCAGGCACGGCCAAGCTCGTCGGCACCGACCGCGAGACGGTCGTCCGGGAGGCCCTCCGGCTCCTCGACGACGCGTCCGCGTACCGCGCGATGAGCCGCTCGCACAACCCGTACGGGGACGGCAAGGCGACGCAGCGGATCCTCGACGTCCTGAAGACGGTGCGGCGGTCGCCATGAGCACGCCCGCGAGCGAGCTCGACGCGCTCGGCATGGCCGATCTCGTGCGCTCCGGCGGCGCGACGCCGCTCGAGCTGGTCGACGCGTGCATCGCGCGGGTCGAACGGGTGAACCCCCACCTCAACGCCGTCGTGACGAACCTGTTCGACGAGGCGCGCGCCGCAGCGAAGGGCGAGCTCCCGGACGGGCCGTTCCGCGGCGTCCCGTTCTTCGTGAAGGATCTGGTGCAGCCCGTGAAGGGGGCTCGCTTCACGCGGGGGAGCCGCTTCCACGCAGACGACGTGGCAGATCACGACTCCACGCTGATCCAGCGCTTCCGCGCCGCGGGCCTGGTCCTCGTCGGAAAGACGAACACGCCGGAGTTCGGGCTGACCCCCGTCACGGAACCGAAGCTCCTCGGCCGCTGCAACAACCCCTGGAACGTCGCGCACGCGACCGGTGGCTCGAGCGGAGGCGCCGGCGCGATCGTCGCGTCGCGGATCGCGCCGATGGCGCACGGCGGCGACGGGGGCGGATCCATCCGGATCCCCGCCTCGTGCTGCGGGGTCTTCGGGCTGAAGCCGACGCGCGCGCGCACGCCGGTGGGGCCCGACAAGGCCGAGGGGTGGTTCGGGCTCGCCCTCGATCACGCGCTGACGCTGTCCGTACGGGACAGCGCGGCGCTGCTCGACGCGATCGCCGGCCCCGAGGTGGGCGCGCCGTACGCGTGTCCGGCGCCCGCCCGACCCTTCCTGGACGAGACGGCGACGCCGCCAGGGAAGCTCCGGATCGCGCTCTGCCGCGAGCCGCCGCTGCCCGCGGAGCCGCACGCCGACGTGCTCGCCGCGCTCGACGACACGGCCCGGCTCGTTCGAGAGCTCGGGCACGAGGTCGCCGAGGTGCGCCTCCCGATCGACCGGGACGCGTTCGCGATGGACTTCACGATCCTCGTCGCGGCCTCGACCGCGGCGGACATCGCTGAGGCGGCGGAGGCGGCCGGCAGGGAGCCACGCCGGGAGGATCACGAGACGGTGACGCGCATCCTCGCCATGCTCGGCGCCACGTTCACGGCGCCCACGCTCGAGCTCGCGCGTAGGCGCCTGCAGGCCATGTCGCGAAAGGTCGCCGAGGTCCAGCGCGAATGGGACCTCCTGCTCATGCCCACGCTGGGCGCGCCACCGCCACGGCACGGAGATCTCGCCGCGAAGGGCGCGGAGGCGCGCGCCCAGGAGATCATCTCGCGCGCGCGCCTGTCGTCGGTCCTGCGCATCACACCGCTCGTGAAGGCGATCGCCGCGAAGACGTTCGCGTTCATCCCGTACACGCCGCTCGCGAACGCCGCCGGGCTGCCTTCGATGAGCGTGCCCCTCGCGTGGAACGCCGCGGGGCTCCCGATCGGCACGATGTTCACGGGGCGCTTCGGCGACGAGGCCACGCTGTTCCGCCTGGCGGCCCAGCTCGAGTCGGCCCGGCCGTGGCGGACGCGCCTCCCGCCGGTGTGCGCGGCCTGACCTCCGTCTCGATACGGGCCTGGACGACGGATCCCGGGCGCGCCGGCCTCGTATCGCGTATCCTGGACGGATGCTGGGAGTCCGTAGGCGCCCCGCGCGCGGCGGGGTGGTGCTCGCGTTCCTCCTCGCGTCGTACGGCGCGTTCGAGGCGTGCGCGCCCGCGGAGGTTCCGCCCGCGGTCGCCGTTCCGGGCGGCGAGCTCACGACGGCTCCGGATGCGACGATCGCCGACGACGGCCGCGGCGATGGGAGCTCCGGCCGGGACGGCGGCGCACCCGACGCCGAGGACGCGGCCGATGACACCGGGAGCGGCACTCCGCCGCTCGACGCGGGGCAGGACGCGAGCCCGCCCCTCGTCGGCCCGTGGCCCGGTCCCGACGTGGTCACGATCGTGGACGACGAGAAAGCCTTCGGCAAGAACGTGAGCGGGCTCGTCTACGTGCCCGCCGCAGGTGGCGCGCCTGCTCGCATGTGGGTGGTGCAGAACGAGCCGTCCACGCTCTTCCGGCTCACCTGGAGCGGCACGTCGTGGACGTTCGACGCCGCCGGCGGGTGGCCTGCGCCGCGGGCGCTCCGCTTCCCGGACGGCACGGGCGCACCCGATGCCGAGGAGATCACCGTCACGGATCCGTCGTCGTCGAACGTGTACGTCGCCTCGGAGAAGGACGGCTTCGCCCCCGCCCGCCCGAGCATCCTCCTCTACGACACGAGCGCGCCGGGGGACACCCTGGTGGCCGTCCGTGAGTGGCAACTCGGGAGCGATCTCCCGACCGTGACCTCGAACGGTAGCCTGGAGTCGATCACGTTCCTGCCCGACGCTTACCTCGTGGCGCGCAGGTTCCGCGACGAGCGGCTCGGCAAGATCTACTCGCCCGCCGACTACCCGAACCACGCCGGCGGCCTCTTCATGGTCGGAATCGAGGAGACCGGCGTGCTCGTCGTCTACGCGCTCGACCACGTGGGCGGCGGGTTCCATCGCGTGGCCACCGCGGACAGCGGGCTCGCCAAGATCATGTCGCTGACGTACGACCGGGACGTCGGCTCGGTCTGGGCGGCGTGCGACAACACGTGCGCCGGCGATCTCCGGGTCCTCGATATCGATCCCAACGCGGCCTCGACGACCTTCGGCCGCTTCGTCCTTCGTGCGTCCCTCTCGCGGCCGCTCTCGATGGATAACCTCAACAACGAGGGCATCACGTTCGCGCCCGAGTCGGAGTGCGTCGGGGGAATGAAGGACTTCTACTGGGCCGACGACGGCGAGAAATCGGGGCACGTGATCCGGCGCGACGCCATCCCGTGCGGGCGGTTCTACTGACGCGGGATCACCGTCGCGATCTTCGCCGCTTGCCCTTCCGTCGTGTCGACGGGCGCCGCTTGGGTTCCTCCTCCATCGAGAGGGGCGCGTCGTCGAGCAGGTCCGGAGCGCCCCCGGCCGCGAGGTGGACGCGACGGAACGAGATCCTCTCGCCGCCCTTGTCGAACGTGTCGGTCGTCACGCGGACGAGGCCCGCGCGCGCGAGCGCCCCCACGACGTGCTCGAGCATGCGACGGTCGACCGTCTTCTCGCCGAGCACGTCGCGGTGGATCTGCCCCACGGCGAGCCCGTCCCTCTTGCGCAGCGCCGCGAGGATCTTCCGCGCGGCGACGCGCTCGGCATCGCTCGGCGCGCGGAACGCGTGCGCCACCGAGGCCGAGGGCGCGCAGACGTCGCACAGCCCGCACGGAGTCCCGTCGTCGTTCCGGTCGCCGAAGTGGGCCACGAGCTGGAGCATCCGGCACGACGGCGTGGTCGCGAAGCGCAGGATCCGGTCGAGCTGATCGGTCCTGTGCGCCCGCTGCCGCTCGTACCCCGGCTGCCACGCGCGCGGGCCGCGACGCGCGTTCCGGTCCACGTCGACGGTCGCGCCGCCGTGGACGACGAGCTTCTGGAGCGCGATGTCGAAGATCTCCTCGTCGATCCCGGTCCTCCGCGCGAGGTCATCCGCCGGTATGCCCTCGTCCCGCAGCGCCGACGCGATCCGCGCGAGGGTCTCCACCGGGGGGTAGTCGCGCTCCAGGAAGTACGCGTGGGTCTTCGTGTCCACGAACGAGTGAAGCAGCACCGCCCGGGAGGGCGCGCCGTCGCGACCCGCGCGGCCGATCTCCTGGTAGTAGCCCTCGACGCTGCCGGGGAGCCCCGTGTGGAGCACCGTGCGAACGTCGGGCTTGTCGACCCCCATCCCGAACGCGATGGTCGCTACGATCACGTCGCGCTCGCCCCGCAGGAACGCCGACTGCACCTCGTCGCGCTCCCGCGTGGCGATCCCGGCGTGGTAGGGCGCGGCACGGAGATTCCGCTTCGCGAGCTTCCTCGCGAGGCCCTCGGCTTCCTTGCGCGTCGGGGCGTACACGATGGCGGGCCTGCGCGCCGGATCCGCGAGGAGCTCCAGGACGACGTCGGCGCGCTCGCCAGGGTTCTTCTCGACCACCTCGACGCCGATGTTCGTGCGGCGAAACCCGTGGATGAAGCGGAGCGAGTCCTCGAGGCGGAGCTCGGCGACGATGTCGTCCTGGACCATCGGCGTGGCCGTGGCGGTGAGCGCCACGATCGGGGCCGGGCGGAGGAGCGGGAGGCGCTCCTTCAGCATGCGGTACTCGGGCCGGAAGTCGTGGCCCCCCTGGGAGATGCAGTGCGCCTCGTCGATGGCGACGAGGACCGGCTTGCGCCTCGCGAGCATCTCGGGAAAGCCGGGCACCTTGAGCCGCTCGGGCGCGATGAACAGGAAGTCGAGCGCGCCGTCGAGGTAACGCACGCACGCCGCGCGCGACGCGCCGCGGTCCCGACCCGAGTGGATGCGCTCGGCGCGCAGGCCGCGCGCGAGGAGCTGGCCGACCTGGTCCTCCATGAGGGCGATGAGGGGACTGATCACGAGCGTCGTCCCGCCGCGTGCGAGGCCCGGCAGCTGGTAGCAGAGGGACTTTCCCGCACCCGTCGGCATGACGAGGAGCACGTCACGCCCGGCCTCGACCGCGCGACACACCGCCTCCTGGTGCGGCCGGAAGCCGCGGAAGCCGAAGGCGGTCTGGAGGAGGGCGGGGAGGGAGGCCGGCGCCCGAACGTCCTGCCCGTTCGGGCTGGGCCTCGGGCTCGGGCTCGGGCAGTTACACCATCATCGAGATCGATGA
>SXGT01575786.1_pt1 | contig 19591 bp, 14 predicted proteins | sample 3176221 | NCBI WGS metagenome assembly SXGT01 (sample SAMN11356862, study PRJNA531348) | freshwater metagenome | isolation source: freshwater sample F1-120 | place: China: Fuxian Lake, Yuxi | collected 2017-12-25
GAAGGATGCCGTGAACTGCAGGTTCTCGAGCTTGAGGAAAAGCTCGCACCCAAAGAGCGTGGAGAGCGTGCGCGAGTGCACGCAGGGTGTCGTGCGCACGTGCTGGCCCAGCCGCTCACGCGCCGCGTGCACATCGCCGTCCGTCATCGGTTGCGCTCCTTCCCAGCTCTGGTCTGCGAGATGCCGTCGCCGACGCCTTCGCTCCCATCCACTGACCGGGCTACGCGAGGCACGCAAGTATACTGGCCGCATCCCACCTTCCCCGGCGCACATGCAGAGCCGCCACCTGCTCATCGTCCTGCACTCGAAGACCGGACGCACCGCGACCCTCGGCGCGGCCGTGCAACGCGGCGCGTGCCATCCAGACCTCGACGGTCTCGTCGAGGTGCGGCTGCGCCGCGCTGCCGAAGCAGGACCGGACGACCTGCGCTGGGCGCAAGGCGTGCTGCTCGGCACGCCGGAGAACTTCGGCTACATGTCCGGGGCGCTGAAGGACTTCCTCGACCGCACCTACTACGAGGTCGAGGGCCAGCTCGCACCCCTGCCCTACGCCGCGTTCATCAGCGCCGGCAATGACGGCACCGGTGCCCTGCGCGCCATCCGCCGCATCGTCGGCGGCTACCCGATGGTCGAGGCCCGGCCACCGCTCATCGTCACCGGCGAGCCGGACGCCAGCGCGCTGGCCGCCGCGGAAGCACTCGGCATGGCGATGGCCTTCGGACTGGATGCAGGCCTGTTCTGACCCGCCATGCCCTGTTCCGAACCGGCACGCCCGGTTCCGAACCGTCACGCGCTGCGGACCGATGGCGGGCGATCCCGGGTATCCCTGCGCGCGCCAGTGGACTAATGCCCCTGCGCAGGCGTAGCTGCCCCGGGGCGCCTGGCCATGATCGCCCGGCGAATTCCCACAAGCGGCGCGCGATCGTCGAAGCGCACGGCGCGGCCGTCACCAACGACGCCGAGCTGGCGCGCCACGCCGTCGTAGGCTGGATAGTCCCGCACATCCAGCCAGCGATCGTGGATCCCGGTGAACACCCGCCGACCAGCAAGCGTATCCAGTCGTGCGAACAGTTCTTCCGTTGTCCACGCGCGGGCCGATGGCAGGCAGCAGGCCGCGAAGCGACCGAGCAGCGCATCGAGACTGTCACCGTGCCGGCGCAGCTCGACGTCCACCCGCAGTGCGACCACCGCGCCCGTCCAGTAGCGGCGCATCAGCTGGTTCTCGCCACCGCGGGTCAGGGCCTCGCGCAGCGTCTCCGGAAAATCTCCGTCGCCTCGACCGCGCTCGAAGCCCGAAAGCAGCCTGCGCCAGCCATCGGCCTCGCTGTAGTGGCCGGAGCGCGCCATCAGCAGGTTCTGGTAGTAGTCCGCAAAGCCCTCGGAGATCCAGCCGCCCGGTTCGCTCAGGTAGGGCAGCAGCAGGTGGCTGAACTCGTGGGTAGCAGTCCAGTCCGCACGCAGTGCCGCCAGCGACGCGCCCTGCACCACCTGCAACTCGGCAGCATTGCCGCCATCGCGCAGGATGCGCCCGAACCCGACCGCCTCCGGCATGCGCGCGTACCAGGGAGGTGGCGCGGCACCTGGCGCGAGCGGCGATCGCAGGCCATTGCCGAGCATGGGCACGAGCAGCACCTGCAATTCCCGCGTCGGGAAGCGGCCGTGCACGCCGCGGACCTGCTCGGCGACCTCGCCGATCCAGCGCGCCAGCATGGCCTCGTCGGGCGCCGGCTTGCCGTCCAGCACCACGAGTTCGAGCCGCGCACCATCGGCAAGCAGGATCGGCCGCGGTGTGAAGCGGCCAAAGGCGACGACCGCGCCCCAGCTGCCTTCGGGCGTTGCCGGAATGCGATAGCGATTCCGCCCCGCGATGCGGGGCCAGGGCGCGGACATCGCAACGCCCTCCGGCAGCGTGAAGCGGATGTCGATGTGCTGACCGCCTGCCAGCGGCGGCCGCAGCAGCCACAGATCGACCGTCGTCTTCAGGTCGCGGCCGAGCCGCACGGCCGGCCGGCGCATGCCGGTGCCGTCCAGGACCGCACGCGCGAGATCGACCCGATAGCGCACGCAATCCACGTCATCCGGCAGGCGCAGGAATTCCTCGGGCCAGGGCACGACCCGCGGTGGCCCGCTGCCGACGAACTGCGGCGCGCTCGCGTGGCGTCGCAGGTCGAACTCCACGCGCAGTCGCCGCTGCAGCAGCGGCGTTCCGGGATCCAGGCAGGCCTCGACGTCGAGGTGCGCAAGGTCGCGCGCAAGCGTGACGGCATAGGCGTGGGAGAGTGCTGGCACAGTCCGCACCGCGCCGGGGCTGGCCGCTCGGTTCAGGTCGGCGGGCTGGGCAGAGGCAACGATGGCACCGCTCACGGCTTCGACACCGACAACGGCTACGCCAACGGCTACGCCAACCCGGACCAGGGCAATCAGCCTGCGCAGCACGACAGCGCGCGGCGGGTGCAGGGCTGATCGACTGCGCACACGGGCCATCAGCGACTCACCCTGTTCGACAACGCGTCGATCATCGACCGAACCGATAGCGCAGCTTCATCACGAAGACGTCGATGACGGGATCGTTCAGTGCATCGGTGAAGAGGTTGCCAAGCCCGTCATCCGGGCTGTTCGGCAGGTTGCTGCCGCGCGTGTACACCAGGAACAGGTCCGACAGCGGCGCGATCTCCCAGCGATAGCGCACCTGCGCCGTCATGCGCGAGATGCTGAAGTCCCGTGCGCCGCGCACCGGGCCACGCGCCACCCGCTGCAGTTCGCCGTCGCCTTCGGGCACGCGGTAGTAGTCCTGCTCGTCCGCGTCGATGCCCGCCCACTGCAGCGTGAGCCGCAGCTGCTGGCGCGCGGTGAGGAACAGATCGAGCGCGAGCGTCGGCCGCAGGTCGTGGGCCGCAAAGGTCGTGAAATTGCGGCCGACGCCGTGCACGAGCCAGCCGTCACGGCGCGCGTAGTCGAGATCGAGATCGAGCGAAAAGCGATCGTTCGGCTTCAGCGTGAGGCCGAGAAGCCCCTGCCAGGTCACGCCACCGAGTTCCTCCTGCTGCACGCGGCCAACGATGCTCCAGCTGAGCGGCTTCGCGGTATCGGTGCCGAAGGAAACCTCGGCAAAGCCGCGCGGATCGACCTTGTACTCGCCGTTGCCGAGGCTGTTGCGGTCGTCCCAGCGCCCAGGGAAGAAATCCAGCTCCGTGCGCAGCTCGGACTCGTCGAGGAAGGTCCAGCGATTGCGCAGGAAGATGCCGCTGCGCACCGATCGACCATCGGTGTTGAACTCCTGGCTCAGCAGCACCTGCACGCTCTTCTTGCGCAGGGACTGCAGCCCCTGGGAGACGTTCTCGTCGTAGATGTAGCGCATCCCGACGACATCGTTGCGGCGGATGAAGCCGAGGTCCGAGACGTCGAGCTCGTCGTCGAAGTAGTCGACGCCGATGCTGTGGGTGAGCCCGCGGCGCGGCTGGTAGCGCAGGTCGGTGAACATGCCGAGGCCGCGGCTGCCATCGACGTCACTCGTGAGCAGCTGGGTATCCCACTTGTAGCGGCCGTTGCCGCGCAGCAGGTGCGTGTCGATGCCATGCACCACGGCAGCACCCGAACCGTCACCTGCAGGCACGCTCACGATCGGCTCGGGACGGCGGACCAGCGTGCCAAGGTAGCCGATCGCCGTGCGGTCGACGCCGCCGGTTTCCCACGACAGTCGCGCCACGCCGAACTCGCGCCCGTCCTGCACAAGGCCCACATCGCTGCCGTCCGCGCGGCGGCCGCGCCGGCGCACCTCGTCCTCGAACGCGGTGAGCAGGCCATAGCGCAGGCCACCCGCCTGCCCGGTGATCTTCGCGGCACCCAGCAGGTCGGTCGGCCGGCCCAGCTCCTCACCTGCCACGGTGAGCCCGGCGGGCAGGCGAACGCGGGGCGCTCCGCCAATGCGACGCGTGTTCACCAGCGTGGTCGGCTCCTGCACGAAGTTCTGTGCGGTCTGCCGCGCGCCGCTGTTCGATGGCGAGCCCCGCCGCACCGACGATCGCGACGAGGTGGTGAACACCTCCTGACCTTCGAGGAAGAACAGGCGCTTGTCCGGGAAGAAGGTCTCGAAGGCCGTGAGGTTCACCACCACGTCGTCGGATTCCACGGCACCAAAATCCGGAAAGGCCGTTGCCGTGACCTGGAAGTTCGACGACGGCCGCCAGAACAGGTCCAGCCCCGCGCGCTCGTCGGGCTCGTTCGCCACCTCGTCCCAGCTCCAGCTGGCATAGGGATAGAGGTCGAGCTGGTCCGAGGCGCGCACCGATCCGAAGCGCATGCGCCCGAGGTTGGACATGAACTGCGCGGCGGAGAACGGCAGCGACGGCGTGCTCCAGCGCTCGTTGATGAAGGCGATCTTCCGGTTGGACCAGAAGCCCATCTCCCGCGGCACGCCACCGGACGCATCCACGGGCCGCTCGGGCATCGCCATCATCGACCAGGGCAGGAACATCTCGAGGCTCCAGCCGTCGGGCAGTTCCGCCGTCGCGCTCTCCCAGGGCCCGTCCCACTCGAAGGAGTACTCGCGTTCGGGGGCGATGGTGCCGTCCATCACGGAGCCGCCGAGGTTCACCGTGAACCAGTAGCCGAACAGGCCGCTGCCCGACGTGTCGAGCGTGATGCCCCAGCTGTCGCGGTTGATGTTCGCGTCCCGACTCGACAGCCGGGCCACGAGTGTCTCCGGTGGCTGCTCCAGCTTCACGCCGATGTACATGCCGCGCTCGGTATACAGGTAGCGGGCCTGCGTGCGGAAGCGCGGCTCCGTGAGGACGTCGGGCTCGATCACCGTGAGGTCGTCGTGCGCCGGTACCTGCGCCCAGATCGCATCGTCGAGACGGCCGTCGAGGTCGATCTGAACCTCTGCGTCGGCAAAGGTCGGAATCTCGAGCCGCGTCTGTGCCGGGTCGCGCCCGGGGCCGGACGGCGACTCGCGCGCTGCCGCTGGCGCAGCGAGCAAGGCAAGCGCGACCAGGCCCGTGAGGACGCGCAGATGCACGCCGAAGCCAGCACTGGCCACACGACGCCCCTCATGAAGCCCCCACATCAGGCCTCCCAACGATCAACGGACGATGTTCGGTGGCCGGGGCCACGCAGGAGAGGGCGCATCAGACCTCGACGGGCGACGGCGTGCGCGCGAACCATCTGACGGATCGCGCGGAAGCGGAAGGAACGCATGATAGCCCCGTCCTCCATGGCCGCTGTCGCGCCCGCCGCACGCATGCGCACACGACTGCGTGTCGTTGCCGCTCGCGGGGACCGGTGGCAAGGTGGACTGCCTCATAGCCTCGCGCCACGCCTCGCGCCACGTGCGGTCATTGGCACGGCTGCCACGCACGATCGGGTGCGGACACGCTGCTCGCAGGGCACGGCGCCGATCTTGATGCAAACCAGCACCCCAGCCACGCCACCATTCATCAACTCAGGTCATCCGGGACTCGCCATGCAACTGTTTCGCCTCGACGGAAAGACCGTCGCCATCACCGGGGCGTCCTCCGGTTTCGGTCATCACTTCGCGGGGCTGCTCGCCGCCGCAGGGGCCAACGTGGTGCTTGGGGCGCGGCGGCGCGACAAGCTCGAGGCGCGCGTGGCCGAGATCAACGCCCTGCAGGGCGGGCGCGCGCTGGCGACCGATCTCGACGTGCTGGACACCGCGAGCCTGAAGGCATTCCTGGCAACCGCGCAGTCGGCGTTCGGCAGCATCGACGTGCTGGTGAACAACGCTGGGGTGGAGGCCGGCGCCAAGACCTTCACGATGATCGAGGAAGACGACTGGGACCACGTGCTCAACACCAACCTGCGAGCGGCGTGGCTCTTGTCGAAGCTGTACACGGAGCACGTGCTGGCGACGAAGCAGGGTCACGGCAACATCGTCAACATCGCCTCCATCACCGCCTTCCGCACCATCAAGGGCCAGTTTCCCTACACGGTCTCCAAGGCCGCCCTCGTGAAGGCAACCGAGGTGATGGCGCTCGAGGCAGCCAGGTTCGGCATCCGGGTGAACGCGCTCGCGCCGGGCTACATCCTCACCGACGTCTCGCGCATCCTCATCGAGAGCGAGCGCGGGCCGCAGTTCATGAAGAGCATCCCGATGCGCCGCTACGGTGAGATGGACGACCTCGACGGCCCGATGCTGCTGCTGGCCTCCGATGCATCGAAGTTCATGACCGGGTCGACCGTCGTCGTGGACGGCGGCCACATCTGTGCGGAGCTGGGTTGAGCGCAAGCGCCCGCGGCGGTCGATGCAGAAGCAGCGGCGGCCCACGCAGAAGCAGCGGCGGCCCACGCAGACGCAGCGCCAACACAGACTGAGACAGCGCCCGAGACACGCCGCCGCTCAGCCGCGCGCGGGCAACGCGTCCAGCCACGCGACGAGCCGTGCGATCACCTCGTCGCGATTGGTCTCGTTGAACATCTCGTGCCGCCCGCCAGCGTAGTACTGCGTATCGATGCGTTGCACGCCCGCCGCGCGCCATTCCTGCGCCAGCGCATGCAGGCCGCGCAGGCCATCGTTGATGGGGTCTTCATCCCCGGCGATCAGCAGCACGGGCAGGTTGGGGCGGATCGTGCGCAGGCGCGCCGGATCCGCGAGTGCCTCGCGGCTCGCCATGCTCGCGCGCGCATCATCCGTGAACGCGAAGCCGCACCAGGGATCGGCGACGTAGCGATCCACCTCCACCGGATCACGCGACAGCCAGTCGAAGGGCGTGCGGTTCTCGAAGCCCGAACGCTCGAGCATGTTGCGCGTGCCGGCGGACGGCGCCACACCGCCGTTCACCAGGGCCTCCGCTTCCTGGCGCAGCCGGTAGCCGATGGAGGTCGAGCCCGAGAGCACGAGCGCATCAATGCGCCCGGCCCCGCCGAGGCACCACTGCTGTGCGGCAGCCGCGCCCATGCTGTGGCCGAGCAGCACCACCGGGATGCCGGGGTGCAACGCGTGCGCCCAGCCGATCGCCTGCCCGAGGTCTGCCACCAGCGCATCCCAGCCGCCCGGGCCGAAGTCGCCGTGGCCCGCAGGGCCGGGAGAGTGGCCGTGCCCGCGATGGTCGAAGGCGAGCACCGCGTTGCCTGCGGCTGCAAGTGCCGCGATGAGCCGGCCATAGCGGCCCGCATGCTCGCCGGCACCGTGCGCGATCACGACGACGCGCTTCGGCCCATGGCGCACGCCGGCTGCGAGCGATTGCGCAGCAGAGGGCAGCCCTGCCAACGGCTGATGAAAGGCGCGCCGCACAAGGCCGTCGGCGGCAGAGACCATGCTGAACTCGATCACGGGGGCGTCCACGGCCAGAGGGAATCGTTCGCGGCTGCCTGTCGGTGAACCCGGCGACCGCCCGGGCCGCGATCCTAGCCGCAGCAGGCATGCCGCCGCGAACGCACGACCTCCAGGCATCGGGGCCACTGCTGGCGAGGAAGTGCTTGTGTTCGCCCTCGCGCCTGCGCTACCAAGTCGCCTCGGGCAAGGCACGACACGCACTTCGGGCAAGCGCACGACATGTAACGGCAGGCGCAGGGCGATCGTGTGCGCTGGGCCATCGCTCGCGCCCTGCAATCACGACAATCACGCAATCCCATCCCTCGTCCCAACCGGAGCGTTCCCATGGCAGATGACAATCCCCTCGGCGGCTTTGCGCCACTGGGCGCCTTCGTGCAGGGCTGGTCGAAGCTGAATTCAGAATCGATGCGCCGCTACTTCGAGATCCAGGGCGAGGGCATGCGTGCCTACGCCGATGCGAACCGCGTGCTGCTCGAATCGCTGCGCGATGCGCGGTCGCTCACCGACGCGGCAGCCGCCCAGCGGGCGTTCTTCGAGACCATCCAGGCCAATGCCAAGGAAGCGATGGCCAAGCAGGTCGCACTTGCGCAGGAGGTTGGCCAGGAGACACAACAGCTCTTCACCGGCCTCGTGCAGAAGGACTGATTCGGCAGGCGGGCGGCGGGTTCACGAACACGCGCGCAGCCTTCCTGCGGTCGCTTCCGCCCCTACCTACGTCCCTCCCTTCCGGAGCCCGTCATCCATGGCCTTCCGTGCCCTCGCACTCGACCTCGACGGCACCTTGCTCGTCGGTGAATCCGTGCCCGCCGACAATGCCCGTGCAGTGCGCGCGGCCGTCGCGGCCGGTTATCGCGTGGTCATCGCGACCGCCCGCTGGCGGCAGGTGGCCATCGACGTCTGTGCGGAGATCGGGATCTCCGGGCCCATCGTCGCGTGCTCCGGGGCGCAGGTGCACCTGCCGGACACCGGGGTCGACATCCACGACGTGCGCCTGCCCGCGGACTTCACCGACGCGCTCTATGCAATCTGCGATGCCGAGCGCTGTGTGGCGACGGTGACCATCGGCGATTCGGTGCTGCTGAAGCTCGACGGCGAGCCGGACCTCGCCACGCTGCCGCGCGGCCTCACCTGGGTGCCGGCGCTCGCAAGCCGGCGCGAGTCCCTGCCGCGCGTGGCGGCGATCCAGGGCAGCAAGGCGAACCAGCGCATCCGCGATGAGTTGCAGGCGCGCTTCGAGGGCAGCGTGAACTTCTACGACTCGATCGGCCCGAACGGGAAGACGATCCTCACGCTCACGCACAAGCGTGCCGACAAGGGCGTGGCACTGCGCGTGGCGCTCGACCACATCGGCATCGCTCCGAGCGAGGTCGTGGCCTTCGGCGATGCGGAGAACGACCTCCAGATGTTTCGCATCGCCGGTGCTTCGGTGGCGATGGGCCAGGCGGACGACGCGATCAAGCGCCACGCCACCTTCGTGACACTGCCGAACACCGAATGCGGCGTTGCACATGCCATCGATCGGCTTCTCGCGCGCGGCAGTCTCGACTGACGCGAAGAAACCCCGGCGCACCCAGGCCGGATTCGGGCCCAGGTCAGGTCAGGGTCAGGTCAGGTAACAGTCACCACACCGCGCGTGCGCCCACCTTGCGGGCTCGTCAGGTCCTCCCCCGCGAGGTAGCGCTGATGCATGGCGTTCATCGCGTCGAACATCATCTGCGTGGCCTGTGGCACCGTTGTGCCCGGCGCGAAGTGCAGCGGCGGCAGGATGTACGACGCTGCCGGGCCCGGGGTGATCGTCCTGGAGCCCTTCGGCCGCATCTCCTTCAGGCCCGCCATGTACACCGGCACGACAGGCACGTTCTTCTCGAGCGCTAGCAGGGCCACGCCGTACCGGAAGCGGCTGAGCTGCTTGCTCGTGGCCCGCGTGCCTTCCGGGAAGATGCACAGGTTGCAGTCCTGTTCGAGCAGCCACTTCGCGTAGTCGAGCGTCGCCGATCCACCGCCGCGCTGGATGGGATAGCAGGCAAGCGCAAGCGACTGGTACCAGGGCTGCACGTGCCAGGGCTTGCCGGGCCGCGGGATGAACCAGCGATCTGCCGCCGCACCGAAGTAGAGGTTCCACTTGATGCGCTGCGGCATCGACTGGAACAGCACCAGGCTGTCCATGTGCGACTGGTGGTTGGCGATGACGATGCAGGGGCCCTTGACGCTCGCGAAGTGCTCCCGCCCATGCACGGTCAGCGGCTTGCATGCGCGATCGACGTGGCGCGAGTACGCATGCCAGCGCAGGGCGACACGGGCCGCCTTCGCCCAGGGCGTGATCTGCCAGGGATGCGGCCCGACCGTGCTCGTGTCCTGCAGCACGAGGCGCTGGAACAGCGGCAGGTCGATGGCAGGCAGGATGTTCATGTCCACCGTCGACGACAGCTCGCGTGCGAGCCCCGCGCGGTAGGCATGGAAGTTGTCTGGGGCCTCGAAGATCGTGCAGTGGTCGTACTTCCCCATGGTGTGGAAGTCGTGGAGGATCTTCGCCTCCCAGCGCTCGATCGCACGATGCAGTCCGAGCCACTCGTCGGGCTGCTCCTTCAGCGCCTTGTGGCCCGCCGAGGTCAGGCGCGACAGCATCACGTAGACAGCCATGGCGGGCGCCTAGTCCTTGCCCGAGCCTGAACTCTTCATCATCTCCACGAACGCCTTCACCTCGATGGCGGGCAGCGTGGTGATGTTGATCGTCCCGCGCGAGCCGAGTTCCACCGCGATCTTGGCCATGACCTCGTTGGTCGGTGCCTCGATCACGTTGACGAAGTCCCAGCCGCCGAGCGTCGCGTACTGCGCGACCACGCGGGCGCCCATCTTCTCCACGTCCTTGTTCACTTCCTGCAGACGATCCGGGCGCTCCTTCAGCGTCTTGCGACCCTCGTCGGTCAGGTTGCTGAGCATGATGTACGTAGCCATCGAATCACCCCCTCCACTGCGGCTGTTCTCTCTACGACTTTCTCTCTGCGACTTTCCTGCGACTTTCTCTCTGCGACTTCCTCTCTGCGACCTGTGCGCCTTGCGATCTGCGCGCCCTGCGGTCTGCGGTCTACACACCCGTGCACGCACCCGCGCGGCACCGTGACGCTGCATGCGCTCGCGATCGAATCTATGCCACCCATCGCGCGGCAAAAATGACGAAGCGCTGGAGATTCGCCGCATGGCGCGTGGACGATGCTGGCCCGGAGCGGGTGCGATGCGTGCCCTGAGCGGATGCGATGCGTGCAGGGATGGGCATACCATCGTGCCCTCGCCCCCGGCCACGAGGACCTCGCCCGATGCGCGCAGCGATCTACGACGAGGCCCGCCGCCTCGTGCTCCAGGACAAGCCCGTGCCGGAGCCTGAGCCGGGCTGGGTGCGGCTGCGCATCGGTGCCGTCGGTATCTGCGGGACCGACCTGCACATGCACAGCGGCCGCCTCGGCAAGGTCACGGGGCTGCAGCCGGGCCACGAAGTCGCGGGCTACATCGACGCGGCCGGCGATGGGGTGGTGCTCGGCGCGGGTGGTCTGCAGGCAGGCGGCCTCGTGGCACTCGAACCGATCACGGCCTGCGGCAAGTGCCGGCACTGCGACGAGGGCCAATACAACCGCTGCCACGCACAGCGCCTCTTCGGGGTGACGCGCAAGGGGGGCATGGCGGAATACCTCTCCGTGCCTGCAGCACGGCTGTTTCCCATCGACAGCGCGATCAGCTGCAACGTTGCGGCACTCGCCGAGCCGCTGGCCGTGTGTGCGCGCGGCGCCGCGATGGCCGAGCTCACGCCGCGCAGCCAGGTCGCCATCCTGGGCGCCGGCACGATCGGCCTGATGACGGTCGTCGCCGCTCAGGCAGCCGGCGTCGCCGGTGTGCACATCACGGCGCGGCATCCGCATCAGCGCGCGCTCGCGAGCGCGCTTGGCGCCGAGGTGCACGGCAGCAGCGATGAGATGCTCGCGGCACTCGGTGAAGACGCCGTGGATGTTGTGGTCGAGACGGTGGGTGGCGAGGCGAAGACGCTCACCGAGGCGGTGAACCTCGTGCGCCGGGGCGGCCGGATCGTGATGCTCGGGGTCTTCGAAGGCGCGCCGCGCATTCCCGGCCTGTCGTTCTCGACGAAGGAGCTCACGCTCGTGGGTTCGAACTGCTACTCGCACAGCCACGGCCACTCGGACTTCGGCGCGGGCGTGCAGTTGCTGCACGACAACGCCGCGCGGGTCGCACCGCTGGTCACCCACACCTTCGGCCTCACGGAGATCAACGAGGCGTTCGCAACCGCGGCCGACAAGGCGAGCGGCTCGATCAAGGTGCAGGTGGAACCCCAGCGCTGAGTTCTCCCCGGTGTGTGCTTGCCCGTGAGGTGGCGGCGAGGAGTCCGGCCCCCAGGGAAAGGAAGCACCATGGTGGCGAGCAGCATGGCGAGATGAGTACCAGCCACACGCCACGCGACAGCGCACCCGGCTGCATCCGCAAGGGAATCAGCGCCTGCGCCACACAACTCGCTGCGCAGTCCCCGTCGGCACGCTCTGGGGGCCCGTGGACATGGACTATCGCGATCGACTGGTCGACCATCCCTCAGGACCGACGGGACCACGGCCTCGACGTGTGACAGACCCGACGAGTTCCGATCGTCGAGACGTAGCGGAGGAGCTGCATGCCAACGCGAACGAAGCGAGGCGCTCGGAAGGGCGGCGCCGAACCGGAGCCACTGATCCTGTTCCGCATCGACGGCAGGGCAAGGGAATCGCTGCCTGCACTCGGCATGGAGACGCCGATCACCGAGTTGGCTTCGAAGTGGCAATACGTGTTGCGCAACCGCAGCCGCTGGCTGAACGACGACTGGGCACGCGCGACGATCGTCCAGGAACTTCTGGAGGACCTTGCCAGGCTGGGTCTCGGTGACGATCTGCTGGGTGCGCTCGACGATGGCGTGTCGGCGCACATCGAACTCGAATTCGTTCGCGTGGTCGACGCCAGGCTCGCAAACGAGGCCGAGCGCGCGAAGCGACGCCGGCTCGAAGACGCCGCGGCCGCATTCGCCTGGGAATTCGTGCTCAGCGTGACCACGCGTGCGCTCGGACGAACGAACCCGCTCGTCGTGACGCGGCTGCTACCCGCGGCGGGTGGACGACGGGTCGCGCGGGCGGCGGTGGGCCGCCCGATGTTGTTCGTGCAGAGCGCACCCGGGCGCTTGCACGGCACCTACTCGTTCGATACCGAGCGCGCGCGCATCGAAGCGGCCACGACGAGGGCCCGTGCGGGTCGTGGCGGCACCACCTCGGCGCGCTGGCGGGTCTCGGACAACGAGATCCTGCCACGTCTCGTCTCCCGCCTCGGTTCCCTGCAGCCTTCGGCCATCCATCTCTCGGGTATCGACAACCATCAGGCCGCCTACCTGTTGCCGGACCTCTATGGCCCGGAGGAGCTTGGGCCGAAGTATCCCGATGGTCCGCCGGACGGCATGATCATGCAGCACTCGGCCGTACCAACGGCCGCCGCCAGTGGCCGGCTGATCGCCGAGTTGCCGGTGAATTTCGAGACGGTCGCGGCTGCGCTCGTGCCGCGCGCCGTCGGCGCGCCGCGACTGGTGACCTGCAACCTCTACTACTCCAGCACCCGCCTCGCGCGTGAACTGGTACGCCGCGGCGCCGGGGCGGCGTTGGGCTTCCAGGACGAAGTCGACGACGAGATAGCCGAGCATTTCTTCCATGCCTTCTATCGCGAGTGGGCGCGTGATCCGGACGGCAGCCTGCCACGCGCATTCGGTGCCGCCTGGACGCGGCTGCGCGAAGGCGGCCAGCCACTGTTCGGCACGGGCATCGTCCTGTGGCTGGCGGAATCAGCGTTCGCGACCAATGCCCGCGTCCTGCCACCGAGCGGCGGCGACGAGCCGGTGACGCCGCGGCCAGCACTGCCGACCGCGAAGGAACTCACTGCCGCGCGCGCGCGGCCCATCGGCGACACGCTGCAGGTGGAGGTCGATGTCGAGGACGAGATCAACTACTCGCTGTTGCATAACGCACGGCCATTTCTCAGCCAGCTCACGCTGACGAAGCTCGCCGAGCATCCGCTCGATCAGGTTCGTGTCACCGTCGACCTGAACGCGGGCGAAGGCACGGCACCCTTTCGCCATACCGAGCTTCTGATGAGTGATCTGCGCATCGCGCTTGCCGAGCACGTGCGGGTGCCGCTCACGGCGCCACTGCTGCGATCGTTGCGTGAGCGCGTGCGCAGCACGTTGTACGTGCGCGTTGACTGGGACGGTCGCATCGCCCATGAGTCGACACGTGCAGTCACGCTGCTTCCTGTCGATGAGTGGCTCGACGACACCCAGAACAATCCCTGGCTCGCATCCTTCGTGTTGCCCCGTGATCCCGCGGTGGCGCGGATCATCGGCCATGCGCGGCGTCATCTCGTCACGCTCAAGGACGACGCAGCCGCGGGCTTCGACGGCTATCAGTCGATCGACCGAGACAGTGAGGATCCCGCGGAGAGCATCGACACCCAGGTGCAGGCAATCTGGTCGGCACTCCTGCTCGACTACAGGCTGCTCTACATCAATCCACCGCCAGCCTACTCGGCGCGGCATCAGCGGTTGCGCACCCCCAGCGACATCGTGGGTACGGGTGCGGGCACCTGCATCGACCTCACGTTGCTGCTCGCGGCCTGCCTCGAACTCGTCGACATCCACCCGGTGATCGTGTTGCTGAGCGGCCACGCCTTCGTGGGGTACTGGCGCGATGGCGAGGATCACGACGCCTTCCAGCGAGTCGCCGGCGTCCCCAAGCGAATCGGTCTCGATGTCGGACCGCTGTCGATGCGCTCGCGCATTTCGCTCGTCGATCCCTACGGTTGGCGACTGGGCCCGCAGAACTTCCTGGAGATCCGCGACCTGCTGCGCACCGAAAAGCTGCGCTTCCTGGAAGCGACGGGGCTGTGCTTCGGCTACTCGTTCGCGTCTGCGCTGGAGGAAGGCAGCGCGAACCTGAAGGTCGAGGAGGATTTCGATTCGCTGATCGACATCCGGCTTGCAAGGACGTCCTCACCACCCGTGACGCCGCTGCCGATCATCGAGCAGACGCCCGTTGCCGTGGCAGTGACTGGCGGTGCACGCGGAGGTGAGCGATGAGCCCACGCGACGATGACACGAAGGATCCCTTCCTCGGCGCGCTCGACGAGTACGGTGCAAGGTTCGACGTTCACGACGCCGGCTCTCCACCACCGCTCGGCGCCGCCGTGCGCGAGGTGCGACGCCGCCGCGGCCGCCTCGCCGATGACCGCGAGACGGGCTTCCGTGATCTGGTGCTGGTCGAGCACGATGGCGTGTTGCTGTGGCAGACCGCGGCCGATCTCGGCGGTACTCGCGGCGGCGGCGGCATGCGCAGGGCCGGGCGTAGCGGCTGGCGTCGCGGCTTGCGCGAGGCCAAGGTGCTGCGCGAAGTCAGCGTGCCCGTTCTCGAGCCCAACCAGTATCTTGCCGCGCTCGCGCGCACGGACGGACGCCTGAACGCACAGGCGGATGCCGGCGTGCGATTCATCGAGCGCAAGGGGGCCGGCTTCGCCGCCGTGCGCAAGCACACAGGCGCGCCGCTGGCCGGGCGAACCCTGCTGCTCGTGCACGGCACCTTCTCGAGTTCTGCGAACACGCTTGCCGAGTTCGGTGCCACGCCCGCGGGTGTGTCCTTCCTCGACGATGCGCTCAGGCGCTACGACGGACAGGTGCTGGTGTTCGATCATCCGACGCTGTCGGTGAGCCCGTTCCTGAACGCCATGGACCTGGCGCAGGCATTCGCCGGCAGCGCGGGACAGATCGATGTCGTGGCCCACAGCCGCGGCGGGCTGGTCGTGCAGTGGTGGCTCGAGGTGTTCGGGATGCTCGCGCCGAAGGCACGGGTGCGGGCCGTGCTGGTGGGTTCACCCCTGCAAGGCACGAGCCTCGCCTCGCCGCGGCACCTCCAGCCCGTGCTCAGCGTGCTGACGAACGTCGGCAGTTTCGTCGGCCGCACGATGAAGGTCGCGGCCGCCGCGAATCCCTTCGCGCTGGCGGGCATTGCCCTCCTCGAGTTCCTTGGTCGGCGCGAACGCAATCGTTGGGGCCTGCCTCCGATCGAAGGCCTGGGCTCTGCGTACGGCAGCGCGGCCGCGGTCGCCATCGTCCCGGGCCTGCAAGGCCAGTCGGCCGTGGCCAACAACCAGGAACTTGCACGGCTGCATCGCCGCCGTGGTGCCACCGATGTCGCCTACTACGCCGTCACGGCCGAGTTCGAACCCGAGCGCATCGGGTGGAAGCTGTGGAAGGTCGTGACCGAGTTCGGCGATCGCGCGAAGGACGCAGCGATGGACGCGATCTTTCCGGGCGCCAACGGCCTCGTGGTCGACACCGCTCACATGACCATTCTGGGTGCCGATCGCAAGCTCGTGGCAAGCCTGCCCTTCGGCGCGCAGGCGGAAGTACATCACTGCAACTACTTTCGGCAGCCGGAGACGATAGCGAAGCTGCGCGAGTGGTTCGACCTGCGCTAGGCGGAGGGCGGTGCGGATGCGCACGCCGAGCGTCGTGACTCGGGCAGAACCGGGCCGAACCCGCGCGGGAGCCCGGATGTGGCTGGATGGCGTTGCGCATCGGTGCCGGCGGTACGTTGACCCCGACCTGAAGACCTGTATCGCCGACCGGGCAGCCGGCGTTGCCGGCGTGCACGTCACGGCCCGCCACGCGCACGAACACAGGCTCGCGACAGCCCTCGGTGCACCAGCGTGCGGCAGGGTTCGTTCTCCTCGACCCTGTCTTGCGGCAACCGTCAGCGCCCCAGCACGTAGGTGCCCGGCGCTGCACAAAGCGGCACATGACCGGCACCGCCCGCGTGGACGGGGGCATCGCACAGCGCGCCCGAATGCGACTGCAGCCAGGCAATCCAGTGGGTGCGCCAATGGCCCTGAACTTCCTGCGCATCGGCGAACCATGTCTCAGGGTCCGTGGGGAGGGCAGGATTGCGCCAGTAGCGCAGGTGCCTGTTGTCCTCGCGCGCGCAGAGCGTCTGCGTGTGGTTCTGGCTGGTGAGCACGAATTCGCACTGGCCGGCGAACAGCGGCACGCTGCGATAGCAGGCGGGCCAGGGCGTGATGTGGTCCGTGCTGCCCGCCATCACGTACACGGGGCAGTCGATGCCCGCGAGATCGGCATGCATGCCGAGGGACTTCAGTTCGCCGCGGGCGAGTGCATTGTGCAGCGACAGCTCGAGATGGTCCGCGTGCAGCCGCGCCGGCATGCGCGTGTAGTCCATGGACCAGAAGAGAAGCGGATGGCTCGGCGGTTCCTCGCCGAGCAGGTAGTTGCTGCGCAGGAAGGCCATCACGTTCTCTTCCGGCCGCAGCCAGGCAAACATCTCAAACACCTGCTTCTCGGTGAACACCCCGCGCGCACGCACCTCGCGCTTCTGCGCGGCGACGGATGCCTCGGTGAGCCACAGCCCGAACTCGCTGTCCTCCAGACGGTTGTCGAGCACGTTGATGAACTGCGACAGGCAGGCGACGTCGCTGCGTCCTCGCGCACGCAGCACGGCGGCGGCGACCGCCGTGGCGATGCCGCCTGCACACACGCCAACGAGGCTGACCTGCGCAGAACCCGTGATCGCCTTCGCCGCATCGATGGCGCGGATCACGCCATCGACGTAGCTGTCGAGGCCCCAGTTGCGCTGGGCGGGCGTCGGGTTGCGCCAGCTCACGGCGAACACCGTGATGCCGGCGTCGAGCAGTGCGCGGAACAGCGATCGGTCGGCGGTGAGGTCACCGAGGTAAAAGCGGTTGACCTGACTGAACACGTAGACGATCGGCACCGCATGCACCTGCGGCGTGACGGGCCGGTACTGGATCAGCTCCAGCAGTTCGGTGCGCAGGATCACCTCGCCGGGCGTGCTCGCCACCTCCACGCCGAGGGTGAAGGCGTGGCGGTTCGCGACCGCCGGATAGCCGTGGTTGTGGCGCAGGTCGTCCATGAGGTTGCGCAGGCCGCGGCGCAGGCTCTCGCCCTTCGTCTCGCGCGCCCGTTGCCGTGCCGCCGGATTGCCTACGAGGGAGTTGTGGGGCGCGAGGACGTCCTTGAGGATGCGTGCGACGAAACGCGCGCGCGCGAGTTCCATGCCATCGAGCCCTGCATTCGAAAGCCAGTCGTCGAGCGCCACGGACCAGGCGATGTAGGCCTGCTCGAGGGGCGGCAACTGTCCGTCATCGGGCAGCGCGCTCGCAGGGGTCCCGGAAGTCGAACGCGCCGTCGCAGCAGCGTCGGTACCGGAGCGGCGCGCTCGCTTGCCTGCGGATGCTGCCGCGCCCGATGTCAGCGCCGCGCCAACGCTGTGCAGGAGTGACTGCGCGACGCCGAACAGCGTGCCGGCTGTCGCGTCCGGCAACCCGATGGCCGACAGCAGCTGGCGCTGGGCGTCCGCGAACCAGTCCATGGATGCCGGGCCTGCGGTGCTGTCGCGGCCCGCAGTTGCGTCGCCTGCCTTCTTCCTTCGTTCGCGCCCCACAGGTCGTGCGCCGCGGGCTGCCGCGACGCCGTTTCGCTCACCTGCGGCTTCCACGGTTGCATCTGTCACGGCAGGTCCTCCGCTGGCAGCGCACAGTTCAGCCCGGCTGGGATGGGCCGCGCGCCATCGCCATTCTGCCCGCGACGCCGCCCAGCAGGCGCAGCAACCAGCGTGGCTGCACTTCGCTCCAGGCAGCAGCCCAGGCGTTGAGCCAGCCGCTTACATGCACGGCATCGCCGCGCTCGCTCGCAGCACGACCTTCCAGCGCGACGGTCCGCGCGTCCTGCACCAGTGCATCGCGAACGAGGTTCGCGAGCCCGACCCGGGAACCGCGACGGTCAGCATCCACCGGTGCCCCGCCCGCCGCGAGCGGCCGCAACAGGTCCGGCAGGTCGCTCAGCATCTCGGTGCGCGTAAGGCCCGGGCACAGCGCTGTCACGGTGACGCCACTGCCGCGCAGTTCCTCCGACAGCGCCTCGCTGAGCGACAGCACGTAGGCCTTGCTCGCCGCATAGGCCGCGAGCGCGGGTACCGGCTGGAAGGCCGCGACCGACGCCACGTTCAGGATGCGGCCGGCACCGCGCGCCAGCATGCCCGGCAGCAGCAGGCGGGTGAGTGCCGTCAGCGCGCGGATGTTCACTGCGACGAGGGTGTCCAGCGCTTCCGGGTCCAGGATCGAGAAGGCGCCGTGATCGGCGGTACCCGCATTGTTCACGAGTACATCGACCGCGATGCCCAGCTTGTCCAGGCGCGCTACCAACCGGCGCGGTGCCCGACGCTTTGCGAGATCGACTTCCACGACCTCCACCCGGCGGCCGAGGGGACGCAGCTCGGCCGCCAGCTGCGCCAGCCGGTCCTTGCGCCGTGCACAGAGCACGAGGTCGCAGCCGGCCTCCGCGTAGACCTTCGCCAGTTCCCAGCCGATGCCCGAGGATGCGCCTGTGATGAGTACCCACTGCCCCATGACTGCTCCCTGCCTCCGTTGTGGAGGTCTGACAACCGATGCCGCTCGACCCGCGCCGGTCGTACGCCCCTTGCACGTCCCTGTGCGGCCGCTTGATGCGACGCACCATCCGTTCGGACAGCCGGTGCATGCTCGACGCGCCGCACAAACCGGATCAGCAGTGTGCCCCGCGCGATGCCCGGCTTGCCAGCAGCCGAAAGCCGCGTCGGGCGAGCGCGCTGACGAGGGCCAGTGCGCGCCCGCGGGGCTCCCGCAATCCTTCCGCGTCCCTTCCGCGGCGCGACTCACGAGCCGGCCCGCGGACCCAAAGGCACACCGGACCCACAGGGCGCGCACAAAAAGTGCGCTGGGACGACTGGCAATGCACCAAGCTGATGAGGTATCAACAGCGCTTCCTTGTGCGACGCAACGAGAATTCCATGGAAGCCGCCCTCGAGCAGCACCGCCCACCCTCGCTCCTGCTGGCCCTGACCGAGCCCCAGCGCGCGTGGTTCGAGATGTCGGCACTGCTGGCAGCAAGCCCCTTCATGTTCGGCTCCGGCGCGCTCGCGAACTCGCTGCTGCGGCTGCCGAAGGGCGACGGCCACACCGTCTACGTGCTGCCCGGCTTCATGGCAGGGGATCAGTCGACCCTCGTGCTGCGGCGCTTCCTGCAGTCACGCGGCTACGTGGCGGAGCCCTGGGGCTTCGGACGCAACCTCGGCCCGCGGGGCCGCCTGCGCGAGGCCATGCAGGCGCGGATCGAGCAGCTTTACGAAGAGAGCGGGCAGCGCAAGGTATCGCTCATCGGCTGGAGCC
>SXGT01357213.1_pt1 | contig 19577 bp, 10 predicted proteins | sample 3176221 | NCBI WGS metagenome assembly SXGT01 (sample SAMN11356862, study PRJNA531348) | freshwater metagenome | isolation source: freshwater sample F1-120 | place: China: Fuxian Lake, Yuxi | collected 2017-12-25
CTCTGCACATAAGGATTCCGCGTCGCGATGACGGCGAACCTTTTGAAGAGGAACGACGACAAATCGCGGAACGAAGAGCCATGCGGACCCGTGCGAGGGCGTGCGTAGACCACGTCGACCGAGGACATCACCGCCTCGCGCAAGAGCGTCTCCAGTTGTTCGGGAGGATGCTGCAGGTCTTCATCCAGCGTCGCCACCCAATCTCCCGACGAATGCAAAATGCCGGCGATCGTGGCGGGATGTTGTCCAAAATTCCGCGACAGGGCGATAACACGGAGCCACGGAAAAAGTTCTCGCAATTCCTCGAGAACCTCGGAACTGGAATCCGTCGACCCGTCATCGACAAAGATCATTTCCGCCAACGCCAGCGGTGATGCCTCCCGCTCCCAAACTTCGCGAACCGTCGCCAATCGCGCAGCGAGCGTCCGCAGATACGCGGCTCCTCGATAAACCGGTACGACGGTCGAGAGCGTCAGTTGCCGAAGCGGTGCGTCCTCCAAAGTCGACTGGTTTTGGTACGACCACAGGCTGTGCTCAGCAGCATCCGGCGGATGATCCTGAGCCGTGTCGCTTTTGCAGACCAACGCTCCACTTCGCAGTTCATCATGGTCACGACGGCTGGTTTCCACAGGCAGCCCCCCGAATGATCAAGGTCACATCACGGCCTCCTGGCCAGAAGCCTGATCGAGGACCGAGCACGTTAGAACATTCTTAAAAGCACTTCCCGTGCCAGCCCGTTGTCCGTGGGGCACTCGATTTGCATCCTCGCGAAGCGGACCAAAGCGTCGAGGTCATGGAGTCGCTGGCAATCACCGGATTGCACGCTAATTCCCCTGAACGGAGCTGTTTAAATTCGGAAGCGTTTCGATAACTCAGCGACAACATCAACGCCACTGCATCGCCGAAGTCTTTCGTTCTGACCGGTCCAGAAACTTTCCGTCACGGAATCGATCTATGATGCTTGCCGATCACGCACCTTCGACGGCTCCGCCATCGCTGACCAGACTTTTTTGCGTCTGGTTGGGAATCATTTTTTTTCTGAAATGGCCGTCGCTCACGGAACCGCCTGTTTGGGATGCGGCCTTTGGACTCTTCCCCGCGGCCTCAGAATTGGCGAACAACGGATTCAATGTTCTGAGTTTGTTGCAGCAACCGACCTACCATAATGGGGGACCGAATTGTCATGCAGAATCGATCGTGACCTGGCTCACTGCGGCCGTTTTGTGTGTGGGGGGCCAAGGTCCAAAGGCGTTCGCTATTTTGCATGTCTTGCACTTTGCCACCGCGGCTTGGACGTTGGCTGTTCTGCATCGTCTGACGGCCAACTCATTGGGCCGCTGGTTGGCTTGGATGCTTTGTGGAGACTTGCTGTTGTGCCCCTTGTTTCGCGTTCAAGTCGGTGCCATGTACTTCGAGATTCCTCTGGCCGCTTGCACGGTCAGTGCCGTGGCGGCTTACGCGGATGGCAAACTTGGACGAGCGCTGATTTGGTCCACGCTCGCGGTGATGGTCAAGCAGACTGGATTGACCGTAGCCGGTGCTCTGGCCGTGGCAGCTTTAGTCCGACGAGGCTCGGCGACGAAACGACTCGGACTGGCACTGAGTTTTGCCGGTCTCGGTTTAGCGGTGGCGTTGGGGCCGATGGTCTGTACCCCACTCCTGGGAGCGGCCAGAGACCCCTCGCCACCTGGCAGTTGGTGGGAGTTCATGCGTGGCAATCACGTTCCCTACTTGGCCTGCATTCCCGATTTTACAGTCGGTTGTTTTCTGTTTGTTACCGTTGGGCTGATTCGGTTTCGCGAGACTTGGCAATCGTTGGCCGGTGAATCCTCGTCAGACGCGCTCGAGTCGGTCGTCCCGTGCGCAGACGAGACTCTTCCCCTCGGAACTGACGGATCGAACGTCAGCGAGAACAACCCACGACGCAGCCCACCGTCCAATGCTGTGGGTGTGGCGTTTCTGTTGACGGTGATGTTCGGACTCTTCTTCTTCGTGGCACCGTACTTTGCCCATTTGGACTTCTTTTGTTTGCCACGGTACTTAGTGCCGATCCTGCCGTGCGTGTTCTTGGGAGGCGCGTATTGGATCGCGAGGCTGACCTCCTCGCGGCTAGCGGCGATCGTCCTGGCAGTGGCCGCGATGTTGTTCGTCGGCAACCGAAATGGTGCGTGGTATCCCGCCGATGACAGCAATAACGTCGCCGTGCATGAACGCAGCGAAAACTATCGTGGGATCGTCGCGGCGCAACAGGAGTTGGTGCGAGTCGCGTCCAATCTTCCTGACGATGCTGTGATCTATTACGGACTCCCGGAACATTACTTCTTGAAGTATCCGTGGATGGGTTATGCAACTCGCCGGCATCCGGGAGGGCGCTGCGTCTTCCTGCCACAGGAACGCCCCAAGTCGGCCAAGTCGGAAGACCAGCCCGAGCATTTCTATGTCATTCTGGACGCTCCGTTTCTCGGAGATGAATCGTTGCGGGCGATCCTTCGCAACGCGATCAAAGATCCCTCGCGCCAGGTTCTCCAACGGCGAAAAATCAAACGCGGCCCGTTTGACGTGAGTCTGATCGAAGTGAAACCGAAGTCGCCGAGTTCCGTGGAATCGGGAGGCTCTCAACAACATGACTGATCTGATTACTCCACGTACAGAAACTCGTTGCTGTTGAATAACACTCGCACCAAACTTGGCAATCCATTCTGCGCCGCAAACGGGCGGAGTTCGGTGGCTTCCGCGGCGGATGGCTTCCGCCCCAGAACTTGTTCCACGAGTTGTGCGATGTCTTGATCAATCGCGTCGCGTCCCAAGTTGTCCGCCAATCGCTCGGACATCCGCAGCATGAACACCGATGGAGCAGTCGTTTTGCGACCGTTCTTTGACGACTTTTTGGAAGAAAATGGCCTAACACGTCCGATCCTACTACGTTGAATTGAATTGGGGCAGGCTCCATCTCCTCGTCCGCCGTTCTGTGCTTTTCGCCCCGCTTCGTTTAGAAGATTCCTGCGCATTCCTTGTCTCTCATGGTCGGAGGTCAGCATGGTGGCTCGCAGCGTTCGTCGCGTGTTGGTGGCTGGATTATTGATGGTGGTGGCGGCTCCGCTGATGGCGGCGGAGAAGTTGAATGTGCTGTTTGTGGTGTCGGACGATTTGTGTCCTCGGCTGGGTTGTTACGGCGATCCATTGGTGAAGTCGCCGAACATTGATCGGCTGGCGGCGCGGGGCGTGCGGTTCGAGCGGGCTTACTGTCAGTTTCCGCTGTGCAATCCGTCGCGAGCGTCGTTCCTCACTGGGCTGCGGCCGGACTCGACCGGCGTCTACGAGAACTCGACGCAGTTTCGCAAGAACGTGCCCGACCACGTCACGCTGGGGCAGACGTTTCAGAAGGGGGGCTACTTCGTGGCTCGCGTCGGCAAGCTGTATCACTACGGCGTGCCGGCTCAGATCGGGACCGACGGGCTGGACGATCCGCCTTCATGGCAAGAGCGGATCAACCCGCGCGGCCGCGACAAAGACGACGAAGAGAAGATCTTCACGCTCAACCCCAAGGGCGAGGGGCCGGCGCGGTTCGGCGGGACGCTCAGTTGGCTGGCGGCCGACGGCGAAGACGCCGAACAAACCGACGGTCTTTCGGCGGCCGCCACCATCAAGTTGATGGAGACGCATCGCGAGAAGCCGTTCTTCATCGCCTGCGGATTCTTCCGGCCGCACACGCCGTATGTCTCGCCGAAGAAATGGTTCGACTTGTACCCGCTCGACAAGATCAAGCTGCCGGTGCTGGCCGCCAACTACAAAGAGGGGGTGCCAGAGCCGGCCTTCCTGTCGCACAAGCCAGAGCAGTCGAACATGACCGACGAACTCCGCAAGCAAGCGATCCAGGCGTATCACGCCTCCACCAGCTTCATGGACGCGCAAGTCGGCCAGTTGCTCGATGGGCTGGATCGGCTGAAGCTGGCGGACAGGACGATCGTCGTGTTCTTCAGCGATCACGGCTATCACCTCTACGAGCACGGTCTATGGCAGAAGATGTCGCTGTTCGAGAACTCCGCACGCGTGCCACTATTAATCTCCGTCCCCGGTAGCAAGCACACGGGGCAGAGCTGCCGAAGACCGGTTGAGTTGATTGATCTGCATCCAACACTCGCCGACTTGTGTGGCCTGCCCGCGCCGAGCAATCTCGATGGGAAGAGTCTCAAGCTGTTGCTCGACAACCCGAAGGCGGACTGGGACAAGCCGGCGCTGACGCAGGTGACTCGCGGCACACCGACGATGACGAATGCTCCGACCGTCAAGCCGACGATTGTTGGACGCTCAATGCGCACCGAACGCTATCGCTTCACCGAATGGAACGGCGGCGAGAAGGGGACGGAACTTTACGACCACAACTCCGATCCGGGCGAGTTGAAGAATCTCGCGAATGATGCGGCTCAAGCAGCAACGGTGGCTGCGCTGCGGAAGGAATTGCGTTTGCGCTACAAGTTAAAGGATTGATTGCGAAGAACCATGTCGTATAGGTCGCGACTTTGATTGGTGTTTGCGTGCTTGGCCTGAAAGGCCGAAACGCGACGCTCAATTCTTCGTGACAGCCTCATCCAAATTCAACAACGCGCGAGCAACCAGCGACCAAGCGGCCCGTTCGCGGGCGTCTCCCTCGTCTGGCCCGGCGAGCGTCGCGGCATCGAGTTCTTTGGCGGCGAGTCGTTCGCGTTGAGTCTTCAAGAAACGACTCAGCATCGCAACCTCGTCATCGGTCGGCAGTCGTGTGAGGCAGCGGCGAAAGAGTTCGGCGAGTCTGGCTTCATCGCTGCCGTTGTTCATCGCGAACTGGCGACCGAGGGCTTGCGAGGCTTCGGTGAAGATGACGTCGTTGAGCAGCGTCAGCGCTTGCAGCGGCGTGTTCGAGACTTCGCGGCGGACGACGCACGCTTCGCCGCTGGGGGCGTCAAAGGTTGTGAACATCGCGAACGGCGCGGTTCGCTTCGTGAACGTGTAGAGACTGCGGCGATGCCGATCGAGGCCCTCGCTGACCTTCCAGGCGAGTTGCCCATAGGTGCCTTCGGTGGTGATGTTCGCCGGTTGTGGCGGAAAGACGCTCGGCCCGCCGAGCTTGCGGCCGAGCAGTCCGCTGACGCTGAGTAGTGAGTCGCGCACCGATTCGGCTTCGACGCGGAAACGGGGACCACGAGCGAGCAGTTCGTTGCTCGCGTCTCGTTTCAGCAACTCCGGAGTGACGCGGCTTGACTGCTGATACGTTGCGCTTGTGACGATCAGGCAGTGCAGACGTTTGATGGATTTGAGATTTGGAATTTGAGATTTCAAATCGCCGACAAACTCTATCGCCAGCCAATCGAGCAACTCCGGATGCGTGGGCAGCGCGCCTTGGAAGCCGAAGTCTTCTTGAGTGCGCACGATTCCACGTCCGAAAAACGCGGCCCAATGGCGGTTGACGGCGACTCGCGCAGTCAACGGGTTGTCCGGGTTGACCAACCACTGCGCGAGCAAAACTCGGCTAGGGGATTTGTCTTTTGGCAATGCGGGCAGGAACGAGGGGATGCTCGGTTCGACACGCTCTTTGGGTTGCAGGAATTCGCCGCGATGATGGCGGTGCGTCGGGCGTGGGTTGCTGTCGGGACGCTCCTGCATGACGAGCGACGTCGGCAGCGTTGGTCGTTGAGCGCGCAGAGCCTCGATCGCCTGACGTTCGCTCGCCAGTTCCGGAGCGCTTGCGAGGAAGTTGCTCAGGATTGTGTTCGGCTTAGTAGCGTTCTGCCGCTTTTCGGATTCCTTGCTTAGGGGTTGGTTCAAAAAGATCGTGAAGTCGCGTTCAAGCTCCGACGAGATCATTGGCAGTTCGACCGCTCGCGGGTCGCTCGTCACGGAGATGCGGAACCTGCCAAGGCCAGCGGCGTAGTACCGTTCAAACAGCATTCGCAATCGGAGCGCCCCAGCGTTTTTGAGCGGCTCCGCGAGTTGAAAGACGGCAATATGTGGTTTGCCTTGTCCGCCGTTGATTGACCAGCCAGTTTGTTTGTTATCGTCAAGCGCGGCCATCGCATTGCTGTTGCCGCTCGCGAAGGACTGTGTCGCGCGAGCGAACCGACGAGTCGTCGCCGTTTTCGGATCGTCGCCGAGGGACAGTTCAATGTCGCTCAGAAAGAAATCGCCATGCGGGCCTTCGTAGTAGACTCGGCCGGGGCCGTGCTTCGGCAGACGATCGTCCGGCAGAGCTTCAATGCGGACGGCGACGATCTCCTTCAAGTCCGACTTCAACGTCAGCTCGTACAAGTCGCTCTTCGACATGTCGCCGCTTGCAATGACGATGCCGCCGTCTGCGACGGTCAACAGCGGCAAGTTACTGGTCGCGGAGACAATCTGCGGCGACTCCCAACGGATCAGCGACTTAAGCATCTCGTCCAGCCACGCCCAGTATTTCAGGTCGAATTGCCGCTTCCGACGCTCCATTTCCGAGCCTTCCAATTTGGTCCGTTGTCCGAGGCTGACGCGGAACTTGCCCAGCGTGTGTTTCATCCCATGCTGCTGTTCGAGCCGGATCGTCCACCGCGCAGTCTTGTCTGCGAAGCCCGCCGGCTGTGCGAGCACGAAGGTCGCGGTACGGTTCACGTTCCAATTGCCGGGTCCATGAATGGCCCAGCCGCCGGACTTCGTGTTACCGTCGATCGCTTGGGCCACTGCAAACTGATCCTGCGAAAAGTCGGCCGAGGCGTTGGCGAATTTGAGTTGCTGAGCCTCACCCGGCACATCGCGAGTGACGATCGACGCGGTGATCTCGCTGAGCACGAAGTTTCCGTGCGGTGTGCGGCCGGGGCCTTTGCTGGGCAGTTTGTCGTCGGTCAATGCTTCCAGCCGAATCGCGGCGACGTCTTTGAGATCACTGTCGACTGTGATGTCATACTCGTCGGTTTCGGGGTTGGGGCCGCTCAACAAAACGCTGGCGTCGGATTGAATCTCCGCAGTCGCACCGTTGGCGGACGTCACGGCGAATGGCTTGATCGGCGTCCAGGTAAATTCATCCGGCAACGGGAATCGATTCGGCAGGTCGGCTTCGAGTTCCACGATGCGGCGGTCGATCTCGGCTTGCTTGGCGACGAGGTCGGGGACCGGGATGTCGAACTCTGGTTCGTCGGCGTTGTTGAGCAATCCGAAGAAGCGGTAGTAATCGGTGTGCGTGATCGGGTCGTACTTGTGCGTGTGGCACTGAGCACACCCAATCGTTAGCCCCAGCCAAACGGAACCGGTCGTGGCGACTCGGTCGGTCATCGCGTGGAAGCGGAACTCCAGCGGGTCGATGCCTCCCTCTTCATTGAGCATCGTGTTGCGATGAAAGCCGGTCGCGATCCGTTGCTCGGTGGTCGCACTCGGCCGCATGTCGCCGGCGAGTTGGTCGATCGTGAATTGATCGAACGGTAGATCGGCATTGATCGCGTTGATGACCCAGTCGCGATACGGCCAGACGTTCCGAGTGCGATCCTTTTCGTAGCCGTTCGTGTCGGCATAGCGGGCCAGATCGAGCCAGCGCCGTGCCCAGCGTTCTCCATAGGCGGGCGACGCGAGCAAGCGATCAACCAGTCGCTCGTAAGCCTCGGCTGAGGAATCGCTGATGAACTCATCGGTCTCGGCCGGAGTGGGAGGCACGCCAATCAAGTCGAGAAACACGCGGCGAAGGAGTGAGTGTCGATCGGCTTGTGGAGACGGCTTCAGTCCCTCCGCTTCCAATCGCGCGAGCACGAATTGGTCGATGCTGTTTCGCGGCCAGTTGGTATCTCTCACCCTTGGCAATGCGGGACGTTTCGGTGCGACGAATGACCAATGCGGACGATACTCCGCGCCGCTGGCGATCCAGCGTTTGAGGATGTCTCGCTGCTCGACGGTCAGTTCAAACTTGGTCGAAGCGGGGGGCATCTTCTCTTCGGAACCGTCCGGCAGATTGATGCGGCGAAGCAACTCGCTGGTTTCCGGTTTGCCGGGAACGATGGCTGACTTGCCGCTGTCGGCAGGTTTGATCGCCGCATCTCGGACATCGAGTCGCAGTCCGCTTTGACGTTGCCCCTCATCCGGGCCATGACACTTGAAGCAATACCGCGACAGGATCGGCCGCACGTCTCGCTCAAACGACGGCGCGTCTGCGGCGAGAGCCGATGAAGTCCAGAGGCACAATCCCATCAATGCTAGTTGGCAGGTTCGATTCATCACGATCAACCATTTCTCTTCAACAGATTCGTAACTTTTGGAGTTTCATCCGTGCCTCGGCTTTGCTCCGCCGCGGCGGAGCAAGGCCGGGGCACGGTTGGTGACAGGCCAGCCACAGACTGACTCATGCGGTCTCGATCGCAGCGACGTCTTGTAGGCTGAGTTCTTGGATCGCTTGCTCGCGGATTTTGAATTTTTGAATTTTGCCGGTGACGGTCGTCGGGAAACTCTCGACGAATTTGATGTACCTCGGACATTTGAAGTGGGCGAGATTCGCGCGGCAGAAGTCGCGGATCTCGGTGTCGGTCGCGGACAAGCCGGGACGCAGGCGAATCCAAGCGAGGATCTCTTCACCGAATTTGCGATCCGGGACGCCGACGACTTGCACGTCTTGCACGCTGGGATGCTGATAGAGCAACTCTTCGATTTCGCGCGGGGCGATGTTTTCACCGCCGCGGATGATGAGATCTTTGAAGCGGCCGGTGATGCGGAAGTAGCCGTCGGGTTGGCGTAAGGCCATGTCGCCGGAGTGCAGCCAGTCGTCCGCATCAATCGCCTGAGCCGTCCGCTCCGGCAGGTTGTAGTAGCCGAGCATGACATTGTGTCCGCGGCAACAAAGCTCGCCCGACTGATCATCGGGCAGCGATTGGCCGGTTTGCGGATCAACGATCCGCGCCTCGATGCCGGGTAGGACTCGTCCGACAGTGCCGACTCGCTTCTCGATCGGGTCGTCAGTACGCGTCATCGTGATCAGCGGCGAGGCTTCGGTCAGACCGTAGGCAATCGTGATCTCTCTCACGCCCATGTCTTGCGTGACACGCTTCATCAGTTCGATCGGACACGGACTCCCCGCCATGATTCCCGTTCGTAGCGACGAGAGATTCCGCTGAGCGAAGGTACCGTGTTCGAGTTGTGCGATGAACATGGTCGGGACGCCATAGACCGTCGTGCAGCGTTCGGCTTCCAGAGCCTCGAGCGTGGCGTCGGCTTGGAAGCTCTCGGCGGGAAAGACCATTGTCGCACCGAACACCGCCGCACAGGTTGTTCCCAGCACACAGCCGAAGCAGTGATACAGCGGCACGGGAATGCAAATACGGTCGGTCTCGTTCAACCGCAGACACTCACCGCAATAGAACGCATTGAGCAGCAGGTTGCGGTGAGTCAGCAAAGCCCCCTTGGGAAACCCGGTCGTGCCAGAGGTGTATTGCAGGTTGATCGGATCGCTTGGCTTCAATCCCGCTTCGATCTCGGTCAGGCGCGCGACGGGCACCTCGTCGCCACGCGCGAGCAACTCGTCCCAGCCGAGCACTCCGGGATGCTCGTCCCCACGCATGCGGACGACCCATTGCAGTCGAGGAAACTTGGGAGAGTGCAACTTGCCGGGTGTGGAGGACTTCAATTCGGGACAGACTTCATCGAGCATCGCGAAGAACTGCGACGCTTTGAATTGCTCGATTAGTGCGATGCCACGCAGGTCTGCCTGGCCGAGCACGTATTCCAGTTCGGCCGGACGGTACGCGGGATTGATCGTGACCAGCACGACGCCGACCCGCGCGGTGGCGAATTGGAGAATCACCCACTCTGGCCAGTTGGTGGACCAGACACCGAAGTGATCGCCCGGTTGCAATCCGATCGCCAGCAGTCCTCGTGCGGCGCGATCGACTGCTTGATCGAACTCGGACCAGGTCAATCGGACTCCGGCTTGCGGAAAGATCAACGCTTCTCGCGAGCCAAACCGCTGAGCGGTGCGACGCAACACCGGCCCGAACGTCAGCTCATCGACCCACGGAGCGATGGTGGTCATGTTCCGGTCTCCACGAGGAAGGGATTCAGCGAGGCAGGATAAGGCGAGCTGCAAAAAATAGTAGACCGCACACTCCATGTGCGGAACTGTCGGCTCCCAGAGTGTGCCGGCTACTATTGATGCCGCAAACATCCCAGGAGAATCACCATGAACGACGTCGTTCTTCTTTCCGCCTGCCGCACACCGTTCGGCAAGTTTCAGGGTACGTTGTCATCGCTCTCTGCGACCGATCTGGGGACGCATGTTGTGAACGCAGCGATCGAGACGGCTCGCGTCGAACGGGAAAGAATCGACGAGGTCATCCTGGGCAACGTGCTGGCCGCGGGGGTCGGTCAAGCACCCGCTCGGCAAGCGGCGTTGCGAGCGGGACTGCCGACGACGGTCGCGGCGTTGACGATCAATAAGGTCTGCGGTTCCGGCTTGAAGGCGATCACGCTGGCGGCTCAAGCGATTCGCGCCGGGGACGCGGACGTCATCGTGGCCGGCGGCATGGAGTCGATGAGTCGTGCTCCGTATTTGTTGGAACGCACGGGACCCCCGTTGGGTGAGCGAAAGCTGCTCGACGTTCTGTCGCAAGATGGTCTGTCGTGTCCATTCAGCGGACGCTCGATGGGACAAATTGCCGAAGCTCTCGCCAAGTCCGATGGGCTGACTCGTGAAGATCAAGATGGATACGCCGCAGAGAGTCACCGTCGCGCCGTCTCCGCGGATGCACAAGGTCTATTCGATCACGAAATCGTTCCCCTGACGGTCAAGCAACGCAAAGCGGAACTGATGGTGACTCGCGACGAAGGACCGCGAGCGGAATCGACCTGCGAACAACTCGCGCGGCTGAGTCCCGTCTTTGACGCGGCTGGTACGGTCACGGCCGGCAACGCCTCGATGATCAGCGACGGTGCGGCCGCGGTTGTGGTGGCGTCGCGCGTGTTTCAAGAGGCTCATGGCCTGACGCCAATCGGACGCATCGTGGCTTACGCCACAGCGGGGACGGAGCCGAACGATCTTTTCGTGGCTCCGGTTGCCGCCATTACGAAGGCGCTGCATCGTGCCGGCGTCGCGATCAACAACGTGGATCTATTTGAGATCAACGAAGCCTTTGCCGCTCAAATGCTGGCGTGCGTGCGACGACTACAACTGCCGCTGGAAAAAGTGAATGTCCACGGCGGAGCGATTTCGCTGGGGCATCCGTTGGGAGCCAGCGGTGCACGAGTCGTCACGACGTTGCTGCACGCACTGCGACAGCGTCATCAGAGATGGGGCGTTGCAGCGCTGTGCCTTGGTGGCGGAAACGCGGTCGCGGCGGTGTTCGAGCGCTTGTAGTGACTCGATTCATCGGGTCGAAATCTGACCCCATGAATTGGGTCACTACAAGCGCCGTGGAATCGTCGCGTTATTTTTTTGACGCTCGCAGGCACGCGTGAAACGCGCTGACCGCATCTTTTACGACTATGCCGTTGCGAAGTCCGTCTTTGCAGGCGGCCGAGCGGATACCGACGATGTCTGGGTCGAGCGAGTGGAGATCGTTGAGTTTGTCGCAGGCTAATCCGCCCGCCAGCGCGACGACTCGGCCTCCTTGATGCAGCGCGTCGGCGTGACGTTTGAGGTCCGCGCGGCTGATCCATTCCCACAGGCTACGTCCTTGTTTGGCCCATGTGTCGAACAGCACGCCGACGCAACCGCCGGACTTCGTGAGTGATTCCTCGAGAACAGCATCGACGATCGCGGTTGGGGAGGGAGCACCCGCTGCACGCCAATCGGCATACGCGACCGCAACCCAGTGGAATTTCGTTTTCGCGTTCGATTCGAACTGCTTGCGAATCACTTTCCAGCGATCGGGCCAATTCGCATCCTTGCCGACCTTGGCGGTGCCGACTTTCAGATAGGTGACTCCCGCCGGCACCTTGGGGATCTTCTTGAGGTTGTCCCACTCGGAGAGCTCACCCAAGGCGACGCTGATGGGGATGGTCTTCGATTTCTTGCGAACGGCGTCCACGATCTTGCTGATTTGAGCCGGCGGAACCATGCCGAGCGGGCCGTTCTTAGGCTCTTTGATGTCGAGGACGTCGCAACCACCAGCCAGTGCGGCTTCGGCTTCTTTCACGTCGCGAACACTCACCAGCAGCCAGGGAGTGTCGCCCGCCGCAACCGGGGCTTCCTTTGTCATTGATCTTCGCTTTCAAGAGTTGATTGACCGAGTAAATCGTAGGACTCGGACACATCATCCGCAATTCCGCTAACAAATGAGCAGTCAGATGGCTGCTTCCGAATTCCGGCTCATCCGCATAGAGTGGTGCCAGTGAGTCGTACCAACCGGACACGCCGTCCGATCGCGATTCCCCCTGTCCTTGCCCACCACTCCCTTTCCATTCGACGACATCACATGGCCGAAGATCCGAAGAAAAAATTCGCCGCCGATTCCTTCAAAAAAGGGACCGAGGCAATGGCGAAGCAGAACTGGGACTATGCCATCCAAATGACCGGCCAAGCGGTCAAGCTGGATCCCGGCAACTTGTTGTTTCGCCAGACTCTGCGTGGTTGCGAGCGACGCAAGTACCCCAAAGGGACCGGCGCGAAGATGGCCGGCATGAGGCTGATGGGAGTCAAAGGCTCGATCAAAAAGTCGCGCATGACCAAGAATTGGACGCAGCTTGACCAATCCGCCGAAGAGGGGTTGGAGCTGGTGCCGTGGGATGCTGAGCTCAATGCCGATTGCGGCGAAGCGGCCGCGAATCTCGGCTTCGTTGATGTCGCCGTGCAATGCTATCGCTGGGCGGTCGAGTCTGATCCCAACAACAAGGTTTTGCTCAAAGCCCTGGGATCGCTCCTCGAGCAAAAGGGTGAGTTCGTCGAAGCGATCAAGTACTGGGAACGAGTCTTCAAGCTTGACCCGCTCGACATGGAAGCGCGGTCGAAGATCACGCAGCTCAATGCCAGTTCGGTGATCCGTGACGGCGACTTCACGGAAGAGGATGGCACGAAGAAAGAACGCTCGCTCGAGGACATCCGCAAGGCCATCGGCAAGCAGACAGCAGCGGGTGGCGGGGCCGACGGGCCGGGGCAGTCCGAGGAAGCGGACCTGCAACGAGTCGTCCGCAAAGACCCGGACAACAAGAACGGGTATCTCAAGCTCGCCGACTATTACAAGCGCGGCGGTCGGCTGGAAGAAGCGGGCTCGATGTATCAAAAGGCGCTCGAACTTTCCGGCGGCGATCCGAACATCCGCGAACAAGTCGAAGACGTCGAACTCGACTTGATGCGGAAGAGCGTTGAGTTGGCAAAAGCCAACGCCGCGAAGAAGCCCGGCGACGAAGAGGCGGAAGCGATGGCCAAGGCCCAGGCTTCCGAGCTGATCAAACGCGAAGTCGAAACCTATCGCGTTCGCGTGGAGCGAAATCCCAACGACATGAAATTGAAGTTCACGCTGGGCGAGCGGTTCTACAAGCTCAAGATGTACTCGCAGGCGATTCCGATGTTCCAAGCGGCGGTGCAAGACAACCGGCTGGAAGGCTCGGCTCTGCTGCTGCTGGCGAAGTGCTTCATTAACGACAAGAAGGGAATCCTGGCTCGCAAGCAGTTGGAGAAGGCGGTCCCGAAGCTCAACGCCATCGAGCACAAGGATTCGTTCCTGGAGGCGCACTACTACCTTGGCCGCCTGTGCGAAGAGGCCAAGGATTACACCAAAGCCGAGGAGCACTATGGCGAAGTGCTAGCGGTCGATTACGAATACAAAGACGCGCTCAAACGGATGGAATCGCTACCCAAGACGTAATGGTAGCCGCCATGCAGTCATTCGATCGCAGTGAGCGGAATGGCGCTAGCCACCGGTGATTCGGAATCGACGGTTACCGTTGAATTACTGACGGCTAGCGCCGTTCCGCTCACAAAGCCAATATCTATTCCTGCTCGATCGCTTTCGGTTCGGGCAACTTCGGTTCCGGCAGCTTGAGTTCCGGCAGCTTGAGTTCCGGAAGATTGGGTGCGGGGGCGTTCTCAGTTGTTTCAATGAATACACGCAGTTCTCGCACGAAGACTTGTAGCGCCGTGTGCGCAGTGCCGAAGGTTGGCTCCTGCGACACGACTTGGAATTGTTCGTCAGTCTTCACGCGATCGAACTTCGCGAGCAGCTTTTCAAAGCGGACTAATCGTTCGGGCATGTCGAGCTTCTCTTCTTCCTCGGTGCCGACCAGCCACGCGACTTGTAAGTAGTCCTTCCAGCGCTCACCGGTCGGCCAGGTTTTGAGCTGCTGTGTCAGCAAGTCCGCCGATCGCGAGAGCCGGCCGCGAGCTTGGCCGATCGGCTCGCTGGCAAACTCGCGGAGACCGGCTTGCAATGAGCGGAAGCTCAACAGCTCGGAGACTGGGCGATAATCCGGGTTCGCGGCGACTTCATCGAATAACTCAACCACACTTCGTAAGCGAGCACGAGTGACAGGTTCGGTCGGCTCGTCTCCTTCTCCGACGAGTTTTGCGGTGGTCGCGAGCTGCAGTTGCCGCGACCAATCGTCTCCGTTGGGCGATCGAGCGAAATCGTCTTCGAGCGCATTCAGCGCTTGCAGTAGCAGCTCTCGCTGGCGACCGATCGGCAACATCGAAAAATCTTCGTTCGTCGTTCGAGCGGGCTGTGGCAGAGGTGCGGGGGCGACATTCACCGGGGCCGGAGCATTGATCACCGGCCCATAGGTTTGAGCGGGCACGTAGTAAGTGTTGTTGTTCCAACCCCCATACGTTCGGCCGTAACCCGGCCCATACCAGCCACGACCCACTGGTGCGGCTCCGCCGAGAATGATCAACGACCAGTTTGTTCGATTGGAACTGCCGTAATGACGGTGATTGTGATCGTCATGATCGTGACGATCACGGTCACGGTCACGATTGGGGGCCGGCTTGCTCGCGGGCCTGGAGGTCACAGGGGGCTGGTGCCCGGCGTCTGGTTTCAAGCCACCAAGAATGGGGTTCGTTGTCGGCTGTCCGTTGATCAGAGCTCCGATCGGCGGAATCTTTTTATTCGTCTCAAATCTTGGAGCGGTCGGCAGTGGCTTGTTGACCGTCTGTTTGTTCTGGGCGGCCTTCTCCGGGGCGGGACGCGCTGGTTGGCCAGCGTTCGGAGTCGGGATAATTGGCGCGGGAAGCGGGCTAAGAGCGGTCCCTATTTTATTCGCGGGAAGAGCCGGAGCAACGTTCGGTGCTGGGTTCGGCGCGGCTTTGGGGGTGTCCGCGGGTTTCTGCGGTACGAGGTCGGTCGCTGGTGCTGGCTTGAGCGAAGGGGCCGGTGCCAGAGCAGGATTCGGCGCAGGTGCGGGGCCGAGTGCCGGTTTCTGAACCGGTGCCGGTGCCGGTGCCGGTGCCGGAGATGGAGTCGGTTTCTGAACCGGAGTCGGTTTCTGAACCGGAGCCGGTGTCGGAACTGGGGCCGGCTTCTGAACCGGTGCTGGTGTTGGAGCCGGCTTCTGAGCTGGTGCTGGTGTTGGTGCCGGAGCCGGCTTCTGAACTGGCGCTGGCGTCAGAACTGGGGCTGGTTTTTGAACGGGTGCCGGTGCTGGCTTCTGGACTGGAGCCGGTGTGGGAGCTGGCTTCGGAGCCGGTGCGGGAGCTGGCTTTGGGGCCGGTGTGGGAGCTGGCTTTGGGGCCGGTGTGGGCGCTGGCGCAGCTCGCGGTGCTGTCGGAGCGGCTTTGGGAGGATTGTCCTTCGGCTTCCCTTTGTCCTTGTCCTTCGCGATGGCAATGGTGCAGGTGAGTCCGAGCACGACGGCGGTGAACCAAGCTTTGGACATGATCATCTCTCCCAATCTCACTAACCGATTCGCAACGCCCCTATGACGCCGCCGATTCGAGTCCCGCAATGGCGAACCCCGTGCCGGATGCTCGCCGCTTCGCAACATGATTACGCGACCGCTCGTAGTGACCCGATTGATCGGGTCGGACTCGACCGCATAAATGCGGTCACGACGAGCGAGAGCCTTGCCAGAACTGTAACCATCGGACCCGCGGCTGTTGACATCATTCCGACAAATCTGCCGTCCGATCGAACGCATCCGATGGAGAATCGTCGCTCAGGAACGAGCACTTGAACGAGACACCTTACGCCGTCGCCCTGCTTTCAATAGGTACGCTCGCTTCGCCTGGTCGAGGAACTCCCAGAACGCCGGAGTGTCAATCTCGCGCAGCCAATGCACGCTGAGCGTCACCTCTTGCCAGGGACCGCTTTCATCTTTGACTCGGACTCGCTCGGCCCGGCCGTAGGCTTCGATCTCGCGAATGTCGTCCACCGGCTTGAGCTTCAACGCCGCCGCCAACGACTTCTGCTGGAAGGTGTGTTCCGGAACTCGGAACTTCAGTGTCAGCAGCCACTCGTCCCCGGTCGTCGCGTGCAGAAACCAGCCGCGCGAGGCATCCGGGCCGATGACTTCCACGACGCTACGCTCGGCCCAATTCGTCGTCAGTCGCGCCGCCGGATCAATCGCCAATCGACCGCCCCTCGCCTGCTGCTCTTGTTCGAGCTTCGCGCCGGTCGTCACCAGTCCGCTCAGCTTGCCGACGAGCGGCACCAATGAGGGACTCTTCTTGGCACTTTTTGACGATTGAATGGCCGGCGCTTCCTCGACTTTCAATTCGGCTTCCAGAGCATCAACCACTCGTTCCAGCGCGGCCCCTTCCCAGCGGCACGGCTTGCCATTGATGGCGACTCGTTCCACGAGATGCCATTTGCGGCCATCAATCTGCCACGGCATCTTCGCGTCGCGCCCCAGTTCGCCGAGCGTGACATCGCCGGCTTTCTTCTTCCGCACCGCATCGGCATCGAAGAACGCTCGCTCGCTGCGCGTCCCCGATTCGAGAACGGCCGCCAGTGCGACTGCGGTGTGAGAGAGTTGGGATAGCTGCTCTCGGCCATCGGCCTTCGGCGTTCGGCCGGAGTGGCGGGCGACGACATCCTCTGGCGTTCCCTCGGCGACGATCCAGCCGCCGCCGTCCCCCGCTTCGGGGCCGAGATCAATCAGCCAGTCGGCCGTCTTGATGACGTCGAGATTGTGTTCAATCACGACGACCGTATTTCCCATGTCGACCAATCGATGCAAGACCTCTAGCAACTTTCTCAGATCGTCGAAGTGCAACCCGGTGGTCGGCTCATCCAATAGATACAACGTGCGCCCGGTGTCTGGGCGAGCCAATTCAGCTGCAAGTTTAACGCGTTGCGCTTCGCCCCCCGAGAGGGTCGGAGCTGGTTGGCCCAACGCTAAGTAGTCGAGTCCCACGTCGCAGAGCGTCTGCAAGATGCGACGAATTTTGGGGATTCTGCCCATGAGCTGCAGCGCGTCGCCGCAGGTCATCTCGAGAACGTCCGCAATGGATCGCCCGTGGTAGGTGATCTCCAACGTTTCGGGGTTGTATCGTTTGCCACCGCACGTATCACAGGGGACCCAGACGTCCGGCAAGAAATGCATCTCGATACACCGCTGCCCATTCCCTTCGCACGCTTCGCAGCGTCCCCCCGCCACATTGAAGCTAAAGCGGCGCGCTGTAAACCCGCGCACCTTCGCGGCTGGCAACTGCGAAAACAGCTCACGAATCAAGTCGAACGCACCGGTGTAGGTTGCAGGATTAGAGGACGGCGAGTTACCCAAGGGCTGTTGATCGACGCGGATCACCTTGTTGATGTGCTCGACGCCAACGATCTTCTCGTGCCCGCCAGGTACTACCTGAGCCCGATAGAGCCGTCGTGCCAGTGCGGCGTTCAGCACGTCATTGATCAGGGTGCTCTTGCCGCTTCCGCTGACCCCCGTTACAGCCGTGAGTGTACCGAGGGGAATGCCGACGGTTACGTTGCGCAGGTTGTGGTGGCGGGCGCCATGAATCTCCAGCCAATGGCGTGGCGGTCCGTGCGCATCTACGACCGGAACCGGCAGGCCCGCGTCCTTCTTCTTGCGCGACGTCTTGGTCACCGCCTTGGCCGTTTTGGCGGCCGCACCCCCTCGGGATGGCTTTTGGGCCGCACTGGTGGTGGTCGAGTCTGCGGGCAGGGCTGGCGTCGCGCCGCCGCACGGCCGACGATTCGTCGGAATGGGAACCCCTTTCTTGCCGGACAAATACGGTCCCGTCACGGACGATAGCGACTTGGCGATCTCCGCCGGCGTCCCAGCGGCCACTATCTCGCCGCCGAATTTTCCAGCACCAGGCCCGAAGTCCAGAATCGCATCGCTGCCGGCAATCACTTCCCGATCGTGTTCGACCACGAGCAGTGTATTTCCCAGATCCCGCAACTTTAAAAGTGCCTGCAATAATCGATGATTGTCACGAGGATGCAGGCCAATGGTCGGTTCATCCAAGACATAGAGGACGCCACACAGGCCACTCCCCAGTTGACTGGCCAGGCGGATGCGTTGTGCTTCGCCACCAGAGAGCGATGCCGCAGGTCGTGACAAGGACAGATATTCCAAACCGACATCCGTCAAAAATTGGATGCGCGACGTGATCTCGCGCCATAGTTCTCCCGCAATTTTTCGTTCGCGAGCGTCCAGCCGCCATTTTTTCAAGGTAACCTGCAATTGACCCAACGGCATGCGCACCAGTTGGTCGATCGTCATTTCTCGAAATTTGAAGGCACCAGCATCTTCGCGCAAGCGACTGCCACCGCAAGCTGAGCACTCAATTTCATCGACCAAATCCAGCAGGCGGGCGCGAAACGCCGCATTCAAGCGAGATGCGGCCTCCAGTGCCGGATAGAGTCCCTTGAATTGAAAACGAAATCGTTGCGGCACTTTGGCAACGGCTGTGGAACCTGATGTGGACCGCTCAACATCGAACCACTGTTCCCCCGTTCCATGTAATAGGAGGCGTCGACACCGGGCATCGAGTTGGTCAATGGGTTGATCCAGTGGTATGCCCGTATTCCGTGAGAGCGACTGGAGCATGGCCTGGGATATTTCCAAGTCCACACTTGGCCATACCAGTAGCGCCCCTTCGGCTAAGGACATCTTCTGGCTGCGCATGAGGGCGGCCGGGTTGGCCCCGTGTTGCAATCCCAATCCTTCGCAATGCGGGCACCACCCCAATGGCGTGTTGAAGGAGAAATGGTGTGGCGTCAAGGGTTCGAAGCTCCGGCCGCAGCGGCCGCACGCGAGGTGTTGGCTATGCGTCGCTACGGGCCAGACACTTTCCGGACGATCTGGCTGTGGATATGCCACGTGCAACACGCCCTGACCAAAGTCGAGCGCTGCCTCGATCGCCTCGGCAATGCGACTGCGGCTGCTTGCGCGGATGGTCAATCGATCCATGACCAGCTCAACCTGATGTCGACGCCGACGATCGATGGCGGGGACGTTATCAAGTTCAAACGTTTCGCCGTCGACACGGACGCGAACGAAGCCGCGAGCTTTCAAGTCCTCCCACAGCGCCTCGTACTGTTGTCCGACCTCAACTTGAAGTGGGGCCATCAAAAAGACCATCGTCCCGTCGGGCTCTGCCATAATCTTGTCGACGATTTCATCCGAAGTTTGTGTACCGACCGGCACTCCACAGCCAGGACAATGGGGAGTTCCCAGTCTCGCGAAGAGAATTCGAAAATAGTCGTAGA
>SXGT01139387.1_pt1 | contig 19576 bp, 19 predicted proteins | sample 3176221 | NCBI WGS metagenome assembly SXGT01 (sample SAMN11356862, study PRJNA531348) | freshwater metagenome | isolation source: freshwater sample F1-120 | place: China: Fuxian Lake, Yuxi | collected 2017-12-25
GCAAGCGACGACAAGAAGATCCAGGAATATAACTATACGGCGACAAAAGAAGCGATTGCGCGCGCTGTGCGCGGCGAGCCTAAAGCTTCTGAAGTTGTCGCAAAGCGCAACGAAGCTAAGCATCCTTTCGCCGCTAACTAAATGCGCGCGAAAATATTGGTTTAAAGGGGAGCCCTTGGCTCCCCTTTTCACTTTGGTATCTCAAAATGACATGCGTGATTGGCTGGGATATTGGCGGGGCGCATATAAAAGCCGCACGCGCACGGAATGGGCGGCTTGATGCGATCGTGCAGCGTGCCTGTGCGCCGCATTTAGGCTTTAGTCATCTTGAATACGCCATCCAAGAGACGCTGGAGGAGTTTGGGCGCGCAGATCGCCATCATATAACGATGACTGCGGAGCTCTCTGACGCTTTTCCTAATCGCTCTAAAGGTGTTGAAATAATCGCCTCATTAATGGCGCGGCTGACCTGTGTGGATGACGTATTGTTTTATACGTCCAAAAGCGGATTTGTTTCCTTTCTAAGCGCCAAACAATGCGCCTCTTTGATCGCATCGGCTAATTGGCGTATCAGCGCCGATTTTATCGCGCAAAAAGTGTCGAGCGCGTTGTTCATTGATATGGGGTCAACAACCACTGATCTTATCCCGATAAGAGATAATGAGGTCGTCGCCCAGGGGAGGGATGACGCGTCTAGATTAGCCCTCGGAGAGCTCGTTTATACAGGGTTCTCGCGGGGCGTTCCTCAGGCTTACGTCCAGTCAGCGCCGATCAGAGGACGCTGGACCCCGCTCGTCAATGAGGCTTTTGCTACAATGGCGGATGTCAGGCGCATTCTCTGCGATCTTCCAGAAGGAGATTGTCGTGGAGATCTTGCGCCATCAGCAGATGGTCGCCCAAAAACCCGCGCGGCTTCCCATGCGCGGCTTGCGCGATTAGCCGGGCGAGATATGGCGGATTTTAGTGAAAATGATATGCAGGCTTTTGCTTCTTATCTCGCTCGTGCGCAACTACGTCAGGTCGAAGAGCAGATGGCCTTGTTGATGTCGCGGGGCGTTATCACCTCAGCCACGCCAATTGTTGGCGCAGGGGTTGGTCGGGGCTTAATCAAGCAGTTAGCGTATCAGCAGGCGCGCGCATACCAAGATTTCTCAAATTTAATTGCCGTATCTGAAGCGTTGCAAGAGCTCTCAAGCGACTGCGCTCCTGCTACAGCGCTAGCTTTATTAACAAGCTGAGACCCTCGCTGGGTTTTGAGTATCGCTAGGGCGTGTTAATTTTTTCAAGCACCAACTGCCAGGCCTCAAGTTCAATTGGTCCAGCTGTCTTGTCGATTGCAATTTTTAAATAAGCGATTTCCTGATCAATTTTTTCCCGAGATAATCTGTTCAAACGAGTTGACAGGATGGCGGCTTCGAGGACTGCAGCCCGTGCGCGGTTCATGCCAAGAAAGGGGTTATAGGTTTCAATTCGCCTGACTTTACATACAAAGCGAGGTCGTAAGTCGTCTTCGACGATATCAATTACTTCTAATTCAGCATGCGCTAGCGCATCCGCTAGTCTCGGCGCTGGCCAGGAGAGGATGGGAAGTAAGGGAATATCACAATTGCCAGTAACCAGCTTTGCAAAAATAAGCGCATTGTCTGTGAAGCTAGCTGTAACCTTATTGCATGAATATAGGTTTGTTAATGTGGTCGATGGGCGAAATGGCGCAATAATCCAGTTTTCTCCATCTTCAATTAAACCGAGTGGGGCAATATGAGGTTTGCCGGTTAGTGTAAGCGTTGTAACAACGCATTCATGAATTAGCGGCATCGTCCAGTTTGCTTTCGCCAATGTTGCGCATAGTGTGGCCTATTTTTTTAACGCGTGTTGTGTCTTCTTCATTGCGGTCAGTTGCAACTCCAAATTCTAGCGGCTCATCCTGTTGGTAGCGCTTACCTAATTTATAAGCCAGTTCAGCCTTCATTAATTCTGCACCAAGATAGAATGCATGTGCTCCGTCATTCTCAACATTTAATTTTGAAAACAGCGACATTGCATCATGGGCAACTTCATGAAAATTTTTAGCAAATATATGGATTCCTTGTTGGGTTACTTCAATACGAAAATTTTTATCTCTTAATTCTTTTGCAAGATCAGATATTTCATCTGATGTTGTCGCGTAGGGGCGACGATCATGCAATTGGATGAGGGCGTCGCTGTAGCCCTTTGGAAGGGCCCGATCAGACCGAGATGCATACATTAAACGTCGTGCGGCGTCATGCTCTTGAATCGTGCGCTTAGTATGCGGACTGACCTGAACGGTTAAGAGATGTCTGATATTAAGTTCAGAGCAAATCCCAAGCATTGCGGCGGTAATACCGGCTGAGTCTGAGTCCGTTAGTTCTGTGAGATTGCCCGTCCCCATCATTATTTCTGCATCGGACTCATTCGCGCGTAATTCAACATAGCGAGCAATGGAATTCGCAAAGCCAAAATGTATTGGATCAAGGATAGGATCAAGAATGGCTGAGATGCCGCGCTTTTCCGCCAGTCTTGCGGCGCGTCTTAGGGAAGCCAAATCCCCATGTGGCCTCGGCACAAGGACGGGTATGACGGGTGAGCGATCTGGAAGAATAGAGAGTGTTGTTTCATCAAGGCTGAGTAAGTGATCAGCGCCTGCGTTAGCTGCGCGCGCTAATTCGTCTATATTTGCTGAATCAACGCTAACTTTAAGACCCTGCATTTTTAGGGAGGAAATAGCTTCTTCTAAATGATGGAAGGGTGTATCTGGTAAGCAGCCAAGATCAATAACATCCGCGCCGCTGTTATGTAATATTTTAGCTTTTTCTATTATTTCGCCGACAGACATCTTTGTGGCGTCTACGATTTCTGCAAAGATCCGCATATCGTATTTTGAGAGGTCTTGAGGAGAGTGGCTACGTCCTAGGTACTCAGCCAGATCTGCAACTTCTTCTGGTCCTCGCTCAAACTGTACGCCAAAATCTTTTGTTAAGGCATCGAGATCTGCGCGACACCGACCAGGAACAATAACGCGATTGGCCTCAAGCGGTCGATTGAGGCGACGCTGGATAATCTCTTGTGTCATGAGCGCCGCAACCTTGACGCCAATGTTGATGATGCGCCATTCACGGGCTTCATCGCCAAAGCTAGCAATTAATTTTTCCAGCCTTGGCAACGCTAGGTGCCCAGTAAGGAAAATTATTCGATCGCTCATTGTTCGGTCTTCATGATTAATGCGCTGTTTCGGCATGCCGTCGCGCAACAGCTTCTTGTAACGCTGCTAGGCTTTCGACCACTTCAGTTGCTTCGAAGGATTTAAGCTTTTCTGTGTTTTCTAAATCAATCCTGCGAGGATAAACCATGACAATATCTTTTGGCGCGCGCGTTTCCAGTTCAGGCGCAGTATCGCAGGCAAAAACGATTGTCGGAACCCGGCACTTTCCTGCTTGAGCAAATACATTGGTAGCGAGATTATCTGAAATTCCATAAACGCATTTTGCGACAGTGTTAGATGTTGCCGGGGCCACTACTAATGTATGGTAGACATTATAGTAAAATCCTCCAACTGGCGCTGCGCTAGCCGTAGTGTCTTTGAATATTCGGACTGTGTCGGGAAGATTAAGGTCGTGCTTATACATGCGCACGACCTCAGCCGCTGCTTTGCTAACGAAAAGATCGACATGATCAAGGCGTCGGATCATTTCCAGGCATTCTGTAAAAAAATGCCCCGATCCTGTGAGCGCCCAGCCCCAGCGTGGTGTCACAAGTTCTTTTTTGATCATGATGCAATCTTCTGTGAAGGGTAAAAGAGAGGAACGCCCGGATATTCTCCTTGTGAGAATAGGTACGATGCGTTTTTAAGACAGGCGGGTCCTGCAATATATGCAGGGGTCTTTTTGAGATAGTCTTGAAAGGACCGGTCAATGACTTCATTGGCGATGAGTTCAGAAATCTTATTTGTTGTTTTTATATCAAGACTTTTTATTAAAATCAGCGCGCTCGCGGATAATTGGTCAGCAAGCCAAGCTGAGAGGCTATCTGAAGTTGTGTTCCAGCTAGGATTTAATTCGCTGGCTTCCAAAGTCATGAGCGATGGACGCCAAAGGGCTATGTGACCCTGATCATGTAGTTTTTGTATTTCCGGTACGCTGCTCGCAAGAGCTAAGTCAAAGAGATTATTTAGAGCTATGGCGTATTGCTCCATGGCTAGTAAAGCCATTTCATGCGCAGCAATGTCGTTGAAGTGCATTATCTTTTGACTATCGCGGACGGCATCGGAAAATGGTCCGCCGCCGCATACCACAACCAATCGGTGCGGATAGGTTTTTAGCGCCCTTACCCATCGCGCTAATCTTGACGATTTAAACAAGCTTCCGCCAATCTTGACGACTAGGAGCGGACTTGCGTCAGTGCTTCTCTTTAGCGACATCAGCGTAACTCAGGGCAGACAGGGATCGGCGTGCGTCTTGGTGCGCGCGTTCGCGACGTATTTTTACGCCAACCGCTCCTGGAGCCACATCAAGCTTTTCAACTTGGACGACTACGGACCGAACGCGCTCATGAAGAAGAACGCTTTCGGCTAGACGTTCGGCGATCGTCTCAACCAGAGCAATATGGCCTCCTGAGAGGATCATTTTGATTGCATCCATGATAACATCATAAGAAAAAACACATCGCATATTATCATGTATATCTACACGTGTGACTTCAGCTTCTACATTAAATCGAACCCGCTGCGTGTGGCCGTATTCGTGGGCATAAGCCCCTATCTCTACAGGAACAATATAGTCTCGCAAAAATACGCAATCTGTATCGTTGAGGCCTGGTGGTTCAATATAGCCGTGGCCGAGTAAAGACCAATCCGACATAGGCGTGTAATGCTCGCCACGCTGTTGTGGAATGAGGTCACGAATAAGCGTAGTTGAGTCACGATCAATTGAGCTTTGGCGATTTCCGCTCAAGCATAAGGAGCTGCGAAATCCAAGCACATCTGCGCCTGTGACGAGCAATCTTGGCACATCAGGCGGTTCAAGCGCTCCCGCTAATCCACAGCTAAGCTTTAATGTCCTGCAAGTGCTGACAAATTCTGACAGGCTTCCAATACTCATAAAGTCGATGAGGCGGCCTTTGCCCTTGTGCGCTGTATCAAGCATGACGCCGTAAAATCCAGCTTGCGCTAATAATGGCAAGCAATCCAATTCTGGGCTTAAGTCAGCAAAGAAGACGGCGATTAAACGCGTTCGGGTTGTTATGGGCGATAATATAGCGATTATATCGCTTGCGTCTCGTGTAAGCGGGAATACAAATTTGACATAATCAACGCCTGTTTCAATAACTTCTTCAAAAGCGCGGCGCGCATGGGATGCGTCATAGGGTAATTCAACAACAGCGCTAACCGGTCGACGGCCTTTTACAGATTCAACGATGTCATGGACAATATTGAGCGGAAGCGCGGCTAAAGCTCCGTGCGCTGGTTCTTTACAGTCAATGATGTCGGCGCCTTGCGCAAGGGCGATTTCCGCCTCTTCTTGCGAGCGAACGCTTGCCAACATCAGGGTCATTTAGATAACTCCAATCAAAATTTGATCAATTTTTCTGCCATCGGTCTCGATAGACTGCTGAGTTCCCTATACACGATTTTGCGCCGTTTGAAGCTTTAGAGCCGTCGTTAGCGCTATTCAATCTGCGAGCCGTTGATGCTGAGAACGGTAGCGGCAAGGTAGAGCGATCCTGCAATCAGAATCCTGAGGGGGCGTTGATCTGTTTGGGTGTGAACAAGCTCTAGGGCCTTCTCAACAGATGGCGCGCTAAAGGCCTGGGGGATGCCCTCTGCGCGCGCTAATTCAGCAACTTCCTCAGGCGGCCAACTTTTATGTTCGCCTTCGACGGGCGTTGCGACAACAATTCGCGCAAGGCCGGCAAAATGGCGCAGCAAGGCTCTAACGTCTTTAGTTGTCTGAGCTCCGCAAATTAGAACCAGCGGCCGAGGCGCCCGGTCATGAAATTCCGCCATTGCTTCAGCAAGGACGCGACCGCCATCCTCATTATGGCCGCCATCGAGCCAAACCTCTGCGCCTATTGGGGCAAGATCGATAATCCTACCTCGCAAAAGACGTTGAAGGCGCGCCGGCCACTCAGCGCCAGTGAGACCTTCTTCTATTGCTGCTGTTGGTAATTCAGGCGCAATGGCGCGCAACGCAGCAATTGCGCCGGCGGCGTTTTCATACTGATGGCGGCCAGCAAGCTTAGGCAGAGGTAGATCTAAAAGACCATGATCGTCTTCAAAGACGAGACGCCCATTTTCTTCTCGAACATAAAAATCTTGTCCTGCAACGATTAGAGGCGCGCGCGTTCTGCGTGCTTCTCTTTCTAAAACTCGCGCGGCGGCATCTGTTTGAAATCCGATGATTGCAGGGACATTTGTTTTAAAGATTCCGGCTTTTTCAAAGGCGATTTTGTCAATAGTTTCGCCCAGAAATTCTGGATGATCGCGGGAGATTGAGGTGATGATCGTTGCTTTCGGCGCATTGATAATATTTGTTGCGTCGTAGCGGCCGCCAAGACCGGTTTCAAGCAACAACCATTCCGCCGGCGTTTCAGAAAACACCAGCATCGCAGCTGCCGTAGTTATTTCAAAAAAAGTTACTGGCTCTCCATTGTTTGCCGCCTCACAGCGTTCGAGCGCTGCGCTCAGTTTCTCATCGCTTATAAGCTTGCCGCCACCATGTGCGCCTAGGCGAATTCTCTCATTGAAGCGTAAGAGATGAGGCGATGTATAAACATGCGCCCGCGCGCCAGAGGCCTCTAACATCGCGCGTAGAAAGGCGATTGTAGAGCCTTTTCCATTCGTACCAGCTACGTGAATGATCGGCGGTAATTTGGCGTCTGGACGTCTGAGGGCTTCAAGCAGTCGCGTGATGCGACCCAAAGAAAGGTCAATACGCTTGGGATGAAGCGTGAGCAGTCGCGAGAGGATCGCGTCATGCTGATCCATTGCGGCTTCGCCTTTCCAGTTAGGCGGCTTGGCGCGGAGGCGATTTGGTTAGCAAACCACAAAGCCGTGCGAGCGTCTCGCGCATTTGATGACGTGGCACAACCATGTCAACCATGCCATGGTCGCGTAAATATTCCGCCCGTTGGAAACCCTCAGGGAGTTTTTCGCGGATAGTTTGTTCGATCACGCGGGCGCCTGCGAAGCCAATGATTGCTCCGGGCTCTGCAATTTGTATATCTCCCAGCATAGCATATGACGCGGTAACACCGCCGGTAGTTGGGTTGGTAAGAATAACGATATAGGGCAGTTGCGCGTCACGCAGGCGCTGTATGGCGATTGTCGTTCGAGGCATTTGCATCAGGGAAAACATACCTTCCTGCATGCGCGCCCCGCCGGAAGCGGTAAAGATAATAAATGGGGTGCGCTTAGCTAGCGCATAGTCGGCGCCAGCGACAATTGCTTCCCCGGCCGCCATGCCAAGAGAGCCGCCGAGAAAATCAAAATCTTGCACCGCGACAGTAATTGGCGCGCCTTCAAGTTTCCCATGTGCGAGAACGACGGCGTCCTGCATGCCGGTTTTCACGCGATATTCTTTCAACTTATCAACGTAGCGTTTGATGTCCCGAAACTTAAGCGGATCTACTGGCGCTTCGGGTGTTGGTATTAATTCACATGCGCCATCATCAAATAAAGAACTCAAACGCGTCGCGACAGGACAGCGCATATGATAGCCGGAGCCAGGAACAACGAAGAGATTGGCTTCGATGTCCTTGTGAAATACGAGCTGCCCGCTATCAGGACATTTGACCCAAAGATTTTCAGGCGCTTCCCGTTTGAGGATCGCTTTTATCTTTGGTGGAACGACATTGGAATACCAATTCATCCGAATAGCCCCGTTAGCCAGCAAAATAGTCCACCGTTTTTATTCGTAGATTTCGTTCGTCCAGCGTTAACGCCTTGAGCGATGCTGGTAACGAGTTCTGTCACGGCTGTAATCGTTTGAGCGGTGGCTTGGTTATGCGCATTGAGGGATTGCTGCAGCGCGTCGATAAGCGCTGAGCCAACCACAACCCCGTCGGCGGTTTGAGCGATTTGAGCGGCGTTGTCGGCATTTTTCACGCCAAAACCTACAGCTACGGGTAGTGTTGTATGCTGCTTGATGCGTTTAACCGCCTGGCTAACGCCAGCATAATCCGCCAAGGCAGCGCCGGTAATGCCAGTCAATGACACGTAATAAACAAAGCCGCTCGTATTTTCGAGGACGCGCGGTAATCTATTTTCGTCTGTTGTTGGCGTAGCGAGCCGGATAAAATTCAAACCAGCGTTGCGAGCAGGAATACATAATTCCTGATCTTCTTCTGGAGGCAGGTCTACAATAATCAAGCCGTCAACGCCAGCTTCTTTCGCATCATTCAGGAAATCGTCAACGCCATAGACATAGATCGGATTGTAGTAGCCCATTAAAACGATTGGGGTGTCTGCATCCTTCAGTCGAAAGGCCTTCACAAGCCCCAAAGTTTTGTGCAGCGTCATCCCAGCTTTGAGCGCGCGCAATCCTGCAGCCTGAATAGCAGGTCCGTCCGCCATTGGGTCGGTAAAGGGGATGCCAATTTCAATAATATCTGCGCCCGCTGCTGGTAATGCTTCAACTAAGGCCAGCGAAGTCTCAAGGTCAGGATCGCCAGCCATGAGAAAAGTAATGAGTGCGGCGCGATCCTGGGCCTTGAGGGCGGCAAATCTAGCGGCGATACGGGTCGACATAGGTGTGTTCGTTCTTTTCGATTTCGCTGGGAGGCATCCTAGCAGATTAGCCGAGTTTTAAGCATGGCTTAGTCCCTCGGCTGTCTGTCGTCCAGCCCTTTTCAAGATGGAGCGATCTTGTCGTCTAGATGGTCAGCTGAGCGCCCAGCTCCACGACTCTGTCTGTTGGTATTGAGAAGAAGTCTGTCGCATTGGCGGATTGCTTAGTCAGCGCAACATAAAGTTTATCCTGCCAGATTGGCATTTCCGATGAGGGGCTTTCCTTAATGGAGCGACGTCCTAGGAAGAAACTTGTTGTCATGATGTCGTATTTAAGTCCCGCTTTGCGCATGGCGCTAAGAGCTGCGGGAACGCGAGGACTTTCCATAAAGCCATAATGAAGCGTCGCTCTGTAGAAATCATCAGATAGTTGTTCGATTTCAAACCGTCTGGCGTTCCCAACTCTTGGTCGATCCTCAGTCTTCACGCAAATAATAAGCACGCGTTCGTGTAAGATTTTATTGTGTTTAAGATTATGCATAAGCGCAGTGGGTGCGACATTTGGATCGCTTGTCAGGAAAATAGCCGTGCCGGGAACGCGCGTTGGCTTTGATTTTTGCAACATAGCGATAAGTTCTGTGAGCGGCAGAGAGTCTCGATGTGTTTTTTCTGCAAGCAATCGTGAACCGCGCACCCATGTCCACATCACAATCATGACGCAGCCGCCAAGTACGAGCGGCACCCATCCGCCATCTACAATTTTCATTAAATTTGCAGTCAAGAAGGCCATGTCTACAGCAAGAAATGCCGCGATTACTGGGATGGTGGCCCAAAGGGGCCAGCGCCATTTGCGCCACACCACGACGAAGGCAAGCAATGTTGTTACAACCATCGTGCCTGTTACAGCTATGCCATAGGCTGAGGCTAGCGCAGAGGAACTCTTAAAAGCGATTACGAGTAAGAGAACGCCTAATAATAAGAGGCGGTTGATGCGCCCGATATAGATTTGTCCCTCTTGTGTCGCCGAAGTATGCGTAATTTCAAGCCGCGGTAAAAGCCCAAGCTGTATGGCCTGTCTAACAATTGAAAATGCCCCTGTGATCACTGCTTGGCTCGCAATGACGGTTGCGATGGTTGAGAGGATGACGAGTGGCAAAAGCGCCCAATCAGGGGCAAGGAGAAAGAAGGGATTGCTGACGGCTTCAGGGTGGGAAAGGATAAGCGCGCCCTGCCCCAGATAATTTAATAGAAGGGCAGGTAAGATAAAACTTAGCCAGGCGAATTGAATTGGGAAGCGGCCGAAATGGCCCATGTCGGCGTAAAGCGCTTCCGCGCCAGTAACACCCAGAAAAACAGAACCGAGTATGGCGAAGCCAAGCCAGCCGTTTTGGGCAAGAAAAGATATGCCGGCGCGAGGATCAAAAGCTGTTAATATTTGAGGGGCGTCTGGAATATGTAACGCGCCAAGTATGGCGATAGTGAGAAAGAAAATAATCATTATCGGTCCAAAGAAAGCCGCTACGCGAGCGGTGCCATGGCTTTGAACCCAAAAAAGCGTAACTAATATCGTTATGGTAATTGGCGCGACAAATTCTTTCAAGCGATCGGTTACTAATTCTAGGCCTTCAATCGCAGACATAACAGAAATGGCTGGCGTAATAATTGCGTCGCCAGAGAAAAGCGCTGCGCCAGCAACGCCCATAAGAAAAACAAATTTTGAATTACCGCCAAGAGCAGATTGTGCGAGAGCCATTAATGAAAGCGTCCCGCCTTCTCCGCGATTGTCTGCGCGCATCAAGAATAATACGTATTTTATCGTGACAGTGAATGCGAGCGCAAAGATAAGGAGTGATATAGAACCAATCACCGCCTCTTCAGTAAGGCGATCGGCTTTAACGCTGTGAGAAAGCGACTCGCGAAGGGCGTAAAGAGGGCTTGTGCCAATATCGCCATAAACAACCCCGATTGAACCAATTACGAGACTGATCAAATTGCCTTTCTCATGCGCATGATCATGATCGGCGCCGGGTAAGGGTTTGATGGTTTGTCCGGGTTTCAAAGCGTTCGGTTGGCTCACGTCCGAATGCTGCGTCATGCGGCTTTCCTTAGGAAATAGCTAGCGCGCAATGGCGCGTATCGATTTTAAAGAGTTGGGCCGTTATTTCCGCTAGCATCGCAACTCTCGCCTCCTGCGCAGAAAAACTTTCCACAGCCGGCGCGGCGATATACGCGTTTTTTCAGTCGATGAGAAGAGGCGCAGAAACTGAGGTCCTGGTCTCAGCTGACATTTATCCCTCAGGGGCCTATCTTCCAGGGCTCAAATTTCCCAAGGTTCAGGGGGAAACAGGTGGAAGATAATGAAAAACCCTCGTTTGCTCGCGCGGCGGGCGGTGTCAGCTCAAATGTCATTAAAACGAGTAGCGTTGGACTGAGCACAAGTTTTATCAAACTGCCCTGCGGCGAAACTGCTTTTATTGCGCGTCCTGAAAAACAGGGTATCTTCCCTGTTATTTTGTTGGCTCATGAAATTTTCGGTCTTCATGAGCATATTCTTGATCTCGCGCGTCGCTTAGCTCTCGATGGTTATTTAGTCATCGCGCCAGATTACCTCAGTCGATATGGCGATATCGCAACTGCATCTAGTATTGACGCCTTGCGGCTCATCGTCGCTCAGGCTAGCGATGCAATAACTCTCGCAACTTTTGATGAAGCCTTTGAGGTAGCGGTTAATTATCACGGCGATTTGCAACGTGTCGCTATGACAGGTTTCTGTTGGGGAGGGCGCATTGTTTGGCTTTACAGCGCGCATAATTCTAAAATACGCGCCTGCGTTCCTTGGTATGGTCGTCTTGATGGAGAACGTACGTTGCAACAGGAATATTGGCCAATTGATCTTGCAGGTCAATTGAAGGCTCCAACCCTTGGCCTATACGGCGGGGCAGATCCGACGATACCCAGAGAATTAATTAAAAAATTTCAAAAGCAATTGCTTGAACACGATGCGCCAGCGGAAATTAAAATATACAATGACGCGCCTCACGGTTTTTGTGCAGACTACAGAGAAACATACCGACCAGACGCCGCCCAACAGGCATGGAGAGAGATGTGCGCTTTTTTTAAGCGTCATCATGTTTAGAGTATTAAAAATCGCTTATGACGCCTTTGACCTCCCAATCGCCATAGCGTGATGGGTCAAGGCCGCCGCGCCCGCCAATTTCCTCAGGGGCGACTGCGGTGTCCGTCAATTTTTTTCTCCGATCCGCGGCTTCTTCTAGCGCGCGTTGTGCGGGAGTAGATTGCGGCTTATCTTGTTTTATCTTTTCAAAGGTTCCGTCAGGATTAGACGGCGCTGAGGTTGTGTCTGTCGGCATAGGCGATTTCTTCCGCTTTATTTTGTCCCTAATCTTTAGGTCTATGCTATGGTGTGGTTTGGGAATGCAGAGGAGATAGGCTGTTTGGCGTCGCAAGATAATAAGACATTTTCCACGCGTTCCAAATCTGCTCGGACAATGACCCGGCAGGGGTTTGTTCCTGCAGACGCTGCGCGAGAAGCGGAAGCCGCTCGAACGCCTGGGTTACTTGTCCGTTTAGCTGCGGCCGCCATTATTAGCGATATCATTTACAGCGGTCATCGACTAGATGAGTGTTTTTCTCCATTTGCAGTGCCTTCGCGGCTGGTAGGTCTTGAGCCTCGAGATGTGGCTTTAACGCGATCGATTGTTACTGTCTCTGTTCGGCGTCTTGGTCTTATACGGCATGTCCTGTCAGAGCTTTTAGAAAAGGGTCTACCGCGTCAGTCGGGGCGTTTGGAGTTTATCCTGATTGCCGCGGCGGCACAGATCTTATTTCTTGACTCAGCCGACCATGCCGCAGTTGATCTCGCAGTCCGCGCAGTTCGATATGACCCTAAAACAGCTGGTTTCGCTGGGCTTGTTAATGGCTCTATGCGAAATTTGATCCGCCGTCGGGAGGAATTTTTAGAGCTAGCAGCGCTTGGCGAATATGATACGCCGGCATGGCTGATGCAGAGATGGCGTAAGCATTATGGTCAAGAAACAGCTCAGCTGATTTCCGCAATGCATATGCAAGAGCCAACGTTAGATATAACCGTAAAATCTGATCCTGAGTTTTGGGCTAAAGAGTTGGATGGCATTGTTTTGCCGACTGGCTCCGTACGGTTGAAGTCTTATATCCCTGTTGCTGAGCTTCCTGGTTATGTTGACGGAGAATGGTGGGTGCAAGATGCAGCAGCCTCTTTGCCTGCGAGGTTGCTGCATGCGCAACCTGATGAGCGAGTGCTAGATATGTGTGCAGCTCCGGGAGGTAAAACCGCACAACTCGCGCAGTCGCGCGCTCATGTTACCGCACTCGATCGATCGGCTGAGAGATTAAAATTATTGGCCGCAAATTTAGAGCGCTTACATTTGCGAGCATCAATTGCTGTAGGCGATGCGGCGACCTATCAAGCCACGGCTTTTGATGCAATCCTTATAGACGCGCCTTGTTCTGCAACAGGAACAATACGTCGTCATCCCGATGTTGCCTGGACAAAGAAAACCGGCGATCTTGAGGCCCTGACTTTATTACAAGCTAAAATGCTCGCGCGTGCGGCAAGCCTGATCCGTCCTGGCGGACGATTGGTATATTGTACGTGTTCCTTAGAGCCAGAGGAAGGAGAGGCGCAGATTGGCGGCTTCTTACGACGCAATCCAGATTTTCAACGCGAGCCTATTACTGAAGCAGATGGCGCACCGATAGAATTTATAAATAAAGAAGGCGATTTACGCACCTTGCCTTGTTATTTTCCTAATGAAAATAAGCGGCTTTCTGGCATTGATGGTTTTTTTGCCGCGCGTCTGACGCGTAAACCATAGTCATCTATCGCGCAGCAAAATCGGCGAAGGCTGTGACGATATGTTCATATACTTGTTTCTTAAACGGAACAATTAAATTAGGTAAATTAGCTAGTTTTTCCCACCGCCATTCATCAAATTCCGGCTTATGAGCTCCGCCTGCCGGATGGTGGATATTTATTTCGCTTTCATTGCCAGTGAAACGTAATGCAAACCAACGTTGGGTTTGGCCTCGATATTTTCCTTTCCATCTTTGCGTTGCTTCGCTGGGGAGATCATAAGTCAACCATCGCGGCGCTTCAGCAATTAGCTCTGTGCTTGATACATTCGTTTCTTCAAATAATTCTCGTTTCGCAGCGATATAGGGATCCTCTCCGTCGTCGATGCCGCCTTGCGGCATTTGCCAAAGATGGGGTGGCGCTATGGTGTCAAACGTACCTTTATTTCGACGGCGGCCAATAAAGACGAGACCTGCGGAATTTATAAGCGCTACGCCAACACAGGGACGATATTCAGGATTTGTGTGAACCATAAAAGCAACCATATAGTTTCTTGGATTACGCGTATTATTTAATTATGACATGTGTTTTTAATTGGACTGCAACAAAGCGCCGTCTGCTTCCATTAACTCTAAAAGCATGCCCTCTCGCAGGCCTCGATCTGCGATTCGCGTTCTACTTGCGGGAAAAGTTTCCCTGATCGCTTCAAAAATGGCGCAGCCCGCAAGGACAAGATCTGCGCGCTGTGGGCCAATGCAGCCGTTAGCCACTCTTTGTTCAAAGTTCATGCCCCGTAGGCGGGTAATGGCTCGGGTTGCATCGCTATCGCTCATCCAAAGGCCATCAACGCGCCATCGATCATAGCGTTCCAATCCAAGGTGAACGCTTGCTAAAGTAGTAACTGTGCCCGATGTTCCCAGAAGATGAAACCGAGTACAACGTTTTGCTTCGCCTGTAGCCTGCACAAAATGTTTCAACGCTTCTATCGCATGATGTTTCATAGCCGAGAAAATTTGATTATCGACGATTCTCCCACCGAAGTTTTCAGCAAGCGTAACAACGCCAAGCTCTAGCGATGTCCAATGTTGCAGTGATGGCTTTGATGTTTGTGATGAGCGAGTAAGCCAAACGAGCTCGGTGGACCCGCCGCCAATATCAAATAAAAGCACACCTTCTGCATGTGGGTCAGCAAGCGAGGCGCAGCCGCGGGCGGCATATCGTGCTTCAGTTTCACGGGTTATAATTTCTAATTCCAGTCCTGTTCTTTCCTTTACTCGCTGAATGAATTCGTCACCATTATTTGCTCCACGACAAGCCTGTGTTGCAATTAAACGCGATCGGGTTACCCCGCGCGATGCCATTTTATCACGGCATATTTCCAAGGCTTCAATGGTGCGTTCGATAGCTTGCTCACTGATACTACCGGCTCGACCTAGTCCTTCTCCAAGGCGAACAATACGAGAAAAAGCATCGACAATATGCAAGAATTCTGTTTCACGACGACGGACTCGTCGTTTGGGCCTGGCGATCAGTAGCCGACAGTTATTTGTTCCCAGATCGAGCGCTGCGTAAGTATGGCGCGCTGTTTGCTGGCTTGGGCCTTGTTCCGTGGAGCCTGAGCGCGTGGGATTGTTTTCAACACCAGGCAGATGGGGGGTCGGCTCGTGGGTAGCCAGGCTTGGTCGCATGTCGAGTGGCCGATTTGTGCCTACCAAAATAATGCTCCAACCCGATGTGGCGCGTTGCCTATTCTGACGCGCTTTGTCGCTTTCATGAATCGGCTATTTCATGCAGGATCGATCGCCTCAGAGCAAGGCATCCAGTTAAACAAGGGATAATTTTACTTATAAAGAACGCAATTATGACATGCGCCCCGGTGTTGACAGGGTGCGCGCCCCTCTCTAGACCTCCGCCCTCCGGCTGTGTTGAAATTTTCTTCGCAGGTGGGGGATAGTTCAACGGTAGAACAGCGGACTCTGACTCCGTTAATCTTGGTTCGAATCCAGGTCCCCCAGCCAGAAATCTTCTGAATTCCAGCAAAATTATGCGTCTCTCGCCAGAGGGGCTATTGTCTTTATTTTTCAATTATTTATGAAATTGGGATTTTTATGTGAGCCTAGGAGAGACAAAAATTCAGGGCTTTTAGGGGCGAGCGACCCCTTTCGTCTCACACGCCCTTTTTTCAGTCAGGAGTTAATGTTGGGATGCGCTTGGATCCCCCGGCTAGTTTCGAGCCGGATCAGGATCAGGCTGGGATGCCCAGCAAGCGAAGCTGGTCGTCCCAGCTGAGGGGAAGATCTTTGGCGAGCCGAAGCAGCTTAGACGGCGTCAGATCCAGCGGCTGACGCCCCTCTAGGATCGCTCGCATGATCTTTGGCGCTAGCCAGGATAATTTAACGAGCGAGGTGATCCGTCCTTTATAGAGATCTAACTGGGCCGTTAAGCTCTCGATGCAGAGTTCAGGATTGGAGAGAAGCTTCTGGCGAACTGAGATCGCTTCTCTAATCAGTTCTATCAGATCATCGTTGATCTCAGCTGGAGGCGCGTTAGTGATGATCAGACGCTTACCTTTGCCAGCACGCCTGAGCATAGCTTCTACGGTAAGCGTGATCGGCTTAACGATTAGCTGCTCTCCTTTAAGCTCCACGCCCAGCACCTTGAGGATCTGATCTGGAGCAAGCGTCAGACAGATCTCATTTTGTGAGATCGTAATCCTCTGAATGATTTTCTGCAATAACTCTTTTAGATCGCTTTGAGAGAGCGATTGTAAATTATAAGCTAGCTTCTCTGAGATCTTGAGCGAGTGATCGAGACTATTGGCATCGAGTTGGAAAGAAGCGAAGGCTTCAGAAATTTTCGAGCTATCTAAAAGAAAGCCTCGAAGCTCTCGTAATATAAGACTTTCAATATCCCCTGCCGGGATCCTGATAATCGCTTTTGATTTAGTATTATCACTCTCTTCAAGCCGTTCAGGAGAGATATAATAGCGATATCTTTTATTTCCTTTTGTTGCGTGACTAGGTGTCAGTCTTTCTCCATCTTCATCAAAGATCAGCCCTGTCAGTAAGCTAGTATCTATTATCCCGACACCAGTCGCTCGATCGTTTCGATTAGCAGCAAGCCTATCCTGAACAGTATCCCAGAGCTCAGCCTCAATGATTGGATCATGCTGCCCTGGAAAGGTATCTCCTTTATGAGAGATCTGACCACGATAGAGCTGGTTCTGAAGCATGAGATAGAGCGCGCCACGAGAAAATGGTTTTGTACCTTTTAAGATTCCTGAGGCAGTTTCTCGTTTCTTGCTGACGATGCCATGACGATTAAGATCTTCTCTGAGAAGCCTGACAGATCCAAGCTCGACGTAACGTCGGAAAATATGTTGAACAGTCTGAGCTTCCTGTTCATTGACGATGAGCTTGCGATCGAAAACGTCATAGCCAAGAGGCAGGTTCCCTCCCATCCACATGCCCTTACGTTTGGATGCAGCAATCTTGTCTCTAATCCGCTCTCCAGCGATCTCACGCTCAAATTGCGCAAAAGATAAAAGCATATTGAGTGTCAGGCGACCCATAGAAGTTGTGGTATTAAATTGCTGGGTAACAGAGACAAAAGATGCATCATTATGATCAAGAATATCCACGATCTTGGCAAAGTCAGCGAGTGATCGTGTTAGGCGATCAACTTTATAAACAACGATAATATTTACCTTTCCGGATTTAACGCCCTCTAATAATCGCTTTAGGGCAGGTCGCTCCATCGTGCCGCCTGAGATACCGCCATCATCATACATCTCAGTAAGACCAATCCAGCCCGCATGTCTTTGACTGAGGATATAGGCCTCACAAGCCTCGCGTTGTGCATCAAGTGAATTAAACTCCTGTTCCAGTCCTTCATCTGAAGACTTACGGGTATAGACGGCGCAGGACAGCGTCGATTTTGTACCTGAATTGTGAAGCTTAGCCATCGCTTTGACCCATGGAATGTAGGGGCTTGGAGGAATTACTTTTTGGATTAGTCAGTCCGAAGAATCTTGGCCCTGACCAATGTGCGCCAGTAGCTTCGCGTGCGATCATGGAAAGTGAGGCGTAGCGCTTTCCATTCCAGTCAAAGACACCATCATCAGTAACGAGAACAGAGAGTGTTTGCCCTCTCCATTCTCGAACAAGTCGTGTTCCTGGCTTGAGTGTAATCAGTACTGGCATCTTTGATTGAGGCTGGGTTTTAGTCTGAGTGTCATCATCGCTAGGCAAAAGCTGATTTAAGATGCTCCTGGAAAGTCCGCCGTAGCTTTGTTCCTGCAGCCGGTAAGCGATGCCCCGGATTAGAAGATCCCGGGACAGACGCTTTGGGGGACAGAGCCGATATAGTCGCTGCCAGTCGCTTCTCAAGTCACTCAAGCTTCTATGAGAAAGCAATTCCAGCTTTGAGGTGATATCAGCTCCCGATTGTCGCATTATACAGCGCTCAGTGCTGGCTCTGCTCTATAATTTTGTAGCGTCTCAATCCTTCCACTGAGATCGTGGAGATTAGAGAAAGGCCGAGTTTCTTTTTAACCGTGCCAGAAAGAAAACCACGCACACTATGTCTTTGCCAGCTTGTCGCTTGCATAAGTTCCATTAGGCTTGCACCGTCGCTTGCTTTTAAAAGAGCTAAGACGCGTGCGCGTTTTGTAGGAAGAATAATGGGCTCGATGGAGACGGCGCGTGGGTGTGAAATAGATATAGGAGTAGTTGGCTCTAGATTAAGTTTGGCAGCAGTAGGAATCTTTTCAGCTTTTTTCAATTCTGAGGTTCTAGGTTTAGGATCAATAGATTTGGTAGGCTTAGCTGTAGTTTTCGTCATTGAAGATTGATTTTGTTTTGTGCTTACATTTGTCATTGATTGGGCTCCATTGTGTTTTCGGAATCAGTGGCGATCCCGCACTGCCCAAAGCCCCGCTTATTGCGAGGCGTCACTATCCAATTAGGCTCGATCAAACCCAAGCTGATAACTAATTAATGCTTCCTTTGCGAGGGAAGTCCAGTCGGAATTTATTGAATTGAAGTAATCAGCTTAGGAAAATTTATAATAGGAGGTCTTAGGGATCTAATGCAACGGAGCTAGTATGGGCTCCGCATGGAATAGAAACATTACACACGCCTGAGTATTGACGATCGAGAACTTATTAGTCGAGGTCTTTCGGCTAATCTTTCATATGCAGAAATAGCGCGACAGATAGGTCGACCCACGTCGACCGTCTCTCGAGAGGTAAGGAACAACTACGGCCGTTATGCCTAGCGCTGCTGTTCTGCTCAGCGGAAAGCCATTAAGCTTATGGGTCGAAGACGGGGCGGTAAACGCAAGCTCTGTAAAAATAGAAGGCTGGCCAGTTACATCCATCGAGGCCTGAAGAAGCAATGGTCCCCTGATGAGATCGCAAGGCGTCTACGCTTAGATTATGCTCAGGATATGAGCATGCGCATCTCTGGCGAGACGATCTGCCAATATATTTATGTGCTGCCACGTGGCGAGCTGAAGGCAACCTTAACCAAAGGCCTACGCCAGGAACACAAGTATCGTCATAAGCGAAAGAGTAAGACTGAAAATATGGCAGAAAACCGAGGCAAAATCGCAGATATGCTCTCTATTGAGGAGCGTCCCGAAGAAGTTGTTGATCGAACGGTGCCCGGCCATTGGGAGGGCGATCTGATCTTGGGCAAGTATAAGTATAAAAGAGCCGCTCTAGGAACCCTCGTCGAACGGACAACCCGCTACACAATGCTGATCCCACTTGTCGCTAAAGATGCCGAGACAGTTCGCAAGGCCTATGCAAAAGCACTGAGGAAACTTCCAAGAAATCTTGCCTATAAAAGGCGGAGAGAAAGTGTACCACTGAACCGGTTTAATTTAGCGTCTGAAGGCGGCGCAAAAGTGTACCGGTCCTGCTAGGCCCAGTCGATGTTATTTAACGGCATTGAGGGGCTGGAAGGATGTTTACAGTGGAA